>Ga0182030_10011192_pt1 | contig 18115 bp, 9 predicted proteins | sample 812S3MmetaG_FD_121299 | JGI IMG/M metagenome (GOLD analysis project Ga0182030, IMG submission 121299) | Permafrost microbial communities from Stordalen Mire, Sweden - 812S3M metaG (Illumina Assembly) | ecosystem: Environmental > Terrestrial > Soil > Wetlands > Permafrost | place: Sweden...
CACAACCCGGTTGACGGCCGGGGGGCCGTTTAATTCCCCCCCCCCTTGGGGGAGGGGGGGAGGGGGGGGGGGCGTCTCCGTAACAACGACCCCTCACCCCAACCCTCTCCCCACAAGTGGGGAGAGGGAGAAGGCCGGGCGGCTGCAGTTCGGGCGCTAACCGCTACAGAGATACACCGATGTCACCGGAAGACTTCCGCCGCCACGGCCACGAACTGATCGACCGCATCGCCGACTACCGCGCCGGACTCGCGGAGCGGCCGGTGATGTCGCAGGTCAAGCCGGGGGCGATCCGCGCCGCGCTGCCGAAATCGGCGCCGGAGCAGCCCGAGCCATTCGAGGCTGTGTTCGCCGATCTCGACGCGCTGATCCTGCCGGGGCTGTCGCATTTCAACCATCCCGGCTTCTTCGGATACTTTCCCGCCAACAGCGAATTGTCGTCGGTGCTTGGCGATTATCTCTCGACCGGGCTCGGCGCGCTGGGCCTCTCCTGGCAGGCGGCGCCGGCGCTGACGGAGCTTGAGGAGGTCGTCGCCGACTGGACGCGCCAACTGCTCGGCCTGCCGGAGAGCTTCAGCGGCGTCATCCAGGACACGGCTTCGAATTCGACGCTGATCGCGCTCATCTGCGCGCGCGAGAAGGCCACCGATTTCAGCCTCGCGCGCGGCGGCCTGGCGGGATTTGGCAAGCCGTTGATCGTCTATGGCTCGGCGCACGCCAACAGCTCCGTCGACAAGGCGGCGCTGCTCGCCGGCTACGGGCGCGACAATTTGCGCCATGTCGAGACCGACGCAGCCTACGCCATCAAGCCGGAGGCGCTGGAGTCGGCGATCCGCGCCGACCTCGACGCCGGGGCCAAGCCCGCGGCAATCGTCGCCACCGTCGGCACGACCGACGTCACCGCCGCCGATCCGGTCGGCGCGCTGGCCAAGATCGCCAAAGCGTATGGCCTGTGGCTGCATGTCGATGCGGCGATGGCGGGGTCGGCGATGATCCTGCCGGAATGCCGGGGGATGTGGGCGGGAATCGAGGGCGCCGATTCGCTGGTGTTCAACCCGCACAAATGGCTCGGCGCGGCGTTCGACTGCTCACTCTACTACGTGCGCGATCCCCAGCATCTGATGCGGGTGATGGGCATGAACCCGAGCTATCTGCAGACCAAGGTCGACGGCGAGGTGACGACCTACCGCGACTGGGGCTTAACCCTCGGCCGCCGCTTCCGGGCGCTGAAGCTGTGGTGCCTGCTGCGCGCGGAGGGCGCGGAAGCCTTGCGCGCGCGGCTGCGGCGCGATCTCGACAATGCGCAGTGGCTCGCGGCGGAAGCCGGGCGCACGCCCGGTTGGCGCGTGCTCGCGCCGGTGAACTTGCAGACCGTTTGCCTGCGCCACGAGCCGCAAGGCCTGGAGGGCGAGGCGCTCGACCGGCACACGCTCGACTGGGCCGACCGCCTCAACGGCTCCGGCTGCGCCTATGTGACGCCGGGCGTCCTCGACGGGCGCTGGATGGTGCGCGTCTCGATCGGCGCGCTGGCGACCGAGCGCGCCGATGTCGAGGCGTTCTGGCGCCGCGCGCGCGAGGCGGTCACTCGTACTTGATGACGATCCCGCCGGGGAAGTAGCGCAGCACCTGGGCCGGTCGGCCCTGGAACGTCACCGGCTGGTCGACCCAGAAATATAACGCTTCGGCGCCGAGATGCAGCGCCGCGCCGCCCTCCGAGACGTCGAAGATGCGGGCCGTGAAGACGTGACCGTCGGAAGTTTCGAGCCGGCCATCGGTGGCGTTCATCTCTATGCGCGGGCTGGCGCGGCGGTCGGTCACGTCTTCGGCGCCGCTGCTGATTTGCCAGTTCAGGCGCTCGGCGAGGCGGTGTATTCGCCGCGGCGGGGCGATTACGCCGGCGACGAAGGCGTGCTGGGAAACCTGAACGACCACGCCTTCGACAATACCGACCGAGACGATATTGCACAGGCACCAATCGCCGACGCGGCCGATCTTCGGACCCTTGATGCTGAGGCCGAGCGGCGAGGCCTCGGGAAACTCGCAGGCGAACTCATTGCCGTCGCCGACCCGGTAGCGTCCGGTCAATTCCAGGGCCAAGCGCTCGCGAGGCCGGGACTTTCCGATCAACTCGAGCTGGCGCCACAATTCGAGCGCGCCTGCGCGCGCTTTCTCGATGTCTTGCACGGGAAGGCAGGTGTCTAGATCGGTCATCATGGCGTCGGCCTCGGGCTGCACGGCTCGCATTACCAAGAACAACTTCTCGCTAGGGGTATTTCGTAGACCTATCATACGATTACTGAACAGGCCTTAAGGGAAGGCGCCGTAACGGGTAAACGAATTTAATCATTGTTTAGCGATGCGGCGCGCACCGCGGCGGCGCCAAACGTTTGCGAGGCTCGCCGTCCCGCCCTATGAGGGCTTAACATCTTTGCGGAGCCTGCCCCATGTTGCGCGCCTCGACCGTCATCGCCGCCGGAGGCTGGTCCGGCGATCCCGCCGACACTGTGGTGCTGGACTACGACGAGCGGCACCGCCGGCGGGTGACGATGACGGGCGTGCGCGGGCTCAAATTCCTGCTCGACCTGGAGGAAGCTTTGATGCTGCGCGGCGGCGACGGGCTGAAGCTCGAAGACGGGCGCGTCGTGGAGGTCGTAGCGGCGCCGGAGCCGCTCGCCGAGATTCGCGCCTCCGAGCCCGCGGCGCTCGTGCGGATCGCCTGGCACCTCGGCAACCGCCACCTGCCGGTGGAGCTGACCCGCAAGGCGCTGCGCATCCGCCGCGATCCCGTGATTGAGGACATGGCGCGGGGATTGGGCGCGGTGGTGCTCGGCATCGAGGCGCCGTTCAACCCGGAAGGCGGCGCCTACGCGAAGGGCGGGCACGAGCACCACGGGCATGACCACGATCACGAGCATGACCACCACGGGCACGATCATGACCATCACGGGCATGACCACGGCCATCATCACGACCACGACCACGACCACAAGCACGGCGGGCATGAGCATTAGCGCCGCAGTTCGGCGGACCCCCTCTCCCCGCTTGCGGGGAGAGGGTTGGGGTGAGGGGAGTCGCCGCTTCTGCGCGGGCGCCCCTCACCCTAACCCTCTCCCCAGAGGGGAGAGGGGACGGCGGCGGCGCCGCCCGTGACCCTGCCGCTGTTCGTGTGGTTGTCGCCCGCCTTTCCCGTCGGCGCCTACGCCTATAGCCACGGGATCGAATGGGCGGTGGAGGCCGGCGACATCCGCGACGCCGCTTCGCTCGCCGCATGGCTCGAAGACCTCGCCGACCACGGCGCGCCGCGGCTCGACGTCGCCTTGTTCGCCGCCGCCCATCGCGCGGCCGACGATCCCGCGGCCTTGCGCGAGGTCAACGAACTCGCCATCGCGCTCGCCGGCTCGGCGGAGCGGCGGCTGGAGACGACAGCGCAGGGGACCGCCTTCGTCACGGCCGCGCGCGCCGCGTGGCCCTGCGCGCCGCTCGACGCCTTCGGCGCGGAGCCTGCGGCCTATCCGGTCGCCGTCGGCGCCGTCGTCGCCGGCCACGCCATCGCGCTCGAAGACGCCGCGCCTGCTTTCGCGCTGGCCGTATTCGGCAATCTCGTTTCGGCGGCGACTCGGCTCGGCGCGGTCGGGCAGACCGAGGGGCAGCGGATCGTCGCCGCGCTCGCGCCGCGCCTTGCCGCGATGGCGGCGCGGGCCTTGCTTGCCGAGCCGGACGCGATCGGCGCCTGCGCGTTCCGCTCCGACCTCGCAGCGATGAAACACGAAACGCAATATTCGAGGCTGTTCCGCTCATGACCAACAAACAACCGTTGCGAGTCGGGATCGGCGGTCCCGTCGGCTCCGGCAAGACGGCGCTGATGGAGCAGCTTTGCAAGCGGCTGCGCGACACTCACGAAATCGCGGCGATCACCAACGACATCTACACCAAGGAGGACGCGCGCATCCTGGTCGAGGCCGGCGCGCTGGCGCCCGAGCGCATCCTGGGCGTCGAGACCGGCGGCTGCCCGCATACCGCGATCCGCGAGGACGCCTCGATCAACCTCGCGGCGGTCGACGAGATGCGCAAGCGGTTTCCTGCGCTCGACCTGATTCTCATCGAGTCCGGCGGCGACAATCTCGCCGCGACTTTCTCGCCGGAGCTGGCGGACCTGACGATCTACGTGATCGATGTTTCCGGGGGCGAGAAGATCCCGCGCAAGGGCGGCCCGGGCGTGACGCGGTCGGATCTGCTGGTCATCAACAAGACCGATCTCGCCCCTTACGTCGGCGCCTCGCTGGAGGTGATGGCGCGCGACGCCGAGCGGATGAGGAAGACCCGGCCGTTCGTGATGAGCAACATGAAGACAGGGCAGGGGGTCGACGAGGTGATCGCGTTCATCAGGCAAAAGGGCGGGCTTTAGGACAGGGGTTAAGCGGCGCCCTCGTCGTCATGCCCGGCCAGGACGGAAAGGGCGCCGTTTCGACTCCGCTCAATGCCTAGGTCTGCGCCTATGTGGACAAGCCCAGGCGCAACGACCCCTGCCGAACTTCACGCTTGCATCCCCCGCGCGCGCGGGGCCTAATCGCGCCCGCGATGCTGAACGGAACCACCGTCTTCGCCGCCGCGATCGGCTATGTGCTGGCGCTGTTCGCGCTTGCCTATTGGGGCGATCACAGCGGGCGCAAATATCTCGTGCGCCGGCGGCGCACGCTCGTCTATGCGCTGAGCCTCGCCGTCTATTGCACCTCCTGGACCTATTACGGCTCGGTCGGCCTCGCCTCGGTGCATGGCTTCGACTTCCTACCGATCTATATCGGGCCCATACTCGTCGTCGGCTTCGGCCACAGGCTGGTCCGGCGCATCGTCGAGCTGGCGCATGCGCAGAACCTGACGACCGTCGCCGACTTCATCGCTGCGCGCTACGGCAAGTCGCAGGTCGTCGCCGCGATGGCGGCGGCGATCGCGCTGATGGCGGCGGGGCCCTACGTGGCGCTGCAGCTCAAATCGATCACCCAGACGATGCTGCTGCTCATCGCGCCGCCTGCGCCGCCCTCGCCCGGCTTCGCGCTCGCGGTGACGCTGCTGCTCGCGGTGTTCGCGATGGCGTTCGGCACCCGGCGGCTCAATCCGGCGGAGCGGCAGGACGGGCTCATGCTGGCGGTGGCGGCGGAATCGCTGGTCAAGCTGTTCGCGTTTTCCGCCGTCGGCGCCTTTGCGGTCTGGGGCTTTTCCGGCGGGATCGAGCCGCTCGCCGAGGCCGCGCGGCGGCCCGACTTCCTGACGCCGCTCACCCAGCCGCCTGAGCCCGCGAGCTGGGCGGTCATCACCGTGCTTTCGGCGAGCGCGACGCTGCTGCTGCCGCGGCAATTCCATGTCACCGTGGTCGAGAACGCCGACGTAAAGGATGTCCGCGCGGCGGCGTGGCTATTCCCGGTCTATCTGGTCGCGATCAACCTGTTCGTGGCGCCGCTGGCGCTGGCCGGGCTCTATCTGTCGCCTTCGGACACCGTCAATCGCGACCTCATGATGCTGGCGCTGCCGCTGCACGCCGGCGCGCCCGGCCTAGCGCTGCTGACCATGATCGGCGGCGTATCGGCGGCGACGGCGATGGTGGTGGTCGAGAGCGTGGCGCTGTCGATCACGGTCTCCAACGATCTCGTCATGCCGGTGCTTCTGCGCCGCCGGGGGGCGGCGGCGCGAGCGGCGGAGGGCGAGATCGGCGCGCTGGTGCTGTTCGTGCGCCGCGCGGCGATTCTCGGCGTGCTGGCGCTCGGCTACGCCTATGCGCGTCTGGCCAGCGACGCGGCGCTGGCGGCGATCGGGCTGTTGTCGTTCGCCGCGGTCGCGCAGATCGCGCCGGCGTTCTTCGGCGGGCTCATCTGGCGGCGCGGCACGGCGGAAGGGGCGGCGGCGGGCATGGCGGTGGGGTCGGCGGCGTGGCTGTATCTCCTGTTCCTGCCCTCGCTGTCGCCGGAAGGGCCGCTGCGCTGGCTCGTCGAGGCGGGGCCGTTCGGCCTCGCCTGGGCGCGGCCGGCGGCGGTGACCTCGTTTGCGCCGTCCGCCTTCGTCGGCGGTGCGGTGCTGTCGCTCGGGCTCAATCTCATCGCATTCATGCTCGTCTCGCTTATGCGCCAGCCGACGCTGCTCGAACGCACACAGGCGGTCGCCTTCGTCGGCGACTCGCCGCTCGCCAAGAGCCATGCGTTCCGGCTCTGGCGCGCCTCGGCCACCGTCGGCGACATCGAGGCGACGGTGGCGCGCTTCATCGGCGCGGCGCGGGCGCGGCGCTCGTTCGAGGCGCTGTTCAAGGAGCGCGGCGTCGACAAATTCGCCAGCGCCGAGGCGGACGCGATCGTCATCCGCCACGCCGAGCACCTGCTGTCGCCGGTCATCGGCGCTTCGACCTCGCGGCTGGTGCTGTCGCTGTTGCTGCGGCGACGCGCCATGTCCGGTAGGACGGCGTTGCAGATGCTCGACGACGCCTCGGCGGCGATGCAATCGAGCCGCGAGATGTTGCAGCACGCGCTCGATCACGCGCGCCAGGGCATCAGCGTGTTCGACGCCAATCTTTCGCTGGTCGCCTGGAACCGCGCCTTCGCCGATCTGTTCGACCTGCCCGGCGGGATGCTGCGCGAGGGGCTCGGGCTCGACGCCATCGTGCGCTTCAATGCCGCGCGCGGCCTCTACGGGCAGGGCGCGTCGGATGATTTCGTCGCCGAGCGCATCGCCAGCCTGCTCGACCGCGACGAGCCGATGCGGCTGCGGCTGTTCGCGCCGCAGCGCGTGCTGGAGGTGCGCTCGGCGCGGCTGCCGGACGGCGGCATCGTCACGACCTACGCCAACATCACGCAGACGGTCGCCTTCGAGGACGAACTGGCCGCGGCCAACGAGAGCCTGGAGCGGCGGGTCGGCGAGCGCACCGCCGAGTTGGAGCGGCTCAACAAGGAGCTTGCGCGCGCCAAGACCGCGGCCGAGGACGCGAATCTGTCGAAGACGCGCTTTCTCGCCGCCGCCGGCCACGATATCTTGCAGCCGCTCAACGCGGCGCGGCTCTACGCCAGCTCGCTGGTGGAGACTTCCGCCGACGCGCCGGCGCAGGAACGCATCCACCTCGCGCGCAACGTCGACGCCTCGCTGGAGGCGGTCGAGGAAATCCTGGGCGCGCTGCTCGACATTTCCCGGCTCGACGCGGGCGCCACCAAGCCGGAGGTCGGCGACGTCTCGCTCGCCGACATGTTCCAGCGGCTGGAGATCGAATTCGCGCCGATGGCGCGCGCCAGGGGGCTGAAGCTGACCTTTTTGGCGACCCGCCTGGCGGTGCGCTCGGACCGGCGGCTGTTGCGGCGGCTGTTGCAGAATTTCGTCTCCAACGCGATCAAATACACGCCGCAGGGCCGCGTGTTGGTCGGCGTGCGGCGCAGGGGCGGGGCCGTGCGGGTGGAGGTCTGGGACACCGGGCTCGGCGTCCCGCAGTTGCTGCAGGCGGCGATCTTCGAGGAGTTCCGCCGGCTCGACCAGGGCGCGAAGATTGCGCGCGGGCTCGGCTTGGGGCTTTCCATCGTCGAGCGGCTCGGGCGCGTGCTCGGCCATCCCATCGACCTCAAGTCCGAGCCAGGACGCGGCTCGATGTTCGCGATTCAGGCGCCGCTGAGTCGGGCTGCGCCGGCGGCGGAGGCGGAGCCGCTGGCGGCCGAATCCGCGGCGAGGTCCGATCCCTTGGAGGGCTTGCGCGTGCTCGCCATCGACAACGACAAGCGGGTGCTGGAGGGCATGCGCATCCTGATCGGCAAATGGGGCTGTTCGGTCGCCACCGCGAGCGGCATCGACGAGGCGCTGACGCGGCTCGATCCCGCGCCCGACATCGTCATCGCCGACTATCACCTCGACGACGGCGACGGGCTCGAGGCCATCGCGGCGGTGCGCGACAGGCTCGGCGCGGCCGTTCCCGCGGTGCTCGCGACCGCCGACCGCAGCGTCGAGGTGCGCGACGCCTGCGCGGCGGCCGACGTGACATTGCTCAACAAGCCGGTGAAGCCGGCCCCGCTGCGCGCGATCCTGACGCGCGGGCTGTCGCTGAAACAGGCGGCGGAATGACGCTGACGCTGTACAACTTCGATCTCGACGAAGACTGCTATCGCGTACGCCTCATGCTGGGGTTGCTGTCGCTGCCGGCGCGCCTCGTCGCCGTCGACATGATCCCCGGCCGCGAGCACGAGAAGCCGCCGCTCATCGACCTGAACCCGGGCGGCGATCTGCCGATCCTGGTCGACGGGCCGGCGACGATCTGCGGCGGCGTCGCTGGCCTCGTCTGGCTCGCAAGGCGATACGGCGGCGCAAATTGGGCGGCGCCGGACGACGCCGCGGACTACGCCGCCTGCCTGTCCTGGCTGGACTTCGCCGCCGCCGAACTGCCGCCCACGCGCGCGGCGCGCAACGCGAGCCTGTTCGGCCTGCCCGGAGATCTCGACGCGCTGCGGGCGAGAGGGCGGCGGGCGCTGCGGCGGATGGAGGATCACATGACGCTGCGCGGGCTCGACGGCGCCGGCTGGTTCGTCGGCGCGCGGGTTTCGATAGTCGATGTCGCGCTGTTTCCCGCCTTCGCGCTGTCGCGCGACTGGAGCGTCGGGCACGAGGGGTTTCCGGCGCTGCGGCGCTGGCTCCGGCGCTTCCGCGCGCTGCCCGGCTTCGCGGTCATGCCGGGGATACCGGACTATTTCTGAGCGGCGCGCGCGCCGCTCAGTTCGGGATGATCATGATCGACGGCGAGGACGCCGGCCGCGGCGCGGGCGCCGCAGACGACGCGTAGGGGTGCGAGGCGGGTTGCGCCGCCGGCGCGCGCCGCTCGGGAGCCGGGCGCGGCGGGGCCTCGTGCTGCGCGGAGACGGACGACGTGGTCGCCTTGCGCGGGGCGCGATGTTCGGGCGCGTCCTCCTCGGGCTCCGGCCGCGGCGTCAAGTGCGCAATCTGCGCCTTCGGCGGGTGAACGACGGCCGGCAGCTTGGGCGCGACCGGCGCGACCACCGCAGGCTTCACCCGCTCCGGCGCTTCCTCGGTCGCCTTGGCGACCGCCGATGCGTCCGGCGCCGGGATCTTGGCGACTGCGCCAGCGCCGCAGACGCCGCCTTCAGTATGCTGGCGCAGCTTATCCAGCAATTCCGGCGAGACCCGCAGCGAGACAGGCACGGCGCCGCCGTCCTGCTTCAGATAGGCCGACAGCGACGACTTCGTGGCGGCGTCGAACCGCCCGGTGATCGTCCCGGAATAGCAGCCGAGGCGGCCAAGCTCCTGCTGCGTCTCGGTCACCTGCGCGACGACGGCGTCGAACTTTTCGCTCGCTCGCGCGACGAAGGCCGGATCGGCGCAACCGCTCCTGTCGCGCAGCGCCGCGATGCGATCGCGCGCGGGCTCAGCGTAGAGATCGACGGCGTCGAGATCGCGGCCGGCGGCGTCGCACGTCCGCTGCGCCTGAACGAGCGCGTCGGCGTCTTTCTTCCTGGCTTGCGCGACCGCGTCGGCCTCCCGCTTCGCGGCGACTTCCTGCGCCTGCAACCGGGCCAGGACGACCTTCGCCTCCTGCCGCGCCGGCTCGCAGGTCATGCCCGTCATCCCCGCCTGCACTGCGACGGGATCGGCGCCCGCGCCGGCGAGCGTCGCCCGGTCGGTTACGCAGGCGGCGGCGAGCTTGGTCTTCTTCGCTTCGGCGAGCGCCTGCTCGATGGCCGGGCGCTCCGCACCGCAGCTCGACACGCTGAGCAGCGCTTCGAATTCCTGGGGGTCGGCGTGCGCAGCGACCTTGGCGGAAAGCGCCTCGCCTTCGTGGCGGCAGATCTCGGCTTTGACCTCCGCGTCGGCCTTGGCGGTCTCGACGGCCTTCAACTCGCCGATCCGGCGCCGCGCCTCGGCGACGCGCGCGGAATGCGGGAACTGATCGATGAAGGCGTCGAGGGCGTCGGCGCCGCCGGTCTGGATCGCGTTCGCCCAGGCCAGCTTCTCCTGCGCCGCGAGCGAGGCGGCGCGCAAGTCGTCGCGCCTGCGTCCGGCCTCAGTGCGGTGCGCGGAGTTCGGGAACACGGTCGCGAACTGGTCGAACTCGATCGGCGAATTGTCGCGCAACGCCGCCTTCCAGGCCGCGTCTTCGGCCGCCGCCTCGCGCAACTCGTCGCGCTTGCGGACCGCCTCGTCGTGATGCGCGGAATTCGGGAACACGGTCGCGAACTGGTCGAACTCGGTTTGCGAGTTGTCCCTCAACGCGGCTTTCCAGGCCGCGTCTTCCGCCGCCGCTTCGCGCAGCTTGTCCGCCAGCGCAATGGCTTCGGCCTTATGCGACGAGCGCGGGAAGTCGAGCGCGAATTTCTCGAAAAGCTCGGTCGTCCGCTCCCTGTTCGCCGCCGTCCATGCCGCGGCCTCGGCGCTGACGGCGCGAACCTGTTCGAGCTGGGCAATCGCCTTATCCTTGTGCGGCGAATGCGGGAACTTCGCGGCGAATTTCTCCAGCGCCTCCGCCGACCCGTCCTTGCTCGCGAGCGTCCAGGCCGCCGCCTCGTCGCGCAGCCGCTGCGCGTCCGCCTTGTGCGGCGAAGCCGGGAAGTCGCCGAGGAATTTGTCGAAAGCCTCCGCCGCGCCATCAGCGACGACCTTGTCCCACGCCTTGGCTTCGGCCGCCGCCGCAACCAGACGGTCCCGCCGCTGCGCCGCTTCGGCGACATGCGCGGACTTCGAGAACCCGCCGATGAAGCTCGAATAGCTGTCCGCCGTATTGCTCTTGACCGCGTCGTCCCAGGCTTGCGCCTCGCCGGCGGCGCCGCGCTCCTCTTCCCGCTCCTTGGCGATCCGGCGCAGCATGTTGCGCCAGCGCTGAGCGTCGGAGGCGTGCGCCGAAGCCGGGAAACGGCTGACGAACGCATCGTAATCTTCCGCCGTGGCGTCGTTGTTGCCCGACAGCTTCTGCCACGCCAATTCGTCGTCGTTGCTGCCGATATTGAGCTTATAGGCGGTGCGCAGCGAATCGTAGAAGCTCGTGCGCTGCTGGTTGTTGGTCTCCGCCTGCACGTCCGCGTTGACTTCGTGGAACAGATCGGCGGCCGTCAGGCCGGGTTCGCTGAGGTGGCGGATCAGCGAGGCGGCGAACGGACCCTGCGTTCCGCTGCCGTCATAGGCGACCGCCTTGGCCGCGGTCGAAAAGACGATCAGCATGCCTTCGTCGCGCGCCGGCTCGTTCGCCGAGCGCGACTCGCCGACGTCGGTGACCGAGCGCACCGCGACATTGCGGACCTGCAGATCGCCGCCGACGGTGATGTCGTGGGCGTTCGGATCTTCGCGGCAGGCGTCGACGATGAGGATCTTGGGTCCGCGCGCCCCGCCGAGCGCCGACGCCACCAGATCGATGGAGGGCACCTGGCTCACCGCGGGGTTGCGCAGGTCGTCGGCGTCGATGTCGGTCGGCAGCAGATAGCCGGTCTTGTTCTCCTCGACGCCGTGGCCGGCGTAGTAGAACAGCACCGCGTCCGCGTCCGCCGCCCGACGCGAGAAATCGTTGAGGCGCTTGGCGAAACTGCGATAGTCGGCGTCGGTGACGAGTTCGGCCTGGAAACCGATCTTCTCCAGCGCCTCCTTGACGCCGCGCGCGTCGTTGATCGGATTGCGCAGCGCAGGAACGTTGCGGTAGGCGGCGTTGCCGATGATGAGCGCCATGCGCTTGCCGGCGAAAGCGGGGCCGCTGGCGACGGCGGAGAGCGAACCCCCCAGCGCCAATGCGACCAAAACCGATTTCAGCCCGCCTGTCAGCACGACCGCCTCGCGCCGTTTGTCGAACGCTTCGCCACTTTCACGCCCCGCGCCTGAAAGCCAGAGACGCTTCCAGTTTAGGCTTTACGGTCTAGGATCTGTCGACGCGGTGGCGAAAATCACACGCCCGCGTTCAAATTCCGTCCCGTAACGGGACCCGCTTCACCTTTCGATAACTATTAGTCAGGCGACGGACAAAAGTCCAGATCCGTCTTGTACCCGGCGTCCTCGCGCACGTGCATATTCGCAATGCAACCTGTGCCGCGATACTGGAACGCGCTCGCCGCGGGGCGCAAGCCCAAAGTCGCGAAATTCCCACGATTTCCAGCAAGGCCGAGCCGCCGCAGAAATCGCTTCGTCGAGGCGGCGGCGCGTTGAAACCGTCGCTAGGCCAGCGGGAAGGGCGCCGCCGGTCGCCTCAGTAGCCGATCCCGACGAGCAGGAACTGCGGGCAGTTCAAAGCCACGCACTCCGTCTCGCGCTTCGGCGCCGTTGCAGCTACGACGGCCGGCGGGGCGAAATCATGCGCAATCATGTGCGCTACGACATGCTTGTGAGGTCTGACGTGCGCCAACCGCTTGTGAACATGGCCGCGCATGCGCAGGGCGCTGAGCTTGGGGCGCGCCGGTTCCTGCCGCTCGCAGACTTTGTAGGACTCGAACCCGGTTCCCGTTTTCTCGACCCATTTGCCGTCGCAGCCGGCCTTCAACTCGATGTCCGCCGACGCGGGCGCCGCGCAGAACAGGAACGCGGCGGCTAGAGCAAGAACCCCACCATGCAGAAGCTTAGCCAAAACCCGTCTCCTTGCAAGGGAAGTCCGTTCACAACTTAAGATCACCAGTTATACCGCAAACCCGCGGTAAGTGTCCAGCCCTCGATATTAGGTCCGAACTTGGCGTCGCTGCGCGCATAACCGGTCCATCCGGTTCCCGGAACTTGCCAACCGACGCCCACGCTCGCCTGCGCGAAGGTTCCGACGCGGGTGGTGTCGATCGGCAGCGCCGGTCCGGTCCCACCCCCAACGGAGATCGGGGTGAATACCGTCCGCGCGTCGCCCGCCCACTCATGGTACAAGTTCGCCGCGACGAAGGGTTGGAACAGGAAGGCTCCGGCCTGCGTCGCCACGCCCGTCCTCAGGCCGATGCGGCTCAGGGTGCTCGTTATCGTGCCGAACGAGTTGGTTCCCGCCGCGAAGGTCTGGTTGTCCACGTTCGCATGCGAGAGATAGATGCCGCTGGACGGTTCGACGAACGCAACCGTCCCGAGCGGGATGACATATTGCACGTCGCCGGAGTAGGTCAGGCCGTGGCCGCCGAGCGGTTGATTTGTGACGCCCTCGACGGCGTTGGTCAGGTTCAAGCGGTACGTATCGTAACGCACGCCGACGATGCCAGCGAAACCATGACCCGTCAGGGCGCCGTAGGCGCCGACGAACGGAACTTCCGCCGTCGACGACACGCCGGGGTTGGCGTGGTCGGTCGAGGACGTGAACACGTCGCCGGCCGTGAGGCCGAAGTGCGTGTTGAACCCGGAGTTCTGGATGTTGAACAGCGCCGCGTCGACCCCGTACTGGAAGCCGGCGAGGCGGGTGTCGACATGCGACGCCTCCGCCGAGGAGGGCGTCCCCACCAGCGTGCTCGTGCTCGCAACGTTGGTGTCCGCTACGGCGTCGCGGTTCCAGACGCCGAAAGCCCAATGGTTCGGGTCGGGATTGCCCGCCTGACCGAGGAACGCCGACGAGTTCTGGAAGAACGACGTGTTGAGCGCCGTGATCGTCGAAGCCACCTGGGTGAGCGGCGCGGTCGCCGCCGCGGAGTTCGGGATCTGGACGATGCCCTGGCCGCCCGGCGTCGCCCCGAAGCTGTACTTGTAGAAGCCATTCGAGGCGTTGGTCAAAGCCGCCTGGGTCGCCGCCGTGTCCGTGAAACCGCCGCCGCTGGTGAAATTCGCCACCGTCAGCGTGCCGAAGAACCTGTTGGTGTTCGTGTTGACGAGGCCGATGTCGATCTGGCCGCCGTTGAGGCTTCCGGCGGTGATCGTGTTGGCCCTGGCGTTGCCGAAGTCGGCGGCGGTAAAGATCGTCCCGCCGCCGCTGAGCGCGCCCAAGACCTTCAGCGTGTTCGTCGGGTTGGCGCTGTTGGGGTCTATGGTCCCGAGATAGACGCTGCCGGTGTTCGTCAGGGCGCCGGTGACAGTGAGATTGTAGCCGTTCTGCTGCGCCAGGTTCGCGGCGCCGACATAGATCGCGCCGGCATTGGAGACGGCGCCGACGATCTGGCCGACGCCCGTGACGATGCCGCCGGCGTCGTTGGTGAATGTGGTCGTGCCGATCGTGTCCGCCGTATTGCTGGGATACTGGCCGATCGTCACCGTGCCGTCGTTGGTGAAGGCGCCGATGTTTTGATAAGTCAGGTTTCCGGCGGCGAACGAGAGCGTCCCGCCTTTGCTGTTGACGAAGGCGCCGCCGCCGTTGTCGAGCGCGCCCGTCACGACGAACGCCGCCGAGTTGGTCACGCCGCCGCCGATCGAGCCCTGGGCCGCCACGCTTGCGGAGTTGGTCAGTCCGCCTGTGATCGCGCCGGTAGACGTCAGCTTTCCGCCGGTGACGCTGACGCCGCCGTTGATCGTTCCGGCGTTGGTCGCGCTGCCCGCGGTGTTGGCGAGGCCGGCTGTAACAAGGGCGCCCGTATTGTTGTTGAACGTCGCTGCATTGGCGACCGCGCCGGTGATCGTGCCTTTGTTGTTGAAGGTCCCGCCGTTTACCGCAATCGGGTTGGTCGCCGTGATCGACCCGCTATTGGTCGTCAGGCCCGCCGACTGCGCAAACGCGGTCACCGTGAGCGCGGATTCGACGGTCACCGTCCCGCTATTGACGAGCGAGGCGAGATTGGTGAAAGCGCCGCTCTTCACGTCGAGCGTCGCGCCGGACGCGTTGGTGAAGGTTGAGGCGCCGTCGCTCGCCAAAGCGCTGGTGACGGTGAACGTTCCGGCGTTGTTGGCGATGGCGCCCTTGATCGTCCCGGCGGCGTTGAAGGTCGCCGAGTTGGCGACGCCGCCGTCGATCTCGCCGGTGTTGGCGAACGTTCCCGTGTTCGTCACAAGCCCGGAGATCAGGCCGGCGTTGGAGGCCGTCGCGGAGTTGGTGACCGTGCCGGAGACGGCCGCGCCCGCGTTGTTGTTGAACGTCGCCCCATTGACGACTGAACCCGTGATGGTCTTGTTGTTCTCGAGATCGCCGCCGTTGACGGCGATCGGGTTCGTCACAGTGAGCGAGCCGTTGTTGGTGGTCAGGCCCGTCGTCTGCGTGAGACTCGTCGCCGTCACCGCGCCGCCGGTCGCGATGGTGAAGGTCGGACCGTTCTGGTTGATCGTCCCCGCCGCCAGCGAGGCCTCGACGGTCACGGTTCCCGCGTTGGCGAGCGCCGCGAGGCCGGTGAACGCGCCGCTCTTGACATCGAGCGTCGCGCTCGCCGCGTTGGTGAACGTGGCGCCGTTGTCGGCGAGCGCGCCGGTGACGGTGAACAGGCCGCCGGCGTTGTTGTTGATCGCGCCATTGATCGTCCCGGCCGCGTTGACGGTCGACGAATTGGTCACGCCGCCGTTGATCGCGCCCGTCGTGTTCAGCACGCCGCCGTTGACTTTGACCCCGGCCGAGGCTGTAAGCGTTCCCTTGTTGGTAAGCACGCCCGCGTTCTGCGCGACGCTCGTCGTATTGACGACGCCGGTCGCGGAAATCGTAAACGTCCCGCTCTGGTTTAGCGTTGCCGCGCCCAGCGTGTTTTCGACCGTGACAATGCCGCCTGCGTTGTTGGTCAGGGTCGCCAGATTGGTGAAAGCGCCGCTCTTCACGTCGAGCGTCGCGCCGGACGCGTTGGTGAAGGTCGAGACGCCGTCGGACGCCAGCGCCCCGGTGACGGTGAACACGCCACCGTTGTTGGCGATGGCGCCCTTGATCGTGCCGGCGGCGTTGAAGGTCGCCGAGTTGGTCACCCCGCCGTCGATCTCGCCGGTGTTGGCGAAGGTTCCCGCCGTGTTCGTCACAAGCCCGGAGATCAGCCCGGCGTTGGAGGCGGTCGCGGAGTTGGTCACGGCGCCGGAGACCGACGCGCCCGCGTTGTTGTTGAAGATCGCCGAGTTGTTGACCGACCCGATGACGGCGCCGTTGTTCTCGAAATCGCCGCCGGTGACGGCGACCGGACTGGCCGAGGTGAGCGAGCCTTTGTTGGTCAGCAGGCCCGCTGTCTGATTGAACGCCGTCGTCGCATTGACCGATCCGCCGGTGGCGATGGTGAAGGTCGGGCCGCCCTGGTTGATCGTTCCGGCCGCCAGCGAGGCCTCGACAGTCACCGTTCCCGCGTTGGCGAGCGTCGCGAGGCCGGTGAAGGCGCCGGTCTTGACATCGAGCGTCGCGCCCGCCGCGTTGGTGAACGTGGCGCCGTTGCTGACGAGGCCGCCGGTGACGGTGAACGTTCCGGCGTTGTTGGCGATCGCGCCGTTGATCGTCCCGGCCGCGTTGACGGTCGCCGAGTTGGTGACGCCGCCGTTGATCGCGCCCGTCGTGTTCAGCGTGCCGCCGCTGACGTTCGCCGCGCCGGTGATGGTCTTCGTGTTGCTGAAAGTTCCGCCGGTGTTCGACAGCGAGGCGATGGTGCCCGCGTTGGCGCCCGTGCCCGCATTGGTCACGGCGCCCGCCGTGGCTCCGGCGTTGTTGTTGAACGTGCCGCTGGCGTTGTCGATCGCGCCGGCCCAGGTTGCGCTATTGTCGATCGTGCCGCCGGCGTTGTTGCCTGTCCCGGTCCAGGTCCCGAGGTTGGTGATGAGGCCGCCCGCCGTGTTCGCGCCGGCATTGACGTTGCCGTTCCAGTTGGCGCCGGTATTGTTGGTGATCGTGCCCGTGTTCGAGGCGACGTTGGCGTTCTCGGTCCCGTTGTTGGTGTAGGTCCCGGCGTTGTTGAGGTCGTCGGTGGTCGTGCCGTTGTTGATGATGATCGCGCCAACGCCGTTGGTGACGTTGGAGAACACGTTCGTGCCGGCGAGAATCGTCGTTCCGCCGGTCGTCGTCAGCGTCGAGGAGCCGGTTATCGAGGCAATCGCACCGCCGGTCGAGGAAATCGCGCCCGCGAGGCTGCCGTTCTGCAGCGTGCCGCCAGCGAGGTTCACCGTGTTGATCGTCTGCGCGAAGCCGCCGAGATCGACCGTGCCGCCGGTATTGATCGTCGTCACCGAAGTCCGGCTGAACGCATTCGCCGACGAAGCCGTCAGCGTGCCGCCATTGACGCCGGTGGCTCCGGTGTAGCTGTTGGCTCCCGAGAGCGAAGTCGCGCCTGCCGTCGTCGTCAGCGTCATCGAGCCGGTCAGCCCGTTGATGAAGCCGCCCGTCGAGGCGACGGCGCCAGTAAGCGCGCCGTTCTGCAGCGTGCCGCCCGCGAGATTGACCGTGTTGATCGTCTGCGCGAAGCCGCCGAGATCGACCGTGCCGCCGGTGTTGATCGTCGTCACCGACGCGGCGCTGAAGGCGCCGGCGTTGTTGGCGGTCAACGTGCCGCCGTTGACGGTAGTCGCGCCGGTGAAGGTGTTGCCGGTCCCCGTCAGCGTGGTCACGCCCGACGTAATCGTCAGTGTCGAGGCGCCGCCGAAGCTGCCGATCGTGCCGCCGATCGAGTTGATGCCCGCCAACAGCGAACCGTTGGTGATCGTGCCGCCGTCCAGGGTCGCCGAGTTGATCGTGACGGTGAACCCGCCGAGATTCAGCGTCCCGCTGGGGCCAATCGTCAGCGAAGATCCGGCGCTGAGGCCGGTCGCGCTCCCAACCAAGAGCGTGCCGTTGCTGAGATTGGTCGCGCCGGTGAAAGTGTTGGTCCCCAACAGCGTCGTCGTGCCGCTGATCGTCGTCAGGCTCATCGAGCCGCCGAGGCCGCTGATTATGCCGCCGGTCGAAGACACGGCGCCCGCGAGGCTGCCGTTCGTCAGCGTGCCGCCCGCGAGATCAAGCGTGTTGATGGTCTGCGCGAAGCCGCCGAGGTTGATCGTGCCGCCGGTCTGGATCGTCGTCACGGAAACGGCGCTGAATGCATTCGCGTTCGCGGCCGTCAGCGTGCCGCCGGCGACCGTGGTGATCCCGGTGTAGCCGTTGGCCGCCGACAGCGTCGTCGTGCCCGCGGTTGTCGTCAGGGTCGCGGCGCCGTTCAGCCCGTTTATGAAGCCGCCGGTGGAGGAAACCGCGCCGGTCAGGCTGCCCCCTTGCAGCGTGCCGCCGGCGAGATTGACAGTGTTGATCGTCTGCGCGACGCCGCCGAGATTGACCGTGCCGCCGGTGTTGATCGTCGTCGTCGACGCGGCGCTGAAC
>Ga0182030_10011193_pt1 | contig 18114 bp, 14 predicted proteins | sample 812S3MmetaG_FD_121299 | JGI IMG/M metagenome (GOLD analysis project Ga0182030, IMG submission 121299) | Permafrost microbial communities from Stordalen Mire, Sweden - 812S3M metaG (Illumina Assembly) | ecosystem: Environmental > Terrestrial > Soil > Wetlands > Permafrost | place: Sweden...
ACGCTGAAAACGATGGAGGATCTCATTTCCGACATGACGCCAGGCGCGGAAAAACCCGCGATCGAGATGATTGGGGTCAACAAATGGTTCGGCGCCTATCATGCGTTGCGCGACATAGACCTTGCGGTCGAACAGGGCGAAAGGATCGTCATTTGCGGGCCGTCCGGCTCCGGCAAATCGACGCTTATCCGCTGCATCAATCGTCTCGAAGCGCATCAGAGCGGCCGGATCTTCGTCGAAGGAACCGAGTTGACGGCGGACCTGCGCCGCATCGACGAAGTGCGCCGCGAGGTCGGCATGGTGTTCCAGCATTTCAACCTGTTTCCGCATCTGACCATTCTCGAAAATTGCACGCTCGCCCCGATTCACGTGCGCAAGATGGGGCGAGCGGAAGCGGAAGCGCTTGCTTTGCATTATCTTGGCAAGGTCCAAATTCCCGAGCAGGCGGACAAATATCCGGGCCAGCTGTCGGGCGGTCAGCAGCAGCGCGTCGCCATCGCGCGGGCGCTCTGCATGAATCCCAAGATCATGCTTTTCGACGAACCGACCTCGTCGCTCGATCCCGAAATGGTCAAGGAAGTGCTGGAGACGATTGTCGCGCTCGCGAAGGAGGGCACGACCATGCTCTGCGTCACGCATGAGATGGGCTTTGCCCGGCAGGTGGCCGACAGAGTCATTTTCATGGACGCCGGCGCGATCGTCGAGATCAACCATCCGGAGGCGTTTTTCGCCAATCCGAGGCACGAGCGGACCAAGCTTTTTCTCGGCCAGATTCTTAAATAACAGATTGGGAACGGGTTTTCGGGCCGTGCGTTAAATAACGCGTGAACCCATCGTTGATGTGAGCTTCAGCACGGAAGTTTGATTTTTATCGTCCTAAAATTTCGTTTCGGCCGAAGGTGGCCGGAACGGTGGAGGACATCATGAAGATGATTGCGATGTTGCTTTTGGCCGTCGGGCTTGGCCTCGGCGGGGTTGGTTTTGTCGCCTCATCCGCCTCGGCCATGCCGATGAATGGGCTCGGTCCGGCGCCGCTGGCGCAGACGGACGCCGGATCGGGCGTCGAAAATGTCCGTTGGATCTGCGGCCCATACGGCGGCTGCCGTTGGGCCCCCGGCTGGGGCTATTGGCGTCGCCCCTACTGGCGGCCCTACTATAGCTATTATTATCGCCCCTGGTGGTGGCGTCGCTCCTATTATTATTGGTAAGGACAGGCAAGCGTAAGCCTGGACGCCTAAAGACGTTCGGCCGAGATCCTCCCACTCGGCCGACCCCAGGAAGCGAACCCCGACGCGCGGCGCGCGCCGGGGTTTTTTGTTTCCTGCGTCAAGCGGGCGTCTCTCCCAAAGGCGCCGTCATGAGCCGCGGCCCGAAACGCTCCGGCCAGATCGGGTCAGCGGCGAATAAGGCGCTTCACCGACCGCAATGCGTCGATCGCCGCCGCCTTGCTTCGGTCTACGACGATCGAGCCTCCAGGCGGGCTCGGCGCGAGGCCCAACCGGCGCAGATAATGGTTCGCCCTATGCACGTCGGCCCGCAGCCAATTGGGAAATTCCATATTGAGGCTGAGCGATACGGACACATTATCGCGGTTCCTCACCCAATGAGCGGCATGGGTCGGAATGTGAACCGCCTCCCCTGGATCGAGGGTGAAATGCGTGGCGCGCTCCTCGGCGAGCGGCTTGTAGGTCCCGGCCGAGATCGACACCGCATAATAGCGCTCGATCTCTTCCTCGGTGGTGACGCTCCGGTCGAGGGGATCGCACACCCAGAGATCCTTCGATCCGTAAAGCTGGACGAGAAAATTCACTTCGGCGTCGAAATGATAGGGGGTTTTCCGGTGCGGCGAGGTGATGAACACCAGCATCTCCGGCGACCGCAAAAGCTTGGCGCCGTCAGCCCCGGCGATGCGCCACACGAAATCAGCATAGTCGTCAAGCACGGCCTTGTAGGCCGGATCGCCCTCGACATGCTTGAGGATGATCATGGCTTTCGCCGTCTCGAGTTGCTCGATGACCTTGGCGACGGGCAATTGCGGCGGCGGAACCGATCCCCATGTGTCGGCGAGCGTGAGATCTCCAGCGTCCATATAGAGATCGCCCGGCCGCTTGGCCGCGTCTTGCGCGACGGAGATCAGCTTGTCGAGCGAAAACAGGGGATGCTCCGCGAGCGGATGAACCACGCGAAAAGCGGTCTTGTGGAGGGCAAGGCGGCAGTCCTCGATCGGGTCGACCGTGGCCCATTGGCCAGCTGACGGCGCTGTTCGGTAAGATGGGGTGATCTGCGTCTGCATGATTTGCTCACATTACACAAGGCGTGTGATATTATTTTAGACATTAGGCGTCAAATTTAGCCATTGCGCAAAATGTCTCGAATCGGGCCGAAACCGCGAGGGCTACACCCTGGGTCCTCGGCGGGGCGGCGAGCCTATCCTTTCGGCCGGCTTAAGGCCACAACTTGTGGATGATCAATCGCCTAGAGTCTTGGAATGACGGTATTGCGTCGCCGCCTTGTTCAGGAAGGCCTATAAAGGCGACGCCTCAATGTTCGGGGATGCGCCCGTGAATGCCGTACCGCCGCCTTATGGACAACCAGACCCCGAGGCGCAAGGCCGCATCCCGGACGATGTCGGCTTCGTCCACGAAGGCCGCATCCCGGACGATGTCGGCTTCGTCCACCTTCATGTCCACAGTTCCTATTCCCTGCGCGAAGGGGCAATGTCGATCGCCGCCTTGGCCAAGCTCGCCGTCGCGGATCGAATGCCGGCGCTGGCGATCACCGACAGCAACAATCTTTTCGGCGCCCTGGAATTCTCCGAGAAGCTCGCCAAGGAAGGCGTTCAGCCGATCGCTGGCCTTCAGGTCACGCTCGACTTCAATGATGGCGCGGCGATGGCGCCGCGCGGCGAGGAGAGCGGCGCAGGCCGCGCGGAGCTCGTTCTTCTTGCTAAGGACGCCGCCGGATATTTGAACCTCATGCATATCGCCTCCCGCGCCTGGCTCGATCCGGCGCCGGGCGATCTCCCGCATGTCCGCCTCGGCCGCCTTGAAGGGCGAACGGATGGGTTGATTGCGCTTTCCGGGGGGCCGGGCGGCCCGCTCGACCGGGCCTTCGCCCACGCCCGGTCTGAACTCGCTCTTGCCCGCGCGGCGGCGCTGGAGCGGCTTTTTCCGGATCGTCTTTATGTCGAGCTCCAGCGCCATGGCTTGGCCTCCGAGCGCGAGATCGAGCCGCGCCTTCTCGACCTGGCCTACCGGACGTCCCTTCCGCTCGTGGCGACGAATGAGTCCTATTTCGCCGCCGCGGCCGATTATGAGGCGCATGACGCGCTGATCTGCATCGCCGAGGGCGCCGTCGTCGGCGACGGCGCCCGCCGCCAGCTTTCGCCCGAGCATAATTTCAAGACGCGGGGCGAAATGATCGCTCTCTTCGCCGATCTTCCAGAGGCGACGCGCAACACCGTCGAGATCGCGCTGCGCTGCGCCTATCGGCCCTTGACGCGCAAGCCCATGCTGCCGCGCTTCACCGCGGCGAGCGCCGGCGAGGACGAGGCGGAGGAATTGCGCATAGAGGCCGAGGCCGGCCTTGCAATGCGCCTCGCCGCGCATGGAACGGCGCCGGGCGCGTCGGCTGAAGATTATCGCGCAAGGCTCGCCTTCGAGCTCGACGTGATCGTGAAGATGAAATTCCCCGGCTATTTCTTGATCGTCGCGGATTTCATCAAATACGCCAAGTCGCAGGATATTCCGGTCGGGCCGGGACGCGGCTCGGGGGCAGGCTCGCTGGTCGCCTATGCGCTCACCATCACCGATCTCGATCCGATCCGCTTCGGCCTTCTGTTCGAGCGCTTCCTCAATCCGGAACGCGTGTCGATGCCGGATTTCGACATCGACTTCTGCCAGGATCGGCGCGACGAGGTGATCGCCTATGTCCGGCGCCGCTACGGCGACGACAAGGTGGCGCAGATCATCACCTTCGGCTCTTTTCTGGCGCGCGGCGTGATGCGCAATGTCGGCCGCGTTCTCGAAATGCCGCTCGGGCAGGTCGACAGACTGGCGAAACTGGTTCCGCAGAATCCGGCGGCGCCCATCAGCTTGAAGCAAGCGGTCGAATCCGAGCCGCGGCTGAAGGAAGCCGCCGAGTCCGAGCCCCGCGTGGCGAGAATGCTGCAGATCGCGCAAAAGCTCGAAGGGCTCTATTCCAACGCTTCGACCCATGCGGCGGGCGTCGTCATCAGCGACAGGCCGCTCGAGGAGCTCGTGCCGCTCTATCGCGATCCGAAATCGGATATGCCGGCGACGCAATTCAACATGAAATGGGTCGAGCCGGCGGGGCTCGTCAAATTCGATTTCCTTGGCCTCAAGACGCTGACGGTGCTCTCCACCTGCGTCAAGCTCCTCGCCCGCCGCAACGTGGAGATCGATCTCGCCAAGATCCCCTTGGACGACAAGAAGACCTACGAAATGCTCGGGCGCGGCGAGACGGTCGGCGTGTTCCAGCTTGAAAGCGCCGGAATGCGCAAGGCGCTCGTCGAGATGCGGGCCGACCGTTTCGAGGACATTATCGCCCTCGTCGCGCTCTACCGGCCGGGGCCGATGGCGAATATTCCATGGTACTGCGCGGTGAAGACGGGAGAAGAAGAGCCCGATTACGTTCATCCGAGGCTTGAGCCGATCCTGAAAGAGACTTTCGGCGTCATCATCTATCAGGAGCAGGTGATGCAGATCGCCCAGCTCCTGTCCGGCTATTCGCTTGGCGAGGCGGACCTTCTGCGCCGCGCCATGGGCAAGAAGATCAAGGCCGAGATGGACGCTCAGCGCGATCGCTTCGTCAGGGGCGCGATCGACAACGGCCTAACCAAGGCCAAGTCGGACGAAATTTTCGATCACCTTGCCAAATTCGCCGATTATGGCTTCAACAAGAGCCATGCCGCCGCCTATGCGCTGATCGCCTATCAGACCGCCTATCTCAAAGCCAATTTTCCGGTCGAGTTTCTCGCCGCCTCGATGACGCTCGACAAATCCAACACCGACAAACTCGCCGAATTCTGCAATGAGGCGCGCCGGCTCGCTATCAAGATCGCACCGCCCTCGGTGCAGACATCGGCAGCTGATTTCGAGCCGGCGGAGGTTTTGGGCGAACCCGCCATTCGCTATGCGCTCTCCGCGGTCAAGGGCGTCGGCGAGGCGCAGGCGCGGGCGCTCGCCGCGATGAGAAGCAGCAGGGCAGGGCGGACGAAGGCGGACTTCCGCGACCTGACGGATTTCGCGTCAAAACTCAATCCACGCGACGTCAACAAACGCATGCTGGAAAGCCTCGCCGCCGCCGGCGGATTCGATGAGCTGGAGCCGGACCGGGCGCGCGTCTTTGGCGCGATCGAATCCATTCTCGCCTACGCCCATCGGCGCGAGGAGGAGCGCCGCGCCGGCCAGGCCGCGCTTTTCGGCGCCGAGGCGGAGGACCCGCTACCGCTCCCGAGAACCGATCCTTGGCCGCTTGCCGAACAGCTGCGCCGCGAGTTCGAGGCGGTTGGATTTTTTCTCTCCGGCCATCCGCTCGACGCCTATGCGGCGATCCTTGAACGTTTGCGAGTCCAGCGCTGGTCGGATTTCGTCCGCGCGGTCAAGCAAGGCGCCTCGGCCGGACGACTCGCCGCGACTGTGCTCGAGCGGCATGAGCGCCGCACCAAGTCCGGCTCGAAAATGGGGATCGTTCAGCTCTCGGACCCTTCCGGCCAATATGAAGCGATCCTGTTCCAGGAGGGCCTCAACCAATATCGCGACCTGCTTGAAAAAGGCGCTGCGGTGCTGCTGAGCCTGCAAGCCAATGTCGAGGGTGAGGACGTGCGCGCGCGCATTGTCTCGGCCGAGCCTTTGGACCTCGCGGCGAGCCGGGTGCAGAAGGGCTTGAGGATTTTTCTGCGCGACGAAAATCCGCTCCGCCACATTGCGCAGCGTCTTTCCGCGCGGGGGGATGGAGATGTGGCGCTCATCCTTTTGACCGGCGCTGGCGAAGTCGAAGTGAAGCTTCCGGGCAAATATTTGGTCTCGCCGCAAATCGCCGGCGCGCTCAAGGCCATTCCCGGAATCGTCGCGGTCGAGCATGTGTGAGCTTCGGCGAGCGCCGGGGAAGTTGGCATGATGAAGCTGTACTGGGCTAATTCGGGAATAACGGCCGCAGTGGCTCTCGTTGCCGCCATTGCGGCGGCTATTTCCGCCTATTTTGCTGGCCAACAATCAGAGGCAGCTCGGAAAGCCAACGAACTGAACCACGAATCGTATGTTGCCGTTCAGCGGCCTTTTGTGACGGCAAAAACTCTTGAGATCATCCAAAACCTGCCATCGTATTGGACTTTCAACGTGGTCTTCCATAACAGCGGAAACACACCAACCCAGGACATGCAATACACTGTGCGTTTGAATTGTTCCGCCGCCGCTCAGCGGGACCCCGGGGATGATTTTAGGGAAATGCCACCGCCCTTTTCTAAATAGTATATCACACTTGGCCCGCATACAGAGACCTCTGTCCCCTTCGGCACCGATATAGCACTCCCATCCTCCTTTATTAACAAGATGGCCGAAGATCGGTCGTTTTGTTTCATCAGCGGAGCGATTCATTATCGGGATTACTTCACGAGTTCCGAAGAGCACATAAGCAAATTCTGTTACGCGATTGGCGCAATCCGCCAAGACAACGGCTTGCACCCCACCTCTAGCCAATGCATCTATTGGAACTGCGCTGACAAAGATTGCGAACGGGACAGCCAACGCTATGAACGGGCGGGAAAAGTTCCGAATTCTGATTCAAAATAGGGTAGTTTCGGTCTACCTAAAGGCCAGACACACCCCGCCCATGTTAGTCAAGTTCAGCATAATCGTCCTTTGGAGGTTGGCATGATCAAGCTTTACTGGGCGCCGCGAACGCGCTCCCTTCGCGCGCTCTGGGTTTTGGAGGAGGCGGGGGCGCCTTATGAGCGCCAGCGTCTCGACCTCACGGCCGGCGAGCAAAAAAGCGCGGAATACCGCTTGATCAATCCGATGGCGAAAGTGCCGGCGTTGACCGACGGGCCTGCGGCGGTGGCTGAGTCGGGCGCGATTTGCGCCTATGTCGCCGAGGCCTATCCCGACGCCTGCCTCGCGCCGCCTCTTGGCGATCCGGCGCGCGGGCGCTATCTGCAATGGCTGTTTTTCTCGCCGGGGTGCATCGAGCCCGCCTTTCTTGTGAAATCCGCAAATGTCTCGATCAGGCCAGAGGCGGCGGGATTTGGCGAGTTCGACCGGGTTTTTGACGTGCTCGAAGCGGCGGTTCAGCCGGGTCCCTGGCTACTCGGCGAAAGATTCTCGGCGGCCGACGTCATGATTGGCCTCGATCTTCATTTCGGGATCGATATTTTCAAGCTCGTTCCCTCGCGCCCCGCGTTACGGGCCTATGTGGACCGCTGCCTCGCCCGCCCGGCGCTCCAACGCGCCAAGGCGATCGAGGCGGCAGGAGTCTGAACGGGGGGAAATCGCGGGCGAACGTGGAAAATCCCATATTGAGCTGACGATCTCGACCGCTGCGTCCCGTAGATCCCGATTGCAGACATTCAGGCTATTTCGAATATGCCTCAAGCAATGGAGCCTCAGAATTTCGTTGTTGCGCGCCGCCCTCGGCTCGCGGACATCGCTGAACACCCGAAGATGGAGTTCGCCGACTATGAGCGGCGGCTCGCGTCGCTGCAGGAAGTGCTCCAGCTCATCCAGCAGGCCTATCTTGGAACTTCGGAGCGGGCGCTCCTTGTGCTCGAAGGATGGGACACAGCCGGCAAGGGCGGCCTCGTTCGCCGCCTCGGATGGGCGCTCGATCCGCGCAGCTTCAAGGTGCATCCGATCGCAGCGCCAGACGAGCATGAGCGCGCTCAGCATTACCTTCAGCGCTTCTGGCGCCGCTTGCCGCAGAACGGGCAGATCGTCGTCTTCGACCGGTCCTGGTATGGCCGGGTGTTGGTGGAGCGAGTCGAAGGCTTGGCGACCGTCAAGGAATGGCGGCGCGCCTATCGCGAGATCAATGAGTTCGAGCGCATGCTGACCGACTCAGGGATTCGCCTCGTCAAGCTGTTCCTCCACATCACGCCCGACGAGCAGGTGCGCCGTTTCCGCGACCGGCTCGCCAATCCGGTGAAACGCTGGAAACTGTCCTATGAGGATTTCCGCAATCGCGCCCGCTGGCCGGACTATGAGACGGCGATCGAGGACATGATGGAGGAAACCACGACGAAACATGCGCCCTGGCATCTGATACCGGCAAATGACAAGCCTTATGGCCGGATCGCGGCGTTTCGCATTCTCGCCGATCGGCTAGGCGCGAATGTATCGTTGGAGCCGCGCCCAATCGACCCCGATCTGCTCAAGGAGGCGAAGCGGGCGCTCGGCCTCTCGGCGTCGGACATAGAGCGCGCCTCGCGCCCGGCCAAGCCGAAGGACAAGTTGAAGCGCAACACCCTGGAGAGTTGATCACGCCCAGCCTTGCGCGCCAATGTGAATGGAGGGCGCGGATCGGCGGTTGGGCCGTCATGAAACGAAGCGGACCTTCGCTGGCTTATTTCGTTACTCGCCCCAACAATAATGTCAGCAAGCGCTATGACCCTCTCGCTTTCGATCCTTTGCGCTCAAAATCGGAACGGGCTACACCGTCTCGGGATGAGAGGAAGAACGGAATTTATGATGGACAGGGATCAAACAGTTGAACAGCTTGCCAGCTTGGAGGTCGACCTCATCAACCGCATATGGGGAAGCGTGAGCGAGGAGGAGGACACGTTCGAGGTTATCTCGCGACAGCTCGTCAGCAATCCCGACCATGTCGACTTGCAGAACTTCATCAATCACGCTTTGACGGGCGTCTTGCTTGCAGTCGCATTCTTTCGCTTTACCGAGACGATGAAGCCGTTTCTCGCGCAAAAAGAGATCGAAGAGGCTTTCATGCGCATGGTTCATAACAAGGCGAAAAATGTCGTCGATCATTGGCGTAAGCCCCCGGAAAAAACGGTAGATTGACGCCGCGCGCATAGACGAAGAAATAATCTCCTTACAAACTATCGGATGAGTCAGCACTCCATGACACCCTGATCTTCAGGCCAGCCCGAAGCCCTGACTGAAGCATGACCGCGCCCTAAAATCTCGGAATATCCGGGAACGCCAGCTTGCCCTCATGCACATGCATCCGGCCGAGCTCGGCGCAGCGATGCAGCACCGGAAACACCTTGCCGGGATTGAGCAAATGCTTCTCGTCGAAGGCGCATTTGACGCGGATCTGTTGCTTCAAATCGGTCTCGTTGAACATTTCCGGCATCAGGTCGCGTTTCTCGATTCCGACGCCATGCTCGCCGGTCAGCACGCCGCCCACTTTTACGCAGAGGCGCAAAATATCCGCGCCAAACTCTTCGGCGCGCAAAAGCTCGCCCGGCTTGTTGGCGTCATAGAGGATGAGCGGATGCAGATTGCCGTCGCCGGCATGGAACACATTGACCACGCGCAAGCCGTGCCGTTGTGAAAGCTCGCTCATGCCGGCGAGCACATTTGGCAATTCCTTGCGCGGGATCGTGCCGTCCATGCAAAAATAGTCGGGCGACAAGCGCCCGACCGCCGGAAAGGCCGCCTTGCGCCCGGCCCAGAAGGCGAGACGTTCGGCGTCGGAATTGGAAATCCGGCATTGCGTCGCGCCGCGCTTTTGCGCAATCGCTTCGACAAGGCCGACGAGATGGTCCACCTCGACAGGGGGGCCGTCGAGCTCGATGATCAAAAGCGCCTCGGCGTCAAGCGGATAGCCGACTTGGACGAAGTCCTCGACCGCCGCAATCGCGGCGCGGTCCATCATCTCCATGCCGCCCGGAATGATCCCGGCCCCGATGACGTCGGCGACGCAGCCGCCGGCGGCCTCGCTGGACTCGAAAGCGATCAGCAGGGCGCGTGCGGTCTCCGGCGCGCGAAGCAGCCGCACCGTGACCTCGGTGACTACGCCAAGCATGCCTTCGGAGCCGATGACGAGGCCGAGCAGATCATAGGCCGCCTGATCGAGATGCTTGCCGCCGAGCCGGACGACCTCTCCGGTAATCAGCACGATCTCGACGCCCAGCACATTATTGGTGGTGAGGCCATATTTCAGGCAATGCACGCCGCCGGAATTCTCCGCCACATTGCCGCCGATCGAGCAGGCGATCTGCGAGGAAGGGTCCGGCGCATAGTAGAAGCCGCGATGCTCGACCGCGCGGGTGATCGCGAGATTTGTGACGCCCGGCTCGACGACGGCGGCCCGATTGTCGAAATCGATCTCCTTCACCCGGTTGAACTTCATCATCGAAACAAGAACGCCGTCCTCAAGCGGCAGCGAACCGCCCGAGAGGGAGGTTCCGGCGCCGCGCGCCACGACCTTCACATTATACTTATGGCAATAGGCGAGAACGGCCTGGACTTGCTCAACGCTATCCGGCAGGACCACGACCATGGGCAGAGCGCGATAGGCGGTCAGGGCGTCGCTTTCATAGGCGCGCCGGCTGATCTCGGTCGCGACGACGCCCTCGCCCGGAACGATTTTGCGCAAGGCGGCGACGATCGTTTCGCGGCGTGAAAGGACGTCCTGGTCGAGGTCCATCGGCTTCATTTGCGCGCCCTTGCGCTGGAGCGGGTTTCTGGGGTCGGCGGCGGGACGTTGGCCAATCAGCGTCGCCCCGAAGGGGAAACCGACGAAAGAGCCGATCGGGGTCTAAAATCAACCAGTCAAACGCCGAAAAGGTCCAATCTTCGCCGCCGTCCGGCCCTGTGGCGCGAGCCCCAGCCTTGCATTCAGGCCTGGGCCGCCTTATAAGCGCGCCCATTCCACACGCGGATCGCGCGGCCCTGCCTTAAGGGCCGCTCCCGGTGGCCTTTTCCTATGGAGCTTTCTCTCCTTTGGTCAAGGTCCGTATCGCTCCGCGGCGGCTCAACCGGAGAAACATAGACCATGGCTTTGCCAGAATTCACCATGCGCGGCCTCCTCGAAGCGGGAGCCCATTTCGGCCACCAGTCGCATCGCTGGAACCCGAAAATGGAGCCCTATATTTTCGGCGCCCGCAACAATATCCATATCATTGATCTCGCCCAGACAGTGCCATTGCTGCACCAAGCGCTGAAAGCCGTGTCCGACACGGTGGCGAGAGGCGGCCGCGTGCTCTTTGTCGGCACCAAGCGGCAAGCCCAGGACGCCATCGCCGACGCGGCGCACAGGTCGGCGCAATATTACATCAATTCGCGCTGGCTCGGCGGCATGCTGACCAATTGGAAGACGATTTCCGGCTCGATCCAGCGCCTGCGCAAGGTGGATGAGCTTTTGAGCGGCGGCGCGTCGGGCCTCACCAAGAAAGAGCGCCTGATGATTTCCCGCGAGCGCGAGAAGCTCGAAAAGGCGTTGGGCGGCATCAAGGAGATGGGCGGCACGCCGGACCTCATCTTCGTCATCGACACCAATAAGGAGCAATTGGCGATCAAGGAGGCGGCGCGCTTGCATATTCCGGTCGCGGCGATCCTCGACACCAATTGCGACCCCGACGGCATCACCTATCCCATTCCGGGCAATGACGACGCCGGGCGCGCCATCACGCTCTATTGCGATCTCATCGCCCGCGCCGCCATCGACGGCATTTCGCGCAGCCAAGGCGGGGCTGGAATCGATTTCGGCGAAGCCGAGCAGCCCGTGGCCGAGGATCTGCCCGCCGAGAGCGCCGCCATCGGCGAGGCTTACGAGGCGCCGGCGGCGGTTTTCGAGCTGCTCACCGCGCCGCGCGGCGCGCCGGATGATCTCGCCAAATTGCCAGGGATCGGTCCCCAAATCGTCAAGAAGCTCAATGACGCGGGGATTTTCCACTATTGGCAGATCGGGGCGATGACGCCGGAAGACGTCGCCAAGGTTGATCGCGACCTTAAGCTTGGTGGCCGCATCGAGCGTGACGGCTGGGTCAATCACGCGCGCGGCCTCGTAGCCGCCTGACGGCGTGCTCTGCGCGTAAGGCGGAGCCAGTCGCGTATTGAAACGCTTTGAAATCGAGCCGATTTGACGGCGGGCGATAGGGCAAGCCTGCCGGAACCTGAAGGAAAACGACAATGGCGAGCGTCACGGCCGCGCTGGTGAAGGATCTTCGCGAGAAGACCGGCGCCGGCATGATGGATTGCAAGGCGGCCCTCACCGAGACCGAGGGCGACATCGAGGCGGCGATCGACTGGCTGCGCAAGAAAGGCCTCTCGCGGGCGGCGAAAAAGTCCGGACGCGTCGCGGCGGAAGGGCTCGTCGCAGTCGCCGTTCACGGCAATGACGGCGTCGTCATCGAGGTCAATTCGGAGACCGATTTCGTCGCGAGAAACGAGGAGTTCCAGGCGCTCGCGCGCGCGATTGCGCTTGTCGCCGTCGAGAAGGGCCTCACTGACGTCGAGGCGATCAAGGGCGCGCATTACCCGGGCGGCGGCACGGTCGCCGACGCGATCGCCAACGCGATCGCAACGATTGGCGAAAACATGACCCTGCGGCGCGCCGCCGCCGTTCATGTCAGTCAAGGCGTCATCGGCCAATATGTCCATAACGCCGTCGCCGACGGCCTCGGCAAGATCGGCGTCATCGTCGCGTTGGAGTCGACCGGCGACAGCGTGGCGCTCGGCCCCCTCGGGCGTTTAATCGCCTTGCATGTCGCGGCGGCGAGCCCGCTTGCTCTCGATTCTTCGGGCCTGGATCCGGCGGTCGTCGAGCGGGAGAAAGCCGTGCTCGCCGACAAGAACGCGGGCAAGCCTCCCCATGTGCTCGAGAAGATCATCGAGTCCGGCCTGAAGAGCTATTATAAAGAGGTCTGTCTCGTCGATCAGCCTTCGATCCACGCCGAACACGCCGGCAAGACCATCGGGCAAGTGGTCAAGGAAGCGGAAAAATTTGCCGGAGCGCCGGTGACGCTGAAAGCTTTCGTGCGCTACGCGCTCGGCGAGGGAATCGAAAAGCAAGAAACCGATTTCGCGGCCGAAGTCGCGGCGGCGGCGGGCGGCCAAGCCTGAACGAAGCGCCGCTTGCTGCGGCGCTTCGTGCGCGGCTGGCGCAAGGAGGCGGCTCCTCTGCGCCGTTCCGTCATATTTGACCTCTGTCGGGTTTCGCGGGAAGTTCGAGCCAAACGCGACGGCCTCGCGTTGATTCGCGTCCATCACAACGGAGGGTTCCCATGACATTTCGTTTTGCTTGTTCGCTGATCGGCGTCGCGGCGGCTTCGATCTGCTTCAGCTTGGCGTTCGTGGGGCAAACGTCGGCCCAAACGGTTCGCCAGCAATGCAGCGCCAAATACCAGGGCGCCAAGTCGGCCGGGACCTTGAACGGCCAGGCTTGGCCGCAGTTTTACAGCCAATGCGCGGCCGAGGCCAAGGCTGCGGCCCCTGCCGCAACGCCGCCGGCAGCCGCCGCGCCGGCGCCTGCTGCGACCAATCCGCTCAAACCGGCTCCGGCGACCACCGCAGCGCCGCCGCCGGCCCCTGGCGCGGCTGTGTTCCCGACCGCCATTTCGCCGTCTTACGCGAATGAGAAGCCGGGCATTGCGCGCCAGAAAACCTGCCTCGACCAATATAAGGCCAATAAGGCGACCAACGCCAATGGCGGCCTCAAATGGATTCAGAAAGGCGGCGGCTATTACAGCGAATGCAATAAGCGCCTGAAAGGCTGACGGTCGAGCCGAGTCGCTTCATCTGCGGGCTTGCCGAAGGGAAGAAGGCAGGGACCCGCGCCAATATCGCGACGGCGGAGGCCCATGGTCCTTTGCGGCGCGCCGCTTCCTCGCGCGTCAAAGATAGGCGTAGGCCGCGCCAAGGGCTCCGGCCAGGCCGAGCGCGATCGAGGCGCGCCATGGCCAGCGGCGACCCCGCATGATGATTGAGATGGTCGCGATCGCGATGGCGATATGCAGAAACGTCACGGAGACCGTCAGGATGTGATGGCGATGTTCGTGCCGCTCGCTGTCGTTCAGCTTGTCCTCGGTTTGACGTTCGAGCTCCTGGCCCTTGGCGAATAGCTCGTTTTCATCCTCGCCATAACGCTGCGCCTGTTTCTTGAAGTCGTCGGCCGCGGCGCTCCCTTGCGCGGCGGCGATGGCGTAAAGGTTCTTCTTTATGCTTTTCGCCTGATAGAAACTCCAATTGTCCGTGGCCTTGTTTTGCAAAAGCACGGCGGCGTTCTTGTCGCCTATCGTCGCAGCCGTCTCGATTGTCTCGAGGCTGCCGACGGTCGCCGCGACGACGGCGAGAATGGCGATCGTGATCGACACTTTCGTAAGAAAGGAATCGCCCAAATGCGCGACATGCTCCGCGTGTTCCGCGTGTTCGAAATGCTCGGTCGGAGACTCCGTCATGAATCTGTGTCCTCCTGCAAAGGTTTGGAAACGCGTCATAGAGCATTTTCTCGCCATCCGTGAGGCGGGTTGAAAGAAGATGTGCCCATCCAAACGCGAGGTGAGGATGGAAATTGTCGGTCCCGCATGTTCGATGTTCGACCGAACTTTTCTTCTCGAAAGTCGCTTTGCGCAATTTGTCCGCCTCCGTCGCCGGCCCGAGACGATTGCGGCGGACGCGCCCGCGCTGCAATAGACAGGGCGAAGCGTTCGACCTATAAGCTTGCCGCATCGTGGGGCCGCCCTCCGAGCGCCCGCCGGATGAGGATTTCGAAGAACATGCCGGATACGAGCATCGCCGGTCTCCTGCCGGATTCCGCCTTTCTCCGACGCACAATGGTCGATTGTCAGATCCGCACATTCGACGTGACCGATCAAACGCTCCTTGCGCGACTGCTCGAGGTTCCGCGCGAGGAATTCCTGCCTGAGGATCTTGCGTCGCTCGCTTATTCGGACGCGAGCCTGCAGGTGAAGACCAGCGAGCCCGGCGCGAAAACGAGAACGCTCTTGCCGCCCCTTGTCCTCGCGCGCCTCATTCAAGGCGCGGATGTGCTTGCGAGCGACAAGGTTCTCGATGTCGCGCCCGGGATCGGTTATTCGACTGCGCTTCTCGCGGGTCTCGCCGGCGCCGTGGTCTCGCTCGAATCCGATCCGGCCTTGTTGGCGACGACCCGCGCCAATCTCGACGGGTTTGGGCTCGCGCGGGTTCGCACCCTGCTGGGGCCGCTTGCGGAGGGGGCGCCCAAGGAGGCGCCCTTCGACGTCATCTTCGTCAATGGCGCGGTCGAGGCGAATCTCGACCAGCTTCTCGCGCAGCTGAGGGAGGGCGGACGTCTGGTCGCCATCCAGCGCCAGCCCGACGATCCGACCGGCGGGGCGAGCAAGGCCGTGCGCTATGAAAGGATCGATGGCGCGACCGGTTATCGCGTTTTGTTCGACGCGTCGGCTCCGGTCCTCGATGCTTTCCGTAAAGCCGAGGAATTCACGTTTTCTTGACGCGCCGCACAAGCTGTTTCGCGTCACCAAAGTTTCGCCTGAAATTCCAGTTATTTATGCGAGGGTTGTTGTATTTTTGCGTCATTGGCCGGATTCGACCAGCGGCGGCGCGGCAGGCAATACACGCGTCGCCCTGTGCTGGTAAACTCCTGCATCCGGTCGGAACGAGACCCTCGGTCGGATCGCCTTGATTGGAGCGGCGGATAGGCCGCGACAGTCCGATTAAGGCGACGCGGTCTGGAAATTAAGGATTGATTGCCTGCGATGCGCCGCGCCGCTCTGTATGCGTCCAATGTCAATGCGCGAGATTTCTTGGCGAGCCTTGCCGGGGCCGTGGCCTTTGGCGGGGCTTTCATTCTTGCTGCGCTACCTGCCGCAGCGGAAACAATGTCAGGCGCCTTGGCGCTGGCCTATGCCGGAAACCCCGACCTGAACCAGCAGCGCGCCGGGGTGCGCGTTTCCGATGAAAATCTGCCGCGCGCCAGTTCGACTTGGCGGCCGACCGCCAGTGTAATCGGCGAAGTCGGCTACAATTATATGAACAGCACATCCAACACCACCGGCACCCTTCTGAACCAGAAGGATAGCTCGGTGCCGAGGGGCTACGGGCTCAACATCACCCAGACCATCTACAATGGGAATCGCACGATCAACGGCGTTCGACAGGCGGAATCGAATATTTTCGGCGCCCGCGAGGACCTGCGCAACACCGAGCTGAACGTTCTCCTGAATGGCGCGACAGCCTATATGAATGTTTTGCGCGATACCGCCATTCTGGACTTGCGGAAGAACAACATCATCGTTCTGGAAGAACAACTGCGCCAGACCCGCGACCGGTTCAACGTCGGCGAGGTCACGCGAACGGACGTCGCCCAAGCCGAATCGAGTCTCGCCACCGGACGTTCGGATTATTTCGCCGCCCAAGGCAATCTGCAAACCAGCATCGCCAATTTCCGTCAGGTGATCGGCATCCAGCCGACCAGGCTGGAGCCCGCGCGGACGATCGAGAATCTTTTGCCGCGCAATGTGGACTCCGCCGTGCAAATCGGGCTCGCCGAACATCCAAGCATTCAGTCGGTGTTGCATTCGGTCGACGCGGCCGCTTTGCAGGTCAAGCTGGTGGAGGGAGAACTTTACCCGACAGTCGGCGTGACCGCGAGCGCCCAGAAGGAATTGGCCGCTAATGGTTATCCCCACTACGACATCTTCAACGCCCAGGTCCTCGGCCAGATCACGGTGCCGATCTATGAAGGCGGCGAAGTCTATGCGCGGGTGCGGCAGGCCAAGGAGTCGCTTGGCCAAGCCCGTCTGCAGGCCGATCTGCAGCGCGACTCGATCCGGGCGGGCGTAGTCTCGAGCTGGGGTCAGCTCGACGCCGCGCGCGCCGTCGTTCAATCGTCGAGGGCCGCCGTCAAGGCGGCGGAGATCGCGCTGGACGGCGTCCGCGAGGAGGCGAAAGTCGGCCAGCGCACGACCTTCGACGTTCTTCAGCAACAACAGATCTTGGTGAATGCGCGGGTGACCCTCGTCTCCGCTCAACGCGACAGGGTCGTCGCCTCTTATGCGGTGATGGCCTCAATCGGCCGCCTTTCCGCCCAGAACCTCAACCTGAACGTCGTGGTCTATGATCCGACTATCCATTTCGATCAGGTGAAAGACAAATGGATCGGCCTTCGCACGCCTGATGGACGTTGATCAGGTCAGCTAACCGACGACAGTTTCGGTCAAGGCGCTTCTGCGACAATTCTTGAAGACCGCCGCCCACCCGCCCACGGGGAAATCGGCTTTCCTTGCGAGAGGGCTCGAACGCCGGCGCCTTCGAGCCTTTGTCCACCGAAGTCGCGCCGGTTTCGCGATGCGTCCGATGCTTCGCCTTGCCAGCCCGGACAAGCTGGGGCTAACTTGGCTTTGCGAATCGGCGGCTGCGGCTGGCGGCGCCTCGGCCCTGCGATTCGCTTGGCTGGCCAATGTCATTGACATGCTGGCCATCGGATCGCGATGTCTGTGTTTTGAAAGCATTTGAGGCCATGAGCGCAGCCAACCCCCTTCCGAAAAGCAGCCATATGCCCGAACCGAGGGCGCATGAGCCTTCGATGGAGGAAATCCTGCTTTCGATCAGGCGAATCATCGCCGATGATCAAGCGCTTATTGCAAGCCGCGACGCCCTCCCGGCCGACGCGTCGCAAGCCGCGGCGGAGCTTGGCGCGGAGTCGTCCGACTTCGCCGCCGCCGCGTATGAGCCTAGGCTCGATCATGCGGCGGCGGCCCAGGCTTTGGACGGCGATCGGCCGAGCGCCTCGCGTCCCCTCGGCAAGGAGGCCTCCGCCAAGCCGAGCCCGGCCGGCGCAACGGTCGATCTCGGCGCGCCGCCTCATCTTCTTTCGCCCGCGGCTGATGCTTCAGTCGCCTCGGCGTTCAATGCTCTCGTCGCCAGCCGATTCGTGCGGAATTCCGACGCGATCGCCGCCCTGACGCATGAAATGCTTCGCCCCATGCTCAAGGCTTGGCTCGACGATAATCTTCCGGCTCTCGTGGAGCGTCTCGTCCGGGCAGAGATTGAGCGGATGGCGCAGGAAGATTAGGTCATGATCTCATAAAGATGATTCCCGAATCGCCATGGGCGTGATTCAACCTTCTGATCATGGAGGTTGGCATGGCGCGGTTTGATATGACGGATTTCGAGTGGTCGGTGATCGAGCCGC
>Ga0182030_10011196_pt1 | contig 18113 bp, 14 predicted proteins | sample 812S3MmetaG_FD_121299 | JGI IMG/M metagenome (GOLD analysis project Ga0182030, IMG submission 121299) | Permafrost microbial communities from Stordalen Mire, Sweden - 812S3M metaG (Illumina Assembly) | ecosystem: Environmental > Terrestrial > Soil > Wetlands > Permafrost | place: Sweden...
GGCGACATCGTTGCCGGATGCCGCAAGCTTGGCATGAACGTGGTCGCACGCACCGATTCTCATGCCTGCCACCAGGACGTCTACGATGCGCATCCGGATTGGATCGCGGTCGATGCACAGGGCAACAAGCGCCGCCACCCTTCCGATCCCGAGTATTGGATGACCTGCGCTTTGGGGCCCTACAACTTCGACTTCATGACCTCGGTGCATCAGGAGATCATGCGCAAATACAGGGTCGACGGCATCTTCACCAACCGTTGGTCCGGGTCCGGCATGTGCTACTGCGAACAATGCCAGAAGAATTTCCGCGCCTTCTCCGGCCTCGATCTTCCGCGCACCCTCGACCCACAGAATCCCGCGCAGCACCAGTACATCATTTGGAACCAGAAAGTGCTCTTCGATCTTTGGCGACTCTGGAACGCGAAGATCCGCGAGATCAACCCCGAGGCCAGTTACATCGCCAATGCCGGCGGCGGCGCTCTCAGCCCGCTCGACATGAAAACCATTGGAGAACTGGCGCCTACACTCTTCGCCGATCGCCAGAGCAGAACCGGTCTGATGGCGCCCTGGGCCAACGGAAAGAACGCCAAGGAATATCGCGCCACCATGGGCCAAAAGGCCATCGTCGGCATCTTCAGCGTTGGCATCGACGACAAGAACCGCTGGAAGGATTCAGTGCAATCCGCTGATGAAACTCGGCTCTGGGTCGCCGATGGCATGGCGCAGGGTTTTCGCCCCTGGTTTACCAAGTTCAATGCCAAAGTCATCGATCATCGATGGCTGCCTGTCGTCGAGCAGATCTACCAATGGCACTATGCCAACCAAACTTACCTTCGCAATGAGAAGAACTTCGCGCGCGTGGGTATGGTCTACTCGCAGCAAACGGCGTCTTTCTATGGCGGAGAAAAAGCCAAAGCCCTCGTCGACGATCCTGCGCTCGGCTTTTACCAGGCGCTCATCGAGGCGCGCATTCCATTCGAGATGGCGCACGATCGACTGCTTGACCGGCAGCATATCGCCCAGTTTCGCACTTTGATTCTCCCCAATATCGCAGCGCTCTCAAATCTGCAATGTCAGCAGATCAGCGAATTCGTGGAGGCTGGTGGCAGCGTGGTTGCAACCTATGAGACGTCTCTCTACGACGAATGGGGCGTTCGCCGTCAGGACTTCGGACTGGCGTCGCTGTTTGGTGCGTCCTTTGCCGGCGGACCTCAGGGGCCAATGCTTAACTCATATCTTTCATTGCAGAAAGAACCGGGCACGGACACCTACCATCCGCTGTTGAAGGGGTTCGAGGATGCGACAAGGATCGTGAATGCCGCCAATCAGGTAAATATACGACCTCTGAGTCAAAACCTCTTCTCACCGTTGCAAATTGTCCCCAGCTATCCTGACCTTCCCATGGAGGCTGTCTTCCCTCCAACGGTCACCCCGCACAATCCCGGAGTCATCCTGCGCGAATCGGGCCGCGGCCGCGTGGTCTACTTTCCCGGAGACATTGATCGCACCTTCTGGGAGGTGCTCGACGTCGACCACGCCAAACTGCTGCGCAACGCCGTGCTTTGGGCAACCAATGAACCTGCGCCCGTGACAGTCGAAGGCCAGGGAGTCCTCGACATTTCCGTGTGGGGACAGAAAAACTCAATGACCGTACATCTGGTAAACCTCACGAATCCGATGATGATGAAAGGACCTGTGCGCGAGGTCATTCCGGTTGCAAGCCAGCGCGTGCGAATTAGAGTCCCCGAGGGGCGTCGGGTGGCAGGAGCAAGACTCCTGGTGACAGGGAATTCAAGTCCATTCAAGAGTGAGCAAGGCTTCATCATTCTCGATGTCCCCTCGATTGTTGTGCATGAAGTGATCGCACTCGATTTTGAAGCCAACGCTTAACCCCGCAGTAACCTCAAACCACTCCGGCAATGCGCCAGTCTGCGCATCGGCTTATCGTTGATCATGCTTCAGTGTTGGCGATAGAGATGGCTTGGAAGATGATCTCGAGCTGCACCGTGCGCTAAGGAACCTCTGCGTAGGTTCCTGATTTTGCAACGACGAAGTATTCACGTCTGATTTCTTCGTTCTTGAATCGTCGGGCCGTTGCCCGATCACGGGAGCAAGAATGCGGATTCCATGTTCTCCCTTCTTGACTTTGCGGCCAAGCTGGTTCCGCGCGTACAGGCCAGCAACGCGCGTTGCGTCCGGCTTCTGCGAAGCACTCACACACTACCCATGTTTTGTTGACGGTTCACTATCCGCATCACCCACTACACGGTCAGGCAGTGACCGTTGTGAAAAGGTCTGGCCCGTTTGGACCTCATCATGTTCAGGTAGCGCTTTCGAGCGGCTATCAGCTCGTAATTCCGGAGTGGATGCTGGATGAAGAGCGTTGCCAGGGGATGGAGATCGTGGAACATCCCATCGTGGCTCTGTCGGCTCTTTTAGCAGTTCGCTCCCTCCTCGATGTACAACCGCCTGCCTCTTCTGGCCTTGGTCCGGTAGTTTCAGAAGCATCTTCGCCAGGAGGTGCGACTTGTGAGTCCACTACGTCAGGGAGTCTTTCTGTGGGAGATCTCCAACACGCCGAAGTTTCCGCAGACGACAGAGGCACGCTGTCGGGAACTGCTCAGTCATATGCTGCTCGCGACCGTAAGCGGAATAACAGAGGAGGAGAGTGATGAGCGAGAAGATCCAACCGATTCACACGGAGCGTGATGCTTACGTGTATATTCGTCAGTCGTCGATGCAGCAGGTGCGCACGCGCCTGGAAGGACAGCGACGCCAGTACGATTTGCGCGAGCGCGCTCATGCGCTTGGTTTCCAGCGTGTCACTGTAATCGACGAAGACCTGGGCCGCTCCGGCACTGGTTCAGTGGAACGTCCTGGCTTCGGCCGGCTACTCACTGCAGTCTGTACCGGCCGAGTTGGAGCAGTGCTTGCACTCGAGGCCTCGCGCCTGGCCAGGAACAACCGTGACTGGCACCATCTGATCGATCTCTGTGCCATGGCAGGAACACTGGTCATCGATCACGATGGCGTCTACGATCCCTGCTTGTTGAATGACCGGCTTTTGCTTGGACTGAAGGGCACCATGAGCGAGTTCGAAATAAGCTTGCTCCGGCAGCGAGCGATGGAAGCTCACAGACAGAAGGTACGGCGCGGCCTTGTGCTGACGCAGGTTCCTGTTGGCTACATCCGCACTGAAGATGAAGGCATCGAGAAGACGCCTGACCGGCAGATACAGGAAGCTATCGAGGGGATTTTCCGCAAGTTCGGCGAACTGGGCAGTGTACGCCAGGTGTTGCTCTGGTATCGAGAAGAGAAGCTGCCGATCCCGGTGCTATCGCGCGAGTCCGGCAACCGCAAGGTCGTCTGGGCCGAACCGGTTTACCCAAGCATCTTCGGCATACTCAAGAACCCCACCTATGCCGGCGCCTTCGTCTGGGGCAGGAAGCAAACACGTACTTCCATCGTCGAAGGTCGTGCCCGTAAGACCCGAGGCCACATTCGTCCGCAGGAACAGTGGGAGGTGGTGATTCCGGATCACCATGAAGGTTATATTACGTGGGAAGAGTTTATGCGCAACCAACAACAGATCCGATCTAATGCGGGATGGAACGCACGCATGGGACAGACACAGGGGGCGGCGCGGGGCGGTCCCGCTCTTCTTGCGGGCTTGTTGCGCTGTGGTCGCTGCGGACGCGCTCTGCAGGTTACTTATACGAACAGCAAGCAGCACGGGCCATTGCCGCGCTACTGGTGTGGCGGAGATCGAGGCCGACAGATGGTGCGCTCCTGCATTACCTTCGCGGGAACACGCGTAGACCAGGAAGTTGCCGCCGAGGTTATCGAGGCGCTACGGCCTGTCGGCATACAAGCTGCATTCGAAGCGCTGGAAAAGATCCAGAGCCAGACCGACGAAAAGCGGCGATCGCTAGAACTTGCGGTTCAGAAGGCGCGCTATGAAGCCGGTCGCATCGAGCGGCAGTATCAGGCTCCACCGCAGACCCACAACGCTCCCCCTCAGGCTCCCACCGCTGCGCCTTCATCGACACCAACGCCAACTGGGTTTGGCACTGGACGCTACGATTGGGCTGCAACTATTTTGATACCGCTGGTGATTATTCTTGTTGCTGCTGCCGAGAATTCGCACCCGTTTATTGCAGCGATTGTTGGGGTTGTGTTTCTGGTTGTAGTCGGGTTCTCAGTTCGAGCTTGGCTCGATGTATAACTGTGGATGCTATGGTTTGAACAAAGATGATACTCAGGCAACTTTTTTGGCTTAAAAAAGCTGCTGAACAAGGGTATCAATTCGCTCAACGCGACCTTGGAAAGATGTATCACGGCCATGGCGATAATGTTGAAGCTGTTTATTGGTTTAGAAACGCCGCCGAACAAGGAAGTGAAGAAGCGCACTCTTGGCTGGTGGCAATGGGGGAGGCGCAATGAGAAATCTAATCACACTCTCTGCGGATGGTAAACTCGCTCTCCGTACGCCCAATGGAACTGAAACCGCTATTGCGCCTCGAAAGACGCCGAACGCCATCCTTCTGATTGATACTTCAGGTAGCATTGGAGTCGAGAATTGTGATCAAGGTATTGCGGGACAGAAGGCGGATTGTGGCAAGCGAGAAAGCTAAGTGGCCGCACAGATCAGTTCATGCTTGAATAAACCGCGTTGTCACCTTATCGTTGTTGGACTGAAAATATGCCATTACTACGAGAATTGCTCGAAAGGGCAAAGAGGGCTAAGGAGGGCGTCGACTGGCTAATCTTTATGCTGGTCACACTCACCTGCGTGGCTCTTGCCGCTCAGCAATTTATTGAGAACCCGATTGCTCGCCAGATTTCCGAGAAGGCTGCCGAGCGTCTTCATACTTTCTCGTTCGCAATCGATTTGGTTGTCGTGGCGCTAGTGGCTGCCACCGTCCTTATCCGACTCTTGTTCATGAACAAGGACAACAAGCCATGGACACCGGTTTTCGCAGATAAAGTGCTGTCTAAACAATTAGAAGGTCTCTTCCGAAACCAAACAAGTTTGCCAATACAGGCGACCGTGCGATTCTGCTCATCAGAAGAGATCGACGAGCTTTCTGAGATGAACTACGAAGCATTCAAAACCGGGGATTTTGCCATTGAGCGAGAAAAGCTTCTGCGTAGAAACCGAGCTTACCATCGGCGCAACGACAGAATTTTCATGTTCATTGAAAACCCGCTGATCCCAAAGCAGCATATAGGCTATTCCGCAATGGTTCCACTCACGGAAGAAGGGTTGGAGCATTACCTCAATGGCGGACTACGAGATGCTGATATCCCGCCGTCACTGGTTGCATCGGATAGATCTTCAACTGCTGGTGTACTCCTTTTTGCGATTCATCTTGCCCCGGAATACTCGTTTACGAAGAGCGCGGCATCGAAGGACTTCGCACTGTACTTTTTAGCTTGTGTAAGACTCCATGCTTGGTCATTATTTTCCCCGGACGGTCCTACCTCGGGCGATTATCCGCCGATCTACATGCAGACAAGCGAAGGCTCGTTGCGCAGAAGGGTTCACGAAAAGTGGAACTTCGAAATCGAGCCTGGTCGAGTTTCAGCAAATGGCTTTCCCATACTGGTCTTAAAGGAGCCATTTGGTCGGGTTGCTTCATAGGATTGTCGTTCAACATTGATGAACCGCATGACCTGCTTCATGGAAGTGGTTCTTATAGAATTCGGAAAAGCGACGCCCAAATTAATCCTGCGTATCTCATTCAGTGTTGTTCAAATCAAATTCCACACGATTCCTTTCCAGCGTATTTAATACGCTCACTGTCTTGCTAACCAATCCGCCGCGGTTCAGAAGGCGCGCTATGAAGCCGGTCGCATCGAGCGGCAGTATCAGGCCACCGAGCCGGAAAATCGTCTTGTAGCAGCGGAGCTGGAAAAGCGATGGAACAACGCTCTGACGCAAGTTGCCGAGATGGAGCGCCGTCTTGAAGAAGCGACCATCGCAGCACCGCAGTTGACCGCTGAACAACGGGAACAACTGCTGATGCTTGGCGATGATCTGGAGCGGCTGTGGGATCATCCGAACTCTCCTGCCACCTTGAAGAAGCGCATACTTCGTACGGTCCTTGAAGAAGTCGTGGCGGATACCACGGATGATCCTCCCACGGTACATCTCAAGCTGCACTGGGCCGGCGGCACTCATACCGAACTCACCGTGCGCAAGAACCGGACTGGCTATCACAACCACGTCAACTCGGAAGAAGTAACGGAATTGATTCGTGAGTTGGCTCTCGTATGTGAAGACAGTGCTATCGTCTCTATCCTGAACAGACTGGGATATCGAACCGGCAACGGCAACACATGGACAGAGAAACGCGTACAACACGTTCGCCACACCAAGGGCTTCCCGGCCTGCCCGGCGCCGGAGCAGCGTCGTTGGCTAACCATGCAACAGGCCGCGTCCGGGCTAGGAGTCAGCGATGCTGTAGTGCGCAGGCTGGTCGCGCAAAAGACGCTCCCAGCAAAACAGATAGTCAAGTTCGCGCCATGGATGATCGAACGGGCACATCTTGAGCTTCCTGCTGTCCACCGGGCTGTTCGTTTGGTTCACACGGGCCGACGCGCTCCATCGTGCGTATCCAGCGACGCGCAAACCCGCATGTTTTGTAATGCTGATGAGCAATTGGGAGGCGTTTGATGACCCATCGTCACTGCGCTCACTGAGTGCTTGGGCGGAGATGCGCTTTCCCAGAAGCTTTCGTAGGATTATCTTGTTGAGCGCGGGAAAGACCAATGACGTCTTATCCAGTGAATTGAGAGACTTGATAATCTCGACTCATCGCAAAATCCATCTCGGACTCTGGAGGCTTCGTATGTCGATTCTCCTTCGGGATATTCGCTTTGGCATTCGGCAGTTGATCAAGTCGCCAGGGTTCACCGCGACTGTGGTTTTGATGCTCGCCATGGGAATAGGAGCCAATACCGCCGTCTTTAGTGCGCTCAATGCTTTACTGCTCAAACTGCTCCCCGTGCAGGACCCGCAGCATATTTACACGGTCCTGTTGATGAATGGCGGAACACAGCCTCCAAACACCAGCGGCACGGGGCACGGTAACACTTCGTTTTCCTTTCCCTGTTTATGAGGCCCTTCGTACTCAGTCGCGTGTCTTTGCCGATCTCATCGCTCATGTTCCCCTCGGCTTCGGCAAGGTGCCCATCCGTTACGGCAACGTTCCCTCCGCGAAGGTGGGCGAGGAGGTCAGCGGAAACTACTTTTCAGGGTTGGGCGTTTCCATGGCGAAAGGGTCGGCGCTGAGCCTATTGGATGAGAGCGACCACAGTGCAAAGGTGGTTATCAGCTACTCTTTTTGGACGGAGGCGTTTTCTCGCGACCCGGCAGCTCTCGGTCAAACCCTCCACATCAAAGGCATTCCATTCAACATCGTGGGCGTCACCGCGCCTTCTTTTTTCGGCGTTGATCCCGGAAGCGTCGTTGACTTCTGGATTCCTCTTCAAACTCGCCCTGAACTGAATGCCTGGGGTAGTCCGGGAGATCGCGGAACTCTATACAATTCGCCCAAATGGTGGGCGTTGCCCATGATTGCCCGACTTGCGCCAGGCGTTTCACCGGAGCAGGCGCAACAAGCACTGCAGCCTGTCTTCTGGCAGTCAGCAAGCATTGGTGTCGGCACTCTGGATCCGAAACGCTGGCCTGCACATCTTGGCTTCAGCCCCATCAAAGGAATTGCGACTTATGCGAAGTCTTACCGCGAACCAGTCGAAATCATGATGGCACTCGTTGGTCTCGTCCTTCTCATTGCATGCATGAACGTTGCCTTGCTGATTCTGGCAAGAAATGCCAAGCGTCAGCGCGAGTTTGCCGTGAGAATGGCCACAGGCGCTCGCCCGTCCAGAATTCTGCGGCAGCTCCTCACGGAAAGCGCCTTATTGGTGTCGATCGGCACCGCCCTGGGATGGTTTCTCGCATTCGCCTTCACGCGCGCGTTGGCAGCGTGGGCCAAACTTGAGGCCGGCATCGCGCCGGATTACACAGCGTTGTTCTTCACCTTGGGGACGGCATCGCTCGTTGCCCTGGTATTTTCGTTGGCTCCATTCCGGCGAGTCTTTCAGATTTCCGTTGAGCAAGCGCTTCGCAGCACAAATCAGAGCATGAGCCAGAGCGGTCGTCGCGTACGCGGTGGAAATGCTGCAATCGCCTTCCAGATCGGGATGTGCTTCACACTGCTGGTTGCGGCGGGACTAACATTACGCACCCTGCTGAATTATGAAAATCAAGACCTCGGAATGCGGGCAGAGAATCTGCTGGTGTTTGACGTCAATCCGCAGCATTTGACCGGAAGCGTGCAAGCCGGTTCGTTCTACAACCGGCTACTGGATGCGATAAGAGCCGTTCCAGGAGTCGATGCAGCTTCTCTGATTCAATGGCGCCCAGGCTCCGGATGGCTTCAGAGTGGAGGCTCCTGCTCGATGGAAAGCAACTCGTGAAGAGCTCCGGAACGCGAGCAGAAGTCTTTTCCAATTCTGTCGGACCCGATTTCTTTCGCACGATGGGAATTCCACTCCTGCGAGGGCGCGAAATCGCAGCAACAGACGCGCTGGGCAGCCGAAGAGTCGTTGTGGTCAACGAAGACTTCGCTCGGGAGTTCCTCAGCCATGGAGCACTTGGACATCAGATAGAGAATGGCATTGAAATCGTCGGTGTCGTCAAGAACAGCAAGTATCGCTCGGTAACAGAATTGAATATGCCAACCATCTACTATTCATTGGCTCAAACCGGGATGACGGGCCAGATCACCGTCGAAATTCACACGGAGGAAAATCCTATGGCTTTGCTCCCGGAGGTCCATCGGGTGATGCACAATCTCGATGCTGACCTGGCGGTGCTGAATCCGATGACGCAGGCAACTCAATTTGAGAAGTCCTATGTCACGCCGAAATTATTCGCACGCTTGGCTCTGAGCTTCGGAGCACTGGCCGTCATTTTGGTTGCCACCGGGCTCTACGGGGCTCTGGTGTACCGCCTGGAACGCCGGAGAGCCGAAATCGGCATCCGGATGGCCCTGGGAGCGCTCCGCGGTCGTGTGTTGCGGATGATCCTGAGCGAGAGTCTGTGGATAGCAGTCGTTGGCCTCGCGTTTGGTGTGCCGCTTTCGCTTGCCGTATCCCATCTATTGAGGTCACAGCTCTATCAGCTCAGTGATCTTGATCTGATCAGCTACGCAGCCGCCACTTTGATTACAGTCGTTGTGGCAGTGCTGGCTGCGCTTGTGCCTGCACATCAAGCTTCTCGGATCAACCCAATGGAGGCAATTCGCACTGAATAAAGAAGCGTACAAAGTAACTGATGTGTTCAGGGCAACCCACTCAGCGAGATCTGTGATCGCCATGTGTACCGAAAGGACTCACGACGTCCTCTTGGTGTTGCTGTCGGATTCATTCACGGGTACTCTGTCTAAGGTTCACGAGGCCGATCAACTTGGTGCGAACTGCCAAAAGCCTCCATCTCGCGTCTCCAAGGACGCGCAGCCCCCTATATTCATTGACTCCTGCGAGGTGTAGCACTATGTCACTGCTCTCTGGCGGGCGATTTGCAGGATATTGCCGAACGAGTAATTGTGAAATCTGCCCATCGCGGTCAAATAGGCGGTGAGCCCTTCCGAGTGTCCCTGCTCTCAGCCCCTTAGTCCCTCAGAGATCCGCCTTGAAGGTGTAACTTCCCGCGGGTAACTCGAAGCCCGACTTTCCATCGTGAGAGGCCGCCTTGGCTTGCGGACTCCTGCGGAGCGGAACGCCGTCCAACTTGTACTTAGCCGCATCGGCGCTCAGCCATCCTGTGGTATTCGCGGGCAGGCTCACATGCCATGTCGCGGTCTTGCCTTCCACAGTCCAGTCGGAATGAATTGGGCCGTAAGCGGAGGAGTAGTCGAAAGCAATCGAGCCCAATTGCGCGCTGAAGACAGGATGGAGAAAGACGGTATGGAAGCCCGCGTCGAGTGGCGTGGTGTCCACTCCGGCAGCGAAGCGGTAGAGCCAATCCGCGACCGCGCCGTACGCGTAGTGGTTGTAGGAATTCATGCTCGGGTCGTCCTTCATCTGATCGCCGTTCCATCGCTCCCACATCGTAGTCGCGCCGTGATTCACGAGGTAGCCCCAGGATGGGTACAGCGTGTTCAAGAGAAGTTTGTATGCAAGTTCGGTCTTGCCGGCCTTCGATAGCTCTTCCAGAAGATAGGGCGTGCCGAGAAAACCGGTAGCCAACATGCCATTGTTGGCCTCGATTTTGGCCACGAGTTTTTGCGCGGCCAGCGGGCGGATCGAGTCAGGCAGAAGATTCATATGCAGAGCCAGCACGTATCCGGTCTGCGTGTCTCCACCTTTACTCTTTGCGTTGGGATTGTTGATTTGCCCAAACGGAGACGGACTGTTATCGGCGCCCGCGATGAAGCCATCGTCGTGCACAAAGTGGTGCTCGAATTCCGAGCGAATCTTCGCAAATAATTCCGCGTATTTCTTTTCGTCGGAAACGCGGCCTGTAGCGTGCGCCATTTCGCGCATCAGCGTCACGTCGTAGGCCCAGTAAGCAGTCGCCACCAACACCTGGTCGGTTCTTCCTTCGGGCGAGAGCCAGTCGCCGAATGGTATTCCGGAGTCGACCTTCCAGAGCCCATCGGGGTTTGCTGCCTCTATGGCGTCGAGATACTTTTGCATCGCGTCCCAGTTTTGTTCAATGACGCTTGAGTCTCCGCTCTGCAACCACGATGTCCAGGGAATGATGACGCCCGCATCGCTCCATCCCGCGCCGGAGCCGGAAGCACTTTGCACTGTGCCCGGCGCATAGATTCCGTAAAACGGAGTGCCGAATTGCGTACCGCGCATGTCGCCTGCAAATTTGCGCGAGAATGCGGCAAGGTCCATGTTGTAGCTCGCTGTTCGCCAGAAGACTTGCGCATCAGCCATCCAGCCCAGACGCTCATCGCGCTGCGGGCAGTCCGTGGGGACGCCGACAAAATTCGAACGCTGTCCCCAGAGAATGTTGCTCCACAGCTTGTCAATCATGGGACTGCCGGTCTTGAGCTTCGCATCCCATGGCGCGGCCGTATGAATCACCAGGGCGATGACGGCGTCTTTTGCGGGTGCCGACGGCAGGCCGGTGATCTCGGCGTAACGGAATCCGTGAAATGTGAACTGGGGCGTAAATTCCTCAACGCCGTTGCCCGCGAGGATGAAATGATCGGTGACCTTGGCGGTGCGCAGGTTATCGGTGTAAATCGTCCCGTCATCATTCACGATCTCGGCGAAGCGCAAGCGCACATCGGTTCCAGCCGGACCTTGGAGGCGCACACGTTCGATGCCGGCGAGGTTCTGACCGAAATCGAAGACGAAGACGCCGGGTTTGGGTTCGGTGACAGACTTTGCTGCCACCGTGGTCTCGACGCGAATCGCCGGATAGTCCTGTGCGTCAATGGGAACCGGTTTGGGTTCAATTGCAATTGCATGCTGCCAGCCGTTCGCATCGAATGCGGCAGTGTTCCATCCGGGCTGCAACTGGCGCGCATCCTGCGTTTCACCGTCATAGAGTTCGGAGTGCAGAATTGCAGAATTCGCCGCTCGCCAATCGGGACTGCTATTGACCCATTGCACGCTGCCGTCGGTGTACTCGATGCGCAGCTGCGCTCGCAGCGCGGGCGGCGTGTCGCCGTAGTTGTTGGGTTGCTGAAACCATTCGAGCGGCGTCGCATACCACCCAGGCGCAAGGAACGCCGCGATTGCATTTTTGCCGGTGCTAAGCATCGCGGTCACGTCATACGTCTGATACATCACACGCTCGCGATAGTCGGTCCAGCCCGGCGCGAGCAGATCTTCGCTAACGCGGTTGCCGTTCAGGAACATCTCATACGCACCCAGGGATGTCGCGTGAAGTCGAGCCGATTTAACTTGTTTGCTCACATCGAAACTGCTGCGTAATGACTTCACGGAATCGGGAATCCATGGATGACCGAGAGGCGCGGCATTGGGTCCAGGCACAGGCATCCATACGACGGCGCTCTGCCATCCCGTATCATCGAAATTCTTTTCGTGCCAGCCCTCGGGCGAGTGGATCGCGGACTTCCACGCGGTTTCACTGGCCACGATCATGGTCCTTCCGTCTTCGAATTCGACGTATAGGGTCGCGCTGAGAGGAGGAGCCTCTGCCGAGGCCATGCCATTCGGATTCACGACATAGTGCACGCACTCGAGGGCGAGGGAATTGGTTCCATTGGACAACTGCTTCGTGACATCCGCGCGCACATATTTCTTCCACGGCATTTGTTTGTAGGGCGGAAGGGGATTCGCCTTCAGCACCTCGGTTCCATTGACCCACGCAGAAACCGTGTCTTCGCACGTTGCGTACAGCGCGGCACTGCGCACAGCTCCGTCGATGGTGGTTGCGGCGCGATAGGCGAAGTGTTGTTCCGGCAGTTTCTCAGACGCAAGGGTTTGGGCATCGGAGTTAGCGATCCATGTGGCTTTTGCGTTGCGCACAGCGGCTTCTTCTTTGGTTTCGTAGCCGATCCACGAGGCGTGCCAAGCGCTCCGCGTCATCAAGCCCGTCTCCCACCAGGATGTTTCGCTTTCGGGGTACGGTTTTCCTGCGGCATCCCAGACCCGCACGCGCCAGAAATAGCGTTTGCTGGGCACCAATGCGGGACCTTGATAGCGGATGTTCAAGGACTGCGAAGAAGAAACGCGACCGCTATCCCATATGTCGATTTTGCTCTCCGTGAGGCCCGCAGCCGATGAGGCCACTTGCACCTCGTAGGCGCTTTGCCTTGCGCCGCGTGCGGGGTCGCGCAATTGCCAGGAAAACTTAGGTGCGGGATCGTCGATTCCTAGCGGCGCTCGCAGAGTATCGATGCGCAATTCCACGGGGCCTCGCGCGGAAACCACCTGTTCCAAAGAAGGGAATGCCGCAAGACTCAAGGCGGCGCAGCAAACGATACCGCGCACAGATAGGTGTTCCATGTTTCCCTCGATTTCGATGCGAACCTCAGAGCGATTTGGTGAATGAGGTTCAAGTGCGATCGCGATGGGGGGAGAATTCAGATCGCACTCCCCAAATGAAATAATTTACTGCTCGAAAACCATATGGAAAATAGGTGGCAGTTGTCAAAGCAAGTTGTGCTGGACCTCATCCAGGCGGGCTCTGATTTGCTATCGGCGAACCGATCGCCGGGGAAGGTTTGGATGAAATCGACTGCAAAGCTGGTGAATCGTCGTTGCTGTGGTTAGGGATTCTCGATTTGATCGGCTCAGGATTGCGAAGCGGCGAAAGCTGTGAGGGATTCCTGAATGCTCGGGCGATTGCCAGCGGCGACATCGGTTCGGCGCAGCTGGTGGAACTGACTCAAGAGGGCGTTGGCGTTGGCGAGAATGCGGATGCGCTCGACGTAATCTTGCAGCTTTGAACCGGGAATCGCAAAGATCGCTGTCGTTTCGGCGAAATTGTCGAGATAGGCGCGCGCCCCGCAGCAGCCGAGACTCATCGCGGGGCGTCCAGTATTCATTACTTGGGCTACAACGGCACATGCAGGCCGGCCCATCGCGGGAGCGTTCTGGTTTTCGATTTGCTGTGTTGCTTCAGTCAAGATGAGGGTCTGGTCCGCGCGAACGAAGAGGATGACCAAGTCCGGTGGCAGCGGAGCTTCGGCAAGGCGCGAGTAAGTGACATATTGCGGCCGATTCTTGAGGACGGGAATCTGCGGAACGTCTTCCGGCCGGACGTAGCCAAGATCGGCGAAGACTTTAAGCGCGTCCATCAGGTCTTTTTGTTGCGCTTGCGACGACTGCAGATTATGCGTGTGCACGCCGATGGCGCACAATTCATGGTCGCGTGCAGATGTGGTGAAGGTGGAGGTGGCCGCATCCTGCCAGAAGCGGCAGCCCGCGGGCGCCTGACCTTTGTACGACGCGACACCTTCGGGCGGTTCGTCGCTGACTGAAATCGCGATGGGCGGCTGCTCGAGACGGAGCAGTTGAATCAACTCCTGGGACATTGCGGCGCGGCTTTCCATGTTGGATATCCTTCTCGGTGGTGTGAGTTGCTTTCGCCCTTCAGGCGGGATGGCTGCTGACGACGGAGAAGCCCATCTCTGCGATGAATTCTCGGATTGCTTCTTCTGTGCACTCTTTCGGATCGAAGTCGACCGTGACTTTCCCTTCTGGATAGGTGGAGCGGCTGGATACAATCCCTTTCTCCTTGCCGAGCAAGGTATCGAGTCCAACGGCGCATGTGATGCAGGTGAAACCTTTCACTTGAAAGATTACGGTGGTGTGCGGGCCAGCCGCCATCGACTCGACGGGATTGAGCGCGCCAACGCTTGTGAGGGCGACGATTTGCATAAACTGTCTGCGAAACATGGGCATTCTCCTGGCGAAAGGTTGCGATTGAGGGTCGGCTACTGAGCTGAGCCAGTTGCTGCTTCGTATCTCCACGGTGTTTCAATGCTGGACTTATCAGAAAAGCGTGTGTCAGTGTACTCGCTGAATTCGAGCTTCTTATTCAACACACCGGTTTCGATCATCATGTCGCGCACCAAGTCGAAGTCTGCTTTTCTGGGAGCGAGCGGGCTGTAGACAACGCGATCGAGCGGCTTGGTCAACGCCCAGCGCAGCAACGCGGGCTTTTGGTTGTAATAGAAACGGCCCACAAAATCGGCTGCTTGCTCACGGTGTGGTTTGCTCGTATCGAGCCAGAGTCCCGAGCGCGCGATACCGTCCACCAGCACCTGCACGGTGTCGGGGCGACGATCGATCAGGTCCTGGCGAACGACGAGAATGCACGACATGTAATCTGGCCAATATTCACGCGCCTGAAAGAGTACACGGCCAAACCCGCCCATCTCCGCCTGCGACGGAAAAGGTTCACCCATCACAAAAGCGTCGATGGCATGCGCGGCCAGCGCTCCGGAAACATCGGGCGGCGCCATCTCACGCATCTTGATTTCGTTCGGCTTAATTCCCCAGACTTTCATCGCGCGGAATAGAAGAAGGCGCTCATCGGAGAAGCGGCTCGGAATCGCTATCGTCTTGCCCCGCATGTCGGCGAATGTTTTGATCGGGCCGTCTTTGCGCACTACAACCGCGCTGCCATAGCGGTGTCCGAGATACACAACCTTGATCGGAACTCCCTGAGCTTTGAGTGCGAGCGCCATGGGGGCGACGATGAAGGCAGCCTGCACGCGATTGGAGATGAGAGCCTCTTTCATCTCCGGGAAGCCCTGAAACATTCTGGGCAGAAATTCTTCGCCCGACGTCGAATACCTCGAGATGTAATCGGTCACGGGGCAAGTCAGCTGGCAGGTGACAGGAAGATATGCCACGATGATCTTACGTTTCTCGATCGGACGATAGTCGTTGAGAACAGCGGCCCAGTTGACGTTGAGATACGAATGCAAGGCCGAAATCAGGACCAGCCACGCAATCACCAGCAGGATTGCCTTGGTTCTAAGTTGCATTCCGGAACCCCCAACGGACAGTCTTCAATTTCTCGAGGCGCCGGAAGGCAACATCGAGAAGGAGGCCAATGACCCCGATCATAAGCATCGCGGCGACGACGAGGTCGTAGCGTTTGCCTGAGTTGCGCGAGTCTATGACGAGGTAACCAAGGCCCGAATCCACCGCAATCATTTCGCCCGCGACGACGACAAGCCAAGCGATTCCGAGCGCGATGCGCAAGCCGATGAGGATTTGAGGAAGTGCGGCGGGGAAGACAATCTTGCGCAGCAGTTGGAAATTCGATAAACCGAAGTTGCGTCCGGCGCGCCTGAAGATGAGCGGCACGGTTGACACCCCTCCCACAGCGGCGACCACGATGGGAAAGAACGCTCCGAGAAAGACCAGGAAGATTGCAGCCGGGTCGCCGATGCCGAAGAATATGATGGCCACAGGAATCCATGCAATGGGACTGATGGGCCGCAGAATCCGCAGCAAGGGATTCACCACCTGGTTCGCGGCGGGAAACCAGCCGAGGCATAGGCCCAGGGGAATCCCGATCAAGACCGCAACTCCATAGCCGATGGCCACGCGGCGCAGGGAGTCGGCGATATCGGCCCAAAGCACGTGCTTGTGCAGTAGCTCGGATATTCCCTTCTCGACACTGAGTGGCGACGGAAAGACCTTTGTGCCTGTCCACGCGACGGCGAAATGCCAGACGACGAGCAACAGAGCAGCTGCTGCGATCGGCCAGAAGAACCTCTCCCATGCACGCGGGCTCTTGAGCTCACTCATATTTCATAGGCCAGACCGATCTGCTTGAGCAGTTCATCGCGGAGTTCGAGGTAGCGCGGAGAACTGATGTTGCGAGGGTGGGGAATATCGATATTGAGAATTTCCTGAATCTTGGCCGGTCGGGAGCTGAGCACAACCACTCGATCGGCAAGCTGCACGGCTTCATCAATGTCGTGCGTGACGAAGACGATGGTGCGTCTTTCAGTCTGCCAGATGCGGAGAAGCTCGCCTCGCATGATTACGCGCGTAATCGAGTCGAGTGCACCAAATGGCTCGTCGAGAAAGAGAATGTCCGGGTTAACGGCGAGCGCGCGGGCGACTTGAAGGCGCTGCCGCATGCCTCCGGAAAGGTCAGACGGATAGGAATGCTCGAACCCTTGCAGGCGGACCAACTGCACGTAGTGGGCGATGCGGCTCTCGCGTTCCGCACGTGAGAGTTTCGACAGCCCGAAGCCGATGTTCCCCTCGACGGTAAGCCACGGAAAAACGCCGCGCTCCTGAAAAACGAGGATGCGGCGTTGATCGGGCCCCGTAACGGCTTCGCCGTCGATCGTGACTGCGCCTGTTGAGGGTGAGAGGAACCCACCCATCACATTCAACAGTGTCGATTTTCCGCATCCGGAGGGCCCGACGATGCTGACGAATTCGCCGTCCGAGATGTCGAGATTGATATCTTCGAGTGCGGCGACAGTCTTGCCATCGACGTGATAAACCATACCGAGCTGCTCTGCCCGCAGTTTATAGCCGTTCGTTGTTGCCGCTAACCCAGCCTGTCCAAGAGACACTAGTCTTCCAATGACCTCCAGCGAAAGGACTTGATCTGCTCAAGCGAACGCATCGCAAGATCGAGCAAGAGGCCGATGACGCCGATGACGACCATGCCGGCGACGACCAGATCGTAGCGATTGCCGGCGTTGCGGGCGTCCACGATGAGAAAGCCGAGGCCCGAGTTCACAGCGATCATCTCGGCCGCCACCACCACCAGCCATGCAACTCCGAGGGTGATGCGCATGCCCACGAGTAACTGCGGGATGACCGCCGGATAAAGAACTCTCGCCACAAACGCAGCTGAGCTTAGTCCGAAGTTACGGCCCGCATGGATGTAAACCGCCGGGATGTTGTGCACTGCGCTCATGGCGGTGAGCAGGAGTGGAAAAAAACACCCGACGAAGATCAGAAAGATGGAAGATAGGTCACCTACACCGAACCAAAGGATCGCGATCGGGATCCATGCCAGTGGCGAGATGGGACGAAAGATCTGGCTCAGCGGATTGAACGCCATTTCGCCGCGTCGGTACCAGCCGAGTGCGAGCCCCAGAGGAATCGCTGTGATGGTGGCCAGCACAAATCCCCAGGTGACGCGGAAGAGTGAAGCGACGACATACTTCAACAGTAGGCCATGATGCAGGAGTTCCAGCACGCCGGCAAATACAGCGATCGGTCCCGGGAGAATAAGGCCCGGATGCGTGCGAACAGCAATTTCCCAGATGATCAGCAGCATGACGAGAAACAGAACCGGACGCAGCCACACGGGTACTCGCATCCGTTCGATCTCCTTGGGTGGGGATTTTTTGGGAAGCCCGCTTCAACGTGGATGCTAGTTGAGGCATTCGCGCGACGCCTCCACCGAAAGGTGGAGGTGAAAGTCCACTCAGAGTCGGTTGCGAGCTTCATACCGGTTCAGCGAGGATCGCGGGACGGCCTTTCACAAGCACACGCGTACACAGGATACCGATGCACACCGAGCTTCGACACTTTGAGGTGACCGTAGTGGGTGGAGGTCTGGCCGGCATGGCAGCATCGATACACATCGCCCGCGCGGGGATGCGGGTGACGTGCATCGA
>Ga0182030_10011197_pt1 | contig 18113 bp, 19 predicted proteins | sample 812S3MmetaG_FD_121299 | JGI IMG/M metagenome (GOLD analysis project Ga0182030, IMG submission 121299) | Permafrost microbial communities from Stordalen Mire, Sweden - 812S3M metaG (Illumina Assembly) | ecosystem: Environmental > Terrestrial > Soil > Wetlands > Permafrost | place: Sweden...
AAAGGTCCCGACAAATGATCTGGACCGATCACCGAGGGCAGTGCGGAGCCGGACTGCGCATGGGAAGGCAGGCAAAGGGAATGTAGCGCAAGGTTGGCACAGTCGTGCGGCTTTTCCCCCGCGCCGCAAGTTGGGTGGCGCGGCCATGCAAATGTGTTAGCGCCGGTCAAGGGAATAATTTTCGCCGGTTTAGCCCCCATTTCGCACCACGATTTTGGAAGGGCGGGGCTTTACGGGCTGCGGAAAAACTGGAAAGCGCTGTCATTCTGAGCACTGACAGCCGTTTGGCTGCCCATGATAGGCGGAAACTCGGGCCGAGGAAGGGTAGCGCGGACCTGTTCTTGAGGTCCGCGGCTTTTCCTTGTCCATCGGGGACGTGCCGCGGACCTAAAAAACAGGTCCGCGCTACACCTACTGAATTTTAAGGACTTACGCGTCGAGTTTCTGCAGAGGAGCAGCGGCGGTCCTGAGCCTTGCGAAGGAAGAATCTCGCATTGTCTTGAAAATACTCAGAGCGAGATCCTTCGCGTAGTTTGCCCTGAGCGGGCAGAGCGAGATTCTTCGCTGCGCTCAGAATGACAGCGAATGGGCTCAGGACGACAGCATTGTAGGGTTTTTCCGCAGCCTGTGAAGCCCCGCCCTTCCAGCAACCCCGCTCAAGCGAGGTGAGAAATACGGTTTAGCGGGGCCCAGTTCGGGCGAGGCACGCCTGGCAGGCAAAACCCCACCCTGCCGCCTCAACCGGCACCGCCCCTGGTTGCGCGCCTGCCTCGCCAACTCCCCGAAAATTCTTAGTCTGGCGGCCTGTTCCGTCCCGTCACTCGGAAGTTATTCTGCCCGTTGGTCTGCTTGCTCGGAGTCCTGTGAAGTGCCCCCGAAATCCCCTCAGGGAAGTGACCGTGCCTTTTGGCGATCACTTTGTTGTGTGTCGCCTACACGTAGAAGCGGGCTGATTGGTAAATACTTGGCGACAAGGCAGGAGTAATATGCGATGGCGTGGGCCAACTTCCGAGTGGCGACTCTTCGGGACTTATCCCGGTTCGGCGGCGGTCTTGTTGCTTCCCTGAGCCTGTATAATGCGCGTAGAAAAGGAGAGTTCTAGACCGTTACGTGCTGCGAGTTGCAATCGGAGAACCGTGCTCGTATCCTGCATCATGCCAACCTGCAATCGTCAGGGCCTGATCCCTGTAGCCTTGAAGTGCTTCTTATCACAGGATTGGCCCGATAAAGAACTCGTGGTGATCGATGACGGCGCTGTGAAGGTAGAAGGGTTAGTCAAGCAATTGGTTCCCGATGCGGTCTATCTCTACCTCGCTGAAAAGCAGGTAATCGGAGTCAAACGGAATCTGGCGTGCGAAGCCGCAGGGGGCGAGGTAATCTGTCATTTCGATGATGATGACTGGTCAGCAGCCGCCAGAGTCAGCGACTAGGTGACGCGCCTCCTTGAGTCTGGAAAGCAGATGACCGGATATCACTCCATTACGTACTGGAACGGAGTGAAGGCCTACCGCTACGTGTCCCCAGTTCCGCAGTACGCGCTGGGGACCACCATGTGTTATCAGAAAAGCTTTTGGCATACACACCGCTTTCCTGCCAAGGAATATGCAGAGGACAATGACCTAGTCTATAAAGCCCGTGACGAGAGGCAGTTGATTTCTGTGGACGGAAGGCAGATGATGATTGTGAGGTCCCATGAGTTGTGTACAAGCAGCCCGGAGAGATTAAGACTGAACACATGGCCAGAAGTACCGCGTGAGAGCTTGCCCCGAGAATTCTTTGAAGCAATTGCGTAGGAGGCGCACGGAAAGATTTGCGCAGCACGCGGAAACGTGTCATTCACTTGCGGGTGGTTTGTCCAAAACCTTCCGGCCGCTCTGGACTCGTTAGCGTAAAATCCGAATAAACCCACACTCCGGCATCGTCATAAAGTTTCTTAAATTCAGATCGTGGCCGACCGGTTTTCTTTTGCCACGGCCAAAGCCCCGAATCGAGCTCACAAAAGCTGACGCTGGTTTCGCCGCGGTCGCGCAAACTCTGGCCCTTACTCAGTACCGTCGCTAGAACGGCCCGATCAAACTCACTTAGCTCGACTTCCTTAAAATGCAATTCGAGTGACATACCTAACGCGGCATCATCCAAAGGCAAGACCTCAACCCCCGCTGCTTTGGTAATGTCAAGAAGCGTGTCGTTTAGCTTGTCGAGCCCAGAGTTAACGTGCCCCTCAAAACTCGATAGCATCATCCTCGCGGATTCCGCAGTCTCGTGATTAAGGTGATCCTTTTCAGACGCCCATTGAACAAAGCTTCGCAGCCTGTCGGCTTCTTTCGGCTGAAACTTTTGTCGAATGGTTTTCCTGGCTTCACTAATGCAGCAGGCCGGTAGATAAATTCGAATACGCCCATCCCGAGCCGAATCCCGCAATTCAAGTGCGTCAGGAGGTGGATTACGAGCGGGAGCAGCAAGCGTGACAAGCCAATTAGTCTCGACAAATACGTGTCGCACTTGGTTAGCTTTCCCGCATGCTGGGGTGAGCAACACTGACGCGACCACCACTTACTGCGGGAAGTATGTGCTGATTTATGACCGATTTTAGGCGCTGATCGCTCACCGCCGCTTGCCCTGTGTGCGCAAGTTCATCCAACCATCCAAACAGAGTAGACTCAACTGCTGATTCTGACCCGGCCACAGGCCCCAACGTTTCCAGGAGTTCGCCGGATGGGAAATCGCCGACTAGCTCAATGGGATCTTGTATTCGCCCAAGAAATCGGTATTTGTAAACGCGAAGAACTTGTGGCGTGAAGATGACCCCAACGGGACACCCCGTCCGGAGCATGTATTCCTTCAACTGAAGGGCCGCCTCGTCAAGGTTAGCCGTAGCGCCTTTTGCTTCCCCTACCAAAGCGATAATGCCGGGTGAGTAGTCCGTAGTCACGATCACGTCAGGGGTGAATGCCATAATGGAAGCTTATCACTTTTCACCGGGCGAGACCAGATTGACTCTCCTACACGCAGCTTGTGTCTGCCACGCAAATTTCAGAGGTGTTGATTCAACTGCCGAAAAACGCGCTACTCGAAAGTTTGTCCCGCAACCGGCTCGCGGCGACTACTCTAGGGCGCGCCCAAGGCTATCGGTCCCGCCTAACGGCGTAGAGTTTACCGATTCGCTGTCACTTGGACGTATAGGCAAAGCGTTCTTGTGGCCTGGAGGCTATCGACAACGCGCCATAAGCATGGGTAAGCCGTTTTCCGTCCATGTGAAACTGCCGGTTCCATGTACGTGGTTCAGGCGTCATCCTGATTCCTTGGGTTAAGGGCTGTACGCTGCTGAAGCAAAAGGAAGATGGCCGCGCGCTGTTTTTCGAGCTCCTTCTGGAAGCTGGTTTCGAGCTTTCGGACGCTCTCCTCCTGGGACTCTTGTGCTGCCTTGTGTAATCGAGCGCGAAACTCGTCAACCCCTGCCCATGCAACCTGGTTCAGGGTTTCGACGGTCGATTGCGACATGGCAAGAAGCTGTTTTCGAGCCTGATCGGCGAGGGTCGATTGGAATGCCTTCACATCATTCTGGAGGTTCCCAGCAAGCTGCCCGACATCCTGGCGAAGAGTCTGGGAAGACGATTCAAAAAGCGTGCCCGCAAGCTTTCGGAGTTCGTTCCCGGTCACCTTTACGAGGGTAAGCCCCGCCTCATGAGTCAACTTGTTGAGGCGCTCGTTGAACTTGCCGGGAGCGGATTGAATCACGGAATCGAGTTGTGCTTCCGCCCGGCTTCGCAAACGCTCCTGGAGTTCTTTCGACGAGCTGGCGAGGAATTCATCGGCCATCGCTGACAGGCGTTTATTCGATTCCTGGCTGAATATTTCCGTCGCGGCAACGGCTTCATCCCGGATATGCCGGCGTACCTTTTCTGCTGAGGCCTCTGCCAGTTCGTCGGCGATGCAATGGAGCTTTTGCGAGAACATCTGAGCCGCGCCTTCCTGCATCTCCCCTAGTAGGGTTTGCAGGCCAGGTTGAATGCTTTCCAGGGCCAAGCTTGCGCTCGCGGCGAGTTGCCTTTGATAATCCTCGACGCCCGCCCGCAGGCTTCGTACCGATTCGAATTGTGCAGCCCTTAATTTGGAGGCTCCTTGCTCGGCGGCAGACTGGACGGAGCCGATGGCCAATTCCGAGCGCTGAGCGACGGTTTGGCTGAAGGCCTTGGCCGTCTTGCTGAGTTCCTGCTCCGAGGATTGCCGGACCTTCCTGCTTTCCTCTTGCATACGGTCTTGCAGGCTCTGAACCGCTTGCTGCAGGGAGACCAACGCATCCTGGGTCAGCACTTGTGTCCGTTCCTGGAGAGATTGGGTCGTCTGCGCCACCACCTTCCCGGCGGACTCCTGCAAAGACTTTTCCATCCTCGCACGCAGCGAAGGAAGCATTTGCCCCGCCATCGTTTCGAACTTTGCCGATAGGTTGCTTGTCCCCAAAAGGGCGATTTGGTTTAGCTGCTTCTTGATTCCCTCAATCGTCTGCTCTTGATACCATTTCAGTTCGGCGTAGGCTTTAGAGAGTCGATCCTTCGTTTGGGCCGCGAGTTGCTTGTCCGCTTTTGCGAAGGTCGCGTTAACGGTCCTCGTGACCGCCTCCAGGACCAGAGCCTGACACTCGCCCTCCAGGGTTGCGGACGTGCTTTCCACTCCCTTGCGGAGGTTGACGGCCACTTCTTGCAGGGCGGACTCGAGTGCCAGATGGCTGGCCTCGCGGATCCTTTGGCCGGTGTCTTCGACCACGGTTTGCGAATTCTTTTGGAGGGCCTCGAAGCTCGCCAGCAGGGTCTCGACGACCGTGCGCGAGGCTTGCACCCGGTCGGCTAGCGCACCGAGTTTTTGCTGCGTCGAAACCACCATTTGGTCTTCTGTCCGGTTCGCCGCATCCTGAAAATTAGCCTCCACACGCAGGGCGCATTGATTCGTAAACCGGATTACCTTCTCGGTATAAGCTTTGAGGCGTGTGTCCGCAGCCTCATCGAGTTGTTGGGTAAGCTTGGCGAGCACGGCCGCCGTAATCGCGTCGATGTTTTTCCGGGGAGGGCCAGGGACGGCGCCAGGCGCGAGCGGCGGTTTGGGAGGAGCAGGAAAAGCCACGGCCCTGGGTGGCACAGGCCTGGCGGGAGACGGAGTGAGTATGCCGAGGCCGGGATTTGGACCCTGAGAGCTAGGGGTGGGTTGGACGGGACTCATGGCTGCGGCCGGGGAAGACGCTTGGTCAGCCAATGGCTGCGTGGGGCCGGGATTTACGTCCCGTTCCGCGCCGTCACCCACGTGGACAAGATGCTTCAGCCGGCGCCCATTTCCCCGGCCACCCGTACCATTGGGAAGCTTGCCTTCATACATCAATGAACCGCCTTGTGCCTGAGATCCATCCACGAGCCATAAATCGGTCGAGCCTTCTTTCGCAGCGGTGATGGAAATCTCACCCGGGCATCCGCCCCCATAGAGCCCAACAATCGGTTGCCCCTCATATCATCTGCCGGCCAGGCCGCTTCTCCATTTATTGAATCAGCGAGTTTCCTGAAATCGGACCCTCATACGGTTCCATTTACCCTGCAACTGCCAGAGGCCGCAGACGTAGGAAGGCGGGTTCTCGGCTCGGAATCGCGGCCGAACGCTAATAACATTGTTACGGTAGATGGAAGAAAGGTCAATACACCGTTGGTGCCAGGGTCATGGCCCTTTGGTGGTGTAGGAAAGAATGTCGCCCCGCGGGTGAACAAGCGAGGCGTTCAATTCGAGATGGTGGCGAGACGATAGGAAAGCCTCTTGTGGTATCATCCTTGCAAACGCGAAAGGAGTTAGCCAATGAATAGTCTGCCAAACTTGCTCAGGCCGATAATGCTCAAGTTGCACGATCTCCTCCTGGATCCCAACAACCCGAGGTTTTCAGAGCTGGGTGAGGAACTCAACCCAGTTCCGGAAGGTCGGTTTGGCGACGAAAAAGTCCAGATGAATAGGGCATCGGGCATGAGAGAATCCCATGATTAGAACTGCACTGACCATGGCTTGTATCTACCCGCTCTAGGCAATCCTGAGTTTGCCGCATGTTTCGAAGAACTCATCTTGAATCGAAATTGCTGGACGAGATAGTTAATTACTACCTCAAATCGGCGGACTTTAATGGAATTCCCCTGCATCTGTTGCTTAAGAACCAAGAACCTGAAAGCATTGACGCGTTAAAAAGACTGGTTCGCAATGGGCTAGTGGAGGTGATTTCTGACGCCTGGGATAATCCGTGCATCAAGCGTCTACGAGGGCGCGAAATTACAAAACAGATTGAGGTTCTGGAGATTCAACCGGCAGCGAGGGCTTTCCTATATCCCACCAAAAAGCACATGAAAACGGTGATTCATCCGCGTCTCTACCAGGATCGGCCTTTCACGAGACTGCTAGCCCTGGCCAATCCGCAAATTGAACCAATGTTCTTTGATCTTAGTGTTCTGGACAGGTACCAATCTGATCCTCGATACATCTTTCAATTCGATGGTCTTGACGGACGCGTATCGATTACTGATAGGCACTATCAATCGAGAAGCATGGGCTCTTCTGACAAGGTCATACTTAAAAGCTTTGGGCTCGGGGCAGATGCGAAGGGACAGAGGGTTGCCGTTGTATTCCTTCGGTATCTTTCTGGCTTAACCCCACGACACCAGCAGTACTGGCGTAGCCATCAAATAGGCAGGAAGTGCCACGTGGAAAGCAACTACCTTAGGCGATCCTTATTTGGTGAATGGACAGACGGGATATCTGTTTATGAAGCCTTTCGGGCGGAACTGTTTCATATCAATAAAATGTGCGGTCTAATCGGGTTGCCGATGCTTTTTCGTAAGGATTTCAGCGACGAACCACCCAAAGGCTTCGGTCTACTGATTCGCCCAACCCAACAAGGATATTTTGAATTCGCTCATACGCTCGACAAGCTCATTTCTGAGAACCTCAACTTACGGTTCTTCGAAGCTGAGGGACTTTCGCTTGAGGAGCAGAAAGCAAGAGAAGACGGGACAGTCGAAGTAATTCGCAAGGGTACCCTTCGCCTCTTAGAAGAATGGCTCACCAGACGAATCAGGTTCGAAGTCCAGGGTGGTCCGTCCAAGATACTGTCACCACTAAGACTAGTGCGAAGGCTTCGCCAAGAACCTGCCCACGAAGTTTTGGCTGATGAATTCTCGACCAACTATCAACGCAAGAAGGAAAAGCTAATTCATGATGTGTACTTTTCGATTTCTAACATTCGGATTATTTTTCAAACTCACCCGCTCACTGGAAACTACCGGTTCCCAGAACGACTAAAGCTTGAGAACCTCGTGCTGTATTGACCGCTGGCTGGCGCAGAGCGCAGGTCTGCGCCAGCCAGCGCTCGCCCAAAGAAGCGCTTGGCCTTGAGTTCGTCGCGGGTATAACCCGATTCCCAAGCCGGATTCAAGCAAGCGTAGCGCAGACCTCCGCCTTTGAGGTCTGCGGTTCTTCCCGAGACTCGCGCTTCCGAACCTGAAGGTGGACGTTTACATTTGAGATTCCCGGCTTTTGCAAGAGAAGAGCCGCGGACCCCAAAGACGGGTCCGCGCTACACTTGCTATGCTAGGTGGGATGCGTCGGGGGCGGTGATACAGGCACTATGAGCTTGGAAGAAGAAACCGGACGCGGGTCGTTGACCCACGCCTCGGGATGCGCAGGAACTTCCGGCGAAATATCGCGCCAGATTGTGCGGTTGCAGACAGTCACGCTGATCTGGATGGTGGTTGAGTGTGCCCTTGCTCTCTTTTCCGCATGGCGCGCGCGGAGCCCTGTGCTTTTGGCCTTTGGCGCCGATAGTTTGATCGAACTCTTGTCGGCGCTCGTGGTGCTCCTGCAATTCGTCCCACGCCTTGCTCTGGGCACTGGTCGGGCCACGAGGCTCGCGGGCATGCTTCTCTTCGTACTCGCTGCGGTCATCACGCTGAGCTCTGCCTTCGCGCTATGGCAGCATGTGCGGCCCGAGACAAGTTTGATCGGCATGGGCGTCACCCTTGCCGCGCTCGCCGTCATGCCCGCGCTCGCTTCGGCGAAGCGAAGAGCCGGAAAAACGGCTCGCAACGCGGCGTTAACCGCCGACGCGGTGCAGTCCGCAACCTGTGCCTACCTGGCCGGCATAACCCTTGTTGGCTTGGTCATCAATGCGGTGCTTCATATCCGTTGGATCGACCCCGCCGCCGCGCTGGTGGCGGTTCCCGTCATCTGCCTGGAAGGGAAGAAAGCGTTGCAGGGCGAGGAGTGCTGTTAGCTGCGATGTCTCGCGGACCCTGGAATTCGGGACAGGTTACACCCCTTCGCCACCGGCAGGAGGGCCGGTGCCACCCTCCGACTCGATGGAACTCGAGATCAAACCCCCTCGCCGAAATCGAGAAAGTGCGGGCGGCATTTGAGGGGCGGCAGTAGTGGGTGAATTAGATGTTGTAGCGGCGGGTTTACCCCGCCAAATGGCGGCGTCTAGCATTCATAGGATGGGGATAATTGTTTAATCTATCATCTCAAGTGATAATTCAATAAAGTAGGGATTCGACTGGGAGTGCGGCGCCTTCGATCTTCGGGGGGATGGGGATAGAGAGGCCATCGGACCCGGTCTCCAATTATTGCAAGTTTTCAAATATTCCTGCCGCGCCCATCCCGCCGCCCACGCACATGGTCACCATTCCATAGCGGCCGTTGCGGCGCTTCAACTCGCCAAGCAGGGTGGTTGTCAGCTTCGCCCCCGTGCAACCCAGCGGATGGCCTAAGGCGATGGCCCCGCCGTTTACGTTGGTCCGATCCAAGTCGAGATCTGCCAGCTTAATCACCGACAGGGCCTGCGCGGCAAAGGCCTCATTCAATTCAATCACGTCCAAATCTGGCGCCTTCAGCCCGGCCAGTTTCAGTGCTTTGGGTATGGCGTATACGGGTCCCACGCCCATTTCCTCGGGCAGGCAGCCGGCCGTCGCAAAGCTTATAAACCGGGCCAGGGGTCCGAGGCCTAAAGCCTTAGCCCGGTCGAGCGACATCACCACCGCAGCCGCTGCTCCATCGCTCATCTGCGAGGAATTGCCCGCCGTCACTGTTCCGCGCGCGTGAAATGCGGGCTTGAGATTGGCCAGCGCCCCCATCGACGTATCGCGTCGCGGCCCTTCGTCTGTCTCGAACCTCACCTTTCGCGTTTGAGGTTTGCTCCCGCCGTTCATGGTGACGTCGATGACCTCGAGGGGGACTATTTCTTCCCGGAATCTCCCCTGCTCGATGGCGGCAATCGCCCGCTCGTGGCTGCGAAACGCAAACTGATCCTGTTCTTCCCTGGTGATGTGATACTTCACCGCCAGGTTTTCCGCCGTCAGCCCCATGTTCAAATATGAATCGGGGTAGTGTTCCATTAGGTAAGGGTTGGGAGAGAAATGATATCCCCCCATGGGGATCATGCTCATGGTTTCGGTACCGCCCGTAATGACCACCTCGGCGAAGCCCGCCAGGATGCGTTCACAAGCGATCGCCATCGCCTGGAGTCCGGAGGAACAGAAGCGATTGATAGTCATTGCCGAGGTCGTCACGGGAAGGCCCGCGCGCAGCGTCGCCACGCGGGCCACATTATTCCCTTGCTCGGCTTCCGGCATGGCGCAGCCCAGGATCACGTCCTCAACTTCGCTGGGATCGAGGGATGGCACACGCCGCAGGACTTCCCGGATCGCTGCCGCGGCCATGTCATCCGGTCGCGTAGTGCGCAAGGCGCCCCGCGGAGCCTTGCCGACGGCAGTACGCGCAATGGAAACTATGACTGCTGCTCTCATGCTCTCCTCCCGATTTAAGACGTCAGTTGCGATTGGTGATTTGCGATTTGTGATTGGCGATTGCAAGCCGTGACCATACAAAGTGCTGTGTCACTGTAAGCCCAGTCGTCCTTTTTGATGAACCCGCAGACGCTCTTAAAGGGTTTGCCACAACAATCGCAGGTTAGATTTGCTACATCGCTCCCATGTTCCAAAGAAAACATCAACCGGCCTCCTTCCGGTTGGCCAATTGCAAATCACCAATCACGAATCACTAATCACCCATGCCCTCAGTTCCTCAGCGGTTCGCCTTTTTTCAAGGTGAACTGGATGCGTTCGAGGGTCTTCCTTTGCCCACAAAGGCTGAGGAAAGCCTCCCGCTCCAAATCTAGCAAATATTGTTCCGACACGAACTGCGGTGAAGTGAATTCGCCGCCTCCGGAGAGCACTTTGGCGAGCTGGGTTCCAACTACCGCGTCATATTCAGAGATGTACTCGGCGCGACGCATGAGGTGAAGCCCAAGCTTCATCTTGGCGAGGGCGGGTTGGCCAAGGGCGCGAATATCCTGGCGCGGCTGCCCGGGGCGATATCCCAGGCGGACCAAATCGAGGGCTACTTGTTTGGCGTCCGAAATGAGCCGGTCGCGATTCATGCTAATGGAATCCTGCGGGGAGAGATAACGCAAACGGCGCGCTTCCGCGGCGCTGGTGGAGACCTTGGCCATGCCGATGTTCAGGAACACTTCCTTCACATACGTGAAAGAATCGGCTTCGGGATCGGCCGGTACACCATCCAGTGCGCGCAGCAGCATCTCTTTCGTGCCGCCGCCCGCGGGGATCAGTCCAACACCTGCTTCCACCAATCCCATGTAGGTCTCCGCCGCGGCACGCACGCGGGTGGTGTGCAGACAGACTTCCGTTCCGCCTCCCAGCGTCATTCCGAACGGCGCCGCCACCACTGGTTTTGGTGCGTACTTCAAAGCCATATTGGCATTTTGAAAAGCCCGCACGGCGTGGTGTACCTCGTCCCAATCGCCATCCTGAATCGCGGTGAGGATCAGCATCAGGTTGGCGCCCACACAAAAGTTCGACGCTTGATTGCCGATGACCATGGCGTCGAAATTTTCACCGAGGGCCTTCAGCCCGGCGTGCACCATCTGCACGGTGTCGCCACCAATGGCATTCATCTTGGAGTGAAATTCCAGGCACAGCACACCGTCACCCAGATCGACCAGGCTCGCACCGGGGTTCTTCTTCATTTCCTTTTTGCGCGCTTTGAGGGAGGGCAGAATGACGACCCCCGGCCTCTCCGGCAGCGGGCGATATCCGGCGGATGCTCCGTCGAACCACGTGGTGATTCCTTCCTGCTGACGGTAAAAGGATGTGCCGCCCGTGGCGCGCAATTTTTCCAAGAGGGGCGGCATGGGCCGATTCTCTTTTGCCCATCCTTCAGCGATGCGCTCGCCACCTTGGGCGTCCCACAATTCGAACGGTCCCATTTCCCAACCAAATCCCCACTTCATGGCGTTATCGATAGAGACGAGGTCATCGGAAATTTCCGGCACGCGCATAGCCGCGTAGTGGAAGATGTCGGAAAACAACTGGCGATAAAACTGGCCGGCGCGATCGGGGGCTTGGCAAAGAATCTTGACACGCTCGCGCAGGTCTTCCAGGTTTCGCGCCATCTCCAAGGAGGGAAATGTGGCGCGCTGGCGGGCGCGATACTCGTACGTAGCGAGATCGAGGGTCAGAATCTCGTCTCCGCTCTTTCCTTTAAGCTTTTTGTAAAAGCCTTGCCCGGTCTTGTCGCCCAGCAGTCCGCGTTGGATCATCTGCGCAACAAAGTCGGGAATTTGGAAGAGGGCGTGGCACTCATCCTGAGGCAAGGACTCGCGCAAATTTTTCACCACGTGCGCCAGCACGTCCAGGCCGACGATATCCATGGTGCGAAAGGTGGCGGATTTCGGCATGCCCAGCACCGGGCCCGTCAACGCATCAATTTCTTCGATGGTGTAACCGCCCTCTTGCATGATGCGGAGCACGTCCAGAGTGGTAAAGACCCCAATCCGATTGGCAATGAAGTTCGGCGTATCCTTGGCCACTACGATTCCCTTGCCCAGGACTTGGTCACCGAAGTGGGAAATCGTGTCAATCACACCAGGCAGCGTTTCCGGAGTGGGAATGATCTCCAATAGGTGCAGGTAGCGGGGGGGATTAAAAAAGTGGGTCCCCAGAAAGTATCGTCGAAATTCCTCGTCGAATCCTGCGCTCAAAGAGGAAATAGAAATTCCCGACGTGTTCGAACTGACGATGACGCCCGAGGAACGGACCGCTTTGACTCTCTCCAGCAGCGAGCGCTTTATCGCGAGGTCCTCCATCACCGCTTCGATGATCCAATCACACTCTTTGAGGTTCGCGAGATGGTCTTCAAAGTTTCCCGGGGTAATCAGGCGTGCAGATTCCGGGACGAAGAAAGCAGCCGGGCGCGACTTGAGCGCCGCGTCCAGGCCGGCCCGCGCCAGGCGATTACGAACGAGTGGCGAATCAAGCCCCAGTCCTTTGGCTTGCTCGTCGGGCGTTAACGATTTAGGAATGATGTCCAGCAGCAAGGAAGGAACGGACGCGTTGGCGAGATGGGCGGCAATACGAGCTCCCATCGTCCCCGCGCCCAGCACAGCCACCTTGTGGATGTCGCGCACGATTGGCCCCCAACATAATTGAGAAAGAAGACGATGCAATTATCCCGCACCCTCCCGAGCGGGTCAAGCGACGACATCTGCGGCGACAATCCCGGACCACGAACTGACTGCGAGAGTAATTGCTGCACGAGATGCGAAGCAGTCTCCGCTCCTCGGAGATCTTCCGCGGGACCGCATTCGATATACCACGTCATACTGTTGCCGACCAAGAGTCGGCGCGGAAGCAAGGAGTACGGCAGAGGTGAGCAAGAGGAGCATTTTGGCCACCCGGTGTGTTCCTGCGCATCGGACCTTGGTTGAATTTGGCATGTTCTCTCCTTTAAGCCGGAATCTCCTTTTTGACTTCAAACACGGTGCCGATTTTACCCCCATCCCGCGCGTTCGCGACATTGTGAAACAACTCTCCTCCGGAGCGCCCCCAACGGTTTGAGATTCGCCATAGCACGGCCGAAATCGCCCAATATTCCGCGACTTTTACAACACCTCTCCTTGCCTAGCCCTTTGTAAACAGATTCTGCCCTGGCTCAATTGGTAGAGAATCGTGACGGAGCTGCGGGCGATGCAGCCAATCCCCCAGATCGCTGCGGCTATACGCGGGATGGAGCAATAGCTGCCCAAGGGCAAGATGTACCGTCAAGCGAAGAATTGCGCTCCGTGACTAAGAGGTCAGGGGCCATCGATATCACTTGCAAAGGCATCCGGTTTTGAATATATTCTGTCACCGCCGAGCCTCCGGGTTTCAGACGCTCAGATGGCAAGGGGGTCTCCGATGAGCAAAAAGAAATCGGGACCAGCTAAGTCTTTCAGCCCCAGTCCAAAACGCCGCCCCAAGGAAGAAGTTGCGTATACCCACAAACGCGCCCTGGCGGCTCCCAAAGAGCTTTCGGGAACCATCGCCGAACTGACCCGTTATGCCATCGCCCATGGTATCGTGCAGGCCTCATGAGGGGTCTCACCCAGATGCTAATAACTCAAAACTGAGGATCGAAGAGTTACGGCCATACGAGGTAATAAATGGACCTAAAGCTAACCCGAAGTAATTCCTGGGTCATCGCACTCATCGCGCTTGTGTCCTCCGCCGCCTTTTTCCTGGGCGGCTGGGCGCAAGCGGTTTTTATCGTAATCGCATTAAGCAGTGTTGGGCTCTTTTTCCGAACCGTCAACCGCCGCCTTTTTTCGGTATTTCCCCGGCACGGCGATCTGCCTTACGACCATGTTCCCAAGCGCCTCTGGCGGGTTTTTGTCGAGGTCATTCTGCAATATCGAGTGGTGCGCGACCGGCCTGTGGTGGGTATTCTCCACGCCTTCGTATTGTGGGGATTTCTTGCCTTCGGATGGGTCAGCGCCAACCACATGCTGCTGGGCTTGCGAGGGCTGGATAAGGCCTCTGGGGAGCGCACTTGGTACGGCGCGTTTGTCGCCGTATGGGCCGCAGCGGTGCTGGTGGGAATGATCGGGCTGTCGTTCCGGCGCTTCGTGTTAAGGCCCAAGGCTCTCGGGAAGCTCTCGCCCACCTCCGGTGCGGTCGCCTTTTTGATTTCGGCGCTCATGGTCACCTACCTGTTGGGCTGGGGAGAGTTTCCGGCCGGCAGCCTGTCTTGGAAAGTGAATTGGTGGTTCCACACCGTGGCATTTTTTGCCTTGCTGGTGGCGATCCCCATCTCGAAGCACCTGCACCTGGTGCTCGCCCCGGTCACGATTTTCTTCCGCCCGGAGACCACCAGTCCCATGCGCGCCCTCGCGGAAGACGGCGATGACCTGGGGATGATTCATTTTAAGGACCTGGGACGCAAAGACGTTCTCGACGTCGATGCTTGTGTCGAGTGCGGCCGTTGCACGGACTTCTGCCCCGCCAACCTTTCGGGAGGAACGCTGAGTCCCAAAGAAATCATCCTGGACCTGCGCCAAGGTCTTCTGTCCGGCGGAGATGTGGTGGCCGGAACGGCGGAAGAAAAAAAGCAGGGCAAAGTCTTCGTCACCGAGGAAGACCTATTCCAGTGCTTCTCCTGCGGGGCGTGCGAATATGTGTGTCCGGTGGGCATCGAGCACGTGGGCAGGAAAATCCTTGACCTCCGGCGCGGACTCGCCAGCGAAGGCCGGATAACGAACGACCGGGTCAATCAACTCTTCACCACCATGGAACGCGCCCCGCACAATCCCTGGGGCATCGCCCACGACACGCGGCAAAAACTGATCGAGTCCAAGCAATTCCCGATTTTTGACGGTACGCAGGAATGGCTCTTCTGGTTGGGTTGCGGACTGAGTTACGATGCGCATGGGCAGGCCGTCGCCCAGGCCATGCGGCAGATTCTGGATGCCGCGGGCGCTTCCTGGGGCGTGCTGGCGCGTGAAACCTGTTGCGGCGAACCGGCACGGCGGGCCGGGAACGAATACCTTTTCCTGGAGCTTTCCGGCAAGCTGGTGGAGTCCTTTGAGGGCGCGCGCGTGAAGAAGATTGTTACCTGCTGCCCTCATTGCGCCACGATGCTGGACAAGGATTACCGCCAAATTGCTTCTTACGCGCAGCTCGAAATCGAGATTATGCACCACACGGAATTCATCGCCCAGGTGCTGCCCAAGCTCCCGATCACACCCTCGGGTGCGAAGGTCACCTACCACGATCCCTGCTATTTGGCGCGGGGACGCGGCGTCACGGCGGCGCCGCGCCAAATCCTGCATGCCGCAGGGGTCGCCCTGACCGAAGCCTCCCATCATGGCCAGAACACACAATGCTGCGGAGCGGGCGGCGCGCAGCTTTTTGTGGCCGATGACACTCGCGAGCAGGGCAAAGTGCGCGTTAACCAGCGGCGCTTCGCCGAACTGATGCAAACCCAGAGTACGATAGTGGCGGTGGCGTGCCCGTATTGCCCCATCATGCTGCGCGACGCCGCCAACGCCCTCCAGCGCGACGATGTCGAGATTCTGGACATCGCGGAAATCGTCGCCAGAAACCTCGCGCTGAATCGGGAAGAAACGGGGGCAGAACGAAGACTCAGTTCATCCACTGAAAGGGGGTGAATCATGCAAATCGCCAATTCGGCCAAGACCTCAGGCGGGCAGGCAGCGGTGCGATACAAGCTTCAGTCGTTGAATCCAGCAACCGGTGAAGTGCTTGCCGAATTTGGGTAGTGTCCTAGTTTGCGGCGTAGCGCCGGGCTTTAGCCCGGCATGTGCCGCCCTAAAGGGCGGCGCTACATTCAAACCATGACGCTACCAAGCCCAGCACGCCGTTGACCCTTCGTCCGCGAGAGCGTATCCATCTGATCGTGATGCGGCAGCCGGATCCGAAGCGATGGGACCTGTCCCGTCTGGCGCCGAGCCCCGCGGCCGATGAAGCGGGGTTAAATTTGGTGGGCCGAGCAGGGCCTGGAGGGCTGGGCGGCGAACCTCGATGCCGAGGTTCGCTGATAAGTTACGTGCATTTCCCCAGCCCGTAGCGCAGACCGCCGGGTTTGCGGTCTGCGGCTCTTCGCTCTCCAGAAAAAAATCCGGAACTTAACCGCAGAGGAAACGGCTGAACTCGAACTGGCCACCCACGAGGCTCTCGGTCGGGTCGAGCCGCCGCCCCAGTAGCAGCACCTAAACCCCGGTGGGAAGAGAAAGGGTCCCTGACACCGTCTTCCTCCCAAGGCATCAATTCGGCTTGACGGATGGTGTCCAATGGAGTACAACAAGTTTTTCTTATCACCGTTTTCGCCAAAAATCAGAAAGAAAATCTGTCGATGGCAGAGCGCAACACGCTCAGGAAACGAGCCAACAGTATTTTCGAGACGCACGGGAGCTAGCATGAAAAGCCAATTCTAACAGATGATGGACGGCCTTAACGATGTTGAGGCTTTTCTCGCTGGGGAGCGAGAAGGGTTCAAGGTACATGTGCCGCAGGAAGTTGACGTGAAAGCGATCCGAAATCGACTGGGCATGACACAAGCCAGAATCTCGAACACTTTTGGGTTCAGCCTTAACGCGATCAAGCACTGGGAGGGAGGGCGGAGGACCCCGGAAGCGCCCGCTCGTACTTTGCTCACCGTCATCGACAAGAATCCGTTGCCCTGTTCACCGCACTGAATCCCGGTGCGATCGCAGCCGCTGTCGGCTCTCCCGGACCCACCACCCTGCACCTCAGGATCGATAAAAAGCGTCAGGCATCTCGTGACACTACAAGCCGGAAGGCTTATTCTGCCGAGGGCGGGAAGAGTACTACGAAGTGAAGCCGGGGTCGTGACCCGGTGCCGGGGAGGCAAGGGACGCCGCCGCGTCAAGCTCAGAACCCTGAAGCATGGCCACAGGAAATAGGAAATATCGTGCCTGGCCCGGATTCTCCTAATCCCTCCATGTTATCATTAGCGTGTTATTCTCTGCGGGGCAAGCGTTGTGCGTCGAGGGAACCATGCCGAATTTAATGGAAAGAATTACCGTCGACCCGGAGCAGTGCGGCGGGCGTCCCTGCATTCGGGGCATGCGAATCCGCGTCATCGATGTGCTGGACCTATTCGCGGCAGGCTTGAGCTCGGAGCAGATACTGGCCGAGATGCCTGATCTCGAGATCGAGGACCTGAAGGCAGCGCTTCGCTATGCAGCGCTTCGGCTGGACCACCCTGTGCTGGCAACATGAAGATCTGGCTGGACGCGCAATTGTCGCCGGCCCTGGCACCCTGGATGAGCGCGCAGTTTGCCGTGTCAGCGGTCGCACTGCGTGACTTGGGGCTGCGCGACGCCGGAGATCGGGAGATTTTCTTCGCGGCAAGAGAGGCGCTCGCTATCCTGATCACCAAAGACAGTGACTTTGTGAGACTGCTTGAAAAGTTCGGTCCGCCCCCGCCCGTCATCTGGCTTACGTTTGGCAACACGAGCAATGCACGTCTGAAAAAGATCTTTGCTCAAACCCTCACCAGGGCGCTCGATCTTATACAGGCCGGTGAGGCCATAGTAGAAATCAGTGCGCGTTGGGCCGGTGGTGCAGCGGGGTAGCGCAGACGTAGCCGCCGTTTGGCTTCGTCTGCGGCTTTTCCCTTGGGCATTAACCGATATTGAATATGCTAGAACGTTGTTGCGATGTTAAGAACCGCGCAGGAAGCTGAACGACGCTACCTCCGCGCTTAGGGTGGAAGGGTGTCATCCTTTCAGTTACGTGCAATTCCCCAGCCCGTAGCGCAGACCGCCGGGTTTGCGGTCTGCGGCTCTCCGCTCTCCCGAAAACAATCCGGGACTTAAGCGAAGAGGAAACGGCTGAACTCGAACTGGGCACCGACGAGGCTCTCGGTAGGGTCGGGCCGCCGCCCAAGTTGCAGCACCTAAACCCCGGGAAGGAGAAAGGGTACCTGACACTGTTTCATCCACCGTTTCCCGAGGCCCAGTCCCAGGCCACAACGGTGATCCCCGGCTGGCGCAGAGATGCTTTTCAATCTCTGCGTCTGACATTGCAGGATAGAGGTGCCTTCGCGATCGCAGACTCCCAAAGACAGGAGTCTGCGCCAGCCGGCGGTCGTAATGGTGACCGCAGAGTCCACAGAGCGGGTAGCGCAGACGTACGCGTTCTTTGCGTTCGTCTGCGGCTCTTCGGGGGTCCATGGGATTTCCTGTTTGGATGTTAATATCATGGTTGACGTTCCCATGTTAAGAA
>Ga0182030_10011198_pt1 | contig 18111 bp, 12 predicted proteins | sample 812S3MmetaG_FD_121299 | JGI IMG/M metagenome (GOLD analysis project Ga0182030, IMG submission 121299) | Permafrost microbial communities from Stordalen Mire, Sweden - 812S3M metaG (Illumina Assembly) | ecosystem: Environmental > Terrestrial > Soil > Wetlands > Permafrost | place: Sweden...
ATCTGCGGTAATCCCGGAAAGTGAACGGCGGCGTCTGATCTCGTTAATAATCGGAGATGCTAAGCCGTCCGCTTCATTCATCGCCGCGTCCAGCGCAGCGGAGCCGTTCAGGTCATAGTAGCCGCGCTCAGCTGCGATGTTTCTGATCGCCGTGGGGAAGCTTCTGCCCGCCTGCTTATCGAAGGCCCATACCTGCTCGGGTTGATTTGCGACTGCGAACCCACGGAGCAGCATTTGCGGGACATAGTGCTGATTCGTATTCGCCGTGCCCTGCGTTCCCATTTTTGGGTCCTTCTAACTTATCTTAGCGAAGTGCTTGGTCTTGGTTCAGGTTGTGGGCTGTGTTTGATGGAAGTGGTTGTAGATGGCTTCTGCGGTTTGGCGCGGGACTACTGCGGCGAGGGATTCGGCAATAGGCGGGTGGCCCCGGTCTCGGTAACTTTTTCTAATCCTGACCAGGGTGCCCCCGGTCCCTCGCCTTTGGGGACCGGGGATGGGTGACTCACTTTTCACCGCCGACGGATTCGCAACTAGAGTATTCTCGCAGTGCATCAAGCGGGGATGCGCGGGGCCGTGGAAATCGAATCGGAGTGAACAGCGAGGTGCAGAAGTCGGCAATTGCCCGATTGGATGCGTTTCCGGCGGCTCGGCTCTTCGACCCCCCGGTCCCCAAAAGCGAAGGACCGGGGGAACCCCCCATTGGATAGAATCCCTCTTGAGATCGGGCCACCCGCCTGAACGCCGAGGGCCGAAACCCGACAACTTTCTGCTAGCATTGCTGGCATTTTCCCGCTCCGTACAGCCGTTTTTGTGCGCAGAAACACGTCGAAAACACGCATTTTTCACGCAATAACAGCACTAAAACGCTTGGCTTTTCATGTTTTCGTATGGTGTTAACGGTTCGTTTCCTCGAAATTGGTCATGCTAAACCCCGACGTTCTTCCTCCGCATAGCTTTTGTCCCAAATATGTCGTGCTATACCACAACAGAATTCGCTTTTTCGTCGGCTTATAACGATACTGGTTTTGCAAGTTGCGCATTTTTCCGAGCGGTCAATCCGCAGCCTCCGATCCCGGACCCATAATCCCTAATCCCTAATCCCTAATCCCTATCCCCATGAAAGTGCCGCCAGATGGTTTCGGCGGTCTTGCGTGGCACCACGGCGGCCAGCGATTCGGCGGTGGCTTGCTGGACGTCGCGGAGGCTTCCGAAGTGACTGAGCAGGCGCTGGCGGGTTTGAGGGCCTACACCGGGGATGGTAAGTAACTCGGAGTCTCGGTCGCGCATGGCCCGGCGCTGGCGATGGTAGCCGACTGCGAAGCGGTGGCTTTCGTCGCGGATGAGTTGGATGAGATGAAGGACCGGAGAGCGGCGGTCGAGGACTATGGGCTCGTCCTCGTTGCCGTAAAGATAGATGACCTCTTCGCGCTTGGCGATGGAGGCTAGCGGCTGGCTGGTCAGGCCCAGCGATTCGAGCGCTTCAGCGGCGGCGTGGAGCTGGCCGAGGCCGCCGTCGATGAGGATGAGGCTGGGGAGAGTTTGGGGCTCCTTGGATTGCGCCTTGGGTTTGAGATCTTGCTCGGCAGCGAGTATGGTTTCAACCTTGTTGCCGCTTTCTTCGAGCAGGCGTTTGTAGCGGCGCGTTACCACCTCGCGCATGGATGCGAAGTCGTCTACGCCGAGGACCGTCATGACCTTGAATTTGCGGTAGAGCTGCTTGTTCATCTTGCCGTCTTCCCAGACAACCAGCGAGGCTACCGTTTCCGCGCCCTGGATGTGGGAGATGTCGAAGCACTCGATGCGGCGGGGAAGCTCGGGGAGCATGAGTGCGTCGGCCAGGGCTTCCTGGATGGCCTTGCGGGAGGGTTCAAGGACGCGAAAGCGCTGAATGTAGGACTGTTTGGCGTTCTGGCCGGCCAGGTCGACCAGGGAGCGCTTCTCGCCGCGCTGGGGGACCGCGAGTTCGATGCGATGGCCGGTGCGGGCTGTCAGCAGGGCCGCCAGAGTCTCGCGGTCGGGAAAGTCTACGGGGATGAGGATGGTGCGGGGGACATAGTGCTGGTCGATGTATAGCTGTTTCAAAAGGGCGCTGAAGACGGGGCCGGCGTGAAAGGGAGTTTCGGCGTTGACCGGTTGAGGGTCTTGGTCTCCCACCCATTCGCCCAAAGGCTGGCGAATGGATATGGCGCCCAAATCTTCTGCCGATTCGGGCGGTTCCGAAGTGGGCGTCTCGAGCAGGTCGGGCAGGTCTTCCCAGAAGAATTCGCGCCGATCTACGATTTTGCCGGCTCGGACGTGGAAGAGATTCACTGCCAGGCTGCCGGCCTCGAAGTGATAGCCGAAGACGTCGGCGTCGTCGTCCTGCTCGGCGGTGGCGATGCGTTGTTTTTCCTGAAGCTGGTGAACGGTGGAGAGCTGGTCGCGGAGGCGGGCGGCGGCTTCAAACTGCTCGGCTTTGGCGGCGGTGGCCATGCGGGCGCTGAGGGCGCGTTCGAGTTCGACCGAACGGCCCTCAAGGAAGAGCTGGGCGTCGCGCACGGCGGCGGCATAAAGATCGGGGGTGGTGAAGCCTTCGACGCAGGGGCCCAGGCAGCGATGGATGTAGTACTGGAGGCAGGCGCGGGGATGATAGCGGGATAGATCGACCTTGCAACTGGGGATGAGGAAGCTGCGATGGATGAGCTCGACAATGCGATAGGCCAGGTTGCCGGGGAAATAGGGGCCGTAGTAAGCGGCGCCGTCTTTGCGCAGGCGGCGGGTGACAAAGACCTTGGGGAAGCGGTCGGCGAGGGTGAGCTTGACGTAGGGGTAGGTTTTGTCGTCCCGCAGCAGGATATTAAAGCGCGGTTTGCGCTGCTTGATGAGGTTGTTTTCAAGCGCCAGGGCTTCGTGCTCGTTGGCAACGAGGATGTAATCGAGGTCGACAGCTTCGCGCATGAGCGAGCCGGTTTTTGCGTTTGCCTGGGAGGTTTCAAGAAGGTAAGAGCGGACGCGGGCGCGCAGGTTCTTGGCTTTGCCGACATAGATAACCTCGCCCTCGGCATTCTTGTAGAGATATACACCGGGCTGGGTAGGGAGGATGCGGATTTTCTCGTATAGGTCCATGGGGCGGGGCGGTCTATGCTTAGGATAGCGGGTTGGAATAGGGAATAGGGGACAGGGAATAGGGAATGGATCCAGGGGCCCGAATTGCTTTGAATCACGCAATCCTTACCGGATTGGGTAAGAATTACACGGCGGATGGTGTCGGACGGTCCTGCCTTATGTCAAATAAGACTTTTATATTCAATAAGTTGAAGAGATGTTCCAGATTGGCTACCCAGATGCGAGGTAATGGATGGCAGGATCGAAATCTATGCCTGCGATCTGGGTTCTTGGACAGAAACAGGCGTGTGGAGGAACAGTGAAATGAAGATGTACCGGTTTGGATATTTGGGATTGGCGGCTGGCCTGGCGGTTGCGGGAGTCACCGGATGCGCAACCAAGAACTACGTGCATACGCAGACTCAGCCAATGGTGGAACATACGGACCAACTGGACGCCAAAACAGCGGCGAACAACCAACAGATTCATGACGTGAATGACCGGGCGCAGGCGGGCATCACGCAGGCCCAGGGAGCTGCAGACACGGCTAACCAGAATGCTCAGGGTGCGAGCAAAGCCGCCGGCGACGCGGAGATGGCGGCGAACGACGCGGTGCATCGCGCAGACTCGCTGGACAGCGTTATAAAGGGATTGGATACGTACAAGCCGGTATCCAATGTTCAGGTGACTTTTGGCTTTGACAAAGCGGTGCTGACCAAGGACGACAAGGACCAGTTGGACACTTTTGCCGCGCAAGTTGGCACAGCAAAGAGCTCCATTCTGGAAGTTACCGGCGGGACGGATTCGACCGGGCCGGCCCAGTATAACTATGACCTGAGCCAGCGCCGGGCGGATGCGGTGGTTCAGTACCTGGCATCGAAGTATGGAATTCCCGCGCACCGGTTCTATCTGATCGGCATTGGGAAGGACAAGGAAGTTGCGCCGAATACGACCGCGGAAGGGCGCAAGCAGAATCGCCGGGTGGAAGTGCAAATGCTGTCGAACATGGGTGGCGAGCAGACGGCGACCTCCGGCGGTGCAGGCGCCGCAGGGTCGAGCGCCAACCAGTAAGAATGGTCTGCGTGAGATGGAAACTCTCGCAGGTTCAATGGGCCATCCCGGTTAGCTCCGGGATGGCCCATTGGTTTTATTTGGGTCCGGTAGCGGTCTTCTACTTTCCCATGTTGTCGAGAACCAGGTTCAAATCGAGGACGTTGACCCGGCGTTCGCCCAGGACGCTGAGCTGACGGCCCGTGGTGTTCTGGTCGATGAGCGCGCGGATGCGGTCCTCGCCGATTCCACGAGCTTTGGCAACGCGCGGGGCCTGGAAATATGCGGCATCGGGAGTGATGTCTGGATCGAGGCCCGAGCCGGAAGTAGTTACCAGGTCGATGGGCACGGGATGGCCGGGGTTCTCGGCGGAGAGCTTGTCGATGGAGGCCTGGAGGCGGTCGACGAGAGCCTTGGAGGACTGGGCCAGGTCGGAGCCGCCGGAAGAAGTGGCGTCGTAGCCGTTGCCGGCAGCCGATGGGCGCGGGTGGAAGTACTTGTCAGAGGTGAAGCTCTGGGCCAGCAGTTCGGAGCCGATGACCTGGCCGTCCTTGAGGATGAGGCTCCCGGCCGCTTTGCGCGGGAACAGGACGCCGGCGATGCCGGTAACCAGCAGCGGATAGCCGAGGCCCAACAGGATTGTTGTGACGATGGTAAATCGAATCGATGTCTTCCAGACGGAGTGCGTCCCAGTTGCGGCTGGAGGCGCGGAAACGGGAGGCAGAGTGGATGTGGAATGCACGGTGAATCTCCTTGATACCTTGCCTGAGGGGCTAAAGCCCATGAGTTGTTCAGCAGCTAAATGTACGGCTAAATCCCGTACCCTTCAACGACACACTTCAGGCAAGATGCACGGCTACCAATAACATGTCGATGGCCTTGATGCCTATGAAGGGCACAACGATGCCGCCCACGCCATAGATGAGCAGGTTGTTGCGCAGCAGGATATCGGCGGCCTTGGGCTCGTACTTGACGCCCTTGAGAGCCAGCGGGATAAGCGCGACGATGATTACCGCGTTGAAGATGACCGCGGAGAGAATGGCCGACTGGGGCGAATGGAGATACATGATGTTGAGCGCGCCAAGCACGGGGAAGACGCCGGCGAACATGGCGGGGATGATGGCGAAGTACTTGGCTACGTCGTTGGCGATCGAGAAGGTGGTAAGCGCGCCGCGAGTCATAAGTAACTGCTTGCCTATCTCGACTATCTCAATGAGCTTGGTTGGATTGGAGTCGAGGTCGACCATGTTACCGGCTTCCTTTGCGGCCTGCGTGCCGGAGTTCATAGCCACGCCCACGTCGGCCTGGGCCAGTGCGGGTGCGTCGTTGGTGCCGTCGCCGGTCATTGCGACTAACTTGCCTTTGCTCTGTTCGCGCTTGATTAGGTCCATCTTGTCTTTGGGCTTGGCCTCGGCCAGGAAGTCGTCGACGCCGGCCTCGCGGGCAATCACAGCGGCGGTCAGCGGGTTGTCGCCGGTGATCATGATGGTGCGGATGCCCATGGCGCGGAGGCGCGCGAGGCGTTCCTTGAGTCCGCCCTTGACGATGTCTTTAAGATAGATAACTCCCAGTGCGGCGGCGTTCTCGGCAACCACCAGCGGAGTGCCTCCGGCGCGGGCTATCTCTTCGACATGCTCGCGGACCTTCTGCGGAAGCTGCGTGCCCTGCTCTTCAAGAAAACGCGAGATGGCATCGACGGATCCCTTGCGAATGCGGGTGCCGGGAAGATTGACGCCGCTCATGCGGGTCTGGGCGGTGAAGGGTACAAACTCGGCGTGAATGCCGCTGAGATCGCGACCGCGAAGACCGTACTTCTCCTTTGCCAGCACCACGATGGAGCGGCCTTCGGGTGTCTCGTCGCTGAGGGAGGCTAACTGCGCGGCATTGGCCATGCGCTCGGGGCTGACATCCGGGGCCGGGTAGAACTCGGTGGCCTGACGGTTGCCGAGCGTGATGGTGCCGGTTTTGTCGAGGAGCAGGGTGTTCACGTCACCGGCGGCCTCGACGGCGCGTCCGCTCATGGCCAGCACGTTGTATTGGACGAGGCGGTCCATGCCTGCGATGCCGATAGCCGACAGCAAGCCGCCGATGGTGGTGGGAATGAGACAGACCAGCAGCGATACCAGCACAAAGACCGTTTGCGGAGCCTTGGAGTAGATGGCGAATGGCTGCAAAGTAACGACAGCGAGAAGGAAAACGATGGTCAAGCCGGAGAGCAGGATGCTGAGGGCGATTTCGTTTGGAGTCTTCTGGCGGGTGGCGCCTTCGACGAGGGCGATCATGCGGTCGAGGAAGGTTTCGCCGGGGTTGGAAGTTATGCGGACCTTTATCCAGTCGGATAACACTTTGGTTCCGCCGGTAACTGCCGACCTATCGCCGCCGGCCTCGCGGATAACCGGAGCGGACTCGCCTGTGATAGCCGACTCATCCACCGACGCAACGCCTTCGATGACTTCTCCGTCGCCCGCAATGTAGTTGTTGGCTTCAACGTAAATTACGTCGCCGAGGCGGAGCAGACCGCTGGCGATTTCTTCAAAGCCTCCCGATGCGGTGTAGCGTTTCGCGATGGTTTCGCCCTTGGCCTTGCGCAGCGTGTCGGCCTGGGCTTTGCCGCGGCCCTCGGCCATGGCTTCGGCAAAGTTGGCGAAGAGCACCGTGAACCACAGCCAGAGCGTGATTTGAAGGTTGAACCCGAAGCCGGGGCGGTGATGGACGGTGTTGTCGATGAGAAGCGCCGTGGTGAGCACCGAGCCCACCTCGACAACAAACATCACCGGATTCTTGACCATCCAGCGGGGATCGAGCTTGCGCACCGAGTCCAGCATCGCCTGGTTGAGGATTGCCGTGTTCCAAAGACTTTTCTTGGTCGCCATATTAGTCCGTTTCGTGCAGTCCTGATGCGGTTAGAAAAGCTGCCCTGACTTCAGCAACAAGTGTTCCAATATCGGTCCCAGGCTGAGGGCCGGGAAGAAGGTGAGTGCGCTGAGAATGACAATGACGCCAATAAGCAGCACGGTGAACAGGCTGGTGTTGACCGGGAACGTTCCAGGCGAAGGAGGCACGCTCTTCTTGCTTGCCAGGTTGCCGGCCAGGGCCAACACCGGAATCATCATGAAAAGCCGCCCCAACAGCATGTCCCAGCCCAAAGCCACGTTGTACCACCACTGGGTAGTGGGATTGACGGCTACGTTGAGTCCAGCAAAAGCCGAGCCGTTGTTACCCGCTCCCGATGTGTAGGCGTAGAGGATCTCGGTAAGGCCATGCGGCCCCTGGTTGGTGAGCGCTGGTAGCCCGACCGAAGGCCAGAGCACAAAAAAGGCCGTGAGCGTGAGGATTATGAGCGGGAAGATGAGCACGTAGAGCATGGACATCTTTACGTCGTAGGACTCGATCTTCTTGCCCAGATACTCGGGGGTGCGCCCCACCATAAGGCCGGCGATGAAGACCGAGAGCACGACCATGATCAGGATGCCGTACAAGCCCGAGCCGACGCCGCCGAAGACCACCTCGCCCATCATGATATTGATGAGCAGCACCATGCCGCCGAGAGGGGTGAAGCTGTCGTGGACGCCGTTGACGGCGCCGCAACTGGCGTCGGTGGTGATGGTGCCGAAGAGTGCCGATTCGGCGATGCCGTTACGAACCTCTTTGCCCTCCATGTTGCCGCCGGGAGCCGTTGCCGTGTGCGCCTGTTCCGCTCCGTGAATCAGCGGATGGGGTTGCGACTCGGCCCAGTAGACGGTGGTGAAACCGGCGGCAAAGAGAACGAACATGGCCGCCAGCACCGCCCATCCGTGGCCGGGCGAACCTGTCATCCGGCCGAGCGTGTAAGTGAGGCCGGCGGGGATGATGAAGATGGATAGGATCTGGAGAAAGTTTGAAAACGGCGTAGGATTCTCGAAGGGGTGGGCGCTGTTGGCGTTGAAAAATCCGCCGCCGTTGGTGCCCAGCATCTTGATGGCTTCCTGCGAGGCGACCGGGCCCTGGCCGATGGTCTGCGTCTGGCCCTCGATGGTATGGGCGGTTGTGTAAGCGTGCAGGTTCTGCGGCACGCCCTGACCCACCAGCAGCAGCGCATAGATGACTGAGGCCGGTAAGAGCACGTAAAGCAGGGTGCGCGTCATGTCCACCCAGAAATTGCCAATGGTGGCCGATGTGGTTCGCTTGATGCCGCGGATGAAGGCCACGGCGACGGCGATGCCCACGGCCGCCGACCAGAAGTTGTGCGTCGCCAGACCGGCCATCTGAGTGAGATAGCTCATGGTGGACTCGGGCGTATAGGACTGCCAGTTGGTGTTGGTCGTAAAGCTGGCAGCTGTATTCCAGGCCAGATCGGGCCCCACGGCAGCAAGCCCTTGCGGGTTGAAGGGCAGCAGGTTCTGCAATCGCTCAATGCCATAGGTGACGACCAGAGTCACGGCCGAGAAGCCAAGCATGGCGAAGGCATACTCGCGCCAATCCATCTCCTGGTCGGCGTGAACGCCGGATAGCTTGTAGATGAGCCGTTCGAATGGGCGGAGAATGGGATCGAGCCAGGTGCTTTCTCCTTCAAACACCCGAGCCAGATAGATGCCAACTGGACGAACGGTTGCGAGGAGAACAAGGGAATAGAGGGCAAACTGCAACCAGCCATTGGCGGACATGCTAGAACTTCTCCGGGAAGAGCAGGGTGAGGGTTAGGTAGCCAAGAAGGAGGACGGACAAGATCAACGCAATTACTGTGATGACGTCAATTTGCATTGGCGGCTACCTCAATTTCTGGCAGGCCTTGACGTAGAGGAAGGCCAGCACGAAGAAAACAACTGTGAACAGCAACATCGTTCCATCTTGCAGAAGGCTTTGCATTCTCAGGTCTCGCAGTTCAGCCGGCCAATTGGCCGGACAGGTTCAAGAACAATTGTGTCTGACAACAAGTTCGAGTATCGACAAGGGTTCCTAAATAAAGTGTAAGGAAACGAAGGAAAGGTGGAATTGCATCACGAAATCTTTATGTTTTATTCATTTCGCGTGAATCCGGCACTGCAATGGGCATGAATTACCGGGATCACTCCTCGTTTCCGGCCCAGCCTTCCGGAATGAACCGGTAGCCTACCCAGGGTTCGGTCTGGATGTACTGCTTGCCTGTTTCGGCCTCGAGCTTCTTTCGCAACTGACCCACGAAGACGCGCAGATATTCCGGCTGGTGAGCGGACTGGGCTCCCCAGACGGCGGTTAGCAAGGCGCGATGGGTCATGACCTTTCCCGCGTGCCTCGCCAGATGGAGCAGGAGTTCGAATTCTTTGGGGGTGAGGTGAATGGGCTTGTTCCTTACGGTGATGGTATGAGCGCTGGAATCGACGATGAAGTCGCCGGCCTCGATGGCCGCGGTGGTGCGCTCAGGGGCGCGGCGAAGATGGGCGCGCACGCGGGCAAGCAACTCCTGAATGCTGAAGGGCTTGGTGACGTAGTCGTCTGCGCCTGCATCGAGCGCCTCAACCTTGGAGCGCTCGTGGTCGCGAACGGACAGAATAAGAATGGGAGTGGGGGAGCGAGTTCGGATGGCGCGCGTGACATCCACGCCGGACAAGCCGGGCATCATGAGGTCGGTGACCACCAGGTCGGGCGGCCACTCCTTGAATACCTGCAAACCCTCTTCGGGGTCGTTGGCGGTGCGCACGTCGTAACCTTGCGCGGAAAGCGCGGCACGCAGCACGCGGGTGATTTGCGGTTCGTCGTCGATAACCAGAATTCTGCCGGGCATGTATGATCTTCTTTCTTCGCGACATTACATCATAGCCCTTCCGGGTATGATTTCCGGGGAAACCTAATGGACATACTCTCCTACTCGAAAAAGATGTTTTGGGGATTGCTGGCAACGCTAATGGCGGCGGCGACCACGGTATTGCTGGTTTGGTTGGGGGCCAACTCGACGGCAGCGGGGATGACGTTTCTGGTGCTGGTGGTCTGGTCGGCCACATTGGCCGGAATCTGGCTCGCGCTTTATATCGCAGTCGTCTGCGCCTTGGCATTTGACTACTTTTTCCTGCTTCCCTACCACACGCTTCAACTTGCCGGGGCGCAGGAGTGGACTGCGATGGTTTCGTTTGTGGCTTGTTGCCTGGTGGTAAGCCGGGTTGCGGAGCGGGCACGACGCCAGACCCGGCACGCCGAACAGCGGCGGGAAGACGTGGAACGCCTTTACGCGCTGAGCCAGGAGATGATGCTGCACGAGGATGCGGCCGGGCTGATCCACGATTTGCCGATGCTGATCGACCGCATATTCGCCCTGAATGGCGTGGTGCTGTATGTGTGCGAACAGGACGAGTATTATGCCTCGACCAAGGATTTGCCGGCGAGCGTTCTGGCGGGAATGCGTTTGGTAACACAGGGACAGAGCCCAACGATTGCGACGCACTCCGATTTCTACACCACCGCATTGATGCTCGGTCTGCGTCCGGTGGGGGCATTGGGTTGGCGGCCGGCAATGCTTTCGCGCGAGGTTGCCACAGCCGTGAGCGCCCAGGTAGCCATTGTGCTGGCTCGGTCGATGGCGATTGAAGCGTCGGCGCGGATGGAGGCTGCCCGCGAGGGAGAACGGCTGCGCACGGCGCTGATCGACTCGTTGACGCATGAATTGCGCACCCCGCTGACCTCGATTCGCGCGGCGGCGACAACGCTGCTGGAGGGCGAAGGGCTGGACGAAGCCGGACGTCTGGACCTGGTGACAATTGTGGACGAGGAGTCGGCGCGGCTGGACACGCTGATTGGCGAGGCGGTTGAGATGGCGGAGATCGATGCCAATGTGGTGCATGTGCACGCGGTTCCGCAGCATCCCCGCGCGCTGCTGGAGCAGGCGGTGGAGGAATCGCGAACAGCCCTGGCGGGGCACAGGGTTAGCATCGCGGTGGATGAGCCGGACGAACCCGCGTGGTTTGACCCGCATTTACTTGGCCGGGTATTGCGCCATTTGCTCGAGAATGCGGCCCGCTTTACGCCGGTCGGCGGTCGAATTACTTTGAGCAGCCACCGTGCCAAGGACCGGCTGGAATTTCGCGTGGACGATAACGGACAAGGGATCGATTCGATTGACCTTCCCTTGATTTTTGAGAAGTTTTACCGGGGAAAAAAGGGTGCCGTGACCGGCAAGGGGACGGGGATGGGACTGGCGATAACCCGCTCCATTCTGGCCGTGCATGGAGGTGGAATTGAGGCTGCCAGCGTGCCAGGACACGGAGCCAGTTTTCGGTTCTGGGTTCCGCTGGTGGAGAAGGAACCGTAATTCCCGCGATCATTTCGCGGTGACGACGGATCGGAGAGTGCGGACGGCCTGGAGAATGCGATCCGGAGGTGTGCTTCCGAAGCCCAGGATGAAGCCCTGCCGGGGCTTATCAGTGAGGTAGGAAGGGGAAAGCGGCCAGAGCCAAAGCCTCTCTCGCGCGGCCCTGGCGGCAATTTCCACATCGAGAAACGGCTCGGGAAGCGTCATGGCCAGGTGCATGCCGGCCTCGGCTCCGTGTACCTCGAACCCGGAATCGGAAGGGAACTCAACAGCAAGACTCTCAATCAGGGCCGAGCGCCGATCCTTGTAGATTTGGCGCGTCTTGCGCAGGTGCCGGGTGAAGTGGCCTTCTTCGATGAAGTCTGCCAGAACTTCCTGAAACAGATATGGCGGGTAGATGTCCATGGCAAACCTGACGGCAACAAACCGTTCAACCAGGTCGGGCGGAAGCACCATGTAACCGAGCCGCAGCGATGGGAACAGGACCTTGCTGAAGGTCCCGATGTAAACGACACGGGAGTTCAGGTCCAAACCGTGCATCGATGGGACAGGAAGGCTCTCATAGCGATATTCGCTGTCGTAGTCGTCTTCGACCACCCACGCGCCCGCGTGCTGGGCCCAGTTGAGGAGTTGAATACGTCGCGACGCGCTCATGGTGGAGCCAAGAGGATATTGGTGCGACGGGGTGACAAACGCGGCTCGCGCCCTGGGAGATCGCTTAATGGCGGCGCTCACATCCATGCCTTCTCGGTCGACCGGAACCGGAATGAGACGGCAGCCAGCGGCGGTGAGCACATTGCGCTGGAGGGCATAGCCCGGCTCCTCGACCCATACGGGGTTTCCGGGATCGAGGAGAACGCGCGAAGTTATATCCAGCGCCTGTTGCGACCCGGACACCACCATGATCTGATCCGGGTGGCACTTTACTCCTCGAGCCGTTCGCAAATAGCTGCCGATGGCCTTGCGGAAGCGCTCAGAGCCGCGGGGATCGACGGGATGGATGGCGCTGGCAAGAGGGTTTCGACTGTGACGGCCGACCAGGCTGGACCAGATATGGAAGGGGAAATGATCGAGTGCAGGCTGATGAACGCCAAAGGATCCCCAACCACGCGTCCTGGCCTCGAATGGAAAGGAGGAATAAAGGGAGGATCGGCGGGCCACTGGGCGAGATCCCGATGGACTCGGAGCAGATTGGCCGGCAGGGTGCGATACGGACATCAACTGCTCCGGCAGGGAACTGGAAACAAACGTGCCGGCGCCGATGCGGCTTTCAAGGTAACCTTCCGCAAGCAGTTGTGCATAGCCATTCAGCACGGGGAAACGGGAGATGCGCAGCTCGACTGCGAACTCCCGGCTGGAGGAAATCTGGTCGCCTGGGCGCAGATCGCCACGCAGGATTGCCGCGCGGTATCCCTGGTAAATCTGCTTATGCAGAGGACTGGCGGCGGAGCGGTCCATAGTGAAGATGGGCAGGGCGCGGTGCGGTGAGTTTTTCACTCATCGATTCTAGTGGTAAGGGCGAATCCGGAACAAGTGGCTATTGCAACCGACCGCTTTGCGGTGTAAAACCAGGATGCGAACTTACAATAGACGCGCTTGCTGGTCACGCATCCTTTCCGGAAGCAGGGATGAAAGCACCGGCTGATTTTGATGAGGCAACAGGGCCGCCATGAACACGTTCAGCATCGAAAGCATTCTGAAACAAGGGCGGCCGTTGTTCGCGGCTTCTCTTGCGGCATTGGGAGTTGTGAACCTGGCATGCGCTCGCTCGACGGATGCATTTCTGCCGGTTATTCCGTGGGTTCCAGCTTCTCCATGGTTGGGTTGGTTGACCGGGTCGAGCCTTATTGCGGCCGGCATTTCAATCCTGGCTAACTTCGGCGCGCGCGTCGCGGCAACCTTCACGGGCATTCTGTTTCTGCTGTGCGATCTGGCGCTTCAGATTTCGAGAGTGGCGGCCAGTCCATGGGATGTGGGGGTTCGCACCGGTGCCTTTGAAACTTTGATTCTGGGCTGTTCGGCATTGATTCTTGCGGGGACTTTGCACCCCGGTGGGGAGGCTATTCGCCCATGGGAGAGAGCTGTGAATAGTCTCATCTTCTCAGCCCGATATCTTTTCGCCGGTTCCGCGATCGTGTTCGGGCTGGATCACTATCTTGTATTCGGCTTGATCGTCAGCCTGGTGCCGCACTGGATTCCCGGAGGAGGAGAGTTCTGGGCGAATCTCACGGCCATCGCCTTTATCGCAGCGGGATTGAGCATTGCAACAGGTTGGTTCGATAAGTGGGCAGCGGCCATGATGGGGCTTATGTTCCTGTTATGGTTCCTGGTGCTCCATGCGCCGCGGGTTGTGAGTTATCCACGTTCGCATGACCCTGACGAGTGGTCGAGCGCGTTTATCGCTCTGGGGATATCTGGCGGGTCCTGGATTCTGGCTGCGTCGATTTCGGAAAAGAAGTCTGAGTCAGGGACTATCCGACCGGAACTAGTGTCGAGTCGGGCGGCTGGGCCGGGGGTGCATTGATGAGACGAATGGCTCCGGGAGTTGCTGAGAGATGGAGCACGCGTCGTTGGGCTTCGAATCGAATCAGGAGATTTGTTTGGTCGAATGTGAGCGCAAAGTTCTGCATGGGAACGGAGCCGAAATTGGCAATGGGAAAAGCGGGGTTGATTTCAACAAACGGCCGCTTGAAGATGTAGGATCCTACACGAATATCGGTGGCCAGCGTTGCGCCCTTGATCATGAAGCGCGTGGACAGCGATTGGGCGTTGCTGAGGCTGGCGGAGCTGGACGAGAATTTGAGCCGCGAGGTCAGTTCCTGCGGCAAGCTGAGGCCGGCGCCACCCGAGTCTAGCTGAGCGTCAATCGTCTTTCTCCCGATGGCCACCGAGACAATGGGAATGCCGTCGGGCATGCGGAATGGCAGAACGGATCGCCCGCCATCCGGAGCGAGATTTCCCTGGGCCAGGACCATTTGGCGCTTTGGGTAATCGAGCGTCAGCAGGTAGTTGCGAAACAGCACGAACCCCAACAGGCCTTGACAGGAACCATCTCCAAAGTCGAGGTTATGCACTGCGGCTTTGACCCCGGCGAACTGGACGCCGGCAACCTCGATGGATTGAATGAGAACCATGGGGACCTTGCGACCGCCCTGTCCGCTGGGATCGTTCAGATGGATTTGGCCGGCCTCAGGGAGGCCCAACTCGTCCACCAGCTCCGAGGTGACAAACGCTTGTCCACCGGTTCCCGTATCGACGACGAAGCGAAAGGGCCCTTTGCCGTTGACCAGAACCATTACGTAGGGTCTGCTGTGCGTAATGTCGAGAGGAGCTGAGTGGAAAGGCTGTTGCGAAGGCGCGCTCACGCAGGCGACCACGACAATGAGAGCGCTTGCGAGGACGGGAGCAGAGGTCTTGAGCATTTCCCATGCCGCCTTTTGGCTACGGAAGCACGCAGCACAATCCATTAGGCAGCTATCGATTGGCTATCGTCAATATCCACTTGCGGTGTAATTCGCATAGCCAGGGATTGAATGAGGCTGGGTTGAGTTTTCTTGAGCCTCAGGGCGTAGTTCGCGGGGTTTATCGCACGCTTAGGACGATGATTGTCTCGTCGTCAAAGCGGTCTTTTTTGCCCTGAAATTCTGTCACGTCGGCCAGAATGGCGTCGGCGATTTGCTGGGCTGGGTAGTCGCGATAGGCGCAGAGGATGCTTGCCAACCGGTCTTCGCCGTACATTTCGTCTTGCTCGTTTTCGGCGTCGAGGATGCCGTCGGAGATGAAGACAATGGCGTCGCCTGGTTTGGTTGCGACATCGATTTCCTCATAAACGATGTTGGGAAAGAGACCGAGCGGGAAACCCTCGGAGCGGACAGTGAGGGATTGGCCGGCGCGACAGAAGATGGGCTGGACTCCGCCGGAGTTGGCGACTCTCAGGGTCCTGGTCTCGTCGTTCCAGAGGGCGAAGAGCAGCGCGACATATTGCGATTCGAGTTTGCGCTCCTGGAGAGCGTCGTTGAGGGCGGCCAGCATTTGCGCCGGCTCAAGCCGCTGAGCGGCGGCAGAGCGCATGATGCCGCTGACCAGCGCGGCGAACAAAGCTGCCGGTGCGGCTTTACCACTAACGTCGCCGAGAACGATGGCGGTGCGGTTGGGGCCGTAGTCGACGAAGTCGTAAAGGTCGCCGCCGATGGTGCGGGCGGGTAGAAAGCGAACGGCCATTTCAGCGTGGTAGTGCGAGGGCGCGTTGGGCGGCAGCAGGCGAAGCTGGACTTCGCGAGCCATGGAGATGTCGCGCTCGAGTTGTGCCTCCTGGCGGCGAACGGCCTGGTAGAGGCGGGCGTTTTCAATGGAGATGGCGACCTGTGCGGCGAGCGTGGTCAGCGTGCGCTCGTGCCCTTCATTAAAAAAGCCGGTGCGAGTGTGTTCAAGATCGAGCACGCCGATGATGCGGCCCTTGTAGAACAGCGGGACGATCAGCTCGGAGCGGGTTTCAGGGTTCATCGCGATGTAGCGCGGATCTTTGCGGACATCGTGGACATTGACAGGACGCCACTCCCGAACCGCCGCGCCTACCAGGCCGCTGGTGATGGGAACGCGGCGCGAAGGGACGTGCGCGTAGCCGAAGCGCCACGAGTAGCGGGTGATGAGGGTCTCGCCTTTCTCGTCGAGCAGCATGATGGTGAACATCTGGTAGTCGATGAGGCGGCGAAGAAGCTGTCCGATGCGTTCGAGCAGGGGGTCGAGATCGAGGATGGAGATAAGTTCGACGGCAATTTCGTTAAGGACTTCCAGGGTTTGCGCCTGACGGGATACGCGGGTGTACAGGCGGGCATTCTCGATGGCTTGCGCGATGCGCGAGGCGGTGAGGGTGAGCAGATGGAGGTGCTCGGGGCGGAAGTAGCCGGCCTGTTCGCTTTCGAGGTCCATGACGCCGATGAGGCGATTTTTTGCGATGAGGGGCACGGCCAGCTCGGAGCGAACGTCGGGGTTGGCGGAGATGTAGTGTTCCGATGTGGAGACGTCGTTGAGCAGGATGGGCTGGCGCGTAAGGGCCACCTGGCCGGTAATGCCCTTGCCGAGCGGGATGCGGGTGCGCTCGACCTCGGGAGTGTGGCCGATCTGGAAGCGCATGCGAAGCTCGCGGGTGCGGTCGTTGAGGAGGAAGATGGCGAAAATGCGGTAATGGATGATGGTACGGACGAGCTCGGAGGTGCGGTTGAGGAGGGTCTGAAGATCGAGTGTGGTGTTGAGGGCGTCGGCGATCTGGGCAAGATAAGTGAGGTCGCTGGGCTCGATGCGGACATTGACGGGGTCAAGAAGAGCGGAGGAACTCGCCGGACGGTAGTCGCCTTCGAGTTCGTGGTGCTGAGGCCGGATTGGGGGATTCGAAGACATCGGTACTGAAGGGAATAATAGCGGATAAGGGCGTATGAGCTACGGGCGGTCCACCTGGTACAGAACATCCGTCCCATTCCTGGCTATCGGAGTGAGCCGCCAGCCGGAGTTTGTGAGCCGAGAGGGTACCCAATTGAACTGCGGCTCCCTGGTGCATAAGAGAAGGAAGTGCGGGTGGGCGCCGATGAAGGCGGCATAGTCCGCAGTGGGCAGCGGGATGTATGCCTGGTCCTCTTTCAGGGACAAATCCCCAAGGAAGTTGGGCTGTTGCAAGGCATAGTGCGTGTCGGTGAGATAGATGAGGCGCTGTTGAAGGTATGGCGGCGAGTACCACCATTCAGGGGCGAAGTCGAATGAGCTGGCGACGACAATAGGGAGTCCGGGGGGCGCATCGCGCAGCAGCGGCGAAACTGCTTTTGCGCCCGGCTGAGCATGCCAAGGCGGTTCGAACGACAGCGACAGCAACAGGGAAGTTGCGACGAGCAGCAGAAAGCAGATGGCGCCAAGGGCAAGAACTGGTTGTGGAAAGAGACGCACGCCGCCCAGGCGCAAACGCGGCAATGCCCATCCGAGTAGGAGTGCCAATCCGAGGGAGGTGCTGACGGCGTACCTGGGGAGAAAGTAGCCGGTTTGAAACGACGCCAGTGAGAGCTGCACGGGCAGCAGCAGGGACAGCGCCGCGACGGCGGCCCACTCGTGGACTGGAACCGGCAGCGGGGCGGTTGACGGGCTGGCGGCAGAGCGTCCCAACCAGAAGAGGATCGCCAGAATAGCAACAATGCAGAGGAGAAGATGGGCGGCAAACTCCCAGTAGGTCAGCAAGTCTGTTATCGACGGTTTGGCCCAGAAGACTGTGGAGTTGAGGATGGCATTGCCGAGTTGCAAGCGAGACTGGCGCATCATCGGCATGGTAAGGGCAAGCGGAGACAGACCCGCTGCGATGGCCGTTATCATCCATCCATCGATCCGGCGCCGCCGGATTAGCCGCGCGGTTTCTCCAGCGGCTAGCGGCAACCCGACGTGCATTACCCCGAAATGATGACTCAGGATGGCGCCGGAAATGCCGAGCGCAACGCCGCACAGGGGCAGGAATCGCCGATGTTGCCGGAGCGCCGCCGCTTGCCACGACGCGAACATGAGGGCTGTGAATGCGATGAGAAGTCCGTAAGGCCGCGCCGTATAAGCCTGCTGGATGCCCATGACAGCGCCAAGCAGCAGCGCCAGTGCAAAGAGCGCCTGGATGGGCGTGCCGTGACGGCGGGCGATCTTGTAAGTCAACGAACCGGCAGCCATGTAGGCCAGCAGCTCAGGCAAGCGTATGG
>Ga0182030_10011199_pt1 | contig 18109 bp, 8 predicted proteins | sample 812S3MmetaG_FD_121299 | JGI IMG/M metagenome (GOLD analysis project Ga0182030, IMG submission 121299) | Permafrost microbial communities from Stordalen Mire, Sweden - 812S3M metaG (Illumina Assembly) | ecosystem: Environmental > Terrestrial > Soil > Wetlands > Permafrost | place: Sweden...
ATCGGCCATGCGCCGCACCGTCTGCAGCAGCCGCGCGGTGGTTTCCAAGGTCCCGCGATCGGTGGAATCGATTTTGTCCAATTGGGCCAAGTCGAGCGACAGGAAGCCCCCCAAACTCGGCTGTCCAATCGGGGTGTAGGCTGAAGCGCTACTCGTCGCGACCGCACTCGTGGAGAAGCGCACCTGATCGATGGCGGCGAGCAGCATGCCCTTGTCGGCCGTGAAATCCTGCAAGGCGCCCAAGCCCGCGCTAGAGCGGACAACGGCCACCAGGTCGCCGGGATGCACCTGTTCCAGGATGAATTTCTTCGCCCCCGCGCGAATTCCCGCGATGCTTTCGGCAGACGTCAGCAGGTCGCCTATGAAGAGCACCAGGGTGCGATGAACATCCTCGCGTTTGACCGCTGCGGCCGGCATGATGGGCTGCCCCGCCGGCGCCAACAGCGGGTCGGCGGGAGGCGCGGCGGGAGGTGCCGGCGTCGCTGGTGTATCGTCCGGCCGCACGAAGGTGCAGAACTTGATTTCCTGCGGCTTGCCGTCCAGCAGCACTCTAAAATCGGAGGCCTTCAGGTCGGGCACGGCATTGCCGCTCTTGTCTGTGACCTTGGCGTCGACTTGAACCAGGTTGACCGTGACGCGCAGGCGATACTCCTGCTGGGCAACCGCCGCAATTCCCGCGAACGCCGCCAGAATGAGAGACTTCCGCATCTGCAACTCCTTGGCTACCTAAACGACGCAGCCGACCGGTCCGCCGTTCCCAGTCTAAAGGTGCAAGGGGCAGAAAATGCGGGCTCTTTAGAGCTACTGCACGACCTCTCTTGTGTGGCAGCCAATCCTGGCTGCAGGCGGGCTTTCAGCCCGCCCGGCGGCCTGAAAGGCCGCCTGCAGGCAAGATTGCCTGCCACACGAAGAGCACAGATCGCCGCTGTCAGCCTCAACGCGCCGCGCGATAGATGCGCCATCCCCACGCGTCGAGCTGTAGCGCCGGCAGTGGCGCCGCCTGTCCGCCTAGCGGAACAAATCCGGCGCCGGCCCCACTCACCGTCCCTGCGAACGGCCGGTTGGAAAGATTCACCGCAATGAGCAATTCCTCGCCCGCGCCCCGCCGCAGAAAAGTCAACACACTCGACGGGCCGCTGTTGTCCAGCCACTCCAGCTCGCCGGTGCGCAGCGCCGCGTGTCGCTGCCTTAACGCGATGATCTCCTCGTAAAACTTGCGGAATTCCGGGCGCCGCTCGGCGGTAGGCCAGAACACCTTCAATGGCTCGAACAGCGCCGGTGCGCCGGATTCCGTGGTATCTCCCACCTCCATGCCGTTGTAAAGCATCGGTATGCCGTCCAAAGTGAACACCAGCGCCGACGCGGCCAGCGCTCCTTTTTCGCCGAAGCGTGCGATGGCGCGTTTCTCGTCGTGGTTGTCGGAGAAATACATGTGGAGCGTTCCCCGCGGAAACTTCTTCCGCTCCGCATTCCAAACGTCGCGCAGTAAGCTGGCAGGCTTGCCGTTCTCCAGAACGTCGGTCAGCGCACTGTGCATGGGCCATTCGTAGTCGGCATCGAAGGCGCTCACCATCAGATCCGGTGCGCTGGCTTCGGCCAGCATGAAGAGCGACGGCTGGATCTTGTCCAGCCGCGGGCGCGCCTGCTCCCAGAAACTGGTTGGCAGCATCCCCGCGGCATCGCAGCGGAAGCCGTCCAAATGGAACTCCCGCAGCCAATACTCCAGCATCTTAGTCATGTACTCGCGCAAGTCCGCGTTGCGGTAATCGAGCCCTGCCACGTCGGCCCAGTCGGGGACAGGCGGGATAATGTGACCGTTCGCGTCTTTCTTGTAAAACTCCGGATGGGACATCATGACACTGTCCCAGGCGGTATGGTTGGCGACTATGTCGATAACCACCTTCATGCCGAGTTGGTGCGCGCCGTCAATCAGAGCGTGCAGATCGGCCGCCGTTCCGAACGTGGGCTCGATGGCGTAGTAATCCCGGACCGCGTACGGACTGCCCAGCGTGCCTTTCTTATTCAACTGCCCGTCGGGATGGATGGGCATCAGCCACAGAACGTTCACGCCGAGTTTCGACAGATCGCCGAGCCGGGCAGTGACACCCTGAAAGTTGCCGGCCGTGGAGAACGCCCGCACGTTGATCTCATAGACCACCGCGTTCCGTACCCACTCCGGGCTATGGCGCGCATCGAGCTTTGAGAAGTCCCGATCCTGTCCGCCAGCCAGCAACGGCAGCAGCAATCCGAACACAGCCCGTCCTATGGCATTCTCAAGGCCGCTCCGGCGTTTTCTCTCTGGCCTCATCGCAGCTCCTCCTTGTTTATCGGGCGCCAGTTACTCCGCCGTCCGCGAAATTCGACACCCGGCATTGTACCGCCAAGCTCGGCGCAGAATCGCGAGCTTTCCATTTTCCCGCAGTTTCACGCTGGGAATTCCGTGCAGTTGCCCTACACTGAAAGTCAAAGACATGCGCTTCCCACGTTGCAGCGGTATCTTGCTCCATCCCACATCCCTTCCCGGGCCGTACGGAATCGGCGACCTGGGGCACAGCGCGCGGCGCTTCGCCGATTTTCTCGCCGATAGTGGACAGACACTCTGGCAGGTGCTTCCGCTCGGTCCCACGGGTTACGGCGACTCGCCTTACCAGTGCTTTTCCGCGCTGGCGGGCAATCCGTTGCTGATCGCGATCGATGACTGGGACGTGGCGCCACCGCCGGCATTTCCACGCGACGAGGTCGATTTCGCAGGCGTCATCCCCTGGAAAATGGCGGTGCTGGAGGCCGGCGCCCGCCGCTTCTTCTCCGGACCCGGTGACCCGGCATTCCCGGCGTTTTGTGCGGCCAACGCCTCATGGCTGGACGATTTCGCGCTCTTCATGGCGCTCAAGCAGCAGCACGGCGAGGTGGTCTGGAGCCGCTGGGAGCCCGGTGCGCGGGACCGCGATCCGCAAGCTTTGGCCGCCTGGCGGGAACGTCTCGCGCCTGCCATTGCCGCCCAACGCTACTACCAGTTTCTCTTCTTCAAACAGTGGCGGGAATTACGCGAGTACTGCCGCGCCCGCAACATCCGCATCATGGGCGATCTGCCCATCTATGTGGCCCACGATAGCGCCGATGTCTGGGCCAACCCCGAGGCGTTTCAACTGGACGCCGAGGGTGACCCTACGGTGGTAGCCGGCGTGCCGCCCGATTACTTCAGCGCCACGGGTCAGCGATGGGGCAATCCCATCTACCGGTGGGAAGCTATGGCGGCCGACGGCTATGCCTGGTGGCTGGACCGCTTCCGCGCCGTGCTGGCACAGTTCGATCTGGTGCGCCTGGACCATTTCCGCGGCTTTGAAGCCTACTGGGAAGTGCCGGCATCCGAACCCACCGCCGAGCATGGCCGCTGGGTGGCCGGGCCCGGCGCAGCGCTGTTCGAGGCCGCCTGGCATGCGCTGGGCGATTTGCCCTTCGTCGCCGAAAATCTCGGCGTTATCACGCCGGAAGTGGAAGCCATCCGCACCCGCTTCGAGCTGCCTGGAATGAGCATTCTGCAGTTTGCTTTCGGCGACGATCCGCAGGGCCCCAGCTTCCGCCCGCACAATTTCCCGCGTAATATGGTGGCCTACACCGGCACCCACGATTGCGATACCACGGTGGGATGGTGGAGCAGCGAAGGTCGTGGCGAAAGCACGCGTAACTATGAGGCGATCCAGCGCGAGCGCCAATTCACCTGCGCCTATCTCCACACCGCCGGGGCGGAAATCCATTGGGACTTCATCCGCGCGCTCGAAGCGTCGGTGGCCGATACGGTCCTAATCCCTGTCCAGGACGTACTCGGCCTCGGTAGTGAAGCACGCATGAATCAGCCGGCCACGCTGGGCCGCAACTGGCGCTGGCGGTACAGGCAGGACGCCCTCACGCCGCCGATTTCATCGAGGCTTCGGGAACTGACTCGGATGTACGATCGCTGACAGCCCCTCTCCAGGACGTACTCGGCCTCGGTAGTGAAGCGCGCATGAATCGCCGGCCACGCTGGGCCGCAACTGCAGATCTCCTGATCTCGTCCCCGGCGAGTTTGGCCGTTGGGGGAAATTGAGTTGAGCCGCAACGCTGTTGTGTGGCAGGCAATCCTGGCTGCAGGCGGGCTTTCAGCCCGCCCCCGGGCTTTGGCCATTCACCGCATGCAGCCAGCCGGCCAAGTGGGGCAGGCTTCAGCCCGGCTTTCTTCGGCTTCATCTACAGCCATGCGGCGGTGCTGAAGCCCAAGACACTCGTCGCGCCTCGAATATGGCGGCCTGAAAGGCCGCCTGCAGGCAAGATTGCCTGCCACACGAAGCGCACATATCGCCACTGCCGGGCTCATATAAATTTCCGGGAGATCAGGAACTGGCGCTGGCGGTACCGGCAGGACGCCCTCACGCCGCCGATTTCATCGAGGCTTCGGGAACTGACTCGGATGTACGATCGCTGACACGCTGCGCCAGCAGTGCCGCCAGCAACAGGAATCCGCCCCCGGACACTACCGCGGCCACGCGATTATTGTCCAGCACGTGGTTCATGACCCATCCGAACCCCAGCGAGGCGATGATCTCCGGAAGCACGATGAAGAAGTTGAAGATCCCCATGTAAAGCCCCACGCGCTTGGCGGGCAGAGAACCAGCCAGCATCGCATAAGGCATGGAGAGCGTGCTGGCCCAGGCGATTCCCACGCCCGTCATGGAGAGCAGCAGCAGATATTTGTTGTGGATCGCGGCCACCGACAGTAAGCCGAGCGCGCCTGCCACCAGGCAGATGCCGTGCGTCCTGCGCCTGGTGAGCGCATGCGCCATGGGCTCCAGCGCGAAGGAAAAGACGAAGCAGACCGCCGAGTACATGCCGAAGCACAGACCGCCCCATTCCACGCCTTCCGAATAGAGCGGCGACTGCGGACCGTTGGCTCCGAAGACCTGGTGCGCCACGGCCGGTACAAAGTAAAGCCACATGCAAAAGAGGCCCAGCCAGGTGCAAAGCTGCACCCAGGCCAACTGCCGCATGGTGCGCGGCATTTCGCGTATGGCGGACAGAATCTCTCCCGCCGTGGAGTGGCCCGCGCGCTTCCCGGACAGGTCCGAGGCTTCCGGAGGGTATTCCTTGGTGGTGAAGACGGTCCACAATACGGCAGCCAGGAATACCGCGGCGCCGAGTGTGAAGGAAAGTCTTACCGTGGTTGGAATGGCGTGGCCCGCCACGCTTGTCCCGGAGACTCCCCAATGCGTCAGCAGCCATGGCAGCGCCGACGCGATCACCGCACCCAGGCCGATGAACAGGCTTTGCATGGCGAACCCCTGGGTGCGTTGTTCCTCAGGCAACAGGTCGGCCACAAATGCACGGAATGGCTCCATGCTGATGTTGATGGAAGCATCCAGCATCCACAACAGTCCAGCCGCCATCCATAGTGCGGAGACATTCGGCATCACCAGGAGCGCGGCGGAACTGAGCAGCGCGCCCACCAGGAAATAGGGCCGCCGCCGTCCCAGCCGGCACCAGGTGTGATCGCTTAAGTTGCCGATGATCGGTTGTACGATCAATCCCGTCAGCGGCGCAGCCAGCCACAGCAGGGGAATCTGGTCCGGTTTGGCCCCCAGATACTCGTAGATGGCGCTCATATTGGCCATCTGCAAGCCCCAACCGAACTGAATTCCGAAGAATCCCAGGTTCATGTTCCACATCTGCGCTGCATTCAGCCGTGGTTTTTCCATGACAAGTCCTCCTGCCGGAGCAGTCCTTGAGTGTAGCTCCATAAACTAGCCCGCACCATGGTCAAAATTCGATTCGGTCAAAATTCAGACCTCCTGCTCTCGTGGAGATTTGGATGAGCCCGGCAGTGGCGATATGTGCGGTTCGTGTGGCAGGCAATCTTGCCTGCAGGCGGCCTTTCCAGGCCGCCGGGCGGGCGGATAGCCCGCCTGCAGCCAGGATTGGCTGCCACACAACAGCGTTGCGGCTGAACTCAATTTCCCCGGCCGCGAAACTCGCCGGGGGCCGGACGTTCAGACTCTGCCCTCCTGATGCCCAGCAGCCAAAGGCCAATTCCCCAAAACGCTGACCCCTGACAGCCGATCGCTTCCACTGACTCAATGCGGATAGCGCCGCAGGAGCAATGGAGCCAATCGCTAATAGCCAAGCGCCAACAGCTTCGCCGCGGTCGGTCGAATTCTCAATTGGGATACGGGCTGCCGGCGCGGACTATGCGGATCTGATGATCGGTAAATTTCGCGTGTGCGCCGGGGAGGTCAAGCTTGGGCATATGGCATTCGACACAATTGCCCTTGGCCACCCGGCAGACTTTGGTATGCAGCGCCGTAGCATGGCAGGCAGTGCACTTGGCATCGTAAGTCGCGAGATTGCTTGCGACCTCGCCGTGCGGGTCGTGGCAGGCCGCGCAGCGAATGCGGCGGTCCTCCGGGTCGAAGCACTTGCTGTTGGCCAGGCGATACGGTTGGAAACGGACATTATTGACGCCGCGCGGTCCGCTGAGGGCGATCTGGGACCATGTGCGGTGACAGCGGCCGCAGAGATCGGCCATATCTCCCGCTGAGAGCGCCCCCAGGTGCGGCAGTTCGGCGGCAACGGGATCTCCGGCGTACGCCGCGTCGGTGTGCTTTTCGGCGGGACCGTGACACGATTGACAGCCGACGCCGGGAACCAGCGACTCCAGATGTAGTTTCTTGTCGATTACGCCGCCGTTGGAGTGGCATCCGAAACAGTCGCGTGCACCGATAGCGTCCATGCGGCGGCCCGCCGCCTCCACAATACTATGCGGCTGGGAGCCCAACGCTCCCATTGTCAGGTCCAGAGCGCCCAGAGCGTTGTAGAAGCTGACACGGCTCTCGTACATGGCCCCATCGTATTCGAAAACATAGGTTTGGCCCGCCTTCCCGCGTCCAAAGGCCCACAGCAGCGGAATCGTAAGCGTTTCGGTGCCCTGACTAACCGTCAGGATACTGCTGTCGGCCTGCATCGTAATGCGTGAATGGTATGGGCCTTCCTGGAAGGAGAGGTCCGGATGTTGCTTGAGAATGGTGCACTCGTCGACTTTTTCGAGCGCGTCCGCCATAGGAGTGGTGCGGTAGTGTGTCGCTTGCGTGATATGACAGGCGGTGCACACGGCATCGCCCGGTAGCGGCGGAGCTCCTGCGGCAGGGAGTGGCAATCCAGGCAGCATCAGGCATAGGCCGACAAAGCCTGGGAGGTGCACCTTCATGGCCATTTGCTGCCTCGTCGGCGGCAGGCGCTCCGGCATCTCGCTGGAGGGGCCAGGCGCGTACGGGTCCCACAGGATCGACGGACGTCCGTGCGCAGGCGTGGTGTGGACTCTTCCGCCCGCGGCATCACGCGGCTTGGAACCCCACTTTCCGGCCGTGGCCAACTGGAACGAGTCGCGTCAGCCAGATTTTTGCAGCTTAAGGGAGGGGGCGCATGGCCGGTGGTGAGCTGGGAGGCATTATGGTCCGCGGCGGCTGAGACGCTGGGCTCGAATGGCCCCTGCCGGAGACGAAATGGCCCACTCCAGACGGAGTTTGAGCCCGTATGCAGACGGCGAGAACCGCGGCTATCAGGTGCTCGTGCGACCAACCCAGTCAGCTCCCCTGTTGTGGAAATTCTATCATCGATTGGGCCGGAAGCATAGCTTCCGACTTCACCGAACTTCCGTTAACCCCAGCGTTAACGTGCTGATTTATAGAGACATTTTTGCGTTAGCCCCCTCTCCACCCCGAACTTCGAGGAAAAGGAGATCGCCCTCTCTTCTATCCCAAAAGACATATTAAGTTGCCAAAGTACAGAAAATCAGTGGCACCCCTCTTCCGGTTAATGGATCGAAGGGTGTAGACGCTTCGATGGCCTTTGCCGAAACCCGTTCGTTAACAGCATCTCCGTACATTAGCCTTTTCCCGCAGGCATAGTGCATTTATACTAGGCCAAGCTCCAGGAAGGCCTAGCAACGGAGGTTGAGCTTCCTGGGAAGCGGTGGGTGAGATTAGAAAAAGGGAAGAGCTTCCAATATGAAGAAAATCCTAGTTGGATTCGCGTTTGCAATGATTCTCGCAACGAACCTTGCCGCGCAAGGTATCTATGCGACCCTGACGGGCATTGTAGCCGACCAGTCTTCGGCTGTAGTACCCCAGGCAAAAGTCACATTGAAGGACTCACAGTCCGGGTCGCAGCGCGACACCGTGACCAACTCCGATGGCTACTTTACGTTTGCATCGGTATCAGTGGGTGAGTACCAACTCGTCATCGAAGCCAAAGGTTTCTCGACGTTTAAGGTCACCGGAATTGCGTTGTCCGGCGGCGAGAAGCGCAACATCGACGCAAAGCTAACCGTTGGAACCACTACGGAAGCCGTGGAAGTGACTGGCGAGGTCGACAAGGTCGCGCCGGTGGATTCCGCGGAAAAAACCAACCTGATCACGACCAAGGAGTTGCAGAATTACGTCGCGATCGGGAGCAATGCCGCCGAGTTCATCAAAATTATGCCCGGCTTCGGCATCCAGAACGGTACGTCGAACAAGGCGAACTACAACGGCGAAACCATCGGCATCAACGCCAACGGCGATGCCGGCAGCCAGAGCCCGCTGAACAACGCCTATTCCTACAACGGTTTGCCGAGTAACTCGCTGGACATCACGGCGGACGGTGCGCACGTTTCCGACCCCGGCTGCAATTGCGATACTCCGGTGAATCCCAACTCGGACATGATCTCCGAGATCCAGGTCAAGATGTCGAATTTCGACGCTTCGAACCAGAAGGGGCCAGCCGTCATCACCTCGACCGCGAAATCGGGCGGCAAGGATTTTCATGGCTCGGGCTTCTTCTACGCCCGCAACTACGCCATGAACGCCAATGACGCGCTGTTCAACACCAGCGGCGCACCACGGCCGGAAAACAAGTACTACTACCCCGGCGGCACCTTTGGCGGACCAGTCCTGATCCCAGGCACGCACTTCAATAAGGACCGCAACAAATTGTTCTTCTTCACCGGGTTCGAGTACTTCTACCAGGTGCTCGATACCGGCCTGTTGCGCGCCACGGTGCCCACCTCTTCGGAAATCGGCGGCAACTTCTCGCCTGCCTCGGTCGCCCAGGAAGGCAACATCATCGCGAGTGGCGCCGCTCCCGGACAGATGAACGCCGCCGCGCTGGCGATGTTCCCCGGAGGAATCATTCCGGCAAGCCAGATCGACAAGAACATGCAGTCGCTGATGAATCTGTATCCCCAGCCGAACGCCAATGCCAACGTCACTGGCGGTTACAACTACGTGCAGGCGGAGACCTTCAACCAGAACAACATTCAGTGGATGAGCCGCCTGGACTACAGCGTTAGCGACAACACCAAGCTGTTCGTCCGCTACAATCTGCAGAAGGAAACCCAGCAGTTCCCGGTAGGACTGTGGTGGCGGCAGACGGACCAGGTTCCCTATCCGACTCCCATCGAAGGAAAAAACCAGTCCAACAGCGTTACCGCTTCGCTGACCCACGTGTTCAGCCCGACCATGACGAACGAATTCGTGTTCGCCTATACCTACATCGGGTTCCCCAACGTCTTCAAAGATCCCACGAAGGTGAGCCGTACCAGCGTTGGCTATAACTACCAGGGACTCTTTAAGAACGGCGTAGCGCAGATTCCTTCCTTCGGTGGCAACGGGTGGCAGACCGAGGAAGCCGCGCTCGTGTTCAACCCCGGCGGATTCGAAGACGGCGGCAACTCGCAAGGTCTCTACGCCGACAAATATATGCCCAGCGCCAGCGACACCGTCACCAGAGTGCAAGGAACCCACACCTTGAAGGCGGGCGTCTTCTGGGAATGGATTCGCAACGCGCAGCCAGCCAACAACAACTCCAACGGCTACCTGCAGGTGTCTAGCGGGAATAACTCCAACACGTTCGGCAATGAATACGCCGACCTGCTGTACGGCAATCTGAATAGCTACGGAGAGACCAATTTCAATCGCGTTAACGATATTGCCTACAACACCTATGAGGGCTTCGTGCAGGATTCCTGGAAGGTTTCCCGGCGTTTGACGCTGGAACTCGGGCTGCGCCTCAGCCACTTCCAACCCTGGGCCGACCGCTTGGGCTTTGGCTATTCCGTTTTCGTCCCATCGGAGTACAGTGCGGCGTGCCAGCCTATCCAATACTGCGGATTCGAATGGCATGGTAAAGACAAATCGGTTCCCATCGGTGGATTCCCGACCCGTGCGTTCTTCTATCAACCGCGCCTCGGCGTGGCGTATGATTTGGGCGGCTCAGGCAAGACCGTTCTGCGCGGCGGATGGGGCCGTTACTACTACCACTCGGGCCAGTTCACCAGCGGCCTGGATGCAGCTGCGGGCGTCGAAAGCATCAGCTTGGGCAATAACATTAACGGAGTCCCATTGCTGGCGCGGAACCTCTCGTCGATCAACGTCAGCGCGCAAGCCAGCTCCCCCGCGGCGGTGGACAGCAAGGACAACTCGCAGCCTTACACCGACAACTACAACTTCACAATATCGCAGCGGACCCCATGGTCCGGCCTGCTGGAGGTCGCTTATGTCGGCAACAAGAGCAACGCCTTGTCGAACAGCAGCGGAGCCGGCTCCAATATCAACCTGGTTCCGGTGGGTTCGATGCTCGCGAGCAAGAACGCAGGGGTAGATCCGAATAGCCTGACCGCTAATAATTTCAGGCCCCTGCTGGGCTTCTCGGATTTGTACCTGGCAACCAACAACGCGTATGCCAACTACAATTCGATGCAGCTCACTTGGGTGCGCACCAAAGGCCGCTACACGATCAACATGAATTATACCTATGGCAAGGCTATGGGTATAGTCAATCCGGCTCTGGATCAGTTCAATCTGAGTAACGATTACGGCGTCCAGGCGTCGAACCGCACCCATATTTTCAACATCGCATACTCCATCGAACTGGGCAGCCCCGTCAAGAGCAACGCGCTCGGGAAAGGGCTGGTCAACGGATGGCAACTGTCCGGAATCACTCAGCTGGAAAGCGGTCCGAACCTCACTGGCAACTCAGGCCAGAATTTCGGCATGAACCTGAACAGCTATAAGATTCCCGGCACCACCTTCAACGTCAGCAACGTGTCACTCCTGGGCACGAGCGACATTCAGCTCAATCCGATCCTGACCTGCAATCCCACGTCGGGACTCACGACCAACCAGTACATCAATCCGAACTGCTTCACCTTCCCCAAGGCTATCGGCCAGAACGGGGGGACCGTGCTGCCGGCCATCTACGGACCAGCCTTCTTCAACTCCGATCTTGGAATGTTCAAAAATTTCAACATCAGCGAGTCCAAGAAGCTGCAATTCCGCTTCAATGCGTACAACTTCCTGAACCATCCTCTGTGGTCGTTCAATGGAGGCAACCTGGGCCTCGGCTTCGATGGGACCACGGGGGCAGTGAATACGCCCTTGTTCGGAACCGTTACCCAGAAGCAGGGCCATCGCGTGGTACAAGTCGCGATTAAGTTCTACTTCTAGTCGCGGCGTCAGGGCAGGTGCAAGGGAAAAGGCGGCTTCCGTTTTCGGAAGCCGCCTTTTCTTTCGTGCCATCGCCCGCAGAGTCTCAAAGAGATACCATGAACTGAAATGCAATTTTCGGCCCGCGTCGTATTGGTATTTGCGTTACTCACCCCCTGCCGCGAGGGCGCGGCTCAAACCCCGGTATCCTCCTTTTCGACCGTCTCCACCCAAGCGCAGGCCGCTCGCGACGCCAACCAGTTGGACAAAGCTATTGAGCTGTATAAAAAGGCCTTGAAGCTGAAACCGAATTGGGAGGAGGGTCTGTGGAATTTAGGGTCAATCGCCTACGATCTCGATCAATACAAGGACTGTGTTTGGGCCTTCGACAAGCTCGACGAATTGAAACCCGATGGCACGCCTGGCTGGACCATGGCTGGGCTTTGTGAGTACGGGCTGCGCAATTACGGTTCGGCCTTGGATGACCTCACGCACGTGGAGCAGTTAGGGTTTAACGAAAACCCCGAACTCGCCCATGCGGCGCGTCTGCACTACGCGCTAGTGTTGACCAAGGCAGGAAATTTCGAAAAGGCCGTTGCCATCCTGACCGATCTAACTAGAAAAGAGAAGAAGGCGTCCGATCCCGATATCATCGCCGCCACAGGAATCGCCGGGCTCAGGCGTCCCTGGTTGCCCACAGAGGTGCCGGAATCGGAACGGGAACTGGTTTTCAGAATGGGCGATGCGATGACCACCGGCATGCAACAAGACTACAAGGCGGCCAACCAGAAGTTCGAGGAAATGCTCAAGGCATATCCGTCGGAGCCCAACGTTCATTTCCGGTATGGCGCCTTCCTCTTCATTCAAGACGCCGACCGGGCAATCGAAGAAATCAGGAAAGCCATCGCTCTGGCCCCCGATCACGTGCCTGCGCTGGTCAGTCTCAGCGTCATGTCATTGAAGCGCGAGGACGCCAAGGCCGCTGTGGAATACGGCGCACTGGCAGTGAAAGCCAGCCCCGGCGATTTCGCTACGCACCTTGCTCTGGGCCGGGCTCTGCAGGCTTCCGAGGATTTGGCGCGCGCCGCCACGGAACTCGAACAGGCAGTGAAACTCGCACCCAACGTTCCGGATGTGCATTTCAGTCTGGCGGCAGCGTATAGCCGCCTCGGCAAAAAAGAAGACGCCGCGCGCGAAACCGCCGCGTTCAAACGGCTCGAACATCTAGGAGGGCAATAAATCCCATGAAATTCCTCATTCCGACCGCACTCATGCTGTTGGCCGCGGCGCCGCCCGCGATCCCCCAGCAACCCGCAGCGCAACCGACCACGACGATTAAGACCAACGTCGACGAAGTCCTGCTCGATTTGGTGGTTCGTGACAAAAAGGGAAAGCCCATCACGGACCTCACGCCCGAGGAACTCAACGTCACCGACAACGGCTCCAAACAAACCATCCTCAGTTTTCGCCAGGTGCGCGGCACTGAGGCCGTCAGTTCCACCGGCGCCGCTACGCCTTTGGACCCGCTACGCCAGATACGTTTGGTGACTCTGGCTTTTGAGCCGCTGTCCGCTCCCGAGCAGCGCAAGCTGTCGCGAGAGGCTGCCATCGATCTGGTCAAAGGCGACCAAGGCACCAACGTCTACTATTCGGTGGTGGTCATCGACACCAGGCTGCTGGTTTTGCAGCAGTTCACGAAAGACCACAATGCGCTGATCAAAGCCATCGAGCAGGCTACCCAAGGGGTGAGCGCGCCGCGGCTGGCTGCGGAATCGGACGCCATTATGGCCCAATTGAAAATCAACCTGAACGGTCAGGCAGTCAATGGGGCGAATCAGGACGCGAACCTGCTGACGTCGGCGGCGCAAAACGCCGGCACGCAGGTGGGCGGCACGTCCGCGCCCACCGGAGATGTGCTCGCGCCGGTGCTGTCCCGCGTCATGCTGAACATGTTGAGGATGGATGCGTCGGCGCAATCCAATGGCACCCGGCTGTCGATCGATGCCCTGAAGGCTTTGGTGGACGGGTTGCGCCCGATGCCCGGCCGGAAGAGCGTCATGTACTTTACGGCCGGTATGGACCGCGGCCCGGAATTGGATAACATCTTTCGCAATCTGCTGGCCACCGCCAACCGGAATAATGTGACCTTTTATAGCGTGGATACTCGAGGCGTAATGGTAGGCCAGCAAAACTCCGGCGCCATGGGCCAGTTGAACAGCGGCGCCGCATCCAGCAATGCCACCACGCTGCCGGGAGTCGGCGCAACCATGGATCAGATGAAGGCTGCAGATACCATCGAGACCGCCGGCCGCGCCAATGTGCAACTGGCGATACGCGATCTGGCCGAGTCCACCGGCGGTTTCCTCATCGGCGACAGCAACGACCTGCGGGTGCCGTTGCGCCACGTCAACGAGGAGATCAGCAGCTATTACGAGATCTCCTATAATCCGGCCGTCACGAATTTCGACGGCAGTTTCCGGAAGCTGTCGGTAGCCTCCACGCGCAAGGACTTGGTGATTCACGCCCGCAGCGGCTATTTCGCGCTGCCGCCGGAGGCGGTCGCCGCGGGCCTGGCGCCTTTCGAATTGCCGCTGCTCAAGGCGATCTCCGACGGCAAGCTTCCCTTCGACGTCGAGTTTCGCGCCAGCGCCGTACAACTCCAGCCCAAGAAGGAAGGGACCAGCGTCGCGGTCATGGTGGAAGTGCCGATGCATGTCCTGGAGGCTACGAAGGGTCTTGGAACTCTGGACGTGCACTGTTCTTTCGCGGCGTTGGTAAAAGATTCCACCGGCCAGGTGGTGGAAAAAGTCACCCGCGACCGCTCGTTCAAGGTGACCGAAGACCAGCACAAACTGGGCAATTTCCTGGATAAGACTACCTTCGTTCTTGCTCCGGGCAAATACACCTTGGACGTTGCCGTGCTGGATGAAGCCAACCAGAAGATCGGCGTGGACCACTCCGAATTCACCGTGGCGGGAGCAAACGGCGTGGGCATCTCGAACTTGCTGCCCATACGCTCGGCCACGCCCAATCCGAAAGGGATAGACCCCAATGAACCTTTTCAGTTCCAGGGCAACAGCCTGACACCGACCTTGGACATGACTATCAAGAAAGTCCCTGATGCGGCGCTCCGGCTGTTCTTCACGGTCTACCAGGATGCCACAATTCCCGGCAAACCCACCGTGGAAATCGAATTTATGCAGAAAGGACAGACCCTTCAGAAGGTGCCGATGGAACTGCCGCCGGCGGATGCGCAGGGGCGCATTCCATACCTCATGACCATACCTGCCGCCGCCATTCCGGACGGTACCTACGATATCCGCGCCACGGCGAAACAAGGGAGCACCTCCGCGGTCTCCAGCGCGACGATTCGCTTCGAGCAGTAGCGCACGTCATCTTAGCGGGGCGGGCTTCAATTCGCCGGTGGGCGGACTGAAGCCTGTCGCGGGCTGAAGCCGAACCCACAACCCGGCAATTATGGATTGCCAGACATCTTGAAAGGAACCCGGTCCCATGAGATTCGATAATCCCGGCGGTGCCGGGACTGCCGCAGCCTCGGTCCACTGCCACAACGAACGTAGACGAGGTTCTGCTCGAGGGCGTGGTGCGCGGCCGGAAGGGAAAGCCTGTCACGGACCTCGAGCCCGAGGACGTCACCATCACCGGCAACGGTTTCAAGCAAGCCATCCTCAACTTTCGCCTGGTGCGGGCTCCCCGGCCGTCAGCCCCGCCGGCGGCGATTTTTCGGCCCTACGTCATGATTCGCTGGGATGCGAATAGAGATATGATACGTGGAGTGCAACCGGGCTGCGAATTCGAACAGGAACGGACGGAACTGCAATCCGTGCTGGCCTCCGGTATCTTCGATCGCGCTCCTAATCTGGCACTGGTACTCACTTACATATGCGAGAAGTATTTCGAAGGTGAGACGGAGCATATCAAGGAGTACAATGTTGCCGTCGAAGCCCTGGGCCGGCCTGCGGACTTCGATCCGAAGCGTAACTCCATCGTTCGCGTGGAGGCTTACCGTTTGCGCAAGCGCCTGCGCGAGTACTATGAGTCCGAAGGCGCGCGCCACGCCGTGTGGATCGATATTCCGTCGGGGCAGTATGCGCCGCAGTTCGTGCCCAAGCCCGCGCCCAAGCCCGCGCCGGAGTTGACGCTCAGTGTGCCAGCCCCAGCCGCGCCTGCGAGCCTGGAGAATGCCGATCGGCCGGCCGATCGACCTGCCGATTCAGCGCCGCCCGCTATAGAGCAGACGCAGGAAGTTGGCCCGCTGCTGACTTCTATATCCTTTGGGCCCTCCGAACCGAAGCAGCTTCCGCAGCCTGCGAGGTACCGTTACCGATTCTGGATCGCAATACCCTGCCTGGCCCTCGCTCTCTGCGGTGTTATTGCCTGGAAAGCCGTCTCAGGCGCGACGGCGAAGGTGGCTGCGTCTCCCGTGGCCGGAGTTGTTTCCTCAGCCTCGCATGAGATTCGTATCCTGGTTGGCCTGAAAGAGGGCACCTATACGGACCGCTTCGGAAAAGTGTGGCAGAGCGACGCATACTTTGAAGGCGGCGACGTCTTCGAAGGAGCTGGACACCCCATCCTCGGGACCCGTGACCAGCGTCTGTACCGTCAACGCCGGGAAGGTGTATTCTCGTATGACATTCCGCTGCCGCCCGGAGTCTACGAGCTCCGCCTGCATTTCGCGGAAACGCTGTACGGCGAGAACAATGTGGCCGGGGGCGGAGAGTCCAGCCGCGTCTTCCAGGTCCTGGCTAATGGCGCGCAAATTCTGCGTGAGTTCGATGTCATCAGGGACGTGGGCTCCAATACCGCCGATACGCGGGCGTTCAAGGACATTTCGCCATCGTCGGACGGCAAACTGCATCTGCGATTCGAACCTCAAATCAACCCTGCCATCGTGAGCGCCATAGAGATTACGTCCGGAATTCACGGGAAACTGGTTCCCATCCGCATGGTCTCTCGCGAACACCCCTACACCGACAGCCAGGGACGCATCTGGGCGGCCGACGGCTATTCCCGGCGGGGCCAGTTAGCCGTGCGCACCGAGCCGGTGCTGAATATCGACGATCCCGATCTGCTCCGCGGCGAACGGTTTGGCAACCTGACTTATGAAATCCCGGTACCGCCCGGGCGTTATGGCGTGAAGCTGTATTTCGCCGAAGCGTGGTTCGGCCCCGGAAACTTCGCGGGGGGTGGCATAGGCAGCCGGATCTTCGACATCTTATGCAACGGTGTAGCGGTACGCCGCGGCTTCGATATCTTCAAGGAAGCACGCGGAAGCAGCCGGGCCGTAATCGTTCCCATTCACGGCTTGGAGCCGGATCCGCAGGGCAAGCTCACCATCGCACTCCGTCCGGTCCGCAACTACGCCTCCCTGAATGCTCTGGAAGTGATCGACGAATCCAAGTAATGCCGGCTGCTGAAGCTGGCGAATCAAAATCGCCAAGCTGGAGCGCTGGAAGCGATGGGCCAAGGCCGGGTGGGCGGCGATTCTGCTCGAACCAGTCTCTGGACTCCTGATTCCGTGGAATGAGGATGAGCTGCAAACCACACAAACATTATTGGCCACGGATGAACACGGATAAACGCCGATAAGAAGCAAGTCTTGTTCAATCGGCGTTGATCCGCGTTCATCGGCGGCCAATTCGGACGAAGGTGAGATCGGACGGCTTCCATGAGTGCAACGCCTCGGGGCCTGGACGCTGAACTCCCCTGCTGTGCTAATTGGCTTGAGGTTCTTGCAGTCAAGGTGAGATCATCCTCACGCCTTGACTTCAGAAGTGCGTAGCCTCGATAACCGCCGCGACCCCGTGCCAGAAAGTCTCGTATGTGGTCTCTGTCTCCTTCGCGCCCTCGTTTCCTGGCTTTGTGCTCTTCGCGTCTCTGTCCCACTAAATCATCGTTTCTTTGCGGGCCGCGACGATTCTGCGCTGCCGTCCCGGACAGCCGCCAAATCGAAAGCCGACGGCCAATACTCCGGAAGCTGACCTCTGAAAGCTCTCCATTGACAGCTCGCGTAAGTCTTTTATTTTCAGCCGTACCACTTTGGCTGTCACTGACTCTTTGGAGCGCGCCTACGGCGCGGCCCCCAAGCTGATCGCTGAAAGCTTGCGGCTTTGCCGCGCTGTGTCTCTGTAGTGACGATTCCGCTTAGTGCGTCATTGCGTAAACTACGTCGTTGACCCCGATGCGAATGCCTAGCGCGGCCATCTCCTGTGGGTAGCGCGGATCGTCGGCCCACTCCCACGAGTCGCCGATATCCGAATTAAACGAGATGGCCACCATCACGCGCTGGTGATCGTCGTAGATGCCCATCCAGTGGGCTTTGGTACCCACGGCGCGTTGATACATTCCGCCGCCTCCGCCGCGGCCCCAGCCGGGCATCGCCCAGGTGCCGAGAATCTGAAAGCGGTCTTTGAGATCGTATACCACGCGGAAGATGGAGTCCGAGTCATCCAGGTCGACCACCTGACGTTCGGGGAAAACGCGTTTCATGCTCTCGTTGAAGCGCCCGAATTCCTCAGCGCCCCAGAAATCGTCGAGCATCAGGAAGCCGCCGCGCAGCAGGTATTCGCGAAGCGTCTTGGCCTGCTGGTCGGTAAGCAACC
>Ga0182030_10011202_pt1 | contig 18108 bp, 19 predicted proteins | sample 812S3MmetaG_FD_121299 | JGI IMG/M metagenome (GOLD analysis project Ga0182030, IMG submission 121299) | Permafrost microbial communities from Stordalen Mire, Sweden - 812S3M metaG (Illumina Assembly) | ecosystem: Environmental > Terrestrial > Soil > Wetlands > Permafrost | place: Sweden...
AAGTTAACACGCCAAGGTTTGTTCCTCATGTAACAGTTGCAGCTGGAATTGAAGCAAGTCCAGATGATCTTAGAAATGTATTTGAGAGAGTTGAAAACCTGGCAGAGGGGCTTGGACGTTTTAGCGTTGCTCTTAGTGGAATTGGTATGTTAAACGAAGAACATAGGTCCCTTTTTCTTCATGCCGATTCATATATATTAGATTCTATTTACAGGAAAGCTAAAGATTTATTTCCGGATGCAGAAGTGGAAAAATTTAGAGACTTACCGCACCTTAGTTTAATTTATGGAATGCTTCCAACTATAACTAAGAATGAGCTAATTGAATCTCATCCAATAGATAATTTAGAGTTTAGTGTTGAAGCACTAAAGCTTTATAGAACTAATCATGATGAGGCTACTTGGCAATTAGTTAGATCATTTCCAGATAAGTTTGTGTCTCTTAGTGTAGTAGGTGAGCTATTAAAAGTTTCAGATACTAAAATACGAAATCTGGTTACTGAAGGGACTCTTTCAAGCATTAGAACTGCTGGTGGTCACAGACGAATTAGCTTGGAAGATACCAAGGATTTACTTAGAAATCCGCAGTATTCTATTCCAGAGGCAGGGGAATATTTAGGAATCTCAAAGTATACTATTGCTCGTTGTATTAAAGCTGGCAAACTAAAACATACCTTAAGTAAAAAAGGTCATTTTAGAGTTAGAAAATCTGATCTAGATACTCTAATTAGATAATCTTACTTTTCTTTTTTGCTATACTTTTAAAGCAAATGATAAAAGCCATAATTTTTGATATGGATGGTTTGCTAATAGATAGCGAGCCTTTATGGAAAAAAGCTGAGGAAAAAGTTTTTGTTAGTTTAGGTGTTCCCTTTTCATTAAAATCTTCTAAAGAAACAACTGGACTTAGAGCTGACGAAGTCGTTAGTCATTGGTATAAAAAGTATCCTTGGAAAAGTCAAAGTTTAGATAATGTAACCAAGCAAATTGAACAAGAGGTGCTTAGATTAGTTAAGCTTGAAGGTAAAGTTAAAGAAGGAGCAATTGAAACAGTAAAAGCGTGTTTTAATATTGGCTTACCACTAGCTGTTGCTTCATCGTCTTCTCCTGAACTTATTGACTGCGTATTAGATAAACTAAAAATAAGATCGTTTATAAAAGTAATCCATTCTGCTCACCATGAAAAATATGGTAAGCCACATCCAGCTGTTTATATATCTACTGCTAAAAGCTTAAAAGTTGATCCTGTCAATTGCCTAAGTTTCGAGGATTCTGTTAACGGGGTGCTATCGGCTAAGTCAGCCAAGATGAAATGTATTGCTGTGCCAGATCCAGAAAATATTAATAATAAAAATTACGGAATAGCTGATATTATTCTACCTTCTCTCAAAGATTTTAATATTAATATGATCTAGTAAAGTTTTTGATTATACATATCTAGTACAAGCCGGCCATCTCTTCCTTGATCAGGTTCTCCGCGGTAAATCGTCACCCCGCAATTAATTGGCTTTTCGTTTTCATCAAGTTCCATATATTGATTTGCGTCTAATCTCTCCATGTTTGCTCTAAGAGCTAAAATAGAAATATGATGAGTAAATATTAATACATCTTGTCCACTATATTCTCTTGTCATCGTTTCTAGTAGTGAATGATTTCTTTGTCTTACATCTGGAGTATTTTCACCTTGTGGGTATCTATACCAGTATTCACCTTCTAGGTGATGTAGCATTTCTTGCTCTGGATGAAGCATATTAAGTATTCGCCAGTCACCATAAAGTAGTGCCAGCCCATGCTCTTTTTCCCTTAATCTTTCGTCCTCAACCATGGGTACACTGGCTAAATCAGACCAACCATCATTGGCATAAAGTGCCGTATCTATAGTTCTTTGATAAGGAGAAACTAGTATTACGTCAGGTAGTTTTATTAACTTTTTAAGTTTCTGACCTGTTAATATAGCTTGCTCTGTACCATTAGTAGTTAGTGGTGTTTCGAAATCACCTTTTCCCAAACTATAATCACCTTTATCAAAGATTACTTGAGCAAGATTACGAGCAATCTCTATATTCTTAGGTTCTTTATCTCTGTTATTGTAAGATGCTAAAAATTCTTGATATAAAGGATCGTTTTTCTTTTTATCTTTTAGAATATTGTAGGTAGATTCTCCGTGTCTAATAACTGTAAGAGTATTTGGCCATTTCATTTATTCTACCTCATTAAAAAACACTATATAAATATATTATACTGTTTTTTAAATTTATTGTCATAGTTATGTTTAACTATCTATTTCTTGTGGTTCAATACCCCTAGACTTACACCAATCTTCATAAGTTGGTACAGGCTCGTTTATAACATATAGGAAATAAAAGGCACTAAAGTCACCAAGCCATTTAAAGTTCTTTCTAAGATCTTTTACGGTATACTCGAAATTTTTAAAGTTACTTAAGTACTTTTTAAAACTGCCAAACTCTTTTTCTTTATCTAATATTATTTGAGCGTTATATATGGTTGCCTCAATTTTAGATAAGTTTCTAACAATTCTTTTGTCTTCTTTAAGATTACTTATTTTCTTAGCATCGTAGCTAGCAACTTTATCTACATTAAAGTTATCGAAAGCTTCTTCAAAACCTAGCCATTTATTTTCAATAACTTTCCAATTAAAACCAGCTTGAAAGATAGCTCTTGTAAGTACCCTTAAGTAGTCAGAGTCATCTTTAATATTAATTTTTTCTGGAGCTTTCATAATTTAATAATATCAAAATAATATAGATCAATAAGTAAAAGTATTAGGTTCATTGACATGTTACTGCTAATGGTTATAAGATCTTAAGATTAAATAAGGATCAAATTAAAATGGCAAAAACTTCTAAAAGTAAAAGAAAATCAATTGATAAATTATTAAACACACTTGGTATTTTAATTGTTGTATTTCTTGTAATAATAGGCGGGCTATTTTGGTGGGCTTATAGCTTTACTAATACTAATGTACACAACCAATTGGCTTCACAGAAGATTTATTTTCCACCTTTAGGAAGTCCTGAACTTGCTAGCCCTGAAATTGGACCTTACTTAAATCAATATGCCGGTCAACAACTATTAACTGGAACGCAAGCTAAAGCTTTCGCTGATCACTTTATTGCTGTTCATTTAAGTGAAGTAGCTGGTGGTCAAACTTACGCACAAGTTAGTGCTGAGTCACTAGCTAATCCAACTAACGTTCAGTTAAAGACTGAAGCTCAAACATTATTCCAAGGCGAGACTTTAAGAGGGCTTTTACTTGGTGATGCCTATGCATTTTCAACAGTTGGTCATATAGCTCAAATTGCCGCTATAGTCTGTTTTGCAACTGCAGGTATAATGGCAGTACTTGTTCTACTAGGCCTTTGGCATTTAGCTACTTTGTAGGCTTGCTAGCCTTTTGCTTTTAAAGTGTAGTATATTTAAATCTAGATATGAGTGAGTTAAGACCAGACTTAGATAGACTTATTGAGTTTCATAAATTCTTACTTAATTTTAGAAATATTGAGAGAGTTGTTCATTTAGAACATGCCGGTAAGATAATAAAAGAAAACGACGTCGAACATAGTTATTTCTTGGCTATGATGGCATGGTATTTAGCCAGCTTTTTCCCAAAACTTGATAGAGACTTACTAATTAGGACAGCTCTAGTCCATGATCTAGTTGAAGTCTATGCCGGCGATACTTATATATATGCGGATGAAGCAGTCTTAAGCACGAAACAAAAAAGAGAAAAAGAGGCGGCTGAAAAGATTGTTAATGAATGGCCAGATTTTCCTCAAATGAATAAATTAATTGAGGACTATGAGGTTAAAAAAACTGATGAAGCTAAGTTTATTTATGCCCTCGATAAGATAATGCCAATTATTTTAAATCTTATAAGTGGCGGGGTAACTTGGAAGACGATGGATATTAGCTTAGAAAAACTTCATAAAAACAAAAAAGATAAAGTGGCTGTTTCTAAGGAAGTAAATGATTATTATGAAGAAATATATAAAATTTTAGAATCTAGCTCTCATTTATTTCCTGCAAAATAAGTTATACACAGCTTTATGAGTAATTAATTGCGCTCATGCTTTGAGTTTTTAAAGCCACATAATATATTTAAGAGCAATGGGACATATATTAAGCGCCGAACAGTTTGATCCAAATAGTCTTAACGATATTTTTGAAAGAACATATGAACTGGCTAATCTAGATAGAAGAGAATTAATTGATAGACATATAGGTAGTCAATTAATAACTTTTTTCTACGCTAGTTCAACTAGAACTAGAATTAGCTTTGAATTAGCCGCAAGATCGATGGGGGTTGGTGTAACAAGTGTGCCGGATGCTGAAGATACATCGTCAGTATTTAAGGGTGAGACTATTGAGGATACAGCTAGAGTCCTTAATAATTATGAAGCTGACATTGTTGTTATGCGAACCAAAGTAGAAGGCGACACAGCTAAAGCCGCAGCCGCCAGTGATTATACAAGTATTATTAATGGTGGTGATGGTAGCGGTGAACATCCTACACAAGCATTACTCGATGCTTATACGATTCAGGACGAATTTGGTGGCTTAGACGGATTAAACATTGTATTTGGTGGTGATCTAAGAAGAGGCAGAACCGTCAGGTCTCTAACTAAACTACTAGCTAATTTTGGGGGTAATCAATTTAAGTTTGTGTCTATACCGGAACTTCAAATTGGTCAAGATATTAAAAATCGATTAGATGAACATGATATTGAATATGAAGAGACGACCGATAAATTAAGTGCACTTAGTGATGCAGATGTTGTTTACTGGACCAGGTTACAAAGTGAACGACCAATTCCTGGCGTTGAAATTACAGAAGAAATAATTAATCAATTTAAGATTGATGCAGCAGCTATGGAAGTAATGCCTCATGAAGCAATCGTGATGCATCCACTACCAAGGGATTCTAAGCATAACGAAATTGATACAGCAATAGACCATGATCCAAGAATTAAGATGTTTGATCAAGCTGGCAATGGCAAATTAGTTAGAGCGGCACTAATTGATATGATTCTTAGTGAAGAACTTTAATCGCTGACAAAAACTTAGAAATCAAATAGAATAAATAGATGATCAAAAATAAATGGGTAAGAATACTTATTCCTAGTGTACTAATTATTATCTGGTTAATACTAGCCAGTATAGGCGGACCAACTTTTGGTAAATTAAATAACGTTTCTCAAAATAGTCAGGCAGCTTTTTTACCATCCAGTGCTGATTCAACAAAAGTAGCTAATTTAGAATCTAAGTTTAGTGGTGAAAGTGAATTACCGGCCATTGTTATTATTAGCTCACCTACACCATTCACTCCATCAGATTTTATTCACTATGCACCTTTAAAAGTTAAACTTAGTGAAATTAATGGTGTTGATTCTAGTCCAGGATCAGTAATTGGTCCAATCCCTTCTAAAGATCATTTAGCACTTGAATATATTGTTCAGGTTAAGAATATTAAGAATATAGATACGGTAGTTAGTGATATGAGAACTATCTTAAATAATAATTTAGTGTCTGGGGATAAAGCATACGTAACTGGACCTGGTGGGCTTAGTGCTGATTTATTTAGCGCCTTTAACGGAATAGATGGAATACTACTAATTGTTGCTGTAATAGCTGTATTTGTAATTTTACTAGTTGTCTATAGGTCTTTTATTTTGCCATTCCTAGTTTTAATTACAGCTATGTTTGCTCTTTGTGCAGCTATTTTATTAGTCTATATTTTAGCTAAAAATAACGTTATAAAATTAAACGGTCAAAGTCAGGGAATACTATCTATTTTAGTGATAGGAGCTACGACCGATTATTCACTGTTAATAATATCTAGATTTAAAGAAGCTTTGCACCATACCGAAAGTAAGTGGGACGCTATCATTAGAGCTTTTAGAGCAGTTATAGAACCAATTGGAGCAACGGCTTCGACAGTAATTCTGGCTCTTCTTTGTTTAGTGTTTTCTGATTTAAACTCAAATAAAAGTTTGGGTCCAATTGCCGCTCTTGGGATAGTTTTTTCTTTCTTAAGTTCGCTAACTTTACTAACATCTTTTCTAGTATTATTTGGCCGGAAAGCTTTTTGGCCAATCGAACCTCACTTTGATGAAAATACTAAAAACAGCACATTTGTTATTTCTAAACTTTGGACAAATATAGCAAAGTTTATTGGTCGGAAACCACGCATAATTTGGGTAACATGTGTCATCGTTTTACTTATTAGTTCTCTTGGGTTAACGCAGCTTAAAGCAAATGGAGTTTCCACTAGCGATTCAATACTTGGAGCGTCTAATGCAGTAGCGGGACAAAAAGTACTGGCTAGTCACTTTCCTGCCGGAAGTGGTAGTCCGACTGAGATAATTGTAAATAAAGATCAAGCCGCCGAAGCGCTAGCTTTAGTTAAAGCTACACCTGGCTTAGTATCCCCTACGTTTCAACTTAGTAATAGCTCTCATGCATCTAAAGTAATTGAATATAACGGACAAGTTCAAATAAATGTGACACTAGTTGCAACAGCTGACTCTTCTTCTGCACAACATACAATTAGCAAATTAAGACAAGACTTTAAGGATAACAATGTTAATGCGTTAGTCGGCGGGATTACAGCAATTAATTTAGATACCAATAAGACTGCCACTGCCGATATTCATAAAATTATACCCCTTGTTTTAGTTGTAATCTTTATTATCTTAATGCTACTGCTTAGATCAGTACTTGCTCCAGTTTTACTTATTTTTAGTGTAATGCTAAGTTTTGCAGGATCACTAGGTATTTCAGCATTAGTTTTTAATCATATATTTAAGTTTGCCGGTTCTGATCCGTCGGTTCCACTCTTCGCTTTTATATTCCTGGTGGCACTAGGTGTAGATTACAATATATTCCTTATGACTAGAGTAAGAGAAGAATCTCTTAAAATTGGCACAAAACTTGGTATTTTAAAAGGTTTAGCTATAACAGGGAGTGTCATAACTTCGGCTGGTATAGTTCTGGCGGCTACTTTTGCAGCACTATCTGTTATTCCAATTCTATTCTTAGTACAAATTGCTTTTATTGTGGCATTTGGAGTATTAGTCGATACGATTATTGTAAGAACTCTCCTGGTGCCAGCACTTTGTTATGATATAGGAAAACCAATCTGGTGGCCATCCAAACTGTGGAAAAAAGGTAAAGCTTAAGTACTAAACTTCGTGAACTTTTAAGAAAGTAAAGACTTTCTGGGCTCTTACAATCCGATCATGTAATCGATGATGATTAATATGTTCTGGTTCTGTAGATAAAACCGCTGGAACTGTTTCTGATCTAATAAGCGCTGTTTCACCAACACTTAATAATCTATTGAGAGCTTTTTGTTTTTCTTCGTTCATTCTCTCAGCTGTTAAGTTACTATTTGCATATCTATAAATTAGTTCCGGTCGAGGTACCATAACTTCAGTTATTTGAACTACTCCACTTAAGCCTGCTTCTCTTAATAAATCAAATACTCTTTCGTCGTTTGGAAAAACACTAAGACAAGCTCGCTCTCCTTCTAACGTTGCTGATAGTTCGTATGTCATTTTTATTTATACCTATCTAAACTTAGGTATAGTCCTAATCAGTATTGTTGTCAAATAGTTTTTTGTTAAGAAGTTTGAACAGCAAATACTATAACACGCTTATTAAACAAACTTGTTCCTTTAATGACTTGTCCAGTACAAGTTATTAAGTTAAGACCCGGTTTAGTTGGATCTATAGGAGTTATAGCAGCTTGCATATCGACATTATCAGCATCAAAGACTTCGGTTTTAACTACTTGGTAATCTACGAAAGTATTATCGCCTTTTTGGATTTGAATAAAGTCCCCTGCTGAAAGATTTTTAATTGAGTAAAAGACACCTTTAGATGTCCAGCTTGATACATGACCGTCAATTAAAGTGGCGCCGGGTTGGCCGGGTTTAGAGCTACCAGTATACCAAGCGGTATCATATACATCCGGCGGGGTACCAAGCGCACCTGAAGTTGTTACTCCAACTTGTAAAACTCGTGCAAAAACTCCAATCTTTGGTATACGGATATATTTAGGTAGATCTGGCGCTACAGCGTAATCACTCACAGCTTTAGCGGAAGGCTTAGTGGTACTTGGAAGAACACTATTACCACTTCCTGAACTTTGTTGATCAACTTTTTTAGATAACTCAGATATTTGAGCAGCTGCATTATGATTAGTTAAAAACGACTGATAACTAACCGCTAGCCCAATAAATAGAACTACTGTGGCCATAGAAACAAGTGCCCATTGGGTTTTAGAGTAGTTTGGTTTTTTAAGTCTTAATCTTGATTTTTTTGTTTTAGGAAATGATTGATAATCTTCGACGTATTCTTGGTTTATTAGCGGTGTATTGACTGGTTGCAAGTTAATCTGTTGCGTGGTGATTTGTGGTTGATAATAAATTTTGCTGGCGTTTTGATTTGTAGGAATATTTGCCTTTAGAGGACGAGGTCTAACAATTGGCCTTGGATTTAGGTTTGGTGTAATATTTCGAGAAGGTTTAAGTGGAACTGGTCGATTAATGGGATGCGAAAAATCAGGTCTCTTAAGTCGACCATAAAAAGCCGGATTATCTAAACCAATTCTTACTGACTCTGCCACTTTTTCTCTTATATTTTAAGTTTTTATTACTTTTTAGAACTAACTATAATATATACCTCTATAAACCTTATGTCAAAGGTGTTAATAAGCTTTTTTTATATAGGTTCGTTAGATATTACTATTTTATAAATATTTATGCCTACAAGTATAATAATTGCGCCAGATAGTATCAATAATATTTGCTGGATTAGGTGTGTACTAATACTAGTAAAAGCAATATAAATAAAGGAAAGTCCACTTATAATCCAAAGTACAAATATTGTTTGAGTTAGGTTGTGAATCCATGGTTTTAAGTTATGGTGTAGGCTTAAGTATCTAACCGCTACTAAAGACACGAAAAGACCAAGCGCCGCAATAGTACTAGTAAGAGCGTCAATGCCTAGACCATTTCCAGCAATTGAGCGGCATCTTAATATTGGAGTAATGCTACATTCACTTGGAAGTAGAGCGGCAATTATTGTAAAGACAGCAAAAATAACTAAGCCTAAATTGACATAATTTAAGCGTTTTTTATGAAGTACCTTACCTAACTTATTGTGATTAATATATGCCATTATTAATATTATTAAGCCAGTCATGCAATCAAGTGTAATAAATAACCAATAATATGGATGGTGTACTTTTTCTAAATCTGATGCTAGACCATATTTAAAAGTTGATCTATCTAGCCAATAGCCCAGTGGCCAAGAATTATATATAACACCAGCTATAACAGACAAGACTAGAGATATAAATGCATAATTTTTGGAAGTTATATTTTTAAACATTAGCTATATTCTACTTTAATAATATTCTTATAATCTAATTTAATAAGTTTTTAAGCTGAAAATAACTTGAATAAACTAATAAATTGATCTTATAATATATATTAGCTAAGCATAAAATAAAAAGGTATGACAATAAAATATAGCCCTCACATTTCTTTTAAAGGTGACCAGCGTGGTAGCGGGCATTCTTCTCTTAGTCTAGTTTTATTTGTAATGTTAGTTTTTGCAGTAATTGGCGTATTTAAAAATGTTTCATCCCATGCTGATACCAATATTACACAAATTAAATCCGGCATTAGCGGTTACTGCTTAGATGATAAAAGCAGTATCGCTAAAAATAACGCGGAAGTAGATTTATATAATTGTAATGGTTCAAGTGCGCAAGGTTGGCAGTTTAACGACACAAACTTAATGCATAGCGGATTTTGTTTAGGCGTAAGTGGCAACTCTATTAGTGCAGGAGCAGGGGTTAACTTAGAAAACTGTAATGTAAATAATCCAGGTCAGGTTTGGTTAGTAACTGGTGGTGAAATATATAATCCAAACTCGACACTATGTCTTAGCTCTTCCGGTTATAAGACTGGTTCTGGAGTTGAAATAGCCAGCTGTAATAACACTCAAAACGAAACTTGGCAAACAAATTGGTCAATGGCAGATTGCCCGGCAGAGACCAAAGGACAAAAGATTGCTTGTGCAGCCATTTCTGACTGGGTAGACTGGCATAAAACCGGATCAGACCATAATGCCCTACTTAATACCTACACTGACGGTGCACCCTACGAGGAGTGGTGTGCTGACTTTGTGTCATATGTTTATAAACAGGCCGGTTATCCATTTACGCAGGGTGAAACTAATGGATGGGATGAGAATAATGCCAATAACATCCAAAATATGGGCTTTACGATGCACAGTTTAAATAGTTATAGTCCACAAATCGGTGATGTAGCTTACTACAACTATAGTGGCGGGCACGTTGAAATAGTTATTAGTGGCGGTAAAACACCAACTTTTCTATATGGTAATTCTGCAACGATTGATCCTACAACTGGTAATGGCCAAATGGAAGCCAACACTATTACTAATGATGGCGATTTAGGTAGTTTAGAGTATTATTTATCACCTAATTAACTGTAAGAATTTACTTTGTTTGTTTATTAAAAATTATTAATAATTAATATCATGAGTAATTATAAAATTGTAAAAGCCGATAATGTATTTGATCATTATGCGGATAGTGATGTCCCGGGTGAGTTTAGACGACTTACACCCGAACTAGATTCGGAGCAGTTAGCTATAACTTTAATTAGAATTCCAGCCCATTGTGACTTTGAACAAAGTACTGGTCACTATCATAATGAAATAGAGGAAATATATATTATTACTAAAGGTGAACTAACAATGCGCTTTGATGACTCAATTGAAAAAGTTGGAGCAGGCAGCGTCGTTAGAGTAGCGCCTAAGACGACTAGATCTCACCGAAATGAAGGTGACAAATTAGTCGAAATGTGGGCAATTTCTAAGAAGCTAGATCATAGGGATGCTACTAAAGTAGATGGCTTTTGGCCACCATCTGACCTAGCTAAACAAACTAAGTCTTAATATTATTACTGATTTACTACTGAGCCAGTTTGAGAACCACTTGATGAGTTAGTATTGCTACCGCTACTTGAACCACCGCCACCGAAGCCGCCAAAACTTGGATTTACTAAAATTCTTGAAGCTTGAGAGGTATCGGATGTGTCTTCACTAACAAAGACTGTATCTCCAGTTTTTATATCACTACTGGTAACGGTTTGGCCATTATCTGAAATTTGAGTTGAGGACGTTATGGATAGAGTTACAACTGAATTATTCATTCGACTATTTATTGAGATGCTGGTTGGACTAATTGCTGTAACTGTACCAATTACTCTATCGCCAAAGTGGCCACCACCAAACGCTCCGAATCTACTTCTAGCTGAAGCTAAGGAAGTATTATGCTGTTTCTGATACTGAACTCCTGCATAAAAACTTATAGCTAGAGCTAGAACTGCAACTACTACTCCTATTACATATTTTGAGTTATTTTGATTTTTGTTAGCATTATTTGAAGATATTCTTCTATTATGATCTTCACCAGATATATACTTTTCCATTTATCCCCTCTTTAATACTTTACTAATTTACCGTCTTGTAATTTAAAAACTTTATCTGTCTTACCAGCAATTGCTTGATCGTGCGTTACTACAATAATTGTGGTCTTTTCAGTTTTAGTGAGAGAGTGTAGAAGGTCAAAAATTATCTCACCAGTTTGAGTGTCAAGATTGCCAGTTGGTTCGTCAGCGAGAATAACTTTAGGATTGTTAGCTAGAGCTCGGGCGATAGCAACTCTTTGTTGTTCTCCACCAGATAATCTAGTTGGTTTTCTTTTTTGTTTATCAGTTTTAAGACCAACTTGATCTAATAATTTTTCAGCTCTTTCAAGTCGCTCAGCTTTGCTTTTACCGGCAAACTCCATTGGAAGCATAACGTTTTCTTGAGCTGTTAAATTAGGAACAAGGTTATAGCTCTGGAAAACAAAGCCAATTTTATCGCAGCGATATTTAATTAACTGGCTGTCAGGCATTTTAGTGATATCTTCATTATCTACGTCTATCTCTCCACTTGTTGGCTTATCTAGAGCGCCGAGTAAACCAAGTAGGGTTGATTTACCGCTACCGCTACGGCCTATTATTGAGGCAAAGTCGCCTTCTTTAATACTGAAGCTTATGTCATTAACGGCAGCTACTGTTACATCTCCGGACTTAAATGTTTTCTTTAGATTGGTTACTTTTAACATATTATTCGCTCCTTAAGACTTCTGCTGGTCTAATTTTAGAAATAAAGAATGATACTGCGCCACTACCTACAACCGCAATTACAATGGCCGCAAGTAAACCGTAGGCAATAATGCTCCAGCCAACGGCACTATGTATATTTGAAAAGTTATCTCTTGCGAAGCCGAATACACCGTGGCCACCTGAAACAAATCGACTGCCGCCACCGCCACCGCCACCGAAGCCACCACCTGGCCCGCCACCAAATCTACCAGTTGTTCCAGTATTAGTAGTGTTATTAACAAGTAGCTTTGTAATTGGGTTGCCGGCAATAGCCCCTAGTAATATACCGATTACTGCACCCATAAGAGTTAGCGTGACTGCTTCAGTCATAAATTGTCCAGCAATGCGTTTATTAGATCCACCGATTGCTTTAATTACACCAATTTCCCGAGTTCTTTCACGAACTATCATAACCATAGTTAGCAATATTATTACTGCTCCAGCAATAATTGCTCCTATAAGGCTATAGACAGAAATACTTTTTACGCTATTAAGTGGTGCGACTGTATCGTTAGCTTCTGTTACTGAACTAACTACGTCAGCACTAGCGCCCAATTGATTCTTTATCTCATTAGTAGCTGCGCTTAAGTTATCTAAACTATCTACCGATGCAACTGCACTTGTTACATCTCCCGCTTGGCCGCTAAGTCTTTGTATAGTTGGCAAGGCAACTACAATTGTATTTGATGAAGTTTGCGTTGATGAAGAACTAGTAAATATACCGGCGACGGTTAAGGTTGTTCCGTAAGCCGTAAAGGTTGAGCCAACTTTTAGATTATTCTTAGCAGCCATTTTTTGGCTAACTAAGGCTTGGTTTGAATCAGTATTTCCGTTAATTGTTTTGCCACTAGATATATTAATTGACTCGGAATTAATTTGGCTTGTATCTGTTGTGCCAAGAATAGAGATAGGTGGACTAAAGTTTGTTGGTAAGCTACCACCACCAGATAAGAACAAATGACCACCACCGCCACCGTTCAAATTAAATGTAACTGGTGAGCTTAAACTAGTCTGATTATTGGTATTAGTACTTGAAGATTGGCCGCCAAATGATGGCTGAGTGGAGCCGATAGTAGTTAATCTATCCGTTAAACTTTCATCTACCGCAGTAACGTGATTTAAACTAGACACTTTTGAAAGTTCTGTGGTAGTTAAAGAATTATTAACTTGGCTAAAACCACTAAAGCCAGCAGGGCTTATTGTTACCGTATTACCAACTGAAGCTTTAACGGTATTGATCTTATCTGTAACTGCTTTATTGGCAATTAACATTGATAGAGCCAGTCCCATACTAAGACCAAGAATAATAACAATAGATAATGTTCTAATTTTATTTCTAAAGGCATTCCGTATGCCACGAGTAATTGGATTCATTTTTGGTATATTCCTTGCCTGATTATTAAATTATGTTTATCTAAAAATTAAACCTAATTACTGTGTTAAAGCTGAAAGTTTTTCAGTTAAACCTTTTTACAATTTTGGCAATGACCTTCTATTTCAATTTGATGACGAGTGATAGCAAAGTTATTTTTTTTAGCTAAGTTATTTATGTAATCTTCAAAATATGATTCTTCAGGAATATCTATAATCTTATGGCAATTAATACATGTTAAGTGGTGATGGTGATGAGTAAATTTATCACTTAGCTCTATTTTATATTTCCAACCTATATTTATTCTCTCAGCAATACCTAGTTTAATAAAAAGGTCGATTGTTCTATAAAGGCTAGTTCTATCAAAAAGATTATTAGAATTTTTTAGCATATTACTTAAACTTTGAGGATCAGAGTTTTTAAGTAAATTAAATATAGCCTGCCTTTGGCCAGTTAATTTCTGATTATTGTTCTTTAGTACTCTTTCGAACTCTAATTGCATTAGATCACTCATGTAGCAATAATATATATTAATTGCAACAGTTTTGCAATTATATTATTTTCTATATAAATTATTATTCTAGATGAATAAATCAAAGCCCATCATTATCTACAGTATGTTAACGATAGTTATTATTATCTCCATAGTAATTTTTACTTTTGGCAATAGTGCTTCTAGTACTTCGACAAAATTGCCCATCAAAGTTGTGGCAGCAGAAAATTTCTGGGGAAGTTTAGTTTCTCAAATTGGTGGCAATAAAGTAGTTGTTAAATCTGTTGTTTCAGATCCCAATGCCGATCCACATGAGTATGAATCTAGTTCATCTGACGCAAAAGCAATTGCACAGGCAAATTACGTGATACTAAATGGAGCTGGTTATGATAGTTGGGCTAATAAATTACTTGCAGCCAGTCCAAGTAGCTCTAGAAAAGTATTGACTGTAGCTAATCTTTTAAATAAAAAAGAAGGAGATAACCCTCATTTTTGGTATAACCCCGATTATGTAAATATTGTTATTAAACAAATGAAAGATAATTTAACTCAGCTAGATCCAAATGATGCCAGTTATTTTAATCAGCAATATAATAATCTTGTCAGTGCACTAAAGCCTTATCAAAATAGGATAGCCTCAATAAAAAAACAATTTGGTGGAACGAAAGTAGCTGCAACTGAGGATATATTTCAGTACTTAGCTACTGCCAGTGGCCTAAACTTAATATCTCCAGAAAGCTTTATGCAGGCTGTGGCTGAAGGAAATGATCCGCCAACAAATTCAGTAGTAGAGTTTCAAAATCAATTAACGTCAAATCAACCAAATATATTAGTATATAATGCCCAAACAGTTACTCCTTTAACGGATAATATTAAGAAGTTAGCAGCAGCTCAAGGTATACCAGTCATTGCAGTAACTGAAACTATCCAACCTCCCAATACTAGCTTTCAAGATTGGATGAATGCCGAACTTATAAATATTGAGAATGGTTTAAATTCACAGGCTTTAGGAAATTAATATGGAAAACGTAATTGTCGCTAACAATTTAAGTGCAAAATACAATTCTAAAATAATATGGCAAAATGCAAGTTTTGAAATAAAAAGCGGTGAGTTTATTGGGCTACTCGGGCCAAACGGAGCCGGTAAAACAACCCTGTTTAGAATTTTATTGGGACTAAATTCCCCTAGTTCGGGTGATGTAACTATATTGAATAAAAAAGTTTTAAAGGGTAACCAAAATATTGGCTATGTTCCACAAAGAAGAATTGTAGATGTTGAATCAAAACTTTTCTCTATAGAGTATGTAAAATTAGGATTAAGCGGGCATAAATGGGGTTTACCTACGCCTAAAGAATTGCAAATAGAAGAAAAACAAGCACTGGCTGCATTAAAGTTAGTGGACGCTGATGAGTTTGCCTATAGGCCAATAGGTGAGTTATCTGGTGGTGAGCAGCAAAAAGTATTTTTAGCTCAAGCATTAATTGGAAAACCCAAGATACTATTACTCGATGAACCTTTATCTAATTTAGACATTAAAAGGGGTAATCAATTAATCAAGCTTATTAGCAGTATTGCTAGGAAAGAAAATATTGCCGTGATGCTAATAGCCCATGATATAAATCCATTACTGCCTTATTTAGATCGAATTATTTACATAGCCAATCATAAAGTAGCTAGTGGCGAAATAAATAATATTATTACGAGTCAGTCACTTTCTAAACTTTACAATTCGCCTGTTGAAGTAATTAAAGATTCTAAAGGCCGTATTGCCGTACTAGGAACCGAGGAGGCACATCACCATGCTCAGTAATAGTTTTAGTTGGAATATTTGGTTAGATATTACGAATATTTGGCAGTATAGTTTTATGAGAAATGCTTTCGAAGCTGGGACAATTGTGGCTATAGTTGCCGGTATTGTTGGTTACTTTGTAGTTTTAAGAAAGTTATCTTTTGCGGCTCATGCTTTGTCTCATGTTGGATTTGCCGGAGCAGCTGGAGCCGTACTCATAAGCATTAATCCATTAGTCGGTTTATTAATATTTACTTCTGGTGGTGGTCTTGCAATGTCAGCACTTGGACGTAAGGCCAATAATAGAGATGTTCAAATTGGTATAGTTTTAGCATTTATGCTTGGCCTTGGAGTGTTATTTATAAGTTTATATAAAGGCTACGCAACTGAAGCTTATTCAATTTTATTTGGTGAGATATTAGGTATAAGTAGTAGCAATGTTATCTTTACTTTTATAATCGGTATCTTGGTAATTTTATCTATTGGGGTAATCTACCGAAAATTACTTTTTGCCTCTATGGATGAAGACGTTGCCGAAGCTAAAGGTATTTCGACATTAAAGATTGGACTTTTATTTATGGTCATACTTGCTTTTGCAACTGCCATTGCCGTTCAAGTAGTAGGAGTCCTATTAATTTTTGCTCTTATGGTGACACCAGCTGCAATAGCTCAAAGAATAGCTAATAAACCTAGTGAAGGTATTGCTATATCAGTAATTATCGCGGTGATAGCTACTTGGGTAGGACTATTTGTTGCTTATTATCTACCGTATCCAGTTAGCTTCTTTATTGTAAGTATAGTATTTGGTCTTTATTTAATTGTTAGATTAATTGAATTCTACAAATTAAGAAAACAGCTAGTCATTTAAGTATGTATAACTACTGGAGTACCAATAGGTGCCCAGTTATATACCCATTCTGAATCAGGTACCATCAGCCCGACACAGCCGTGAGAAGAGTTAACATTACCAAAATAACTTAGTGGACGCCAGTAATTACCATGAATAGCATAGTCTTTATAGAAGTAGTTAACGTAAGGTACATTAGGTTGATAATAACTTGAACCATCAACATTTTCTCCGTACATACTTTGAGAAACGAATTTTGAATAAATTGCATATTGACCCGTTACAGTCGGTGTTAAAGGAGCACCAGCAGTAACTAGGTAAGTCATGATTAAAGTACCGAACTGATAAGCATAAAGTCTCTTATTAGTTATGTCTACTTCGATCCATTTAGGATAACTGCCTGTACTGATTGTTTCATAAGGTGTTGAGGTGGCAGGTAGGGTGGTCGAGATTCCACTTGCATTAATTAAGTTGCTAGCTATTGTAGAGACTGTCGAATTTGTGTTTGATATACTAACACCATTTTGTCCTGGGACTATTATTTGATTATTGTCGGTAGAATTGTCGACTTGAGCGACTGGTGGGTGAGACAGCGGGCCGGTAATTGAACTAATGTAGCTACTTATTTTAGCGTTGTCTACAGCAATATTTACTTTATTGTTTGTCGGGCTAATTTCAAGCCAACTAGCAATTTCGCTTGTAGAAGGTTTAAAGCTTTGTCCAGCAATACTTATATTAATTGGTTGGGAAATTATTTTCTCAATTTCTTCTTTATATGGAACAAGTTGCTTAGCTGTCACGCTTGGGTTAACAGTAATAGTAGTTAGCTTAATCGGAGCAGGACTTAAGTTAGCTGCAATATTATATAGTGAATTGTCGCTTGGACTTAGTCCGTATTCACTACCAACAATTGCATTAGATAAATCTATGTTTGCACCGTTAAGACTCAGGCTTGCATTAAGTGGAGGATGAACCATGATGGTGGTTTTACTGTTAATAAAGCTGAGGTAGGTTTGTTTATTTTCATTAAATATAACTTTAGCTTTTATGGGTTGCCACCACTTAATATAACTGCCTAAGCTATTTTTTAATGAATCAATACTATTAATAGTTGCTGGTGTATTTAGTGTTAATCCAACATCACTTAAGCCATAGTTTTTAATAGTTTTATCTGGATAAACAAGTTTAATTTTATAGCCAGCCAATACATCATCTATTTTTGAAATTAATTCAGTTTTAGAAGTGTTGGCACTTAGTTTAGTTCCGTTTATATCAATATGTCTTAAGTTCATTGCACAAATAGACCAAATACTTATAAACGCAACTAAAATA
>Ga0182030_10011203_pt1 | contig 18108 bp, 19 predicted proteins | sample 812S3MmetaG_FD_121299 | JGI IMG/M metagenome (GOLD analysis project Ga0182030, IMG submission 121299) | Permafrost microbial communities from Stordalen Mire, Sweden - 812S3M metaG (Illumina Assembly) | ecosystem: Environmental > Terrestrial > Soil > Wetlands > Permafrost | place: Sweden...
CCAGCACCGGCACCCATGCGCGAAGCCATACGGAGAGCCACCCAGGCCAACGACTTTGTGGCTGCGGCGCATAGACGTGATAGACCAGCGAAGAGGATGCCAAGATGAATGCTCCTGAAGCCAACACAGGCACCGGACGGGGACCGGGCAATCTGTTGGTGAATAACTACCTCTTCGGCAAGAAGCAATTAAACTTCACATCTCAGACAAAAATAATTTGAATTTTCTCATTTCTATCTCGACCAAGCGAACAAACGGCAATAGATATGTATCGATTCGATACATATCTCGGAAATTCTACCCACAAAATCTTGATTGCCAGTAACTTATTTGATACCTCCTCAAAATTGAAGCTCCATTCGCATGGCCTTAATCCGGTGTTGATGGTTGGCGGGCAAACTAGATGCAGGTTTCCGGGCATGAACAAAGCGCTGTCGCGGAAAAAAGGAGCAGACATGGCCTCTTCGACCATCTCATACCTGTGGCGCGACAAAAGCGCGCCGCAAGGCTTCCGGTCGGGTGTTTCCTTGCATAGTCACACCAACCAGTCCAAGGAGACGCTGGATTTTCTGGCGAACCTGGGCAATCAGTATCCGTTGATTCGTCCGCTCCTCTCGCGACTTGAGACGCGGTCGCAAGGTATGCATGGCGTGCGCGTCAACTATGCGGCCAGCTATTGGACGCCGCCCATGACTCCCAAGTTGGCCTTCGATCTGGAAACCACTCAGATTGAAAAGCTGAACGTTGCTGCGATGGTTTCAATCTCTGACCACGACAACATCAAGGCGCCCATGCTGCTGCGCACAGTCCCCAGCGCACGGCAGATTCCTGTCTCGGTCGAGTGGACCGCCCCCTATGGCGAGCAGTCCTTCCACCTGGGTATTCATAACTTGCCCAGTGCCACGGCAACCCAATGGATGGCCACCTTCGAGCAGTACACCGCCAATCCAAACGACGCGTGGCTGACTGAGATTTTGTCTGCTCTGCACGACGAACCCAATGTGCTGATTGTCTTCAACCATCCGCTCTGGGATTTATATCTGGTCGGTAATGAGCGGCATCAGGTTCTGGTCAACAAGTTCCTGCTTGAGAACGGCAATTTCATGCACGCGCTGGAACTGAACGGCCTGCGCCACTGGGATGAAAATCGCGCGGTGCGGCGCTTGGCTGAGCAATGGAATATGGTGCTCATCTCGGGCGGCGACCGTCACGGCGTTGAACCAAACGCCAACATCAATCTGACCAATGCAACTTGCTTCACCGAGTTTGTGCATGAGATTCGCAAACAGAAGATGAGCAACATCCTCTTCATGCCGCAGTATGCCGAGCCGTGGAAGCATCGTCTGCTACGTTCTACCATTGATGCTATTCGCGACTATCCTGAGTTTCCGCAAGGCTCACGAACATGGGATGAGCGCGTCTATCACCCGGATGCCAACGGCGTAGTTCGACCGCTCAGCGAGTTATGGCCCAACGGCAAAGCTCCGCGCGCCATTACCATCGTGTTGGCTATGGTGCAATTGATGGGCGTGGGCGTGGTTTCTGGCGGTTTGCGCATGGCCTGGAACGAATCGCGACAGATGCGGCTGGCATTGGGCGAGCACGACGGTTAGGATTGAAGAGAACCAGAAAGACTTATGACTGATCGAATGCCGCGCGTGGCTTACTTCCCTGACTCGTTCCACGAGATCAATGGGGTTGCACATACCAGTCGCCATTTTGAAGCCTTCGCGCGGCGGCGCAACCTGCCCTTCCTGTGCGTGCGCGCAGGTGATCGCGCTCAGGCCACCACAGAAGATGGCAACGTATGGACACTGGAGTTGCCGCGCGGCTTTCTCTCCTTTGCACTCGAAAAAGATTTGCGCTTTGATCCCGCATTTCTGCGTCATATTCCGCTCATCAGCGAGACGCTGGAACGATTCAAGCCCGACCTTATTCACATCACCGGACCAAGCGAAGTGGGTATGCTGGGTGCGGGTCTCGCGCATCATCACAAGCTGCCGCTTGCAGCCAGTTGGCACACCAACGTGCATGAGTATCTGGCCCGCCGTTCGGAGTGGTTCCTGCGCCTGTTGCCAGAGCGGCAATCGGTTGCAACTGGCCAAAAAATTGAAGACCTGACAATGGCCACTGCTGCCAAGTTCTACTCCATGGCACAAGTGCTCTTCGCGCCCAATCCAGAGCTTTGCAGATTGCTTGAGCGAACCACTGGACGAACCTGTCACTTGATGCCGCGTGGCGTCGATGCCGAGTTATTCCATCCGAACAAACGCAAGCGCAACCCGGAAGATCGCGACCACATTCTTGGATTTGTTGGCCGACTTTCTATCGAGAAAAATGTAACTCTGCTGGCTCAGGTTCAGCAGGAGTTGGAGCAGGCTGGCCACAAGAGTTTTCGATTCATGATCGTCGGCCACGGAGCAGAACAGGCTTGGTTGCAAGAGCACTTGCCGCGCGCCGAGTTTCCCGGTGTTCTGCGTGGCGAGGCGCTCTCTGAAGCTTATGCCAACATGGATTTGTTAGTCTTCCCCTCGCACACCGATACCTTCGGCAACGTTGTGCTTGAAGCATTGGCCAGCGGCGTTCCCGCAATCGTCACTCCTGACGGCGGCCCATGCACAATCGTTCGCGACGGCGAAACAGGCCGCATCGTAACCGACGCAGATTTCGCCGTCGCAACCTCCGCAGTGCTAGCCAATCCCGCCCAGCACGCAGCCATGCGCCAGGCTGCGCGGAGTTACGCGCTCACCATGAGTTGGGACTCTGTCTTTGAAGGAGTCTATAAAGCATATGAGGGAAGGAGTCTATAAAGCATATGAGGCGATTTTGCCGGTGAAAATTGCAAACTGATTATGACGATATTGTCTGGTCTCCCTGTTGTGCGGGTCCAATCTCCAATGATGATCTGTACTTATCGGCCTCAGCTATATCAGGAAATATCTGATTAACAAAATAGGGGAACTTCTTGAAAATTGCGCCGCGTATTGTTTTTACTTGTTCTTCATCTACACCCTGCAAAATACAAACCGAAGGCCACCAAAAGACTTTACGCAGCACGCACAGCCCTCTTTCCTGCCATCCAATTTTATTCACATTCGACCATGGAATTACCACTTTTTTGGAGAACAACCTACCTAAATTTCCAGTTGCCTCGATTTCGTTATTTGTCACTGAAATCTCATTGTTGCGCCAAAACAGCCACAAAGAGAATAGATTGCACGTAAAGTAGACGAAGCATATTGTCATGACGTAGGCCATAATACCTACCCATTTCTCACTGGATTTAGGAAAGTGAGAAGAGACAAGAGACAGTGCCATCGCCATATAGAGTGTCGGTTCCAAAATCACTTCGTGCCAACCGCAGTGTCGAACAACGCTAAATTGCAAGGCATCTGGAAACTCCGTAGTTGTCAATTCGGCATATCCATTTTTTCTCATGTGGCCCTCAGATGACTACATCCACCCACAATCAGATTACTCCAACTTGTATCATTGGGGAATAACTACCCCATGATACAAATCCAGCGCAAACGCTGTTTCCTTATCAGTAAACATATCCCAGCCCAGGCCGCGCAAAATGTTATCTTCAATTGCAGTAATCGTAACTCCTTCCGCAGATAGCTTCGCTGATTCCCAAGCCATGCCCTCGCGACCCCACCCCAGAATCGAATGATGACCAACAAACAATAGCAATCCATGCGACGGCAGTGAACGAACTTCGAGTACCGGCCTTAACGCGATCATCGTGAACCGCTCCGGCGCAGTGGTGTCGATGAGGTAAGCATACCCGCCCGACACCGCGCATAACTCATCAGGCCTCGGCGTGGACCAGATGCCAGTAGGAACAGCAGGATCATTGAAGCCCAAGGCACAAGTAGCCAATACAGGCGGTACACCCGCAGAAGCAGGGCGGATCAGCACCTCCAGTGCTCCACGCTCCACCTCTTCTGCTTCTTGTGGATAGACAAAATGCCGCGCAGGCAAAATGATGGGCCGCGCAGCAAGCACCTCTGCCTGCCAGTTATGCGGAAAGCTGAAATCAAGCACCAGCTTGCGTTCTGGCGCACTCACGGCATCGCCTTGTAGTCCAGAATCCAGCGCCGCTGTTCTTCTGTATCCGGCACTGTGCAGCCACGCGCCGCCTGCACAGCAGCCAGTGCGGCTTTCGGCTTCCAGCCCAAATGAATCAGCGCACAGGCAGCGGTCACCGTAGCTCTGCCGATGCTTCCCCGGCAATGCACACCAACACGAATCCCCGCACCCAGCCTGTCTGCCAGCCCTGCTGCAAATCGCTTGAAAGACGTTGTGTCCTGCGGCACGCACGCGTCAAAAATCGGATAACTGACAAAGCGCATTCCCGCCTGCTCGACAAGAGCGCCTTCATCTTCAAGGCCCAGCAGCATCGCTTCATCTTCACGCAGCAGAGAAACCAGCGTTTGAATGCCAGCTTGTTTATATGCACGCAATGTCTCCAGAGCGCGGGCCGGGTCCTGCGGCCGCAGCACCACAGCCAGCGGCGGCGGCGGATAGCCCTTGATCCAGAAAATCTCGTTCATCGCTCAGGCTCCCACAAACTTTTCAATCCGCTCGCGCACGCTCAGCACGCCTAGTCCAAGCGCCGCGCCGTCTTCTATCAAAGGCAGCAACTTATCAAACTCTGGTCCAGAGTGCGCGCCAGTCAACGCAATACGCACCGGATGAAAGAGTTCCTTGCCCTTGATTCCAGCCGCAACCTTGATCTCATTCATCCATCCTTTGAATGCTTCTGGAGTTACTGCTCCAGAGTGAGCACTAACTCGACTGGCTAACTCATCTAACACAATGTGCGCGGAATCAGCAGCCAGCACCGCAGCATTTTCCGCATCTGCGCGTGCCGCAGTAACATCAAAGTCAAAGATCGGCGCCGCTTTCAAAGGCAGTTGATCCAGACGATCCACAGAGGGAACGATCAACGCCAGCAGCCGATCAAACCATCTCTCAATCGCATCTGAACGGTTAGGCAAACGATCCGCAAAGTATCCCCACGCCAGCGCGGAAAGCCTCTCTGGCGCTGCCTGTTTGATGTAATGCCGATTCAACCAATTCAACTTGTCAAAGTCAAAAATGGCCGGTGATGGCGTAACCCGCTCCAGTGAAAACGCCTGCGTCAGCTCATCCAGCGTAAAGGTCTCAGTCTTGCCGTCTTCCGCGCCCCAACCAAGCAGCGCCAGGTAATTCACCAGCGCCTCCGGCAGATAACCCATCTCGCGGAATGTCGAAATCGAAGTGGCTCCGTGACGCTTGCTCAGCCGCTCGCGGTCTGCGCCCAGAATCGTTGAGAGGTGCGCAAACTCCGGCACCTTCCAGCCGAATGCCTGATAGATCGCCACCTGCTTCGGCGTATTAGAGATATGATCATCGCCGCGAATCACGTGGGTAATCTGCATCAGAGCATCGTCCACAGTTACCACATAGTTATAAACCGGCACTCCGCCAGAAACTCCGCCTGCACCACCCGTCGCAGACCGAACCAGGATCGGGTCACTCACAGTTTCAGCGGCAAACTCAACTTCGCCGCGCACCAGATCATGAAAGCGCAGCGGCTCGGCGCCAATCTTCAACCGCACCGCGAACGGCTTGCCAGCGGCTATCTTCGCTTCAATCACCGCAGGCTGCAAATCACGGCAGCGTCCTGAGTAAACCTGCGCGTGATGCTGGGCCACAGCAGCCACGCGTTCTGCTTCCAACTCCTCCGTGGTGCAAAAGCAGCGATACGCCTTGCCCTCAGCCATCAATCGCTCCGTGTGCTCTTCATAAATTGCCAGCCGCTCACTTTGGCGATAAGGACCAAAGCTGCCCTTCTCAACCTCAGAAGAAACGTCGCCTGGGCGGCCAGTCCATGGCCCCTCATCGGAGTTGAGGCCCAGCCAGTTCAAATCTTCGATCAGTTGCGCTTCAAAGCGAGCTTCAGAGCGCTCCATATCCGTATCTTCAATGCGCAGGATGAAAGTGCCGCCTGTGCGGTGAGCAAAGAGCCAGTTGTAAAGCGCAGTACGAGCATTGCCAACATGTAGCAGGCCAGTCGGTGAGGGAGCAAAGCGAACGCGAGGTTTCGTAGAATTCATGGCACTTATGATGATACCGGTTGAGATTGAAGAAAATCCCACCCGAATCGTTGCACAAAGAAGTAAAGAATGCTATCTTTACTTCTTGGAGTGAATGTAAAGATGACCCCATCCAGTACCGTCAGCAGCAAGGGCCAGGTCACTGTCCCCATTGAAGTTCGCCACCGGTTGGGACTCAAGCCCGGGGATCGTCTGGAATTCCACTTCGAGGATGGGCGCACGGTTCTGCGGCCTGCACAGACGGAAGAGAACCCGTTTACTGCCTATGTGGGCGTACTTCCGGCATTTTCTTCGCTTGAAGAGATCAATGCATGGGTCCGCGATATGCGCGATGACGATCCGCCGGGAACAAATATTCACCATGAGGCTGAACGGTGAGAACGGCCATCGACACCAATGTTTTTTCCGCAATTTTGTCGGGGGAGAAGTCGGCTGAAAAGGCTATAGCGCAGTTGGGCAAAGCAAAAATCCACGGAGCGCTGCTCATCTCCCCCTTTGTTTTTGCCGAACTGCTTGCCTATCCTAGAGCAACAGAAACCTATATCCACAAATTTCTCGCCGATACCGGAGTCGAGATAGACTTGAAACTGAATGAACGAATCTGGACTGAAGCAGGCTTGCGCTACGCCGCACGACGGAGGCAATCCACAGCAGAAGGCCCTCGACGCGTGCTGGCCGATTTTCTGATTGGCGCGCATGCTCTGGTACAGGCCGAACAGCTTCTCACCCTCGACCCTAAGCGCTATCAGCAGGATTTTCCAGAAGTACGTCTGCTGTAAAACCAGAACTCACGCAAAATGCTCCCAGCCATGAGCTTCCAGCGGCTGCGCGCCCTGTTGAGTCATAAGCGTGACCTGGGCCTGACCAGAACCGCGCCTCACAATCCGTCCGATCTTGGTTAGCGGAAGACCTGCGACCACACGCGGCAGGCGAGCGTCCGGGCGGGCCGTAAACAGCAGCTCGTAATCTTCGCCACCATGCAGCGCCTGGGCCAGAGTGGTGCCGGTCTGCACCGGCAATGCAGCAGCGTCCACCTCAGCGGCAACGCCAGACTCTGCACATATGTGAGCCAGATCGGTCGAGAGTCCGTCGCTCAAATCCAGAGCTGCTGTGGCCTTGCCGTTGCGCCGCAACCAAAGCCCTTGGGCAATGCGCGGTTGTGGGTAACCATGCTGCGCAAGCAAGGATTCGAGCCGTTTGGGGATGCGTGGTGGCTGTGACCCGCCAGCGGCTAACTCCGCCAGCCGCGCCAACCCAGCCGCAGCGCCGCCCAAAGTGCCCGTAACGTATAAATAGTCGCCAACTCGCGCACCAGAACGCAGCAGAGCCTTTCCCTGTGGCACGGCTCCCACCAGCACAATATCCGCCAGTGCCAACGGTGACTCAGCCAGATCCCCGCCTGCCAGCGGAACCTTATACAACTCAGCCAGCGCCAGCAGTCCATCCAAAAATCGCTCCACCCAAGGCCGTGCGCGTCCGCGAGCAGCCGTCAAATCTTTCGGCAAACCCAATGAGAGAAATGCCGCCATGGGCCGTGCTCCCATCGCCGCCAGATCGCTCAATCCACGCGCCAACGCCCTGTGTCCCACCGATTCCGGCTGATGCCAGTCCAGGCGAAAATGGCGTCCTGCAATCGACAAATCTGTCGTTACGGCCAGTTCTTCGCCTGCCCGCACAGCCAGCAAGGCACAATCGTCGCCAATACCCAGCCGCAGCCCGCCTTGCAAGCCACGCCCCGCTCGACGGCGAATCTGCTCAATCAAGGCGACTTCGCCTGTTGCCGCACCACGCGGTTTGGTCTCTTGCGCGCTCATTCCTCAAGAATAGACCGCTTGGGCACCCAACAGCCTCGCTCTCCTTCAAAACGCCATTTCTAAACAAAAGCTCAGAAGAATCCAGGGCAGAGACCCAACTTTCAGCCGATAAAGATGGAAACCCAGCACGCGGAGGTAAAACCGGGACTCAATCTCTCAAATGATTTTTTAGCCGGATTTCGTTGACCTGGCGCTGTGCAATTTGATACGCTTGATGAACGTTCCAGCAAGTACCCCAGTCTGGGAGTTTGTATTTGGCTTTGGGCTGTGCTTTGCCCTTTTGCTTTGGTGTCATTGAGTTTGCGGCGAATTGCGACTCTGCATATTGCAGAGATGAGAGAAGACATTATGCTACGCAAGCGCTACTACATCTTGTTTGTTGCTCGTGGCGACGATGGCCGGATTCGCAAGATTCCGCTGCCTTTGAGCTACGCCTATGGCTTTGTGGCCGCCGCGCTGGTGGGAGCTTTCACCATTGTTGGACTGGCCGGCTCTTATACACGTATGTTGCTTAAAACAGAAAGCTTCAATCAGCTTCGTCAAGACAAAGAGAGCCTCAGCAAAAATTACAAGCAAATGGAGCGGGTCGTCCACGACCGCGATGTGCAGGTTGCCTCGCTCGGCGCTCTGGCCAGTGAAGTTACTACGCTCTACGGCCTCAAGCAGAATAAAATGACCGCCGCCAAACCGGCTGCTGAAGCTGCCGCCGCAACCACCCCCTCCACGCTCGCGCTCACAGACGACGTCAACCAGCAGCAGGTCAAGCTCTCTCTCGATCAGTTTTATACGCTGCGTGCTCAGGCGCTCTCTGGCCGTGTCTCGCGCGCCTTGGAAGGTGGTCTTTCGCCCTCTTTCGCGGGCGATTGGACTGAACTGGCGGACGCGCCTTCCATTTGGCCCGTGGAGGGTCGGATTGGTTCCGGCTTCGGCGCTCGTCAAGATCCCATCAATGGAGAAGGTGCCTTCCATCCCGGTCTGGATATTGAAGCAGCCTTAGGTACGCCGGTTCGCGCCGCTGGCGACGGTACTGTGACCGGAGCCAATATGGGTGCCGGTTACGGGTTGCAAATCGTGCTCGATCACGGCCACGATCTACTTACTGTTTACGGTCATCTCTCTCGCATCGGGGTTGTACCCGGTCAGCACGTCACGCGCGGTCAGGTCATCGGCTACGTTGGCCAAACCGGACGCGCCACCGGACCCCATCTCCACTATGAAGTGCGCGTGCACAGCGTTCCCGTCAATCCTTACAAGTATCTGCGCACCACATACGAGCAGGTTGCCCTTGACGCCCCGCTCTCATCGGTCCCGGCTGCCTCAGCCAACTAGCATTTCAAGCACACAAATCAAAGCGGCTCCTGATCTTTCAGGAGCCGCTTGAGTTTGTGTGCAACCAGACAGCGCCGCAACGTGCTATCGTTCTCTTCGGATTTCTTTCCACTCTGGAGGGTTTGCCGTGCGTCTTCGCCTCTGCTGTTTTGCTGCCTTGCTAGCTATGGTTCTCCCCGTCACCGCCCAGAATCGCACCACCGAATTGCAAACTGCCCAAGCTCGTGCCCAGCATCTCAAGCGCGGCATCAATGCTTCAATGTGGTTTGCCCAGTCCGCCAACGACTACTCCGCCGCACGCACCAACCGATACATGGATGCCGACGATATTGCTCTCATCGCGCATCTCGGTTTTGATAACGTTCGCCTCAGCATCGACGCCGTGCCGCTCGATCAGTATCCACACGACATAGACGGTCTCAACGCCGAATTTGTCACTCGCCTCGACCATGCCGTTGATGCCATGCTTGCCAACGGTCTCGCCGTCCAAATCGACCTGCATCCTGAAGACAGTTACAAGCTGCAGTTACGCTCAAACGACTACGCAGTTGACCGTTTGGCCGCGCTATGGCGCAGTCTGGCAGCGCATTATGCCCAGCGCGACCCCGACCGCATCTTCTTCGAGATTCTCAACGAGCCGGAGGTCAACGACCCCTATCGTTGGGCCGGCATCCAGGCGCGTCTCGCCGCAGCCATCCGTCAGGCAGCGCCAAAGAACACCCTCATCGCCACCGGTCCCAACTACTCTGACCTTCCCGACCTGCTCACCCAACATCCTCTCTCCGACGGCAACGTCATCTATAACTTTCACTTCTACGATCCGCACGAGTTCACGCATCAGGGCGCGGGCTGGGGTGCGCCATGGTGGAGTGAAACCCACGGCATCCCCTACCCGGCTACTGAAGACTCCATGCGTGAGTTGTTGAAAGAGGTTCCCGACGCCGCCAACCGCTACGATCTTGAGCGTTACTGGCTCGATCACTGGGATGCGCACCGCATTCGTCTGATGATTGATACAGCCGCTGCCTGGGCGCATGAAAACAACGTGCCGCTCCTCTGCAACGAGTTCGGTGCCTATCGCGAGCACACCGACCCGCAATCGCGCATGAACTGGCTGCGCGATGTTCGCACCGCTCTTGAAGCTGACAACATCGGCTGGACGATGTGGGACTATCGCGGCGGTTTTGGCGTAGTCACCAAACAAGACGGCCAGCCCGCTCGCGTCGATGCCGATGTTGTGGCCGCGCTGGGGTTGAAGCCGAGATAATTGTCGAGTTCCGCGACGACTCTGTTACCACGATCCATCTTGCATTGCGTTTTGCGATCTTCAAACATCCGAATCATTTCGTTGACTTGATAACCGAAGATCGTTTTCTTCAGCCGTCCTACGGCGTCTCTTCCACCGGCGTAACTTCGGTCCCGGTTTGCCTGAACTGGAATTGCAGTTTCCACTCGCTTGCCACGGCTTGCCCATCCACTTGCGCGGGCTTGAATCGCCACTTCTGCGCCGCTTTTTGAGCCAGGGTGGCAAAGTACTTGCTCACTCCCGGCGACTCCGGCGTTGCCTCTGAGACCGCGCCACTAGCATCCACATTCACCAGAATCTTCACGTTAATCGTGCCTGTAATCGTCGCCTGCGCTTTCGGCAACACATCGGGCAAAACCTGGTCGGCAACGGCTCCCTTCACCGCTCCGGCCTTCGAAATGCGCGTTGTCTGAACCGCTGCTGGAGTCGTCGTCGAAGCAGCTGCTTGCATGGGCGATGGTTTCTGAGCCTCGTTCTTGACCGGCACCTCAACTGGCGCTGGCGCAGCAGTCTGAGTCGGCGCAGATGTTTCAGCAGGAGTCGAAACTGCGGTGGTTAGCACGGGTGCATCACCCTGAGTTGTCTGCACCGGCGCCGTGGTGGCGGCAATCTCCGTCGCTTGTGTCTCGGTCGTCTGCGCAATACTCGCCTGTGATCTCATCCGCCACACGCCAAAGACTACACACACCACAAGCACAGCCGCGATCAATGCCGTAACGCGCAGTCTGGCGGCTATTGTCTTGCTTTCTTTGCCCGCCGGCAACTGGAACGCCGGGTAAGGCAGCAGGCGAGTCTTGATGTCGTTGAGCGTGCATCGGCTGGCGGGTTCTGCCTTCAGGCACTCCTGCGCAATGTTGGCAAAGGGTTGCGGAATCGACGGCGACACCGCCGGTTCGCTGGGAACATATCTATCCCAAACCGGCGCATGTTGGCTCAGTGTTTCCACCAGCGTAATTCCCAACCCCCAAATGTCCGTTGCTGCAGAGAACGCCTGTGTCGACGCCTCCGGCGGGTCATACACCGTCAACTTTGGAATCTGGTCAAAACGCCCACCCAGGCGGCGAATGCCATCGCAGCTCAGCTTCAACTGCTCTCCCACAACCAGAATGTTTGCTGGCTTCAGATGCCCATGCACATAACCTTTTCCATGCAGATAGGCCAGCGCGTCCAGCACCGGATAAAGCATCTGTCCCGTTTCAAGCGGCGTCAGCGCTCGATCCGGCAACAAATGAGAGAGAACCTCTTCAGCGTATTCCGTTACCACGTAGATGTACCGCTCGCCGTCTATCTCGCAGTGTCCGCTGTGAAACACACGCATCAGGCAGGGATGTTCCAGAGTGGTTGCCGCCGTCCATCTAGCCATCCGTACATCCGCTTCGGGGTCATCCGCCGCAATCAGTTTGATGGCAGCCTGCTGTGCTGACTCCTCCGCCATCGCCGTCAAAAAAACGTTTCCTGTCGCAGACCCGCCTAACCACCGCTGAAGGGTGAATCGACCGTCGATGACCTGTCCTACCCAAGCACTGGGGAGAGTGGCTGTGTCCATCGCCTATACCTTTCTATCCAAGGCAGTCTTTGGTTCAATAAGGTAGTGCGGTTCTTTCCTACAAAAAAGTCAATGGCAAGACAACGTTCGATCTGGCATCCAAACTCCATTAACACAGAAGCTTGCCTATAGATATGAATATAGAACCTCGCTACCTGAACTAACAACAATCCTTAGTGCCCACTGCATACGTTACCAAATTGCTGCGTCCCTCATAAAACTCAAGAAAGCAGGCCTCCGCCCTACCGCAAAATGACAAATCCAACGGGGCCAACTTCGCTTCAAGCTGCCCGAATCAGTCAGTCTCCCCCGCTTTTTCTCCAGCCGACTTTCCAGCGTTAACAAAGACTGCTCCGCCTTCAACACAGCAAGCTGCTTCTTCAAAATCGAATCGTCCTCCACGGCAACTCCTAATAAGTTACCGCAAAACCAATCAAGCCGGACTCGCAAGAGTCCGGCTTGATTGGTTCCAAGTTCATCTTTTTCGTATTGCTATCCAATCACCGCAATCTTGGCTCGCTTGCCCAAACGCACCACTACGCGTACAGGCAATTCCTTAAGCTGAACCATCACTCCTGTAGCCACTTCGCCATTCAGCTTGACCGCCCTCTCGGAAATCTTGCGATTAGCCTCGGCACCGCTCGCAGCAAGACCCATCTGGATCAGGAGCTTGCCAATGCGAATCTGCCCCTCTCCGCCATTGACGTTTGCAAATTCGACTGAAACCTCTTCCAGATCCTCGCTCTCGCCCTTCTGCTGAAACATCCTCGCCCAATTCTCATCTGCACTTTGCGCCGCGGCCTCGCCTTGAAAATCTGCCACAATCGTTCGCGCCAGCCGCTTCTTCACTTCCATCGGATGCAGCGACCCCGCACTTACCTGAGCCTTCAATTCATCCACTTCCGACTGCTTTAAATCCGTCAAATACACCCAGTACTTCCACATCAATTCGTCATTGATGCTCATCAACTTGCCATACATCTCCGCAGGCAGCTCGTTGATGCCGATCGCATTACCCAGCGACTTCGACATCTTCTGCACGCCATCCAGACCCTCCAGAATCGGCGTCATCAGCACAACCTGCGGCTTCTGTCCGTAGTGGCGCTGCAACTCTCGTCCACAGCCCAGGTTGAAGCGCTGATCTGTGCCGCCCAATTCCACATCAGCTTCCAGCATCACCGAGTCGTAACCCTGCATCACCGGATACAGAAACTCATGCAGACTGATCGGCTGCTCGGCCTCATAGCGTTTGTGGAACTCATCGCGCTCCAGCATCTGGCTCACAGTAAAGTGCGCCGTCAGTCGAATCGTCTCCTCATAGCCCAGCTTCTCCAGCCATTCGGAGTTATAGCGCACCTCGGTCACACTCTCATCCAGAATCTTGAAGACCTGTTGCTTATAGGTCTCCGCATTGGCGTCGATCTGTTCACGCGTAAGCGCCTTGCGCGTCACGTTGCGGCCTGTCGGGTCGCCTATCAGCGAAGTAAAGTCGCCAATCAAAAAAATGACCGTATGCCCCAACTGCTGAAAGTGGCGCAGCTTGCGCATCAGCACCGTGTGGCCCAAATGCAGATCAGGCGCAGTGGGGTCAAAGCCAGCCTTCACGCGCAGCGGGAGTCCGGTTTTGCGGCTCTCTTCGAGGCGCTCTCTCAGGTCGTTCACGCGAATAATCTCCGCCGCGCCCTTCTGCAGCAGGTCCATCTGTTCGTCTACAGGTAAAAATGTTTGCATATCGTCTTTCAGTATAGATTCTGAAGGTCAACAATGTTCCGCTACCGCAGTGATTGAAAAACTTCTCCCGCAACTTGGACTCTCTTGCTTTCATCCAACACCCCAGGAGATATTCCATCATGCCTTCCGTATTTGGACGTGCCGTACAGGTTACCGCCGCTGGCGGTGCCTTTGAGTTGGTTCAGAAAGAATTTGCCGAGCCAGGACCAGGCCAGGTGCGCATTCGCGTGCAGGCTTGCGGCGTTTGTCACAGCGATGCAATCACGAAATTCGGCGCCTTTCCCGGCATCGTCTACCCGCGTGTTCCCGGCCACGAAGTCGCCGGAGTGTTGGACGCTGTTGCCTCCGATGTGCCGCTCTACAAGGTTGGCCAACGTGTGGGCCTCGGTTGGCATGGAGGCCATTGCAACTACTGTCCACCTTGTCGTCGCGGCGATTTCATTCTCTGCGAAAAGGGACATATGTCCGGTGTCACCATGGACGGCGGTTATGCCGACTACGTCATTGCCCCGGCCAATGCTCTTGCGCATATTCCCGACGACCTGTCGGATATAGATGCCGCACCGCTGATGTGCGCTGGCATTACCACCTTCAATAGTCTGCGCAACAGTGGTGCGCGTCCCGGCGACACAGTGGCCATCCTTGGCATCGGCGGACTCGGCCATCTGGCCGTGCAGTTCGCGGCCAAGAGCGGTTACCGCACCGTTGCCATCGCGCGTGGCCAAGACAAAGCTCCGCTTGCGCATCAACTCGGCGCACATATTTACATCGACAGCACCACGCAAAACCCCGCTGCCGAGTTGCAAAAGCTGGGCGGAGCCTCCGTCATTCTCTCCACGCTCACTAACGCCGAGGCGCTGGCCGCAGCCGTCGCCGGACTCGGCCCCAGCGGCAAGCTCATCATCGTTGGCGTGCCCGATAAACCATTCGAGGTCAATGCTGTTGCTCTGGTCCAGGGACGTCGCACCATCGCCGGATGGCCGTCAGGAACGGGCATGGACTCGGAAGAGACACTCAACTTCAGCGCCCTCACCGGCATCAAGCCGATGATCGAGACCTACCCGCTCGACAAGGCTGCGGAGGCTTTTGACCGTATGATGAGCGGCAAGGCCCGATTCCGCGTCGTGCTCACAATCAACGCTTGATTTCATATTCCGCCTTCCCGGCTTCTTGGCAAAGAGGCCGGGAAAATGCTTTCAAATCACTCCGCACTGCCAAGCCTGCCCCCTTTTGGAACCTGGGAAGGCATCAATTCTCTAAGCCACAAGCACCCGCGCTTGCGACTGCGCGTGAGGATTTTCTTGTACTGTGATTTTGATGTCCTGCCCAAGCCGCAGCAGAAAACGCATCAGCCGTTCCAGGGAGAATCCGGCAAGTTGCCCGCGAGTCAGAGCGGAGACCTTCGGCTGGTCCACTCCCAGGAGTTTGGCGGCCTGAATCTGCGTCAGCCCTCTCTTCCGAATCAGCACAATAATCTTCTGCGCAAGCTCGGCTTTGGCCAGTGCTTCTTCCGGGTTGGGAAGGCCGAGATCGGCAAAGACATTTCCGCTGCTGACGGTATAGTCGCGTTTTTGTTCAGGCATATTCATATCTCCAGTTCCCGATCAATTTCAATGGCTCGCAACAGCCGCTTTTTCACCAAATTGATTTCACTTTGTGGTGTGGCTATGCCATGCTTGGCCTTCTTCTGAAATGCATGCAGCACATAAACAGCTTTGGTCAACTTTACGGTGTAGACGGTACGGTAGGTGTCGCCAGCATGATCGGAAACGACCTCAAGCACTCCACCCGCAATCTTCTTCAGCGGCTTGGCGTCGATGTGTTTGTCGCCTAGTTGCGCCTGATAGAGAGCAAACCCGACGTGCCTTTGCACAGTATCTGGAAATTCGGCCAGCGTACGGCGCGAATCGGCAACGAAGATCAACTGTTTCATCCAGGCCCTTCACTCTCTAGAATATGCCAGAAATAGAATAATTGGTCAAGGGAGACTACAAACCCTTCCGGCACCCTCACTGCCAAGCCTGCCCCCTTTTGGCTTACACTGTTTCGATGGAAGAGTTCAGCAGAATCAAGCGCCTCCCGCCTTACGTCTTCAACATTACCGGCGAGATGAAGGTCTCAGCACGTCATCGCGGCGAAGATATTATCGACTTCGGCATGGGCAACCCCGATGGGGCAACCCCCAAACACATCGTCGACAAGTTGGTTGAGGCGGCGCTCAAGCCGCCCACGCATCGTTATTCGGTCTCCAAGGGCATTCCACGCCTGCGCAAGGCCATCTGCAACTGGTACAAGAACCGTTACGATGTTGACCTCGACCCCAACACCGAGGCCATCGTCACCATCGGTTCCAAAGAGGGCATCGCGCATTTGTGTCTGGCAATTCTCGACTCCAATGACACAGTGCTGGTGCCAAACCCCAGCTATCCGATTCACATTTACGGCCCGGTCATCGCCGGAGCGCACGTTGTCAGCGTGCCAATACACGACCGCGAGCAGTTTCTCGCCCAACTTGAAGATCTCATCCCGCGCATGGTCCCTCGCCCCAAGGCTTTGATCGTCAATTTTCCCTCCAATCCCACCACCGAATGCGTGGATCTTCCTTTCCTCGCTCGCCTGGTTGAGTTGGCCCGCGAATACGGCTTTCATCTTATTCACGATCTGGCTTATGCAGACATCGCGTTCGACGGTTACAAGCCGCCCAGCGTCCTTCAGGTTCCAGGCGCAAAAGATGTCGCAGTCGAGTTCTTTACCCTGTCAAAGAGTTACAACATGCCCGGCTGGCGCGTTGGTTTCATGGTTGGCAATCCTGTGCTGGTCAACGCACTGGCCCGCTTGAAGAGTTACTTTGACTACGGAACCTTCACTCCCATTCAGGTGGCTTCCATTCACGCTCTTGAGGGTCCGCAGGAGTGCGTCCACCAGATATGCGAGACCTATCGCAAACGCCGCGATGTATTAGTTGAAGGCATCAACAAACTAGGGTGGCCGGTCGTCTCTCCCAAGGCAACCATGTTTGTCTGGGCGCAGATTCCTGAGCAATACAAGAAGCTCGGTTCACTTGAGTTTTCCAAGTTGCTGCTCACCGAGGCCAAGACCGCCGTTTCGCCCGGTATCGGCTTCGGCGACTACGGCGATGGTCATGTGCGCTTCTCGCTGATTGAAAATGAAGAGCGTACCCGGCAAGCGTTGCGAGGCATGAAGCATATGTTCGCCAAAGGCTAAGCCTGGACGCATATTGGCAGTTTAAATCCTGCTGGGTGGGGTAGCATAACTGTCCATTTTGACCGTAAACGCCAGAACCAAAGATGGCCGCGCAAAATCGGAGTAATATGTTTCCATGAATCGAATCGTCGCAGTCGCGCTCATTCTCTCCGGGGTTGCGCTACCGGTTTGTGCTCAACAAGCCGCAGCTCGTGGCAGCTTTTCCGGGCATTCCGCCTCGGCGATTCACCATAGCTTCACCGCATCGCCTTCGCTTCGTTCACCCGGTTTGGCCACTGGCTCGCATAGAGCGGGCCCAGGCTATGCCACTGCTCATTCAGGCTCTCCATCCGGTAATCACTATCGCAGACCGTATCATGGATCTTCAGTAGTTGGTCTTCCATACACCTATGCGCGATCGGTTGAATTGGTGGATCCTGATTATAATTCTGGTTATCCCGGATCGTCTGATAACAGTGGCAACACCGATTCGTCAACCCCGCCTGCCAACACCACGGCAGTGTACGATCTTCCGCCTCAGCCTCAGTATCAGATCCAATCAGGCGATCGTCCAGCGTATAAGTATTCTGCTGAAATCACGCAGCCCACACCCCAACCCACTCCAAGCAACGACGCCGTCACGCTTGTATTCAATGACGGTCGTCCAGCAGAGCAGATTCACAACTACATGGTGACCACCACCATGATCTATATTCAAGACCAGCCCCATCGCCAGATTCCGCTCGATCAACTCGACCTCGCTGCCACTCAAAAAGCCAATCTTGACGCAGGAATTGATTTTCATTTCCCCGGTGACCGGAAGTATTGATCGCAATGATTCTTGCCGGTTACGCGTTCTTTCAATTTGGATTTCACGCCTGCATGCATCACAGACCGGCTTCGATCTTCCTATGTATACTCTGCAATTGGCAATGAGATAAATTTATTTCAGCCCACCTCTCGCTCACAATGAGGCTGGTCTGCGTTGCATGAAACAAGAAAGGAACGTGTAAGATGAAATCCCTTGCTTCTGGTGTGGGGTTGGTGCCGCTCTGCCTCCTTGGTAGCATATTC
>Ga0182030_10011205_pt1 | contig 18106 bp, 11 predicted proteins | sample 812S3MmetaG_FD_121299 | JGI IMG/M metagenome (GOLD analysis project Ga0182030, IMG submission 121299) | Permafrost microbial communities from Stordalen Mire, Sweden - 812S3M metaG (Illumina Assembly) | ecosystem: Environmental > Terrestrial > Soil > Wetlands > Permafrost | place: Sweden...
GCGCTCCAATCGCGACCGAATAATCCTGCGGCACACCAAATTGTGACCGGACCAGGACTTCGATACGACGGTTGGTTTCGGCATCGGACGGGTTCTGTTGTACGGGCTGAGCCTTGCAGCCGATGGCGAGGCCGACTGCGAGCAGCCCAGCGAAGAATCGAAAACGCAACAAATGGAAAACCTCTAAAGAGAGGATAAACCAGCGCCGTCTTGTAGACGGTCGAGCCGGAGTGATCCAGGCGCCGCCCAATCCGAGACTCGTCGAATGCCAGAAACACCGTTGAATGGACGAGACGCAGGCGAAAACGCGATCAAAGGCGCCGCAACCGCCAGATCAATAGAGCGGCGGCTGACTCGGGTCGCGAAAGATTGTGTTCGAATGACGGATGTCTCCAACCGAACCGAAATTCGCAAGCGTGAAGCTGTAGAGCCATTCGGTCTCATCGCGGCTGACGGAGCCGACGGAGCCAAGTTCGAAACGGCGATACCCAACCATAAGTCCGCAACAGCCCCAGTTATAGACCGCCTGGACTCCGCCATATTGCAGTGCGCCATGGACGAAGTCGTAGCCCCCGTTGGCCGCCAGATTGAAGCCTACCGCATTCGGTTTACCGAATTGAAAGTAGGGTTGGATCTGCTGGCTCTGAATCGTTGTCGCGGCGCTGCCCTGTTCGTCCACCGCATTCAGAAGCGCGTGGCCAAGGCCGATGGTTGTCCAGCCCCAACTGTAACCGGCATACAGGTTGTCCGCGCCAACGTGACCAAGGCGCGGGTCATAATCCATATCCCATTCAATCCGGAGATTATCGATCGCCTCGAAGCGCAGGCGCGAAATAACAGGCGACACATTGCGTGGTTCGGTAAGAAAGGCAATGCCGCTCAAGTCGAGCGTGGAATCGAAGACATTGCGGCGGCCGGGAATGAGCGCTCCGCCAAAATTCGGATCGATGAAGAACTTCTGCGCAATTTGCCAGCTTGCCCATTCGCGGGAGTTGGAGCACCCGGTCGGCGGTTTTTCCAGGTCGGCCGCAGAACACGGGACCGCATGAAGTGGGCGAAGATAAAAGCGCTGCGTGAGGGAATAGCCGAATTCGTTGGTGTCCGTGGCAATATCGTTCGTATCGACGAGCAGTACATTGCGGGCATCCGCGCCGATGCCGCCCACATAACGGTAGGTCAGTTCTGGTTCGATCACGTGACGCAGTTCGCGATTCCAGCTTCCAAGTGTGAAATCCCGCTCCAACGCAGGCGGGCGTAGATCGACTGAGGCCTCTAGATCGGCTCGATTGAGCGGATCGTGGCTGACAGTCGGCGTGCCTCCATTGGCTCCAGTCAGATCGGGCGTCTCGCTTCCGGAATAGAACGTCTCGCGGAATGCAACCTCCGGAACCAGGCTCCAGCCGTCCGCAACGATGGGCATCGAGAGATGCGGGTAGACGTCGATCCTGCCCACATTGCGGGCATGAAAATTAGGTTCGGCCCGGTTCAAATGACTGATGGACGAGTCCATCCCCCAATAGAGCATCGAATCTCCCAGAGGCCGATCGAGCGAGTCGAAGCGCATGGATGGCAGATGGAGAATTCTCGCTTCGTCTCCGGAAGTTGTGCTGGCGAAGGTCTGCAAGCGGCCGAAGTATCCGGAAGGGATGTACCCGTTGTGTTCATGCGTGAGCGCGAGTGTGCTGAGCACTTCAGAGTTCACAGCCTGGGTGTAGTTGTCATCGAAGACCAGCCTGTACACGTAGCTCGACAAGTATTCAACGTTCCCAGCGACACGCGTGCTGGGAGACAGGTCCTTTCGTCCGTTGGCCGAAATGTCGACGCCACCCTGGTTGACGAGCCCGGTCGCAGGGGGAGTCGCCGCGATACCGCGGTCGAGCAGCGCGTTCCAACGCACAAGCAAACTGTCGAGCCCCGCGCCCTTGTAGCGAAAATCGCCGTTGGGAGCAAAGCCGCGCTTTGAAAAATACTCCGACCCGACCACCACATCCATGCTTCGGTTGATCACCCAATAGACTTGCTCGCCAAAGGTATAGCCCCGGATCGAGGATCCATTGCTGACCACGGGAATCAGCAAGCCACTTTCACGGCCCGTCTCGCTCACCGGATGCCGCAGGTAAGGGAGGTAAAAAATCGGGACGCCGAAGAGCTTGAAAAACGTATTGGCGGTGGAAGCCTCGCCATTTTCCAGTTTGATCGCGCGAGAAATTAACTGCCAGTCCGGCCGGGGCAGGCGGCAATTCGTCATTGTTCCATCCACAATGCGATACCGGCCTTCACCGGTTTGAAGGAGCACTCTGCCGGAAAACAAAAAAGGGTTTGCTGTGGAATAAACGACGGCGGCGCCGGCTCGCCGCACTCCGATTGAACCGGTAACATTGAAAAATCGTGCCGTATGCTGATCGAGACGCATGTTGCCATGCGACGCTTCGATGTCGACGTCTTCCAGCCCACCAGTAACCTGGAGATGGCCGTCGGCATCCAACTCCGATGTGGATTGGTGATAAACCACGTTATCGGCGCGGAGAATGTAGTCGCGATAGTGAACCACGACCTCCCCGGTCAAGGTCCAGATGTCGCCGACCCGGCTCTGATGTTGTGCTTCCCACCGAACGGGAGTTCCGGTGGTTGGCGCGGGTTCGGGTTGCGCGAGAGGGAGAATCTCCTGCCCGGGGTCCTCTGGAAGCGGTGTTCTGTCTTGCTCAGCACTTGCAGGATCGGATGGAGAAGCTTGCGGTGTCGCGGGAGGTAGCGCATTGGTCAACATCTGTCCGCGAAGTTGCGGATGACAGAGGGCCAGCAGCGTGATAAACACGAAGTTGCGAGGATGCATCCCGGGACCAAGGCCAGCATAGCAAAGCGAGCCTCGTTTCATGGACGCGCGCAGAGTAGTAGTGGCAGCACAGATTAACCGGAAATCGAAGGATTAGGGCAAGAATCGTTCCGGATCGAATTCTTTCGCCTCGCGTAGTTTTCTTGGGCTCGTTTTGAGCAACGTTCGCAAATCGCCTGCCCGGTCGTGAAGCGAACCTGAAAAATATTTCTGAGTCCGGGTTGGATTCAAGAAATGCATCGGAAGGGTTCTGGAGAATTGAGTTCATCGGTGAGCCAGCCTGCCCCCAAACCATCGTGGAAACAGGAAGTCGATCGGCGGCTTCAGGCACACAAAAGCCGTAAAGGTTTATCTGTTGTCGAAGAGAACGCGCAGCCTGCGGAGCACGCAGGCGTCAGCGACCGTGCGGCGACGGCGGCGGCACGTGTTGCTGCCCGTTTCTCCAAGGCGCCAAGTTACAGCGAAATGCAGGCAGCCGAGGCCCGTGCGGCACTGCGGGACGCAGAGACCGCAACCCGCGCCGCATTGGAAGCGCAGGTCGTCGCACAGGCCGCTCTGGCGAACCTCGAGCGCGCCAATGAGGAGAACCTCGAGTGCGAGGCTGAGCGCTGGGAACAGACCGCTACGAATACTATTGCGGATCCCGCGTGGGACTCGAACGACTCGTCGAGGTCGGCGTCTGGCGTTTCAAGGCCAGAAGTGCCGGCAAGTGAGATGTCCCAACGCGCGCAGCCGGAGAATTGGCAAGCAGAGAATGCGCGGTTCGAAGAGGCCGATTTTGGCCACTGGGTTGAAGCGCAGCCTATCCATGCAAACCTGATTCGTTTCCCGCGCGAACTGGTGGCCACGCGGCGAGTTCGCCCGCGATTGACGGGTGCATCGGAACCGTTGGCGACTGAACACCTGGAACAACGTGGTCAGTTGAGCATATTTGAAGTTGATCCAGACACCATCTCCATCGAACCCACGGCCTCAACAGCGGTTGAAACCGCGTCACCCGCACCGTCCTGGAGCGGACCGGAATGGTCGAACATTGAGCTGGAGAGGGAATGCGAAGAGGTTGACGAGTTCCATCGTGAGCCTCCGTCAACCACATCCGTGCTCGATTTGGCGCCTCTCGAATTGCGATTGATGGCCGCGACAATCGACTTTGCACTTATCGTCGGTATGGTGTGCGCCGGAGCAGCGGGAATTGCGGGGCATATGTCCCATGCGCCTGCCGTCAGAGTTTCGGAAATGATGGCATTCTCTGCGCTTATTCTGACCGGAGCGCTTTATCAGGCTTTCTTTCTGATGGCCACGATGTCCACTCCAGGAATGATGTACGCGCGGATTTCCCTTTGCACATTTGACGATGAGCACCCCACCCGCGCACAGCTGCGCGATCGGCTTGGTGCGCTGTTAGTCTCGCTGCTGCCAGTGGGATTGGGTTTGGCATGGTCGATCTTCGATGAGGATCGCCTGTGCTGGCACGATCGGATTTCGCGGACGTATCAGCGGAAATGCTGACAGGCTGATGCATTTGGGAAAACTTCAGGCGCGGCTTATCCCCGCGCCTTTTTCTTTGCGGTTCGCGGCGATTCCTACCATGTCAATGCGCGCAGCGCGCTCACTCCGGCGCCGATCAATGCCGTTTCGTCGTCAGGAGGCAGGATTTCAAGGGAATAGCTCAACAGCGGGCTCATCTTCACCATGGTTTCAAGATGACTGCGCAGCACCGGCAGCTCAAGGAAGCCGACATGGTGGCCCGTGAAGTAGAAGCGGCCGGGTCCGGCGAGGTGAATGAACGATGCAGTTCCCGCGGCCAGAGCACGATGCCATAGATCGACAAATTCGCGGCAACGGGTGTCGCCCTGCTTTGCCTGCGCAAAAACCTCTTCCGGCTCGAGGTCGAGAAAACGCATGCGCATCGCCCGGTAACCCATGATGCCTTCCAGATGGCCCACACCACCGCAGCCACAGTAGCGTTCTTTCGGGTCCAGCGTGACGGTGACGTGTCCGCCTTCCCAGACACCTTCGACGTAGGGCCAGCGGCCGTAGCCAATGCCATTTCCAATCGTCCAGACCCGCGTGAGCCTGTTGAGTTGCCCTCGCGTCGCGGCCACCCCGGCCGCGATTGCGTCCGCATCGTTGGCGACGTAAACGGGAGCCGAGATGCCCCGGCTAGTGAGAACTTTCGTGAGCTCGTCTGCCAGGCGCATGCCCTTAATCTGGGCCAGGTTGGGCGAGTCTTCAATCACGCCGTGGCGCACTACGCCGGGAACCGCAACGCCGATGGCGTCGACAGGGCCATTGAATGTGCCGACCAGCGCGGCGATCTTGTCGACGAGCACTTCAACCAGTTCACCACTGGGAAGCGCCACCAGCGCGTCGGACTCTTCCGTATCGTCTGGAAAGCGCAGCGGCTTCCCCGTCAATCGCTGATCTTCAAGCGCGCCTGCCACAATATGCTCGGTCATCACCACGCCGACTGCGGTGCTCATGGACAATTCCTCTCATCCCGCCTGGTAACGATTCAGGCGGCCCAGGCCATTAAAAGCCGCGACCTTGTAGCACTCGGCGAGGGTCGGGTAATTGAAAACAGTCTCGACAAAGTAATCGACGGTGCCGCCCAACGTCATCACCGCTTGCCCGATGTGGACCAGCTCGCTTGCATCCTCGCCGATGATGTGGACCCCAAGAACCTTCCTCGTGTCGCGATGGAAGATCAGCTTGAGGCGGCCTGTCGTATCGCCGCGAATTTGTCCCCGCGCGACCTCGCGATAATACGCCATGCCGACCTCGTAGGGAACGTCTTCGTCGGTCAACTGTTCTTCCGTTTTGCCGATGAAGCTAATCTCGGGTATGGTGTAAATTCCATAGGGATAGAAGCCGGGGTTTGAACTGGTGGCCTGATCGTTAAAGGCGCGGGCCGCTGCGATTCGCCCCTGTTCCATCGATACAGAAGCCAATGCCGGGAAACCGACGACGTCGCCTACCGCGAAGATGTGATCCACCTTGGTCTTGAAGTTTTCGTCAACAGGGATGCGCCCACGGTTGTCGGACTCAAGACCAGCCGCAGCCAAATTCAGCTCATCCACATTGCCTTGACGGCCCACAGCGAAGAGCAGGGCGTCTCCCGAGACTTTTTTCTTGCTTTCAAGATTGGCTACCACACCACCATCTGAAAGCTCTTCCACGCTCTCCACTTCCTCGCCAAGACGCATGGTCACGCGGCTGTCCCGCAAGTGATAGCTGAGAGCCTCGACAATCTCCTGGTCGGCGAATTCGAGAAGCTTGTTGCGTTTCTCAATGAGTGTGACGCGCACGCCAAGAATCGCGAACATGCATACATATTCGACGCCAATGACGCCGCCACCGACGACGATCAGGGTGCGGGGCAAGGTGGGAAGATCGAGGACCTGATCGCTATTGATGATCGTGCGCCCATTCACTGGAACCTTGGGAGACGAGGCAGGTTTGGTCCCGACGGCAATAATGATGCGGCCCGCTTCGAGCGTTGTCTCGCCCTGAGGACCTTCCACGCGCAGCACGTGAGGATCGACAAAATGTGCGATCCCCTGGATCACGTCGATCCCATTGCGCGAAAGCTGGGCTTCGGTCACATCGACTTCAGTCTTGATCACAGCCTGCACGCGGAAGGCGAGATCGGCCATCGTGATCTTTTCCTTGACCCGGTAATTCATCCCGTAGACGGAGCGATAGTTGTAACCGGAAAGGTGCAATACGGCTTCACGCATGGTCTTCGACGGAATGGTGCCCGTATTGATGCAGACGCCGCCAACGACTGCGCGCGCCTCGACAACCGCGACGCGCTTTTTCATCTTCGACGCCGCTACAGCGGCGCGTTGGCCTGAGGGCCCGGAGCCAACGATGATCAGGTCATACTGGACGGCACTCATGCAATTGTCTCCCGATAGTTGGTTCAGCTGCGGCTGGGGCGAGCGGCACGTGGAAGCCTTCGGCGTGGTCCACAACCGGAGGCTACCATACCCCGGTGATGCGGGGACAGCAACGCTGCATGAATTTGGAGGGCTCTACGGACATTGAATGAGGCCTCGTTAGGAAACAGCTGCTGCTCCAAAAAGAACACCGGCAATCAATCAGATCGCCGGTGGGTACGGAAGAAATTGGATCGAAAAAGTCGATAGGAACTACGCAACAGCAGAACGGCGCACTGGCGCAGAGCGGACCGAGGGTTTGCTCTGGCCGCGGAAATTTCCACCCGACTGGACGGTGCTCTCGAGCTTGAACTGACCGATCATTCCGTCCAGATCGTTTGCCAGTGAAGCAAGATTCTTCAATGCCTCGACAGCTTCTTCCGCTCCATGCGAGTTTTCCGTGGCCAACTGCGAGATTTGTCCCGCGGACTCGGAAATCTCTCCGGATGCGGCGGTCTGTTCCGTCGCAGCGGTGGCGATGAGTTGAATCTGGTGTTCGACCTGTTTCGATGATTCGATAAGTGCTTCCAGGCTTTGCTGGGCACGTGCGGTTTCGCTAATGCCGGTCTCAACCGCAGAGCGGCTGTCCTGCATGACCTCGAGAGTTGTGCGCGTCTCCTCCTGGATACTGCGGATGGTCCCCGCAATCTCTTCGGTTGCGCTCTTGGTGCGCTCTGCAAGACGGCGCACTTCTCCGGCCACCACGGCGAATCCTCGGCCATGTTCACCGGCGCGAGCTGCCTCGATAGCGGCATTCAGAGCCAGCAAATTGGTCTGCTCGCTGATCTCCTGAATCACGCTGACCACTTTGCCGATCTCTTCCGAGCGATGCGCCAACGACGTCATTTTTTCCGAGACCGTGCCGGTAGCGGCTGCAATCTTTTCCATGGTTGCCGCCGCTGCGTGCATCACAGCGCCACCCTGGTCGGCTGTCTCCGCCGATGTGCGGCTGGCACTGGCCGCACTCTCTGCGTTGTGGCTGATTTCGCCAATCGTGGCCGTCATCTCCTGGGCCGCTGCGGCAATCTGATTGGTTTTACTCGATTGGGTGTTGGCATTGCCGGCAGACTGCACGGCCCGCGCACTGATCTGGGTCGAGGCTGCCGAAAGGGTCTGTGCTCCCTCGGCGACCGATTGCACGACTTCGCGAATGGAGGCTACACAAGAGTTCAGCGCTTCGCCCAAATGGCCAATTTCGTCGGTTCCCATCACTGTCATGTGTGCCGACAGATCTTTCGCCGCCAGTTGTTGCAACGCGGCGCTCGCCCTTGCGATACGAGGGGCTATGACGTGGCTCAATGTGATCCCCACCAGGCTGCAGAGCCCGACGATGAGGAGGCTGACCCCGCTGTTGATCCATGTAGCGCGAGCACTGGAAACGGTCATTTGATGCGATTCGGCTGCGCCGGACGTTGCGTTGAGTTCGAAGTCCGCTGTCGAGGCATCGAGCGCCTGATTGACGAGTCCAAGTGTCGAGTCCGCCACCATCAGATCGAGGGCATCGCCCGTCTTGCCGGCGCCCAGCAATGCTTGCGCTCGATTACTCACCTCCACATATTGTTCGAAGGTGGAGCTGAACTTCTGATAAAGCTCGCGCTCCCTAGCGTAGTTGATAAATGGGATATAGGCTTTGAGGTTAGCCTGATAGTCGTTCAGTGCATTTTGCCGCTGCGCGAGATGCTCGGTCGTGCATGCCGGGGTCTGGCAAAGCAGTGTGGCGAGATCCCATCGGCGGACGCGATCGATAGCTAATTGAATCTTCCCAACGTAGACCGCAGACGGGAAAGCATTTTCGCTGATGTCCACGCTCTGGGCGTGAATGCCACGGAATGCGAAAAATGTGTATGTGCCCAGGGCGACACACAGAATGCAAACAACGCCGAATGCGTAAAGAAACTTGCGTGCAATGGGAATGTTGTGGAGAGCGGACATCTTTGTCGGTTCCTTTCTCGTTCCGTGAGTCAGCCACCTTCCGAGAAATCAGTTCTCGTTTCGGCGCGGTGACAGGTGAGCGCCAGACACAGGCGTCATCGGCGGATTTTCGGAAAACCTTAAGCAGAGAATGCTCTGCGAGAAGACTGAAGTCGGGGCGATCGACGGAAGTACCTTCATCCCAACCCCGGCGCACCTAGGGTCGAGACCCGTGTGGTCGTTGCGCCATTGCCTTGCCATAGACGAGATAAATCGATATTCTTTGGGCCGTTCGCGCATCTCGATTTCTAGAACATCCTGCGAGGTTCCAATGTCTTCCAAACGGTCCTTTGCCAGTTCGTTCCTGGTCGCCGTGTCTCTCACTCTGGTTCTTTCCCTCGCGGAAGGGAGAGCACAAGATGCTCCCACACCTGCCCCGGCGGCGCGGCCCGCACCTACGCCCGAGCAACTCGCCATCCAGGCTGCGTCGGAAAAAGATCATCGGCGCGTGATGGATGAGCTCGGCGTCAAAGAGCTGCGCCCCGGCGCCGACGGCGATGCCAGTTCGCCCCACGCCGCCAACTACGACGAAGCGAAGGCAGACGTCTACCCAAAGATTCCCGATCCGCTGGTTCTGAACAACGGGAAGCCGGTGACGACGGCCAAGATGTGGTGGTCCAAGCGCAGGCCGGAAATCGTCGAGCTTTTTGACCGCGAAATTTACGGCCGGACCCCGCCGAATCTTCCCAAGGTGACATGGGAGGTTGTGAGCACGGTGCACGAAAAAAACGGGGACGTGCCTGTGATCGTGAAAACGCTGGTCGGACATGTGGACAATTCGGCCGATCCAAAGATCACGGTCAACATCGACCTCACATTGACCACTCCGGCGAATGCAGAAGGGCCGGTCGCCGTCATCATGGAATTGGGCTTGAGCAAGGAATTCCTGGCGATGATGGCGAAGAGATTTCCGCAATTTGCCGCGATGGCCGGTCCTGGGCCGACATGGCAACAGCAGGTGCTGGCGCGCGGCTGGGGTTATGCGGAATACATTCCCACCACCGTGCAGCCGGACAATGGCGCGGGATTGACGGAGGGGATCATCGGCCTGGCCAACAAGGGCCAGCCGCGCAAACTGGATGATTGGGGCGCTCTCAAGGCGTGGGCCTGGGGTGCGAGCCGGTGCTTGGATTATTTTGAAACCGACAAGGATGTCGACGCAAAGCAAGTCGGCATCGAGGGCCACTCGCGCTATGGCAAGGCCTCCGTCGTCGCCATGGCGTACGATCCGCGCTTCGCCATCGGTTATATCAGTTCCTCGGGCGAGGCCGGAGCCAAGCTCTACCGGCACATTTTTGGAGAACAAGTCGGCAACGTTGCCGGCACGCAGGAATACCACTGGATGGCTGGGAATTTTCTGAAATATGCGGGGCCGTTAACTCCGGGCGATCTTCCTGTCGACGCGAACGAACTGGTCGCTCTATGCGCGCCGAGGCCCGTCTTCATCAGCGGCGGAGCCACGAACGGCGATGGATGGGTGGACGCAAAAGGAATGTTCCTCGCAGCTGCAGGAGCGGGACCCGTTTATCGACTGCTCGGCAAAAAAGACATGGGAACAACAACGTTCCCGCCCATCGAGACAACTCTGATTGATGGCGATGTTGCGTTTCGCCAGCACACCGGGGGACACACACCAGGACCGAATTGGCCAACATTTCTCACCTTTGCGAGCCGTTATCTGCACGCGCCCGGAGCGAATGTCTCGGGGCAGGCCGGAGCAGAAGACGCGGCTCCTGTCCACCTGACCGCAGAGCAGGACCGCGAACGAATGCTTGCGCTGCTTGGCCTGAAAGATTCTGATATGAGACATCGTCCGGCGGGCGATGCGAAGGCTCCCGACGCGACGAACTACGATGAAGCGAAGGCGGACGTCTTCCCGCAGATTCCCGATCCGCTGCTGCTGAAAAGCGGCCAACATGTTACGACGCCGCAGCAGTGGTGGTCGGCGCGCAGACCCGAGATCGTTGCGGAGTACGAGCGCGAGATTCTCGGCAAAGCGCCTGCCAACTTGCCGAAGGTGAAGTGGGAGGTGGTCAAGGCCACCCCAGAAAAATATGGTGGTTTCGATGTGATCACCAAGAGGCTCGTGGGCCGCGTCGACAACTCCATTGATCCGCAGATCCAAGTCAACATCCACATGGTTCTCACCGTGCCAGCACATGCCGCAGGGCCGGTTCCAGTTATCATTGAGCTCGCATTCGATCCGGACTTTCAAGATGCACTTGCAACACCGGCCTCTGAAGTGGTGCCGGGGGGACATGGCCATTACGGAGTCGAATGGGAACCTCTGCTGAAGCGTGGTTGGGGTTTTGCTGTGCTGTCGCCGACAAGCTTTCAGGCCGACGACGGCAGTGGACTCACAGCCGGAATCATCGGCCTGATGAACAAAGGCCAGCCGCGCGGGCCGGCCGATTGGGGAGCGCTGCGCGCGTGGGCGTGGGGCACAAGCCGCGCCATGGATTATCTCGAGACCGATAAGGCTGTCGACGTGAAACAAGTTGGGCTCGAGGGCCACTCCAGATTCGGTAAGGCCGCCCTGGTTGCCATGGCTTTCGACCAGAGATTCGCTGTCGTATACAGCAGTTCGTCCGGCGAAGGCGGCGCCAAGCTTTACCGGCACATCTTCGGGGAACAGATGCCGAACGTAGCCGGACCTGCGCTGTATCACTGGTTCGACGGGAATTTTCTCAGATACGGTGGCCCGCTGACGCCCGGCGACCTTCCAGTCGACAATCACGAGTTGATTGCCCTGTGCGCTCCAAGGCCGGTTTTCATTGGCGGAGGCGCCATCACGGGCGACGGGTACGCCGATCCAAGGGGCGATGCGTGGGCCGATGCGAAAGGGATGTTCTTAGCCGAGGTCGGCGCGGGGCCGGTCTATCGGCTCTTGGGCGCAAAAGACTTGGGAACGACGGAGTTTCCTCGCTTGGGGACGGCACTCATCGATGGCGATCTCGGATTCCGGCAGCATCAATTTGGCCACACGCCGATGCCGAACTGGCCAACGTTCCTGGAATTTGCAAGCAAGTATCTGCACGGCAATTGATCCGGCGTCCGCTCAGGTTATCCGCCGATGCCGTACACGCGCCCGCAGTTCCCGCCCAAAATCCCTTCGCGCTCCGACCCTGTAAATTGCTGTACGAAATCGAGCACGATGCCTAAAGTGTGCGCATAATCTGCCGACAGCGTACAGACGGGCCAATCGGAACCAATCATCAGCCTCGACGGTCCGAATACGTCGAGGACCAAATCCAGATAAGGCCGGAAATCATCCTGCTTCCACTGCTTCCATCGCGCTTCTGTCACCATGCCTGAAAGCTTGCAGGAGACGTTTGGAAACTTCGCCAATTCGCGAATATCGCGTTGCCAAGGTTCGAGCACTCCATCTGCGATCGCCGGTTTTCCGAGATGATCCAGGACAAACATCTGCGCAGGAAACTCCCGAACGAGTTGCATAGCAACAGGCAGATGGCGCGGATGAAGCAGAAGATCGTAGACCAGTCCAAACTCCGCAAGCTGCGCGATGCCTCGTTGAAACTCTGGCCGCGTCATGAAGCGATCATCGGGCTCATCTTGCACCACATGGCGTACTCCAACAAGCTTCTTGTGCGAAGCAAGTTCCTCAAGCTGGCTCCGCAGTTGCGGCGAACACAGATCGACCCAGCCCACCACGCCCTGAATAAAGTTGTTCTGCTCGGCGAGTTCGAGAAGGCAGCGTGTCTCTTCAAGGCTTTGACGTGCTTGCACCGCGATCGACCCTTCGAAGCCATTGTCGTCGAGAAGCGGTCTCAAATCGCGCGGCAGAAAATCCCGCTGCAGGACCGCCATCTGCTCGTTTATCCACCCGTACTCTGTGGCCGTGTACTTCCAGAAATGTTGATGCGCATCGATCCGGATCATTGGGAGAATCATCTCTTACGCGGAGCCGACAATCAACAGCAACAACGCCGAGTCTGGCCGATCCGAAGCAACCCGCACCTTCGCGCTCGTCCGATTTCCCGATCCCGCGAAGGTATAGTTCTGATATGCACCTGAAGAACTCGTGGCTGGCACTTTCCCTGTGCCTTTGCCTGATCCCGGCGAACGCGCCAGCCCAATCTGCCAAGCCCACCATCACTCTCGACGAGTATCTCAACACCACGGACATCTCGGAGGCGAGGCTCTCTCCGGATGGCTCTTCCGCTGTGATCGCCACAGATGCGCCCGACTGGAAAAACAGCGTGTACCGGCACGATCTGTGGATCTGGAATGCGCAGTCGGGGCTTCGCCCACTCACACGTTCCGCGGGCGAAGAGGATCCCAAATGGAGCCCCGACGGCAAGTGGATCGCATTCCTGTCCGACCGCTCGCTGCCTGGGGACGATGCGTCTGCTGATCCCGAGAGCACGAGCGACTCGACCAAACCAAAGCGCATCTGGATGATCTCTACGACGGGAGGCGAACCGCTTCCGCTTTACAGCGAGAAGCTGGAGGCGCACACATTTGCGTGGTCGCCGGATGGCGCAGCGATCTATTTTTCCGTACAGGACCCGCTCAATCACGAGCAGGCAGAAGCGCATGAAACGGAATGGCAGGACGTGATTCGATGGCGGGAGCAGAATCGCGGCGATGTGCTGCTGAAAGCAGACGTTGCTCCAGCGATTGCAAACGCATTGGCAACGCCGCTTCCCAACGGCGCCGCGGCAGCCAAAACAGCCAAGGGTAGAGCGGACACGATTCCCGCGTCGCCTCTGCCTGCGGGTGCCTCAGTGCTCACAAAGAGCGCTGTGGCTATTGATGAGATCGCTCCTTCTCCCAACGGCAAATCTGTCGCCTTTCTTACGGGACCGATCCATCGGCGGATCGAGAACCCGTCCGACTACGAGATCTACGTTGTCGCTTCCGTCGGTGGGGAGGCGCGACAGCTGACTCATAACCAGGCGCTTGAATCAAAGATTCGATGGGCATCGGACAGCCGCTGGCTGCACTTTGTGGTGCAGGCTGCAGCGGGTTCGCTCGAAGGCAGCTACCGGGACGTGCAAGGCCGCCTGTATCGCATCGACTCGGAGACAGCCAAAATTGAACGACTTGGCGCTTCTTTCGATGGCTCCTTCGACCAGTTTGCCCTTCTGCCGGATGGCCGCGAACTCGCGCTCGGTCTTAAGGGAACCGAAACGCAGGTCTATCAAGTGGAGGACAATAGGGCGACCAAACTGCCGGGCCTCGCGGGCAGCTATGCCGGTCTTGAGTCTGCAGATAAGTCAAACAGCCTTCTCGTGCGTCATTCCAGTGTGAATGAGCCGGCGCAGGCTTATCTTGCCGTCGATCCGCTGCACCCTGACCAAGTCAAGGCTCTCACTAACTTCAATCCAATTTTTGGTGAGCGTGTGCAGCCCGAATTGCAGCCGTACACCTGGCAGTCGGACGACGGGAGAACCGTCGAGGGTGTTCTGATTTTTCCGCCGGGCAAGAAAGGCGCGAAACATCTGCGCATGCTGACGTTGATTCACGGCGGCCCTGCCGACGCCGACGGAGATCGCTTCGGAGCCGATTGGTACGACTGGGCGACCCTGGCAGCCGACCGCGGATGGCTCGTGTTTCGGCCCAACTACCGCGGTTCGTCCGGATATGGCGACGACTTCATGCTGGAGATTGCGCCACACCTTGTTTCGAAGCCTGGCCGCGACATTCTCACTGGCGTCGACGCGCTCGTAAAGGACGGCTATGCCGATCCAGATCACCTTGCCGTTGGCGGCTACAGCTATGGCGGCTACATGACCAATTGGCTCCTTACGCAGACCACGCGCTTTCGCTCTGCGGTTACGGGGGCGGGGGCTGTGGAGCACGCGGCCAACTGGGGCAATGACGACGAAACATGGGACGATGCGTGGTATCTCGGCGGGCAACCTTGGCAGAATCCGGAGCTCTATCAAAGTGAGGCCGCGCTGTTTCGATTCGACAAAGTAAAGACGCCGACGCACCTCGTGCAGGGAGCCGCGGACATACGCGTAAGCTACCTGGAGGGAGTCACCATGGAACGCGCGTTCCAGACTCTTGGCGTACCGCATACATTCCTAGTCTTTCCCGGAGAAGGGCATAGTCTGGACAAGAACCCGTGGCACGGATATATCAAGCTGCGCGAGGAACTGAGTTGGTTGGAGAAATATGATGGGAAGTAGCCGCTTCTGCTTGTCTGCTGGCGACTCCGGAGAATTGAAGGAACCGGCGGTACAAGCTGGCGCATCTTTCATAGCAGAATGAATCCAGTCGATCAGTCCCGCCAGGTTGCCTTCCAGCAGACACTGCTGAGCGCCCGCAGAACCATGCTGTTGAGCGAAATCCTCAAGCTCGCGATCGACAGCTTTAGAGCCTCCAAGCTTCGCTTCGCTCTAACCGCTCTGGGCATGGTGATTGGCACCGCTTCGGTCATCCTTGTCGTAACCATCGGGATGAAAGGGAAGCAGTACGTCCTCGACACGCTGCAGAAGATCGGGACGAATTCGGTCGAGATCGAATACTCCGGCGGCGGCGCGACTGGAGCCGAGCGCGTGATGTACAACGACTACCTAACCCGCGAAGACGAGAAGGCAGTCGATGCCCAGTTGGCGGGCGTCATCTATTCGTCTCCGATTCTGGAAATGCACACCCGCATCAGTTTTGGCGGCGGCGTGATGAAAGACACCCTGGTGCTCGGGGTAAGCCCCGATTACCGCCATATCCGCAACTTGCTCGTTCCCAACGGGCGCTTTCTCGACGAAATCGACGATGAAACACACACCAATTGCGCCGTGGTCACAGAGCCATTTGCAAGGGAACGATTCGGCAGCGCCAATGCAGCGGTTGGCCAGTCGTTTGAGATTTATGGAATTCCGTTTACGATCATCGGCGTCTTCAAAGAGAGCGTCGACGACATGGGTCAATCGGAGATCGCCGATCAGACAATTCTGATTCCTTACTCGGTCGCGCGCTTTTTCACTGGAACCGAAAATGTGAAGCAGATTTACTTCTCCATGCGCACCATGAACGAAGTGCCCGACGGAGCCAGGGAAATTGTGCGGATCATTCAGTCGCGCCATCGTCCGGGGTCGGTGTATAAGGCGCAGACGCTTACTGAGGTGCTGACCTATGCTGCCGAGATTTCCGATGCATTGACGGCAGTGCTGGTGCTGGTCTCTGCGATCACGCTGGCGGTGGGCGGCGTGGGTATTATGAACATCATGCTGGCCAACGTGCGTGCGCGCATTCGCGAGATCGGCATTCGCAAGGCATTGGGCGCGACTTATCGCGAGATCAAGCTGCAATTCCTTGCCGAGGCGGTGATCATTTCGCTCGCTGGCGGATTGGTGGGTGTGCTTGTGGGACTTACTGTTCCGCTGTCGATCCGGTTCTTTACGGACTATGCTCTGCCGGTCTCGGGTTGGTCGATCATCATCGCGTTGGCAGCGGCAACTGTCGTCGGCGTCATATTCGGCACGGTTCCGGCGACGCGTGCCGCACAGATGGATCCTGTCGAGGCGCTGAAATATGAGTAGCAAGAGTTCGGATGGGCAGGAAGAAGAAGACGAACCCTCCAAGGGACCGAACCTCGTGTTGATTTATAGTCTGCTCGGCGCGGCTCTGCTCGTTGCGATGGGACTTGCTGTGCTGATCGTGCTGCCCTTTTATCATCGCCGTTGATGTTGTGTTTCAATCACGAGAGAAGAGAGACACCATGCCGACTCAAGCTGAAAAAGCCGCTGTGTTCCAGGCTTTGCATCAACGTGCCGAGGCATTTGTTATTGCCAATCCGTGGGATGCCGGGACTGCGCGGATTCTCACCGGGCTTGGTTTTCAAGCGCTATCAACGACCAGCGCGGGGCTTGCCTTTACCCTCGGGCGACGCGACGGCACAGCGAGCGTGAGCCGCGACGAGGCACTGGCCAATGCGAAGTCGATCGTGGAAGCGACGCATTTGCCAGTTGCAGCCGATCTGGAGAATGGCTACGGGCATTCTCCCGAAGCCGCTGCGGAGACGATTCGGCTAGCGGCGGATGTTGGACTTGTGGGCGGGTCGATTGAGGATGCAACCGGTGATGGGGCGCATCCGATTTACGAATTCAATCAGGCGGTGGAACGGATTGCGGCTGCCGTGGCTGCTGCGCGTGCTCTGCCGTTTCCTTTCATGCTTGTGGCGCGGGCAGAGAATTATCTGCACGGACGGCCTGATCTGGACGATACAATTCGGCGGCTGCAGGCGTTCGAGACTGCTGGCGCTGAGGTTCTGTATGCGCCGGGAATCACCAGCGCGGAAGATATTCGCACGGTATGTGCTTCGGTGCACAAGCCGGTGAATGTGCTGATGGGGATTAAAGGTGCGCCTCCGCTTTCAGTTGCGGAACTGGGGGCACTCGGCGTTCGGCGCGTGAGCCTTGGCTCGGGATTCAGCCGCGCTGCGCTGACAGCGTTTGTCCATGCGGCGCGCGAGGTGCGCGATGATGGGACCTTCACGTTTACTGAAGAGACGCTTTATATGTCCGAGCTAGCCGACCTCTTCAATTAATGCTCCGTGCCGCAATTGTTCCACGTGGAACAATTCTCGCTGTACCGAGAAGCGGATTCATGCCACGCGAAGCCCTTGCCTGGACGGCTCGTCCAAATTGTTCCACATGGAACAATTGCGGCATCTGTCACAGGTGTTGCGCAGAGTTTGCAGAAAATAGCGGCGACTCCAGTACACTGCGCGGCGATGATCCGTCGCGAGCCGGTGCTTGATTCCGTCAGGGTTTCTACTACTCGTTGCGTAGCGCGACCATCGGTTCCACGTTGGCGGCGCGGTGCACTGGTGCCACAGACGCCACCAACGCCGCCAGCCCGAGCAGTACCGCAGCGCCCGCCAGCATCACCGGGTCCCATGGCTGCACGCCGTATAACTGGTCCTTCATCAGCTTGCCGGCGAGAATGGCCAACGGAATTCCGAGGCCCAGGCCGATGCCGATTTGCCAAAGCGCCCCGCGAAGCACCATCGCGACCACATGGCCGCGGTCCGCACCGAGAGCCATGCGCAGTCCAATCTCGTTAGTGCGCTGCTCCACCGTGTAAGCCATCACGCCGTATAGTCCCACGGCCGCCAGCACCAAGCCAAGCAGTCCGAATAGAGAGGTCAGCGTCGCAATCATATTTTGCTGATGAAAGTCATTGCTGACAACTTTGCCATAAGGAACGACGTCATCGACGACCAGAGTGGGGTCAACGCTGGCGATCGCTTTGCGCACCTTCACTTCCATCCCAGGAGGGTCGCCGGGCGCCCAGATCACGATGTTGTAGAGGTAGTGCGACCACTTCTCGCCTGTCGCCCAGTCCGGATCGTCGTACTTCGCCGTCTGTGTCTCCGAGACCCAGTACA
>Ga0182030_10011206_pt1 | contig 18105 bp, 18 predicted proteins | sample 812S3MmetaG_FD_121299 | JGI IMG/M metagenome (GOLD analysis project Ga0182030, IMG submission 121299) | Permafrost microbial communities from Stordalen Mire, Sweden - 812S3M metaG (Illumina Assembly) | ecosystem: Environmental > Terrestrial > Soil > Wetlands > Permafrost | place: Sweden...
CAATAACGACAACCGGTAGCAGGCGACCCTGCGGTTTTGCATAGGTGAGCCGTTCCATGCACAACCTCAGGGTCCCCTATCGCAAAGCCGAAAGGGAGACCCTGAGGGGACATAAATTCATAAATCATCATTCACAAATCATAACTCATAAATCACTGCGCCCTCTCAATCCTCATACCCACGCTTTTTACAGCAACAAGTGGGTTAACCCGCATATCCTGCGCTATCTTAAAAGTGTACTTTCCGGGTTTGGGGAAAATGGCATTTTGCTGTATTTGCACCTGCATATCGCAGTTATCGCCCCCTTTGGGCGTAGTATCTTGAGCGAATGCGTCCCGCTTCGCTCTACTATGTTTTGTAGCCTCCGGCTACTGTATTCGTGCTCTCTCGCCCCACACGTCTTCCAACTGGCCATGCTCGTTTATGCATACATGCTCCACATTTAATCACCCTGCTTCTGCGAAATCACCCCCCTGAAAATTGGTTCGGTAGGTGAATAGGTTTAAGAGGTCAAAACAACATTAGAAGCAGAGGTTTGCGAGTTTTTCTCTTTCACTTTGTATTCCCTGCGCACATTTTCCAGCTCGTCATTCATCTTTAAAATGGCGTCTAGGTGCGCGGGTTTATCCAAATAGCTCACCTTGTGCTCCTGGTTCAACCGTGCTTTGATTTCCTCAGTTTTGTTTATTCGCTTTATCATGGTTTAGAGGTTTCTGAGATTGCGTGTGTAAATTGAAAAGGGTTGCAAAGATAAGGCAATATTCTCTAATTTCCCATCTGTTGGGTCCGGTTTGATCAATTTATCCTGATAAGCAGCCAAAATTAACGGTTTATTGAAGTAAATATTTGCTTCCGTGGCATCCAAAATGACAATCCCGTTTGCCATCTTCTTTTTCATCAGGTTCTTGTCGCTGATTTCCGCTATCCATATGAACTTAGGCATCGGTGTCTCAAGTATCAACTCCCTTACATCATCTTGAAACGTGCCGTTCAAAGCTAAAGAATCTTTAAATGACCTGCTTGAGGCGAGAAACGTTTTTATCAACACCTCACTACCATGCTGTATAGGCTCTGGCCCGGTCACTAAGAAATTGAATATAAAATTCTTTGCTTCAAATGCTTCAAGGTAGATTTTATGATATAATGGCACAATGAAATGCCTTACTTGGCAAGTATGCCAGGGCGCAGGGTAATAAGGATGTTTCGCCGGGCTGTCAAGCCCGGCTTTCTGGTATATTGGGCAATTATCATCAATGAATATAAACTCTTTCTTTATACCGTCCAGATCGTAAAGCTTTATTCCCTTAGCCACCACTGCCGATTTCAATGTCGGATTGAGAATTTGATTTTCCAGCAAGGCGTCAATTTGCCCATCATTTATTTGCTCGTGACCAACACATAATATCGCATGTCCTATATTACCACCTGCATGCATGTTATCCACAGCCAATGTTACGGGTATCCCACTTTCCACGTAGGTGCTTATCAGTTTTTCAAAATCCTGCTTGTATTCTTCTCTTCCATAAACTCTGGTTCCAAAACCAAACTCCCGCAACGCAAAAGACATCTGTTGTATATTCAACCCCTTTGATGGCAATTGGCGCTCAGTTGTTACCTTATTTAATGCGGTAATTATTTTGGATGGTAATACGGGATTATACTCCGGATACTTGTTCCCAAAATATTCCATGATAGCCCATAATGTAGTTTCGGCGCAGGATAGCGTTTCTGTATCCTGTGATGAATGAGGGAATCCCTCGACTTCAAATTTGATTCCGTTTACAGTTGTGTGAAATTTTGTCCAACAGCTTAAAAAAGTATTTTCTTTTAGCGCCTGCGGTGAAATAACACTCCGCCCAATCACAAAAGGTTGTATGGGTCTCAAAACAATGAAGCCCCTGTAAATATTTTGTAATTCTTTTACCCTTTCCGGTTGGCGAAAATCTCCATCCTTAATTTCTCCTTCAAACAACGATAACCGGATACAATCCCTTTTATAATTATTAAGTTTTGATGAATAATAATGATAATAGCTGTCTCGGTATACTTTGTCAACATAGGATGTTTCAGCGAGTATATAGCAGGTGTCTTTCAATTTTGCCAGATGTGGCTTGACCCTGTTCTCGGCCAATTTCTTTGCTGTTTCAGGATTAACCTGATATTCTTCCATTAGTAGTTGCGTTACTAATTCAACGCCTTTAGTAATCGGGGCAATATATGTGGATATGCTCATTTTTTTTGTTTCAATGCTTGGCGAAAGTAAAAATACTTAGCTTATCCTTTACATCCAATGTAACGCTATCGTGGCAGGACTGGGGTTAACATTTAAAAAGCACGCACGGCACGCATATAATCTGGGTTGCCCCTTTGGGCGTAGTATCTTGAGCGAATGCGTCCCGCTTCGCTCTACTATGTTTTGTAGCCTCCGGCTACTGTATTCGTGCTCTCCCGCCCCACACGTCTTCCAACTGGCCATGCTCGTTTATGCATACATGCTCCACATTTAATCACCCTGCTTCTGCGAAATCACCCTGCCTGATTGAATGACTTTGTTATTACCAATTACGTTGTAGATATAAATTCCTGGAGGAAGATTATCTGTTTCGAGAACGGTTAATTGTTTAGTTATCACTGTATTCATTACACTTTGTCCCAAAACATTATAGATTCTCAATTCAACGTTATTAATCCGCAATGCATCATTTATCAGAATGTTAATTGAAGTTGAAAAAGGATTGGGATAAATGGTAACTGCCCCGGTTGTATTTCCATTAGCAACGGAAATAATACCTGTTGGACATAATGTAAGCGTTGCACTCACAGAAGTATCATTGGGCAGGCATGTTCCTGTGATGACAACATTATAGCCGCTGGTTGTGTCCGACATATTCACAGAATCAATCGTCAACGTATTCGTAGTAACGCCTGAAATATTTCCTCCATCGGTTAAGTTCACAGTTCCTTTTCTCCATTGATAGGTAATACCTGTACCGGTTGCTGCAATCGGAAAACTTACCGAACTTCCCACACATGCTGTTTGACCGGCAGGCCCGGTGGTAATGGCTGGAGCCGCGTTAAGCATTAAAGAAACGTCCGGTGAGGTATCACCAGGTGAAAAAGAACCGTGTATAATCACATTGTAAGTGGAAGAAGTATCAGAAACACTGACAGAATCAATAGTGAGTATAGCAGAATTTGCGCCTGATATATTTCCTGCGTTGCTTAGGTTTGTAGTTCCCTTTCTCCATTGATAGGTAAGATTCGTTCCGCTTGCATTCACTACAAAACTGACTGAACTTCCGGCACAAGCCGTTTGATTGGTTGGCTCAGTAGTAACGCCGGGAGCACCCGAAGCACAACCGGGGGGCATGATAGCGGTAATTGCAGTAGTTGTTAAAGCGCCTGTAGTTGTAAGCGCCCTGCCATTAAGCATTACTCCGGTATTTAATGCACCCAAGGCGCCGTTATTGACTATTATCGTTCCGCAGAAAACAGAATAGTTGTTTATGCCCACAGCGCCTTCAATTTTCCAATACACATTTTTTGCCTGCGTTCCGTTAATCAATTGTACCGTTGAATAGGTGCTTGTAGAAAGTGCACCGTTTATCTTGATAACAAATACTGCATTCGAATCGCCTTGTGCATTGAGGAAAACGGTATCTGTAAATACAGTAGCAGCATTAAGTAAGTAAGTATGCGGCGTAAGGACCAGATTGTTTCCAAACTGTGCAGGATACAACAATTGAATATCAACAGGCAGTGTGTTCAGATAATTATATACAATATGCAAATCAGCCGCACATTGCGCTGTAGAAGGATCAGGAATGGGATGGACGGTACCTGTTACCAACGCCGTATCGAAGCCGGTAGTTAAACCTACATTCGTTCCCACATCCCCTGTCACATGCGTTACACCCGAATTTGAAACGGCTCCATCCGAAGAAAACAGTGCATAACATTCGGTAGAACCAAGGGCAGGCGCAATTGGCCCGGTAAGCAAGGGGCTTCCGCAGCCGATAGGCGTATATGCCATCACACCGTTAACAGTTACTGCCCCGGTAGTGGAAAGTGCCCTTCCTTCAAGAGTATCACCAGCATACATTTTGATGGCTGCATTGTTCGCAATAATAGTTCCTCTCATGGTAGTACCTGCTGCCATACTTACCAAACCTTCTACTTTCCAAAACACATTGCACGCCAACGCTCCCTTAATCAATTTGATTTTGGAAGAAGCGTTTGTAGAAAAGGCTCCATGAATCTGAAAAATAAATACAGCATTGGAATCACCCTCTGCATTTAATATAAGGACTGAGTTAAGCGTTGCCGCACTTGAGATAGCATACACGCCGGCAACAAGGGTATCGCCGTTTCCAAGTAAGGACGCCGGGTGGAAGGTTGGAATTGCACTATTCAGCTGATTATAGGCAATCAGCAAATCTGCCGCACATTGCGCGCTTGCGCCATTGCCATTGTTCATTACACCGTTCACATTACCGAAACCTGTGCTTGAACCGCTGTTCGTGCCTATACTGCCTGTAAGTTGCGAAATCCCGGTGTTGGTCACAGCGCCATCCGTAGAAAAAAGAACAAAATTTGCCGCAGTTCCCAAGGTAGGCGCCTGAGCAAAATTTACTTTAGGAAATGCTGATAAAATGACTGATGTAATAATAAGGAGTAGTTTATTTTTCATAACTAATTATTTTCAGTGGTGATTTAATTTCCCTTTTCATTGTTTCTAAGTTATGCTAAGTTGACCCCCTTTTTAATGGTAAGCCTTACACAATTCCATAAAAGAATTACATCATTCACACATGAGTCTCCGAAAACGGGTTTAAAAAAAATTGGCTAAACTTGTTACTCTATAAGTTGCCCCCTTTGGGCGTAGCATCCTGAGCGAATGCGTCCCGCTTCGCTCAACTATGTTTTGTAGCCTCCGGCTACTGTATTCGTGCCCAAAGTCAGGCGTAAAAATGTAATGCTGCCGACATTGGAAGTTGTTTGGGACATGAGGCCCAAACATTTCATTTAAACTTCCAGGTTGGCCTGCGGCACACCTGGAAGAACGGGAGATTTGACAACTTTTAAAAAGTTGTCAAATCTGTAACGCCTGTTGTTCAGGTCTTCCGTTGCAGACGGGCGACCAGGAGCTTAAAAATACCTGCAAGGTTCACCACCTGCGGTTATATTGTTGGAATGATGGGAAAACATTAGAGATAGAAAGTTCAGTTCAATATATTATCTTTGTGAAAACCTAAAAAGCCGGCATGGTAGTTTCTGAAATAGAGTTATTCGAAGTTTTATCGCAACAATTGGGGGCAGAAAAAGCAAAATCTCTGGTTCAATATGTTGAGGCAAAGGTAGATAAACGCCTGGAGGATAAAACTAGCGTATTTTCCACGAAGGAAGATATTGCCAAATTGGAAACAAAAATTGCTGAAAGCAAAGCCGAACTACTAAAGTGGATGATTATATTATTCGCTCCATTTTACGTTGGCATGATTGTATTTTTAGTAAAGCAGTTTTCATAATCCCCTTTTGGGTGTAGCATCTTGAGCGAATGCGTCTTGCTTCGCTCTGTTATGTTTTGTAGCATTCGGCTACTGTCTTCGTGCTCCAGAATGTCTAATTTATCCTTGCAATTTTAATATTCTGTGTTAAATTTGCAAGGATGATAAAGCGACGTTTAGAAAATCAAGTCCAGCAAGCAATACAACGCAGACCGTCCGTTGCGCTGATGGGGCCACGCCAGGTTGGCAAAACGACTATTGCCCTGAATCTGTCAGAACGGATTCCCGCTATTTATCTTGACCTCGAAAACAGCCTTGATGCTGCAAAAGTGCAAGATATTGCCGCTTTTCACGCCGAAAACAGAACCAAGCTGATTATACTGGACGAAGTACAGCGTACCCCGAAAATATTTGCACCCTTGCGCGGGATCATTGATAAGGAGCGCCGTAAAGGCAACAAGGCTGGATTATTCCTGTTTCTTGGTTCTGCCTCGATGGAGTTATTGCAGCAATCGGGAGAATCGCTGGCTGGTCGCATAGGCTATCTTGAACTCTACGGTATAGACGTACTGGAATTTGCGGGAAATAAAATGGAATCCCTCAACCAGCTATGGCTGCGCGGCGGATTTCCGGAAAGCCTGTTAGCGGCATCGGACATTCAAAGCATAGGTTGGCGACGTGATTTTATCAAAACATATCTGGAACGTGATATTCCGCAATTGGGGCCGAGAATTCCGGCACAAACCCTTGAGCGTTTCTGGACAATGCTGGCGCATAATCAGGGAAGCGTTCTGAACGCCTCGCAACTGGCAAGAAATCTTGAAGTAAGCAGTGTTACTGTCAATCGCTACCTTGATTTGATGGTTGACCTTTTACTTGTAAGACGATTGCAGCCTTGGGCGGTGAACGCAGGAAAGCGTCTGGTGCGCGCGCCTAAAGTCTATGTGCGTGATAGCGGCCTGGCACATGCCTTGTTGAACATCTCCGTTTATAACGACCTGATAAGCCATCCTGTGGTTGGCGGGAGTTGGGAAGGATTTGTCATTGAAAATATCATGTCGGTTGTGCAAGGCCGGGCATTGCCCTATTATTATCGCACCGCTGCCGGTGCGGAAATTGACCTTATCCTGGAATTTTCTGGGCAGGAAAAATGGGCGATAGAAATTAAACGCAGTTCCGCGCCTGCCTTGTCTAAAGGCTTTCATATCGCTTGTGAAGATATACGGGCAGATAGAAAATTCGTAGTCTACTCCGGTATTGACAGGTTTTCTCTGGGCGAGAAAATAACCGCGATTTCATTAGCCGATCTTATGCAGGAAATCTTGAGCAAGATAGAGAGTTAGTACTGGCAAGGCTTGCATGTCTTTACCACAGTATTGCGACACTTTCACGACAATACATAATAGTGTAAAGGCCATGAATTATCGCCTCCGAAGCTATTCCCCTTTGGGCGTAGCATCCTGAGCGAATGCGTCCCGCTTCGCTCTGCTATGTTTGTAGCCTCCGGCTACTGTATTCGTGCCCCAAACCACGCAAACTCACCTGCGGTTATTCATAACAATTTCATCTTAACCGGATTTTGCCTGCAATCAAAAACGGTGACAATTTTTACAAGTGGCTCCTCTATCCAGTAAATGATTTTGTAATTACCCTCAACAAGATACCGGTATTCTAAATCCCTATGCTTTAACAATTCCTCAGGCTACCCGGTCCGCGGCTGATTTTCAAGGGCGATAGTAGTATCAATAATTGAGTCAACAATTTTCGGGGCTACATCAATGCCTGCGCTGGTTTTACAATAATCAAAAATATCCTCTAATTTGTTAATCGACGTTTCGGTCCAATAAACTTTTAATCCCATGATTTGGAGTCCTCTTTTAATTCATGAACGCTTTTAAGCCTGTTGTTTTTAGAATCCTCCTCAGCCATATTAATCATTCCCTCAAATTCGCTCATGGTGTAAGGAACCTGGTTGGCGGCACGGTTTTTCCGCTTTTCCAATTTCAGCATATCCTCCAGCTTATTAATAATAGCTTCATTATTGATTCTCAAAAATTCCTGCACAAAATGAATTTTTCTTTCCTGAAGGCCCATGGTTTTGTTTTTTTAAAAATTTACAGAATTTTATGTAGACTGGCATTTTGCTAACCAACTACCCAGGGCAATCGGGTCTGGAAAATTTTGGCCTCATTTAAATGGTTAAAACCATTTTTTGCCTGCAATTTACATAGCCCACGATTTAAATCGTGGGCTATGTAAAGGTAAAAACCGGATAAAACCGTTTCAACGGTTTCCACGACCACTCCACGTGCCCGGAAAAAGTTAGACCCGATTGCCCTAACCAACTACCCCACTCGTCCTCGTCTGTTGCATAGCCTTTTTGCATAGCTCGACGAGGATGGAAGTGGCTTTAGCATTTGCAATGCGTCTGTATTTTGCACCTTTGGGTGTAGCATCCTGAACTAAACCTTTCAGGTCTTCGCCATGCCGTCAGCCATGCAGAGACCTGAAACGTTTTGCCCTTCTGTTTAAGTTGTTGCCTTTGTTTTAGTTCTCTGCAAACTCCTTCAACCAGGTTCCAATAATAAGGGTCCATCCACCTTCGAAATTGTGTTTTGCAAAATCCGGGTTCTCTTTCAGGAAGGTGTCTAAACCGGTATGGGGAAGTGATGGAAAATAACTAGTAAATAGCCAGTATTTGCTGAATGTGTTCTTCGGTTAAAGGTTTTTGAAAATAGCCCTTTACAAACGGGTAATCCATTTTTTTACACTTTTCCATATCGCGGTCACTGGAGGAGAGCATAAATACATAGGGTTGGGGTACCGGATTTTTGTAATGGTTAAATGCTTCAAGAAACTGAAGGCCGTCCATTACCGGCATATTTATATCCATCAGTATAATATCGGGCAGGGTTTGGGTGTTTTTAATATAGGTAAGCGCTTCGCTTCCGTTCAGGCACTCGTCCATCTGGCAGTTGATGTCGCTTTCTTTAAGCATCAGCTTGTTCAGATAGGTCATTGCCTTATCATCATCAACTAATAAAATTTTATGCAATGCCACTGCAGTTTGGTTTGCTGTCATGTGTTTTCATTGAGGGGTTATGAAATCAGGCTTTCAAATTTTCTTTGCGTTTTCTGTTTGTCCGGGCTCGTTCAAAGTTACGCACAAAAACGCACGGCGGACTATCTCTTGTAAGATACCTGCAATGTATAATATAAAGGCTATGTTGTATTTTGAATTTATCCACATTATCTGAAATTCGGGTCGGCAAACCTTCTGTCGTGCAGAAACTGTTGATCTGTAAGGGTTTTTAAAAAGGCGATGATATCGGCCTGCTCCTGTGCGGTAAGGCCTGTGTTCTTTTCAATGCTCCTGTCGTAGTTGGTAAAAAACTTTCCGTTGGCATAGTGGGCAAGTACTTGCTGCAGGGTTTTAAAACGGCCATCGTGCATGTAGGGGTGGGTCATTTCAACATTTCGCAGGCCGGGTACTTTAAATTTCATGTAATCACCGGCCATGCCGGTTATTCGCATCCTTCCTGAATCTGCCAGTGCGGTATCGGGTTTTAAACCAATATTGCGGAAAGTATTATCAGTAAATAAAGGTTCCTTATGGCAATTAATGCAATGGCTGCGGAAAAGCTGCAGGCCGTTTAATTCCTGCGGGTTAAACTCCTGTTCGCCTTTTACATAGCGGTCGTATTTGCTGTTGCAGCTTATCATCATGCTGGTAAACTGTGCAAGGGCTTTCAGCAATTTCCCGCTCGTTATTACGGTGTCTTTAAAAGCGGCACTGAAATCAGCCACATAACTTTTATTATGCTGCAACTTATCAAGCACATGCGCCAGCGTTTCATCCATTTCTTTATTGTTGGTGAGTGGCGCCAGCGGCTGAACTTCCAGGTGGTTGATGCCGCCATCCCACATAAAGTTTTGCTGCCATATCAGATTTTGTATAGCCGGTACATTGCGGTTGCCGATTAAACTGTTAATTCCGTGACTAAGGGGATGGTCAATATGCGCAAAGGCGGCAATGCGCTGGTGGCAGAAGGCACAGCTTACCGAACTGTCTTTTGAAAGGATGGGGTCGTAAAATAGTTTACGGCCGAGGGTGAACCCCTCAGGTGTAACCGGGTTATTTTTAAAATCGTAAACAGGTTGGGGGAAACCTAAGGGATTAGTGAACTCAATATCCTTGGCAGTGATAATAAAATAAGGATTGGTTTCAGTAAAACTGCTGAACCCGAAATACAACGCGCAGGCAAAGAAGAAAAGATAAACGCACTTCAACTTCATTCATCAGCATTTATGGTAAACATATCGGCGTAATTATCGGCAATGGTGGTGGCATGGTGAAAATCTGTAACTGACGATAATTTCGAGAAGTCAATTGTTGCAGGACTTTTTAGTATTTGCAGCACATCTGCTTTTAAAGCAATGCCGTTGTCTTTATGGTCGGAAATGGTTAAGCCCTTTTTACCAAAATCAAGTTCCACTTTTCTGATGCAATTATTGGGTGCGGCATACCCGCCAATGTGATATTCAAAAATATGGCCCGGCGAGGTGGACGCATCAGCATGCCCTTCCAGCTTTAAAAAAATGTAACCGGTGTTCCAGGTCCAGAACATGCCGTTAACAGGGTCGAGCGCGCCGCTTTGGGCGCCGCTGCAATTGTGCAGGCTATCTACGCCAATAATAAATTGCACGGAGCTATAATTACCTACCGGCACATTACCAAGCGTTATTGATTTTGATTCATCGTCTTCTTCATCCACTAAAAAATAACCGGGCAGCGAAACCTCAGCGCCGTTGTTGCTTTTAAGTTTAATGTTGCTGATGTAATACCGAAACCGCGATACAGTAAACGTTTGGCCCAGTTCGTTTTTATAATACACCGTATCTAATTGCAAGGGCTGAAGGCCGGCGTAATGTTCAATATGGATATAGAGTTTGGCCTTTTCAACCGGTGGTGTGAAGGAGGTGGTGATAATGAGGAGTGCCAGAGTAATCAGAATGCTGATGACGCCGTTGCGTTTCATCTTGTAGCAAGTAGCATCGGGGTTACTTCGTGGTATCCCGATAGTTATCGGGAGGCAATGATGCATCTTTTTTGTTGAGTCCATGCAGCTAAAATAGTTATTTCAAAAGCCTCAATAAAAACATTAATGTGCCGGTGGGCCATCGGGTGGTGGAGGGCCATCGGGGCCATCGTGCGGAGGCCCGTCGTGCTGTGGGCCGCCATGGTGCGGTGGAGGAGGAGGGCCCATGCGGTGCATAAGCCCGGCAATAATGGAATCAAACTTTTTTTGCTGTTCGGCATTGCAGATGGCCCGCACCTGCCTGAAATGCACAAAGGTTAAGGATTCAATCTGCGACCGGATATGCCCCATGGTATCAATAGTAGAAGCTACCAGTGCTGAGTCGGGATTATCGGCATGTATCATTTCAAAAAAGCGGTCGTGTATTTTTCTTTCTTTTTCGTGTATCGGTTCCATGCTGTCGCCAAGGTTGCGTTGCAGCTGCGCGTATTGCTCCTCCTGCTGTTGGCTAAACTTTAACTGCGTAATCAGAAACTTAGTGGTAGCGGGCCCCTCATGATTGCCGGCGTGTTGCGTAAACCACATAAAAGTTACCAGCCCCAGGTTTAAGGCAATTAAAATAAAAATTACTGATATTAATAAGGTACTGTTGCCAATTGGTTTCATAATGCTATATATTTAAAAGGCCATCGCTTGTATCTGAAATGGAATATTGTTTTGCAAAACTCTGCAACTGCTTTTCACGGCTCACATTTTTACCAAACACTACACAGGTAAACACATTCATGGTTACTATAAGCAGTATAGCCGCTACTGCCCGGTAAATGGTGGCTTTACTAACCGCATCGGGCACTATACGCAACCTGTCCGTCTGCAGGTGCTGCATCATGTTGCCATACATACCGGTGGGCGCAATAGCAGGCTGTAAGCCATCCAGGCTGTTCAGTGCTTTATCAATCCATTGCTCTTTACTGCGTTCCATATATTGTTAGATGTTTAATGAGTAGCTAACTTGCGGCCCCTCCCGTCCCCAAAGGGGAGGCTAAAACCAAATACAACTTCTAATCATTGTTCATTCATTCTAAAAATTGGTTTTGTAATAATCTCCCAGCAGGTCCTTCAAATTTTGTTTGGCCCTGAACATCAGCGACTCTACCGAGGGTAAACTTAAACTCATCACTTCTCCTATTTCGTTATAACTCAACCCTTCAATTTTATGCAGGGTAAAAGCGATTTTCTGGTTTTCGGGCAGGGCATCTATGGCCTTAAATAAGTAAGCTGCAGTTTCTTTGTTTTCGAGCTGCACACCGGGGTGAATAAAATCAGGGGGATCATAACGGGGATTATTGCTGGTTTCGCTAAACAGGCTGCTTACAAAAGCAAACCGTTTCTTGCGCTTTTTGCTGCGCAGGTGGTCTAACGACTTGGTCATGGCTATGCGGTACATCCAGGTGCTTAGTTTGGCTTCTTCTTTAAAGCCGCTTATACTCCGGTATACCTCCATAAACACTTCCTGGGCCATATCCTCGGCATCCTCTGCACTATGCAATACACCCAGGCAGGCATTAAAAATCCTATCCTGGTAAGTTTTTACCAGGTATTCAAAAGCCTGCCCATCGCCCTGCTTTAAAAGGGCTGTAAGTTCAGCATCGGTCAACGCGTTGTTATATGATTAGACGATGTGTGAATATAAAACTTGCGGGGGAATACAAACTCACCCTGTCCTGCCGGATGCAAACCAAATTGTCGTTGTCTGGCAGGAATTCCGGTTGGCGGGGATGCCAAACCGGGTGCCCTTGTGGTTGGCGTCCCCGCCAACCACTTGTATTCCGAACGACAATTTGGTTTGCACCTGTCCTGCCGGACATCCCTCTCTTTGAAAAAAAGAGAGGGATGTACAAAACAGCTCCCCACCAAGGCATCGGGCACATACACGCCGAAACGAGGCATACCTGTTTACCCCTGCAACAGCAAAAAGCCGGCTGCGCTTTAAGCCGGCAACTAGTGGACCATGCCATTTAAATAAGTAACCACCTGGCGCACTTCGCCCTCTTCGGTATATAAAATGCGGGTGCCGTTGCCGTTTTTCAGGGTGCCGGCATCGCGGGTCTTACTGGTGCTGTCAAAGTTGTTGAGCACAGTCCAGTCCAGGCCGTTTTTAAATATCTCTTCGGTCCACAGCACGCCGTTGGGGTAGTAATATTTAAGCGTATCGTTAAACTGGCCGTTTAAAAAAATGGCTGTGCTCATAATACTGCCGTTGGCGTAGTAAACAGTACCGGTGCCGTTTTTAATTCCGTTTACCAGGGTTTGCACCTGCTGTTTTTTACCATCTTCAAATTTGGTCATAACGGCCATCGAGTCGTTGGCAAACTGGCATGTTTCGGTTACGGTTTTGCCATCGGGGCCATAGTAAACCGAAAAGCCCGACTGGCGGCCTTGGGTAAACATCATGTCGTATTTAAGCGTGCCGCCAAGGTCGTAAGCCTTCCAGTGGCCGTCCAGCAGATTGTTTTTAAAGTTCTGTTCGTGTATCTTATATCTTTTATGGTGGTCGGTGTTATCGGTTACATAAGTGGTAAAAAGCCCATTCCGCTGGCCATTAACCAAAGTGCCCTCCTCACACATCAGCACGCTGCCGGGCAGGCCTATGCGGGTTTTGCTGGCGCTGCTAATAAACGAAACATCGGGGTCGGCAACCTGGTAGATGCGCGTAAAACCGTTTTTGCCGGGTGTAATATTTTTAAATGCGGTGGAATCCCTATCCCTCACCAGGTCGGGCATCATGCCATTGGCTGCCGGGGTTGATTGCTGCGCATGGGCCACACTGCCCAGGCATAAAAGAACAAACATTAAAAAAGCATTTTTCATAAGCGGCAAAGCTATGTAAAAAGCGGAATTTGGGGGGATGGGGAGAGTTAATACAAACAGCTGTGAATATAAAACCTGCGGTGAGATTCAGCCAACTCAACCTGTCCATCGCGGGGTAAGGTGGGTCTGATCAATCAAACATTTACTTTTAGTTCCGGGTGCCATTGTGCTAAGAAACTGTCTTAAATTACATTAATAATACATTTAAAACGCAGGAACCAAAACTAATTCTTGCCACAAAGGCACTAAGAGGCTATTAAAAATTAAAATAAAATGCAATTTAACACAAAGAACACAAAGAAAAATGCCAATACAAAGGCCACAAAAGAGTATATTTTTGGTGCTCTTTGTATTTAACCAGTAACTCCGCTGAATCTATACGTAATATAGTTGTAAGGGGCGGATATAGCTTGAGGTGGTGAGTTTTTCAATCATTTTTACATATTACGTATATACGTATGATATAAAATGCCTTGAAAATGGTACTAAGTAAAAGAGAAACCCGCTCCCAGCAATGGTTTGGGATTGAATTGCGTAAATCAATTACGTAAATGAATTGCGGAGTTACGGTTTAACTTTGCGTGCTTTGTGATAACATGTATTTCTTTTCTTTAATTTTTAACAGCATCTAAGGCACTAACTTGTTTTTTTAAAAATTGCGGCTATATACCAATGTCATTAAGTTAAGGAAATTCTGACCACAGAGTGGTCAAAGCTTGTGTAGAAATAACCGGTAAAAAGGATATACGGCCCCAGCGGGGTCGAACCTTTGACCCGCTTAACTAAACGACATTGCGGCTATATACAGTGCTTTTAACCTAAAAGTCAAAAAACTTAAAGCATTTTTTTTGTGTTCTTCGTGTCTTTGTGGCTATATGTATTTGTTTTCTTTAATTTTAAACAGCTTCTAAGGCCTGGTATAACAGCATAATCCTGTTTTGCTCCTTAAATCACTCTTTTTGTACAGCCATAAGTCCATCAGACTTCTTCTTCTGTTTCGCACGCTTATAATCTTCATTATCGCGATTTACAGGCTGGTTATGATTATTATTAAATTTTGCGTAGTAGGTTTTGTGGGACTCATGCTGCAAATAGGGTTCGGGGTCATTGATTACCACTTTATATGCCTTGTAAAAATTAAAAACTGCATAACGCAGTGGCAAGGTATTTGAAATTATCCAGGCACCTTCTGCCTTATAAATAAACTGATGGTCCGGCACGTAATAGTAAACCTCAATCTCAGGCATGTAATAATAGTATACGTAATCATATCCGGCAGGCCCCCAGCTGGGTTGTTCGCTCAGATTTGATGCACACCATACACATATCCTTACCTGTGCAGTTGAAGTATCAAATGCCAAACTGTATAACAGTACAACGATACATGTAGCCCATGTTTTCATTGTTTTTTATTTTACCTGCAATATGTGAAAACTGCATCACCCGCCAATGAAACATCCTTTACCGGTAATAAGTTTAGCCGGAATGGAGATTTAGCAACGGGTTTTATTAATTATGATATAAGCTAATAAAGTAAGGGTATGGCATAAAAAAAGGCGCTCCATCTGGAGCGCCTCTCTATTCTTATTTTGGTTTGGCATCCCCGCCAACCAAAAACTATTTGATGATTTCAGTAACCTGACCTGCACCTACGGTACGGCCACCTTCGCGGATAGCGAAACGAAGGCCTTTTTCCATAGCGATAGGGTAGATTAATTTAACTGTTAATGTTACGTTATCGCCGGGCATAACCATTTCAACACCTGCAGGCAAAGTGATTTCGCCTGTTACGTCAGTAGTACGGAAATAGAATTGCGGACGGTATTGGTTGAAGAATGGAGTGTGACGTCCACCTTCTTCTTTGCTCAATACGTAAGTTTCGCATTTAAACTCGGTGTGCGGGGTAACGGAACCTGCCTTGCACACAACCATTCCACGTTTGATTTGCTCTTTTTCAATACCTCTTAATAACAAACCAACGTTATCGCCGGCTTCGCCACGGTCAAGTATTTTTTTGAACATTTCAACACCTGTTACAGTTGAAGTAAGGGCTTTGTCGCCTTCTTTTTGTAAACCGATGATTTCAACTGAATCGTTAGAATTGATAACACCTCTTTCAATACGGCCTGTAGCAACAGTTCCACGGCCTGTAATAGAGAACACGTCTTCTACCGGCATCAGGAACGGAAGGTCAATCCTGCGCGGAGGGACCGGGATGTAGCTATCTACTGCTTCCATTAAATCATCAATAGATTTAATCCATTTAGCTTCACCATTCAAAGCACCAAGGGCCGAGCCTTTGATTACAGGAACGTTAGCGCCGTCGAAACCGTAGAAGGTTAACAGGTCACGGATTTCCATTTCACCCAATTCTAAGAACTCAGGATCGTCAACAAGGTCAACTTTGTTCATGAAAACTACAACCTGTGGAACACCAACCTGGCGTGCCAAAAGGATGTGCTCACGTGTTTGAGGCATAGGGCCGTCAGTAGCGGCTACCACTAAGATAGCTCCGTCCATTTGAGCGGCACCCGTAACCATGTTCTTGATATAATCCGCGTGTCCCGGGCAATCAACGTGTGCATAATGACGGTTAACAGTAGCGTATTCAACGTGTGCTGTATTGATAGTGATACCTCTTTCTTTTTCTTCAGGGGCGTTATCAATGGAAGAGTAATCTCTTACCTCTGCCAAACCTTTTTTCGACAACACCGTAGTGATCGCTGCAGTCAAAGTAGTTTTGCCGTGATCCACGTGACCGATAGTACCGATGTTAACGTGCGGCTTGTCTTTAATAAATTTCTCTTTAGCCATTGTTATTGTTTTTAATTGTTTTTTTTAAATGTTTATGTCGATTTTAATGATACACTTTAATCCTTGTAAAAGGGATATTTTATGGATGTTTAACTACAACCTGTTTAAGAACGATACCCTTCTTCTACGTTACTCCAAATTCAACATTCACATGAGCCGTTGATGGGAATCGAACCCGCGACCTCTTCCTTACCAAGGAAGTGCTCTACCACTGAGCTACAACGGCTTATTATCGTGCATCCGTCCCTTCCTTCCCCCGCGACCTTCCCGCACCAGTGCGGGATGCTCTACCACTGAGCTACAACGGCTTATTTAACCTTTCATCCGTTCAAGCCCTTCCTGCGGCTTGTTTCCTTTAACCAAAACCAAATTGGTTGAAGTTACAATTTAAATGAGCGGGAGACCAGGTTCGAACCGGCGACCTATAGCTTGGAAGGCTATCGCTCTACCAACTGAGCTACTCCCGCATTAATTGCTGAATGATGATTTTTGATTTATGAATGAATACAAGGGCATTTCCTACAATCAGAATTCATAAATCATCATTCAGAAATCAAAAACCGTCCTGGTGGGGAGACAAGGATTCGAACCTTGGAACTCGTAAGAGGACAGATTTACAGTCTGTTGTCGTTGGCCACTTGACTATCTCCCCAAAAACGGTAAACCTGCCTTCCGTCAGGCAGGTACTACAAACAAAGAACACTACACGAGCCGAAGGAGGGAATCGAACCCCCGACCTACTGATTACAAATCAGTAGCTCTACCAGCTGAGCTACTTCGGCAATTTTGAAACCTTCTGTTTAGCCCTCTGTACAGAGTCAAAAACTTCCACTTTCCTTCATTAAATTCAAAAAACGACATAATACCCCCCAAAAAGGGACGCAAATCTAAACAGTTAATTCAATTTTCAAAAGCAGGGAAAGATAATTTGAGAAGATTTTTTGGCGAAACACACTTACAAGGGTGCAGATGCGTATAAAATATCCTTGCAACGGGATATAAAACACACATGGTGGGAAAAGGTTTAAAATGCAATTGTTTCCCGCGGAGGCATCAGGGCAACCGGGTCTGGAAAATTTTGGCCTCATTTAAATGGTTAAAACCATTTTTTGTCGGCAATTTACATAGCCCACGATTTAAATCGTGGGCTATGTAAAGGTAAAAACTGGACAAAACCGTTTCAACGGTTTCCACGACCACCCGAGATGCCCGGAAAAAATTTAGACCCGATTGCCTTGACGGAGGCACGGAGTTAACAGCCGGGGAATACGTTTTTGTATTTTCTCTGCATTTCCATCCATATCTCCGTGCGAAATATTTTTTCGATATTAATTTCTACCCGTTGGCCCGGTTACACCGCCAGTGCCCGGGTAGCGCCCATTGGGATTACCTGGAAAACCACCATTTCCCGGGCCGGGGTTTTGGCTGGGCGGAGCCTGTGAACCCTGGCTGCCGGTGCCGTTATTGCCCGTCATCCCCGCCGCACCAGGTTGATTCGGAACGGCAGGTTGTGGCGCCCCCGGCATGCCCGGTTGAATAGTGCCGGGCTGTTGTGGGTTTGGCAAACCATTATTACTGCCGGGTTGCTGGTTTGGTAAAACGTTATCTCCTGCCGGGTTCGTGCCCGGTTGGTTAGGTGTGCTGCCCGGCTGCACTGCACCCGGCTGACCGGGATTTGCAGGTGCCACCTGGCTATATACTGTTGCAAATGCCATCGAGATAATTGATACCAACAGCATTAACTTTTTAGTTCCTTTCATGATTTCTGGTTTTAATCATTTAATATGCAAGGAAAAGTGTGCCAGTTTACAAATAGCTTGTTTTGCAGCAATTTTGACCGTTATGAAGGGAATTGATGCGTAATTTTTTGTACG
>Ga0182030_10011209_pt1 | contig 18105 bp, 22 predicted proteins | sample 812S3MmetaG_FD_121299 | JGI IMG/M metagenome (GOLD analysis project Ga0182030, IMG submission 121299) | Permafrost microbial communities from Stordalen Mire, Sweden - 812S3M metaG (Illumina Assembly) | ecosystem: Environmental > Terrestrial > Soil > Wetlands > Permafrost | place: Sweden...
ATACTGATAGAAAAAATAAAAAGTGTTGTTGTTGAAATGGTGCATTATGAAGATGAGTTACCCAAAATCAAAAATTCCGATTATATCAGTGCGAAACTTCACTATAACTATACCTATCTCGCTAACCTTTTTTCGGCTGTAACGGGCATCACTATTGAACATTACATTATCACGCACAAAATTGAACGGGTAAAAGAATTGCTGGTATATGACGAACTCAGTCTTAAAGAAATAGCCTGGAAACTCCATTATAGCAGCGTGGCGCACTTATCCAACCAGTTCAGAAAAATTACAGGGTTAACCCCAACATTTTTCAAACATCTGAAAGATAAAAGACTTACCGCCCTCGAAAATGTAGGAATCGTGGAACCCTCAGCAACATACATAATGTATCCTTACCATAGTAAGGGCCTGGCCGTTCAGGTGAATGGGGAAAATTTAAAATTCAAACAAAATGGCACAATATACGCCCGGCAGACTGCAACCGGATCATAAAAATTCAGAAGCAGATTTTACTATGTATGCCCTGGTAAATAACGACTTTCATAAAGGTATTGGACCTAAAGTGGCAGAACCGGAAGCGGCGCTTACAGGAACGCCCTTACACGAAAAAGGACTGCAGGAATTGCAGGAAATGAAAGCCCGCTTCGAATACATGGTTTCTTATCCATATTCTTATCCATATCATTCATGGAAGGCAAAGAAGAGGTATGCAAAAATATTTTCAGGTCACCTGAACCCAGTGGTAATGAAACATTCTTTGGCCAGAATAGTAAAATCATTGCTGTTTTAACATAACCCTCCCCCGGGATATTTGCAATCATTGAAACGCCTGAATAGCGGGCATCCCCAAAAATGTGGGAATCATGTAACACTTTGCGGGAATTATGTAACCATTAGCTATGTTAACTGCGCAGCTTTGATATGTGATAATTTTATCACAATGGCCTCCGTCAATTACGGAAATTAAAGCCTCAAAAAAATGAACACTAAAGAATTAAAAGGGAACCGGGAAGAGCAGAAAGGTAAGCTCAAACAAAAATTTGCTGTGTTAACAGACAACGACCTGATGTTTAAAGAAGGCAAGAAAGAAGAGATGCTGGGAAGAATTCGGGCTAAAACCGGCAAATCAAAAGAAGAACTTGAAAAGATTATTGAATCGCTTTAATCATCTGCTTTTGGCAACAGATACCATTTTGCCGTTTCTGGCAAAACGGTATCTTCTATGTCATAAAAATGCAGTGGTAAAGAGGAAGTATAATCATTGTTTGAAATGAGCATTGTCATTGCTTCTGGTTAATACGTGATGTTACTTTACACCGTCATTTTTCAAAAAGCTAAAACATAAAAAACAACTATTAGCAGTTTTTGCTGTGCTTAGTTCTTGTCATCCTGCGAGGTAGAGGTAAGAGATAACCACAGGTATTATCGTCAGCATGGATGGGTCAACACCATCATACACAAGGGCCTGAATATCATGAGGGAAGATAGAACATCATAAAGCCCAAAGAAGGATTAGAAACGAAGGAGTACATATAACATTTAAAAATAACCATAAAACTAAAAACGATGAGCTCAGGATCTGGAAAAGTATTATTAGGCGTATTGGCAGGCGTTGCCATTGGCGCTACATTAGGCATCTTATTCGCTCCGGATAAAGGGTCGGTAACCAGGAGGAAAATTTCCAGAAAAGGCGATGAATATGCTGAAGAACTGGAAGAAAAATTTCATGAATTCATTGAAGAAGTGACAAAGAAATTTGAAGACTTGAAAGGAGAAGCCGAAGAGCCGGTTGAAAATACAGAACATAAAGTGGAAAACGCTACGACATAAGCGCCCGTTGCCGCGAAGAAAAAAATGCAATAAGCAATGCGGGTTGCAAATGGCAAAATGAAATAGTGTGCGGGCAGATTTATGCTAAGTAGTATTATTCGCCGATGCACGTATATAAAAAGCTAAAAAAAAGGAAATATGGAAACCCACCCAGTTTCAATTGAGTCGTTATTTGAGCAAGTCGAATCATACGGCAAAACAAGTTATGAACTTACAAGGCTCAGGTTATTGGAGACTACGACCATTGTTGTAACCTCATTAATATCGGCGTTAAGCGTAATTGTTACGATTTCTCTATTCGTACTTGTTCTTAGTTTAGGCGTTGCACTGTGGCTGGGTGACTTGCTCGGCAAACCTTATTATGGCTTTTTTATTGTTGCAGCATTTTACCTGCTGGCCGCACTGGTAATGCATTTTTTTCTTTCGAAATGGATTAGAACGCTCATCAGCGGGTTGATTATTACGCAGGCGCTTCAATAAACTATATTATGGAAAAAATAAATTCAGAAGCCGGTCTTAAAGCGGCTATCCTTAAATTGGAAGCCAGGCAGGCTGATGATGGAAAAATGTTAAAAGAACAACTCCACAGCACCTATGAAAGCATGAGGCCGGTAAACCTTATTAAAAGTACTTTTCATGAAGTAGCAGCTTCTGAAGCTTTAAAAGATAAAATCGTAAATGCCTCAATAGGGCTGGCGGCCGGTTATGTTGCTGAAAAATTATTTGAAGGCGTAACGAGCGGTCCGTTAAAAAAGTTGCTGGGCGCTGGTTTAATGTTTGGTGTTACAAACGTAGTAACAAAAAATCCTGATATCGTTAAATCACTGGCAAAAGGATTTTTCAAAATTATTATTGGTAAGCCGCGCGAAAGGAGACAGGTTACTGTTTAAAATAACTCATGATCTATTAATTCAGGTCACTGGTGTCCGGTAAAAATACGCCAGGTAAGCCCTTTAGATTTTCTAATTTCACGCAATTTCATGCCGGAATCCTTTAAAAAATCTTTATGCTTTGTCCGTTTCACAAGGCATTCGAAAATAAAAAAGGGAACTGTTCAAAATCACCGGGGAAATGAAGGCGCTGAAACACGCCGGATAACCGGCCGTTATTTTTTCATCGGCCGGCCGGTAATTTAATAGTTAATTAAACAGACAAATTGCTAAAAGGCCCGAACTGCGCGTACGGAATAGGTAAAGTACTTGGAGTAGTTAAGCTGGTACCCGGTTTTGAAGTCCTGACCCCACATGAAATTGGGATAGCTCTCGTTAGAACTCCAATAGAAGTCGTCACCAAAACTACCCAGCCTGTTGTTTTTTAAATTCCTGAACATTTGATTAAGCTCATTCTTAGTTGGCAGGCGCCAATCTGAAAAACCACCCGAATTCAAAGATTTACACAAAGCTCCCGCTTCGGTCCATTTGATATTTTGGCCCTGGTCTGATGGGGCACAAACCAATCCATGACAAGCATCAGCAGTGTCTAAATAAAATACTATGCCGCCGGCGTAGGTGTCACCAATTTTAAGTTGGCAGCCCGGTAGTTCCGCAGTTACAACTTTTGAATTTGGGGCAATGGCGGAACTCAGCATAATGCCGAGAGTTGCAAGTAGCAGGAGATTTTTCATTGGTTATTGATTTATTCCAAAAAGAAAAATTAAAAATAAAAAGAAATTCAGTTGTTTTTGCATCTGGAAGGAATTTCAACTAAAAACAAAAAAGGTTGCCATTTCTGACAACCTTTTTTTGGTACCGTGGATTGTTTTCGCAGGTAGTTTATATAGTTCCTTTCTTGCAGTTTCCTTGAAGAAAATGGTATAACTCATACTTTGCCCTTCTTTTTCAGGTCGCTTTTAATGGTATTCCAGGCTACGTCCTTTTCATCTTTTCTTGATTCAGCTATAAGCCTGTCAAAAAAGTCCTCAAATTCAGCACTGTGTTTTATAAGGCGGCTTAAATCTATTTGCGCTATTTTTTTTCCAGTACCTTCTTCGGTCATAATTGTTATTCCCTTCATATACTACGTGTATTTATGGTCCTGCATCTGTTTTATCAAAATTAATCAAAATTTATTTCAGGTGCTAGTGAAACAAAAAAGGCCTCAACAGTAAAGTTGAGGCCTTTAATTTGGTACCGAAAGTGGGAATCGAACCCACACACCCGAGGGTACACGATTTTGAGTCGAGCGCGTCTACCAGTTCCGCCATTTCGGCATTTAATTCCGGAGTCTTTTTAGAAATTCCTTTCCAATTCCGCTTTTTAAATACTTTTCTCGTTTTCTTGCCTCAATTCTTGACGGATATTCTTCTGTCAGGATTAAAACAAATGGGGGCATAAGGTCTGGTCGTCTTACTTTTCCCATTATTATGTTCTCCTGTCCGCCTTTCTATATTATCGGTTAGGCCAACATAAATATAATTTCTACTAACGCTTTTAAGGGCGTATACAAAGAACGTTTTTTTATTTTCATCTAACTCCATTCTTCCATCTCTTTCCCCCCCCTCTCCCCGGTTCCGAAAGTGCGAATCGAACCTACCTATCGGTAGGCAGGCCCACACACCCGAGGATACACGATTTTGAGTCGTGCGCGCCTGCCTGCCGTCAGGCAGGTCTACCAGTTCCGCCATTTCGGCATTTAATATCCCACCATGCCCTGGCGATGGGCCGTTTTTCATTTCGGTGGGACGCAAAAATAAAGGAAAATCTAAGTTTAGCAACTACATTTTGGTAAATTGTAAATCAAATTGTAGACACAAGGCAAAGGTTCCTGCTGGCAAGTGTTTTGGGACATTTGCGACTTGTGGGACAACAGTCCCCGATGTCCCACAAGTCCCACAAATTTACCATAAGAACTCTAATCATCATAATAAACCTGCCTTTTCCGACAGGCCAGTCAGCGTCCTATTGTATTTTTTTATACACCCGTACCCTACTTGTTTATAAGTTGGCGTTATATAAAGACAGTTTAGCGCGTGCTTATACTGAATTTAGAGGCACATTATAATTTGAATGGAAGAGATAAAAGTTATCCCTAAAAAGAAAAAGGAGCCCGTGGATGTGCCGCAGGCCGAAATGCCTGTTAAGCCGACGGGTGAAAAAAAGCCTGTGAAAAAAGCCAAAGACGATAAAGAGCCTGAACCGACCTGGTATAACGATGGACGCCTGGCTAAGGTAAGCGGCCTTGCACTTATTTTATTTTCATTCATTCTGGCTGTAGCGTTTACTTCGTACTTGTTTACCCTGGCAGATGACCAGAGCGAAATGATGAATGGCGGCCTGGCAACCCTGGCTGATAATACCGTTCAGGTAAAAAATGCCTTGGGCCGTTTAGGAGCCTGGCTGGCACATCAGTTTATCAATAACTTATTTGGCCTTTCATCATACCTTATTGCCTTAACAAGCTTTGTTACCGGGTTTAATTTATTGTTGCGCAAAAACGTTTTTCCGGCCTTTAAAATTGCCGTTTACTCCTTAATTGGCATGGTTTGGTTCTCATCTGCGCTTGCTTTTGTAAATGGGCTTATTGTGCCTAACAGCGTGTTGTCATGGGGTGGTGCCTTTGGTAATTATTTAACCGGCCAGTCGGGTTACCTTACGGGGTTACTTAAACCTGTTGGCGTGGCGGCGGCGCTTACCGTGGCTATGCTGGCTTTTGTAATTGTGGTTTACAATATCAATTTCGATTTTATCCTGAATATGTTTAACGTTTTTGATAAAAAGGATGAGGCAATGGCAACAGGCGCTGATTTCGCAACTGCCAAAACGGTTGTTCCTGCTTATGTTGATACTGATGAAAACATATTCTCCAAAGACAGGATTGCCGAAGAAATATTTGTTGCAGAACCTGTAATTCCGGTAATGCAAAACACGGATGAGTTGGAAATGGAAATTATTGACCTTCAGGCAAGCAAGAGAAAAAAAGCGCCTAAAGACGAAGGCCCCCTGCAACTGGAGGTAGAGGAAGTAACACAGGAGGCAGTTGCCCGGGAAAGCTTTGGAGCCATAGGCACCACCTACGACCCTACCATGGATCTTTCAAATTACAAATTCCCAGGGCTTGAACTGTTGGAAGAGTACGGCAGCGATAAGGTGAAAATTGATGCCGATGAACTGGAAAGAAATAAAAACCAGATTATCTCAACCCTGAATAACTACCAGATTGAAATTTCGAAAATAAAGGCTACAATAGGGCCCACTGTTACGTTGTACGAAATAGTGCCGGCACCGGGTGTACGTATCTCCAAAATCAAGAACCTGGAAGACGATATCGCGTTAAGCCTGGCAGCCTTAGGTATCCGTATTATAGCGCCAATTCCGGGTAAAGGCACCATTGGTATTGAAGTGCCCAACATTAACAAAGAAATAGTTTCTATGCGCTCGCTGCTGGCATCTGAAAAGTTTCAGAACAGCACTGCCGACCTGCCAATTTGTTTAGGAAAATCAATCAGCAACGAAATTTATGTAGCCGATCTGGCTAAAATGCCTCACTTGTTAATGGCGGGCGCTACCGGCCAGGGTAAATCGGTGGGTATTAACTCTATTATTGTTTCGCTGCTATACAAGAAGCACCCATCGCAGTTAAAGTTCATTTTGGTTGATCCGAAAAAAGTGGAGTTGAGCTTGTATGAAATGCTTGAAAACCATTTTCTGGCCAAATTGCCGGGCGAGGCGGATGCAATTATTACCGATACTAAAAAGGTAGTTACCACCCTCAACGCCTTATGTGTTGAGATGGACCAGCGCTACGACCTGCTGAAGAAAGCCCAGTGCCGCAACCTGAAGGAGTATAACCACAAGTTTGTAAACCGCCAGCTTAACCCGCAAAACGGCCATAAGTTTCTACCATATATTGTTTTGATAGTTGATGAGTTTGCTGATTTGATTATGACTGCGGGTAAAGAGGTAGAGATGCCTATTGCCCGTTTGGCCCAGTTAGCCCGTGCCATTGGTATACACTTGATTTTGGCCACACAGCGCCCTTCGGTAAACATCATTACCGGCACTATTAAGGCCAATTTCCCGGCACGGATAGCTTTTAAAACCACTTCCAAGATTGATTCAAGGACCATTTTGGATACCGGAGGGGCCGAGCAATTGATAGGGCGAGGAGATATGTTACTTTCGGTGGGAAGCGATATGATACGTTTGCAGTGTGGTTTTGTTGATACCCCTGAAGTGGAGCATGTACGCGATTTTATCAGCAATCAGCAGGGCTACCCGGTTCCGTTCCTGCTACCTGAGTATATTGACCCGGAATCGAAAGAAGCCGGGGCAGATGACTTCCTGATGGATGGCGAGCGCGATGACCTGTTTGAGGATGCAGCCCGCGTAATTGTGCAAAACCAAATGGGTTCCACTTCGTTGATACAAAGACGTTTGAAATTAGGCTATAATCGCGCCGGCAGGTTAATGGACCAGTTGCAGGAAGCCGGCATTGTGGGCGATAACCTGGGCACCAAATCGCGCGAGGTGAAGTTTAAAACCGAAGTAGAGTTAGACCAGTATTTGCGCAGTTTGAATGAGAAGAATGTGTAGTTTAATATGATAAAGTGCAAATTTTATCAGGTTTTACATACTCTACCCTTTCATAGATTGCCCTAAGTCAGAGAGTTTTTATGATTTCTTTTTTTTTGTTTATTTAGAGGTAATGATATGAAAGTCATTATTTTATGAATTTACTTTTAGGATTTCTTTGTACGTATTGGTATGTTGGGTATTTGTGCATTACCTTTGTACAGGTTTTGCTCTGAAAATAAAACTATATTTTACCGCAAAACGGTTTTTAATCTCTGGTTATGACTGCAGCATATCAAAATATTTTAGGAAACGAAACTGAGTTTTTTTTGCTTGAGGAGAGCCAAAAAACTTGGTCAGGATTAAAGAAAATTGGAGTTTTAATTAAAAATGTATTTGGCATTTTCGGATTATCATTGGTTTTATTGGCTACTATAGTAATTTGGGCGCCTTTGTTAATCTTTGGGTGGTATTATTTTAAGAAGTTGGCCAGAGGAGTACCTCCGGCGGCGAAATTGGCCATCAAGGATGACTTCCAAAACGTAGATTGGAAAACGTTAAAGACTTTGGAATATAGGCTCGAAGTCCTTACTATTTTCGTTAAAGGAATTCGAGATGGGATGAAAAACTCTCGCTCACTTTCAGAGAAAACCGCAGCAGATATTATTTCCGTTCTTGATTCTTTGGAAATGATGTCAAAGCACATTAAGGGGGCATATCATTTCAAATCGGATAACCCCGAAATACAAAATGCATGGAACGATTTTGATGATATTTGGAATTATGAAACACCCGAATCGGATAAGGAAATTGTGTTCGAGTTTAATAAGGGTAAGCGTAGTGAATGAAAACTATGCCCACTCTAAATCCTGGTGATGTCGTTTTGGTTGGATATTATGGTCACCAGGAAGATAAGTCTGTTGGCGAAGCCAGATGGATAATCGTAATTGAAGATTTACAAGATGAATTTGAGGTTGTTCCTATGACCTCGGAGGTGAGTCAAAAATATAGATATCCCAAATCATTTATTGTTGATGACACCTCGGTTGAGGGCAAAAAAATGGGGCTAAAATATCCACCTTTGATAATGCCGGAGCGGAAATCTAATAAGAAGAAAATTGCCTTCTATAATTCTATTGTCAAAGGGAAATGTTCGGATGATTTCCTGGAAAAATTAATAGCCCTTCTTTAGCTAATACTGTAAATAATGATCAGAATTGAGTTTGCCCAACGTAGCTTGTTGATTTTATTGATTGGTGTTTCTCTCCATACCTTTGCTCAGGCCGATAATCCCGCCAACGACCCTGATGCTGGTGCATTGCTTCAAAAAGTAAGCGAAAAGTATAAATCGTATAAAAACATTTCGGCCAGCTTTATGCTTTTTATACAGCGCCCTAAGTTAAAGCCTGAGGATGACGACCGTAAATACATGGATACCGTTAAAGGCCAGATTTTGTTGCAGGCCGATAAGTTTAAAATAAGCGTTAAAGACCAGCAAATATTTTGCGATGGCAAAAGTATCTGGACCTATGTTGCTGCAGATAAGGAAGTGCAGCTGAATACCTATGAAGAAAGCGATGATATGTTTTCTCCTTCCAAAATATTTATGCTGTATAAAGAAGGATACCTGTACAACATAAAAGAAAAGAAAGTGGTAAACGGTAAAAACGTTACAATACTTGAAATGGCCCCGCCCAACAAAAAGCTAACCTACTTTAAAATTGATATTACCGTTGATGATGCTTCGTTACAATTGGTAGAATCGAAGGTGTTTGAAAAAAACGGGGTTAGGTACATTTACCGCCTAACCAAACAAACACCCAATGTTAACACAAGTAGCGACACTTTTATGTTTGACGCCAAAAAATTCCCCGGCGTTAAACTGGTAGACCTCAGGTAATTGTTATAATTACACCTATAGGCACAATGTCATTGACTTAACAAAAAGTAAGGTCACTTTACCTGCGCCCAAGTGCGACCCCGGATGGGGTCGTATATTTATAGGCCGTATATTGCTATAAAGCTTCGACCCCATCCGGGGGCGCATGTGGTCATCTTCTATAAACGCGCTACTAAGTCAATGACATTGCCTATTGAAGGTCATAATTAAATTTCGTTAAAATAAACTGTACACCGATTTTTATATACTGCTTTTACAAGTCTTTCATATATTTACGTCTTCCTGACATTAATTTAAAGTTAAACCACTTAAAAACTATGAAAAAATTATTCTCAATTATCCTTTTTGCGGCGTTCGTACTAGGATGGGGAGCTGTCTCTGCCCAGTGTACGATTAACATGTCAAATACAACAACAGGTTTTACACCTGATCCTCCTACTGTTATTACTCAGGGAGTAGCTTACGCACAAACTGTGCAGGTTTATGTACCAACTACTTATCCTTATGTTATTGCAGGCAACACTGTTACTGTTACTATCGATTCTGTACATATAGACTATATGACTGCCTTACCAACAGGGATCACTTATGTTTTTAATCCTCATGACGGGGACGGCGGTACTGTAAATGGCGGTTCAAACGGCGCCATATGCTTTTCAGGAACAACTTCTGATACGGCTGGTACTTACACAGTAGATTTTCATGGTACAGCCTTTGTTACGGTTCCAGTGCTTGGTGCTGATACTGCCTCACTGGCGTCTCTTGCAACTGCATTCCACTATGCATTTAAGGTGCAGGCTCCTCAAGTACAATCTTCATGCGATACATTGTTCAATGAGGTTGGTGATACCGCTGCTGATTATACTGCCGCCGTTACCGCTGATTCAGGATATGTTGCCGGAAATAATATATATGGAGATATAGCCAAAGCTGAAGGATTTGCCGGAGTAGCTGGCGATTATGTTAATTCTGCTATCCTTTATTTTGCAACAGCATCTATAAACGCTGCTGATTCCAGCAATACCGTTACTATTGGTGTTTGGGATAATACAGGAACTTCTGATGCCAGCAACGCCGGTGCACCTGGTAATATGATCGACTCTGCCCATGTAACTTTGGGTCAGATTGCGCTGGCAGTAAGTGCTACAGATGCAAGCCAGCAGTTGATTGGACTTTTGGTTAATTTTAATGCAGGTGTTGCTTTAACCGGCGATACTTTTTATGTAGGTGTTGTTTTACCTTCAACTACCGGCGATAGCATTTCATTGTTTACGAATTCAACTCCGGGTGCTAAGGGCGATGGATGGGAATTAAATGCAGGTGCAACTCCAACATGGGGCACTTATAATAACGACTGGGGCTTTGGTGGAAATATAGGTAACTATATTGTTGCCAGTATTTGCAATACTCCTGCTTCGGGATATCCTAGCGCTGCTTTCACTGCTTCTCCAACCGCTGCATGTGTTAATGCGCCTGTTACTTTCACCGATGGTTCAACAGCAACTCCTGCTGCAAGCGCATGGAACTGGTCATTTGGCGATGGAGGTTCTTCTTCAAAACAAAATCCGGCACATACTTATACTTCCGTAGGTACTTATAGCGTTTCTGAATATGTTGCCAACAATCTGGGCGGTGCATTTCAGGCTTTTGTTCCGGCAACTTCTTCTATTACAGTTAATGCTTCTCCTTCAGCTACAGCAGCTGCTGGCCCTACAAGTTCAGCTTCATCAGCTAATGGCGATGTTATAGTAACAGCAACCGGTGGAACAAGCCCTTATTCTTATGCATGGAGTTCAGGAAGCAGCCACAGCGATACTTTGAGTGGTTTGAATGGCGGTACTTATACTGTAACTGTAACAGATGCTAACTCTTGCACAGTTACTGCTGCAGGTGTTGTTTATGTAACAGGTATCATTAACCTGAGCAACTCATCTACGGTTAAAATTTACCCTAACCCTGCAACTGATGTGTTGAACCTGGTATGGTCTCAATCAATGAATGTTGAAGTTTCAGTTCTTGATTTGAGCGGAAACGTAATAAGCACTATGATTACCAATGGCGATATGAAAACCGCTTTTGATATTCACAGCCTTGCTGCAGGTGCATATATTGTACGTGTAACCGATAAGAGCAACAACCAGCAACAAAGTATGCTGTTCTCTAAATTCTAAAACAAACTAAGTTTATTAAAGCTGCAAAGGCGCACCGGAAACGATGCGCCTTTGTTTTTTTGGCTGGTGGGCCTGGTTTTTAGTTAAAATTGTTTACAGGCTTAATACCACGGCATTTTTTAATGGATATTGAATATATTTATAGCTCTGCTACCTTAATTTATTGCATAAAAATTTTCAGATGAACGACTTTTACCGCGCTATTTTATTTATTGGATTAGCAGCCACCTGGGAAAGTAGCTTTACCCAGTGCACCATCAATACATTGGATAGTACTGTCGGTTTTACGCCCGGCAGCCCCGGTGTTGTTAAGCCGGGAGTGCCTTACGCGCAGACTGCCGAGGTGTATGTTCCTGCAACGTATAATGTTTACACCGTTGATTCTCTCCATATTGATAGCATTACAGGCATGCCTGCAGGTATTACTTACGTGCTTAATCCAGCCTCCGGTAGTGTAATTGGCGGAAGCCAGGGAGCTATTTGTTATAGCGGAACCACCAATGATAGCGTTGGGCTTTATCCTTTAACTTTTTACGGAAATATTTATACTAATAACGGGCCTATTCCTTTCTCGTACCTGGTTACATTAGTGCCTTCGTTTGGATATAAGTTCAGGGTAGAAACAACGCCGGTAGCTGCCTTTATGGTTGATTCGCCCATTTGTACTATTGCCGATTCTGTAAAGTTTACCGATTTAACCGGTGGTTACCCCACCGGCTGGGCCTGGACTTTTCAGGGAGGTTCTCCAGCTACCTCCACCCATCAATACCCTATAGTATATTACGACTCTGCCGGAACCTATACCGTTAAGCTGATAGCCCGCAATTCTATCGCTCATGATACCCTTACTCAAACCATTAGGGTTAACCCCTCCGTTTCAGCAAGCGTTTCTGTAACACCTGCAACCACCGATACATCGCTAAACGGTTCTGCGTCTGTAACTGTTTTAACCGGTACCCCGCCTTATGTTTACTTATGGAGTAATAATGCTACAACTGATTCCATAAGCAACGTGGCAGAAGGTGCCTATGTGGTGGTTATAACTGATGCTAAAGGGTGCCAGTACACAAACGATACGGTGAATATTCCGTACTTAGATACTGTTGTAAACAGCATTGTGCAATTAAGCAATAACCAGCAACTTAAAATTTACCCCAACCCGGCTACCGATGTGTTAAACCTGGTTTGGCCTCAAAAATCAAATGCTGAGATATCTGTTATTGATATGCAGGGAAACCTTATCCGTTCTTACACTTCAAACGGAGTTACTTCCAATGTGTATGATGTGCATGACCTGGCATCAGGTACTTATTTGATTCGCATAACCGGTAATACAAACAGCAGGCAGCAGTCTTTGTTGTTTTCTAAATTGTAATAATTGGTAAGTGTTTTGGGACATTTGCGACAGGTGCGACAACTGGTTTTGTAAGTCCCCGATGCCCCACAAGTCCCGCGAAAATTTACATAGGGGTCGGTTTCTCTGGTAACCTAAGCTTTTACCTTGGCCAACAATTTGGTATCCACCCTTTAGGAGGCAGAAAACTTATTTTGCCAATCATTTTTCACCTTTATTTTAGTTTGACTTTATTTGTCGTCTGAAAACATAAAAAATGAACTACGATTTAATAGTAATAGGCAGCGGGCCCGGGGGATATGTGGCCGCTATACGCGCATCGCAATTAGGCTTAAAAACAGCTATTGTTGAAAGGGAAAACCTGGGGGGCATTTGCCTTAACTGGGGCTGCATACCCACTAAAGCGCTTTTAAAATCGGCGCAGGTATTTGAATACCTGAACCACGCTGCCGACTATGGCATAACTGTAAGTGGCGGCAAAGCCGATTTTGGGGCAATAGTTAAACGCAGCAGGGGAGTAGCTGATGGAATGAGCAAAGGCGTTCAGTTTTTGATGAAGAAGAATAAGATTGACGTGCTTACCGGTTTTGGCAAACTGAAAAAGGAAAGCAAGGTAGAGGTAACCGATGCTGCCGGAAAGAAAACCGATTACGATGCAAAACATATTATACTGGCCACTGGCGCCCGCAGCCGCGAGTTGCCCAATATTAAACCGGATGGCAAAAAGATAATAGGCTACCGCGAAGCAATGACCCTGGCAACCCTGCCAGAAAGTATGGTGGTAATGGGCAGCGGTGCAATAGGCATAGAGTTTGCTTATTTCTATGCCACTTTAGGCACCAAAGTAACGGTGGTTGAGTTTTTAGATAATATTCTGCCCCGCGAGGATAAGGAAGTATCGAAAGAGATGGAGCGCATTTTTAAAAAGAAAGGCATGGTGATATTAACCGGAACTGCGGTTGAAAGTGTGGACACCACAGGTAAAAAGTGCATTGTTAACACCAAAGGCAAAGACGGCAAAACGGATAAAATTGAATGTGATATTGTGCTGTCGGCGGTGGGAATAACCACCAACCTTGAAGGGCTGGGCCTTGAAGAACTGGGCGTTAAAACGGAAAAGGGATTAGTGCTTACCGATGACTTTTATAAAACCAATGTGCCCGGCATTTATGCTATTGGCGATATTGTAAAGGGACCTGCCCTGGCACACGTGGCATCGGCTGAAGGTATTACCTGCGTTGAAAAAATTGCCGGCAAAAACCCCGAGCCTATAGATTACGGCAATATCCCATCGTGTACCTACTGTTCGCCGGAAGTTGCCAGTGTTGGTTTAACCGAAGAGGAAGCAAAAGCTAAAGGATACACGCTTAAAATAGGCAAATTTCCGTTTTCGGCTTCTGGTAAGGCAAGTGCCGCAGGAGCAAAGGAAGGCTTTGTAAAGGTGATATTTGATGCCAAATACGGCGAATGGCTGGGTTGCCACATGATGGGTGCCAACGTTACCGAAATGGCTGCTGAAGTGGTGGTAGCACGCAAGCTGGAAACAACCGGACATGAAATTATCAAATCAATTCATCCGCACCCAACTATGAGCGAGGCTATTATGGAAGCCGCCGCTGCTGCCTATGGAGAAGTAATTCATTTATAAATACGGGTGTACCACAAATTTTCCTTTTGCTGCCCCGCTTACCCTCTGACTCCCGGGGCGGGAGAACCGCTTAGCAAGCAAAAGGGAAATCTGTCGTTTATCCATAAATACGGTTTTAGCTTATGAAAAATTGGGTTTTGTTTATCGTTATTGCTTTGCTTGCATCCTGCGCCCCGCGCCAAAAACTGATTGTGGGTTCGTGGAAGTTTAAGGATATGAAAATTGAAAGTAACCTGGATAGTGCTAACCTGGCCTTTGTCAGCATGGCCGGCAACCAGATGAAAACAAATATTTCAATTAAAATGGAAGCCGATAGCACCTATACCATTATGCAGTTAAAAGAGCAAAGGGCTATCCGCGGTAAATGGTGGTTCTCTGCCGATAAAAAAAACCTGTTTACCAATACCGATCTGGGCCTTAACAAGTATAAGGTGCTAAAGCTTACTAAGAATGAATTGGTTTATGAAGTATTGGACAATAATGGCCACCTTTTCAAAATGATGTTTACCGCCATTACTACTGCAGGTTCGAAGTAACGTCTACGATTTTATAATCGTCTTTAGTAAGGGGTAAAAAGCCGAAAAACTTGCGGTCTACCCCTTTTCTTGATACAAAAATTACCTCTAAAACATCCATATTGCGGCCATCAGGCTGTTGAAGCGTAAATATGCGGGCATAGTCTTTGGTTTCGCAATCGCTGTTCCATTTATTGAATACCTCAGCGGTAATTTTAACCACCGTTCTTTCATAGGCATTTTTAGTGTTAAAAACCGAGTAGCCAAAACGTTTCATATCCGGGCCTCTGTAAACAAGATAGGAGGCCAGTTTTACATAATCTTTCTTCCGGCTGGCATCAAAAACATCATCCATTATTTTGGCAAAAACGGGAGCAAGGGATGAATCGGCATGAGGCAGGTTTATGGCATTTTGAACATGCGGAACAACCGGTATGCTGGCTGAGTCGGCACGAACTTCTTTTGTATCGCCACCCTTATTACATGATTTACAGGATGAAAAGCCCGCTGAAGCTATAAAAACAACACCGGCGGCAACCAATAATCCTATTCCTTTTTTCATCATGGGCCAAACCTACAAGATTAGGAGGGAAATACAAAGCCCCCTAAATCCCCCGAAGGGGGACTTAATGCAAACAGCCTCCTCCCTAAATCCCTCCGAAGGAGGGACTTTTAATGCACTAGAGCATTACTATTTTACCAATTTTAAAACGCCCACCTCACTCCTTTTTAAGGGTAATAAAATAAACCCCGTCTGTAAGCAATGTTGTATTGGTATAATAAATACCCCTATGCGTGTAGCATGATGTTTGAGCGAAGCATCTTGCTTCGCTTTACTATGTTTTTAGCGTCACGCTAGTGTATGTTATTGTATAAATATAGTATAAAATGTTACAGACTCGCCAAATATCAAACCACCTAAAGCTGCTATCATGACTTTAGCATTTCTTTAAGAAGACCGAAGTTTGTGAAGGGGAATAGGCACTTAAAATTTAACAAAATTTTAACATACAGGGTTGACACAAAATTTACTTATAGTTCGGTGATAATGAACTAACTAATTTTTCTTAAGTACTGAAATGGGTTGACACATTTGGAGTGTAAAGGCAGCCCCCCATCTCTTTATTTTAAGTGAGGAGTGCCAGTTTTTTCTCCATTACATAATGCGGGATATTTACTTCTGTAAACTCGTTACCCACAATATGGTAACCTAACTTTTGATAAAAAGGTGCTGCTGATTTGCGGGCGTGGCAGAACATTACCGTAAATCCCTTCTGCAAGGCATAAGCCTCTGCGGCCAGCGAAAGTTCCTTACCCAGGCCTTTGCCCTGGTATTGGCTGTCAACCGCAACCTGGCGCATCTTCATTCGGCCATTTTCTGTTTCGGTTAATATCAGGCAGGCAAGTATTATATCACCGTTAAAAAGCCCGAAATGAATATCGTTTTCATCCTTTTTTAACTCAGCTTCGGTAAAGTATAGCCCGAGAGGTTGTCTTAACACCCTGTCGCGGAGTTTCAGCGCTTTTTGGTAATCATCGCTCAGGTAAGCAAAGGGTTTAATAGTGGCAGGCATGTCAATAATTAAATTATCATCGGTTATTGAAGTGAAATTTCAGGAAATTATTTTACTTTCGATTTAAAATAAACAAGAACATGAAAAGAATTTTCTTACTATCAACTCTTATTATCTCATCATTTGGTATGATGAATCTGCAAACGGTAAGTGCTGCAACACCTGCACAACAGGCTGCAAATCCTGATCCGGCTACTTTTGCCAAGGCTAAACAACTTGTTGCAAAAATTAATGTTGCCTGCTCGTTACATGGCGATCAGTTCCGTAAAGTAAATGATGCCTGCATTGAATATTTTCAAAAATTAAATGCGCTAAGCAATGCAACTCCGGCTGATGTGATTGCAAAAACGCAGGAATTAAAAGACACGCGTAATGCAAAGATTAAGGCGGTGTTAGAGCCTGGCCAATTGAACTCATGGGCAGCTTTTAAAGAATAAGGCAATACCTGAATTAATATAGAAAGAGGGCGGATAGTTTTTTCTGCCCTCTTTTTTTTGTAAAAAAGATTAAAATACAGGCGGGGGTGTTTTCTAAATCAAAGTTTTTATATTTTTACAGCACACTATTAAGTCAGCATAAGTGAAAGCACTATTTTCTTTACAAACCCGGTCTTTCCGCAAGGCAATGTTGCTGATGGGGGTTTATGTGCTGCAGCTTGTGTTTTTTCAGGCCTTAATGGAGGCTGCACCTTCTTATAATATTGACAGCAGCTTCAAAACGCTCTTTACCCATCAGAATAATCATGTTAGCCATAATATCCCCGGGGCTAAACATCCTGCAGTTACTTATTACTCTATGCTGGTAAAGCAGGGTAACAACATCGGCGATGTTTGCGGCCACATTAACCCGGTTGTTAATAACCTTGAGGCAACTATAACACCAATTCTACTTTCAAAAACCTTCCATATTAACCAAACCGAAGTTGGCCACATTCACCAGGCTGACGATGTTTTTAAGGTCTATCGCCTTAACGGGGTATTTCTGGTTTAGATAACGCCTTTTATTGACGGCAATACTGCCGTGTCGGTTATGCACTGCGGGTGCGTGTAATTTCTATTTAAAATTTATTGAGGTAATGCGGATTCTGAATTCAAACTTTTATGGGTTGTTCATGGGTGAACAAGACAACGGGGGTGGCAGCGGTTTCGTTGCCGCTTCCCAGTTGTTTTCAGGTAAAAAAGGAAAGTATAAAATGAGTTTACTGTCAAATTATTGATGGCTGGTTCATGGGTGAACGAAACAGCACGGGCGGCAATTGTCAGCGTTGCCGTCCCGCTGTTGTTTTGCTAATGCCTTAAAGTAAGATAGTAAGCTGGTTAAAAGAAGTAGTAATAATGAACAGGTTAACAAACTTTTTATGGGTTGTTCATGGGTGAACAAGCAACATGGGTGGTGGCATTTTTGCTGCCACCCCGCTGTTGTTTTCTGTAAATGTTAAAGTTATAAGGCCAATGTCATTAACTTAGGGAAATTAACTACTAAGAGGCTATTAAAAATTAAAATAAAATGCAATTTAACACAAAGAACACAAAGGAAAATGCCAATACAAAGGCCACAAAAGAGTATATTTTTGGTGCTCTTTGTATTTAACTTTGCGTGC
>Ga0182030_10011210_pt1 | contig 18103 bp, 13 predicted proteins | sample 812S3MmetaG_FD_121299 | JGI IMG/M metagenome (GOLD analysis project Ga0182030, IMG submission 121299) | Permafrost microbial communities from Stordalen Mire, Sweden - 812S3M metaG (Illumina Assembly) | ecosystem: Environmental > Terrestrial > Soil > Wetlands > Permafrost | place: Sweden...
CCCTGCTGGCGCCGTGGATCGTAGCTTTGTTCCGTGCCGTCCTTCCGCTCGACGGTGAGCCGGTTGTTGGGCGCATCGACGCGGGTAACACGGGCATACTCGCCTTTGCCGATGCCGGTCTCTTTGGAGCCGCGCGAGTAGCGCAGCACGTCGCCGGGGTTGTACCTGGCCGCCCAGATGCGGTCCGCTCCGGTGAGGTCCTGGCGCGGTACAAGTACCTGGGTCCGGTGCTCCTCTATGCCGACAACGCCCTTCGCCTGTAACTCGGCGTGGATGCGCGATTTCGCCATTGGGTATCGAGCGGATACAAATGGGTATAAATGGATATCTCTTGCTTTCGGCTATGGAATGGGTGAAAATGGGTGAAATTGGGTACCTTCTATGCACGACATCAAAAACATCACAATCACGCCGGAAATCCTCAAGCTCATCGCTGATATCGACGAGTTCAAGGGACGCTGGAAGGTCATTGAAACCCTTGCACCCGAAAAGCTGACGAGCCTGCGGCGAATTGCCACGATTGAGAGCGTGGGATCGTCCACGCGCATTGAGGGCTCCAAGCTCAGCGATGTGGAGGTGGAGAAGCTGCTGTCCGGGCTGCAGACCAAATCCTTTGCCAGCCGCGACGAGGAGGAAGTTGCTGGCTATGCCGATGCAATGGACATGATTTTCGAGGGCTACGAAGTCATCACCGCCACTGAAAATCACATCAAGCAACTGCACGGCGTATTGCTCAAATACAGTTCCAAGGATCAGGACCATCGCGGAGAGTACAAGAAGGTAATCAACCACGTCGAGGCCTTCGGACCTGACGGCAAGAGTCTGGGCGTGGTATTTGAGACCGCCACGCCATTTGAAACGCCCGGATGGATGAAAGAAATAGTCGATTGGTTCAATCAATCTGTACAGGAGGAAAGCCACCACCCCCTGATACTGGTAGGGGTTTTCATCGTCGTATTCCTGGCAATCCACCCGTTCAAGGACGGCAACGGCAGGCTCTCGCGCATACTGACAACATTGCTTCTGCTGCGTGCCGGGTATAGCTATGTCCCCTACAGTTCTATGGAAGGCGTAATCGAACAGAACAAGGACAGTTATTACCTCGCACTGCGCCGCACTCAGCAAACCATACGCAAGGAGGAGCAGAACTGGGAAGCGTGGCTGGTATTTTTCCTGAAAACGATGGTCAAGCAGAAAGACAACCTGGCCGCAAAGGTGAAACAGGAACAGGCGCTTCGCGCGTCATTGCCCGCGCTTTCTCGTCAGATACTGGAGCTGGTGAAAACACGCGGCGAGATCACCGTCAAGGAAATAGAAGATTCGACCGGCGCCAACCGCAACACCATCAAGGTGCATGTGAAAAGGCTCGCCGAGCAGCACTACTTGATGCAGGTCGGTAAAGGACGTGGTGCGCGTTACATGATTAAATAGCGGCACCATTCCTAATTGCCTCCAGTTCGTTGAAGAGCGCGTCGAGCGTCCAACAGACCCAGAAGTCCTTTTCAATATTCTGTTCGGCGGTGCCAAGACGGGTGCTGGCTTCGACAAAGAGGTCGCGGCGCTCCTCGTCGCTCGCCGCCAGTACGGTTTGAAAACCCTCGGTCATCGGCTGCTCGAACCCCTCGCCTTCTTATTGATAGGGGCCGATGTCGGTGCGCGTCTGGAGGGCTTCGCTTTCTCTGGCAGGTGGCCCGTTCATCAACTTCGAAGAATCACCCTGAACCTTGAAAAGCTGTGCCCCGTTCATCGCGGTCTTATCGCGATGAGCGGGCGGGCGTTTGGCGGGTGCCCCAGGGTCTCGCGCTTGAGACTTGAGAGTTCCGTAGGAAAGCCTGCCCTGAGCTTGCCGAATAGGCGCTGCCCTTTCTCAACCCTTGAGCCCCTTTTTCGATTCTGACGGCGGCAAATAGTTCTCGCCGGTCACCACCTTACGCCCGGTCTTGCTTTCCAGCTCCAGCCGGGCGCGCTGGGCAATCCCGCCGCCGGTCTTTGCGGCCTTCTTGTTGGCAGGCAAGCCAACCGCAGCCTCAGTCTCCGCGATCTGACGCGTGGAAAGCTCGGCCAGGGCCGTGAAGATCAGTTCGGCTTCGCTCATATGATCGCGAAGATTCTGCGTTTCAAGCCCTTTCAGATCCTTATGCTCTTTCACCGAGACACCGGACCATTCTTCGTGAATGATATTGGTGAGGATGGCAAACTCCTGTCCCTGCTTTACCTCGTGAGCGGCCCAATAGTCGGTGAGTTTGTTGCGCGTCTCCTGCCCGGTCATGCGCTGGGTGATCCACTTTTCGCTGCGGCCCAGCTTGCGCCAACTCTCCCTGGTCCGCTCCAGCGCCAGAGCCGGGTCGGCGATCTCCCGCAAGCGTTCATAGCCCACCTTCGCAAGCCAGCGTTTGAACGGCTCAGCCTTGGGGGAAGGAATAGACTGAATCAGCCGGAGAACTCCCTGGACGTTCCAGCACTGGAGCCTTTGTATTCCACCCTCCGTTTCAAAGGGAAGCGCAAGGGGGGGGACAAATTGTCCCCCCCCTTTGAAGGCTTCGGCCAGTGAGGGATCGCGCCGGCGCAGCTTCTTCAGGTAATCGGAGGGAGCGGGCGAGTCCGTCAGCGCGCTAACGATGTCGCTGATAACAAACCACCACTCCTCATTGTGAAAGACCCGCCGCACCGGCCGTTCTTCGAAAAGGGCCATCTCGCTCATTTGAAAACCTTCCCCTCTTCCCTGCGACGTGCAGGCGGGCCAACAGAGGCGTACCGGTCTCGCACTGAACGATTCTAACTGAGGAGGTGTGTGGTGGGCACCCCTGGTCCCTCGCTCTTGGGGACCTGGGAAAGCTCAGGCCTCAACCGTCGTTTTCCGGTTCCACAGAAGCTCGTCGCCACGGGTCCACCGCACCGCGAAAGTGCATGCAGTGCATGCACTTTCCTCACCCCACAGGCAGTTTTGGGCACAAAAAGCGCATCCAAAACGCTCGTATTTGCGCTTATTTCACACTAAAAACAGCCTTAAATCGTGTTGTTTTGCACTATTTGTCACACGTTTGCCTGAACACATTGGCACATGCTGCGCGGTGATTGTTAACGCTCCAGCATGTGCATTTAACGCCACGCTACTCATTCCAGGGATCGAGCAACTTGACCTCGATGCCACGGACGTCGCGAAGATTCCTTGTGACAAGCGTTAAATCGTGGTGAACGGCAGTGGCCGCCAGAAGTGTGTCGACAACCGGCCTCGGCCGCTCGCCGGACCACTCTCCCCATAGACGGGCAATGGCTGCGTCAATGCCCAGGATGCGGTCGGCAAAGCTGATTTCAAGGCCTTCGACCCAGGCAGCAAGACGGCTGGCCGCGTTGGGGTCTGGGTCCCTGAGCTTTTTGCCGGCGATGCCTTTGCGCAGCTCTCCAATGGTGAGGACGCTAATGAACAAAGAAGAAGAGTCGACGGATTGAAGAAACGCGACTACCCCCGAATCGGGTCTTGGCTTGCGGGATTCGCTGACAAGGTTCGTGTCGAGTAGATATCGGACTTGTTCGCTCAAAGGTCTATTTCCCGGCCCGTGTCGTAGCTTGGCTCGATCTCAAAACCCTCTACTTTGGGGCCGCCGAGGAGATATTCGACAAAGTTGGGTTTGTGCGCGACGAGTGCGCGGTAATCCCCAATGGACAGAATGACTGCCCGTTCCGCGCCGTGTCGAGTGATGATCTGCGGGCCTCGGTTGTGCGCCTCTTCAATCACTTCGCTCAAACGGGTCTTCGCTTGTTGGAGTTGCCATGTCATGGGGTTTCCCGTCCTAAATCAACTAGAATTATAGTCGAATTAGTTGAAAAGGTCTACTCCACCGTTCCGAGCCGCAAATGCCTCGCCAGTGACCATTTCAGCTCCTCAATTCCCTGCCCCGTTACCGCGGAAATCGCGTGAAACTCCAGCTTCCTGCGTTTCACGTGCGCGGATAACTTCTTCAGCTTCTCCGGGTTGGCGCTGTCGATCTTGGTGGCGCACACGATCATGGGCTTGTTGGCAAGGGGGTGGTTGGGCTTGGCCGGCTCGTCCTCATCGCCGGGGAAGCCATCGGAGCCAGTCTTGATTACTCCGCTGGTGAAGCTGGCTAACTCCTTGTTGATCACTTTGAAGTCTTCCACCGGGTCGGGTCGTCCTGAGGCGTCCGAGACGTCGACAAGGTGGACCAGCAGCCGCGTGCGCTCAATGTGGCGGAGAAACTGGACGCCCAGCCCCGAGCCCAAATGGGCGCCTTCAATCAGTCCGGGCATGTCTGCAACGACGAAAGACTCCTGATCCGGCTCCTCGCCCACGGTAACTACGCCCAGGTTGGGTTCGAGCGTGGTGAACGGATAGTCCGCAATTTTGGGTTTCGCTGCGGAGATGCGCGAGATCAGAGTGGACTTGCCCGCGTTGGGGTAGCCGACCAACCCCACATCGGCCAGGAGTTTCAATTCCAGCCGATAAAGGCGCTCTTCGCCGGGCCGCCCCAGCTCGTGTTCGCGCGGGGCCTGGTGCGTACTGGTGGCAAAGTGCTGGTTGCCCCGTCCGCCGCGCCCGCCCTTGGCGATGACCACCTGTTCGTCCGGAAACTGGAAGTCGTGAACCAGCTCGCCTGTCTCCTGGTCGTAGAGGGAGGTGCCAACAGGAACCTGTAGAATCACAGAGTTGCCGTCGAGTCCGGAACAGTTGGAGCCCATGCCGTGCTGTCCGCGCTGGCCCTTGTGCTCAGGGTTATAGCGGAAGTGGATGAGCGTGTTGTGGCGCTGCGAGGACACCATCACCACGTCGCCGCCGCGTCCGCCGTCGCCGCCTGAGGGGCCGCCGCGCGGGACGAACTTCTCTCGCCGGAAGGCCATGCAGCCGTTGCCGCCGTCGCCCGCCTTTACCTTGATTCTTGCTTCATCGATGAACATGGACACCCTGGGGATCTCGGATCAAGGTTCGGTGCCGCCTGCGGTGTACGGGCGGGGCCAAATCCGAGATGCCGTCTCTTCAGTTTAACGGGAAAGGCGAAAAGTTGTTGAACAACCACGACTCGGCATAGAATTGCTTGCAACTTCACTTGTGGACAAACGGGCGTTCCAAAGCGGGAGAAGCTGCCGTTTTGGAACCACCGGGTGCAGTGCGCCGGCGCTGGATTTGGCTTGGCGTGCGGCGGTGTTCGAAAATCTGGATCCGCCGTAAGAGCGGACCAGGCAACACACGGAATGCACGTTTTCCCATGGTCTGCCGCGAGCGGGTATCTCGATGGCAGAGGCAAGAGGGATTCGGACGAATCCGCTGGTATTGGCCGCAATCCTCGTGGCCGCAAGCGTTGCGCAGGCGGCGTTGGCGCAAGCGGGGGGTTCCCTCGCGGGCAAGCTCACTGACCTGTATTCAGCGCCGCTCGGCGGGGTTACGCTGGTGCTGCGCAACGAAGCCACCGGCTTGGCTGCGCAAACAACCACAGGCAAAAACGGCAACTACCGATTCGCCGCTCTCCCCCCCGGAAACTACACGCTGGAGGCTGAGAGCGAGCGCCTGGGCCGCGGACACCTGGACGGCATCGTGGTAATCGCGGGCCATGAGGAGCGGTTGCAGACGGCAATGCAGCTTGAGCTTCCCGCTCCACAGCCAATCCAAGGCACAGCGCTCCCAACGGAAGCGGCGGCACTGATCGTTCACCCCACCCACGAAGAGACGCCTGCTGCAATTGCGTCCGCTCCCGCTGCGGACCAAGAGCTGCCTTCCGCGACCGCAGAGGCAACCGCCGAACCTGCCAACCAGTTGGCATCGATCCTGAGACGATCGGCTGAGCCAGTGATTGATATCCAGGACTCTCCAGCGTTAACCGCAACCTTGGCTCCCACGCCGTTGCTGGAACTCACCCTGCCGGAGCAAAGTCTGCCGGAAGCGGTGCATCCCGCTCTGGCGGTTGGCCCACCAAAAGGGGCTGGGAATGCAAGCTCGGCGATAAGCAGCGCTCAGCCGCAAACCGCTTCCCAGGCAGCCGCCAAGGGCCCAATTTCTCGCGCGAACCAGCAGGTGGCCGAGGCAAAGCCTGAAGCTGTCAGACCAGCGATGGATGCTGTGGATGGAGCCATGCTCGGCTCGCTACGATTAGGCCCGCTGGGGCTGGAAGTGTACGGGCTTGCTTCGCCGGCAAAGGGCTCGCCTGGACGCGCACTGTCTGGCTCAACCGCTCCGGCCACAATCCTGACTGCGGGCCGCCTGATGCAAGCGGCGATTGAGGTTAGCCAGACAAGGCCCATGGAAACACCCGTGGGCCGTCAGGACGCCGATCCGGTTACACCGGTGGTGACAACAGCGGTCACGGCGGAGCAATTGCAGGCACTGCCGGTGACGGGCCGGCGCTGGCAGGATTTTGTGCTGGATTCGCCCTCCGCGGGCACCGCGGCGGGTGGCGGATCGCAGACGCTGCGAGGCGCAGGCCAGGAACCGGCGGAAAGCACCATCGATGGCGCGAGCACCCGGCTTGCATTTGGTCCCGCCGGTGGCGCGGGGTCGGCAGATCCCGGGACCGCTGACACAAACAGCATCGGTCAGCCGTGGGCGGGAGGGCGCGGCTCGGTCATTGCGGAGGCTGCAATCCGCCAGGTACAGACGACCGCGGGAAATGTGGAAGCAGAAGGAGATCGCGCGGCCGGCGGTCGCATGAGCGTTGAGACCGAGCGCGGCGCGAATGGGCTGCACGGACAGGGATTTGTCTTCGATCGGCAGAATACATGGGGGGCGCAGAATCCGTTTACCCAATGGGTGAAGGAGACTGCAGCGGCCACGGAAACCACAGTGCCTGTGTTTACGCCCCAACCGTACACGCCGCCAGACCACGAGACGACTTGGGGATTCGGCGTGGGAAGCCAGATTCGCCGCGACAAGCTTTTCTGGTTCGCCGCCGTGGACGGTTATCACCGCAACGATCCAGGGCTTTCTACCGTGAGGACTCCGAGCGAGTTTTTTGCGCAGCCCACCGACGACCAGATGCAGGTGCTGAGCGCGCGACTTGGGTTGACCAGCAACAATCCCGTGGCGGCGGGGCTGGCGGCTTACTCCTCAATGTTGGAAACGCTCGATGGGCTGCTCGGCCCGGCTTCACGCACGGCCGCGCAGTGGCTTGGTTTCACCCGCATCGACTGGCAGGCGGCCGAGCGTCACCGGTTCACACTCGAAGGGATCGGCGCGACGTGGGATTCGCCTGGAGGAGGGCTGACGCGCGTATCGGAGACTTACGGCAGCAACAGTTTTGGGTCCAGCCAGGCCAGCGAGGAATGGCTGCTGGGGCGCTGGGAGGCGTTTCTCACGCCGAATCTGCTGGCTGTAACCCAGGGATCTTTTGGGCACAGTGACCAGAGCGCGAAACCGGAGACGCCATCGACATTCGAGCAGACGCTTTTAAGCCCAAGTGTGTGGGGCCAGTTGCCGCAGATTGTAGTGGACAATCGCTACGGCCTTACCATCGGCAACCCTTCGCGATTCGGACAGGGCAGCTACCCCGATGAAAGGGTCTATCAGGGCCAGGAAATGTTCGACTGGGCAAGAGGCACTGTGCTGGTAAAGGCCGGCTTCGACTTGAGCCATAACTTCGACTCAACCAGCCTGCTGCGCAACCAGACGGGGACTTATACCTACTCGAGCGTGGAGAACTTTGCCTCCGACGCGCTCGCTTTCAGCAACTTTGGAATATCCGGCGAGCTGAACCCCTACTTCCAGCACAATTGCGACCAGACAGGCAAAGTGTGGCGCGACTCAACGGGCACGCTGCACGGATTGGGCTACCTGCCCTGCTATTCCTACTATTCGCAGACCATAGGTCCCACCGACTGGCATTTGAGCACCAACGACTGGGCCGGTTACTCGACAGCGCAGTGGCAGCCGAAAAAGCTGCTTGTGGTTTCTGCCGGTTTGCGCTGGGAGCGGGAGCAGTTGCCGCCACCGATCGCTGCGCTCATCAATCCCAATCTTCCGCTGACGGAAACCCTGCCAAATCTGGGCAACAACTGGGGTCCCAGAGTGAGCCTGGCGGTGGGAGACGGCGAAGGCAAGAAGCTGCGATGGCCCGTTCTGAGGCTGGGATACGGCATGTACTTTGGCCGCGTGGAAAACTCGACAGTGGAGTTGGCGCTCACGCAGACCGGTTCCCTCAACGGCGACCTGAACTTCTTCATGCGGCCAACCGATAATTTGAATGGTGGAGGCGCGCCGCCGTTTCCATACGTGCTGGCAGGCGATCCGCCCAGCGTGGTGAAGCCGGGGGCGGTGGAGTTCGCTTCGAGGTTCCACAACCCCGAGGTACACCAGGCCGTAGCTGCCGTGGAAGAAACTTTGCCCGGCCACGTGCAGATAACCGCGAGCACAATGGTGAGCCTGGGACGGCGGCTGCCCATCTCCATCGACACCAACTTCGACCCTGCTTTCAATCCACAGACGATTACTTACACGGTTGTAGATTCGACCGGCCTCGGACCTATCAAGACGCCGCAGATTACGGTTCCCTTTTATGCTTCCTGGCCTTCGGCAGCCGCGGCAACCGGCTTTGCGGGGCGTCTGAATCCGGATTACCAGCAGATTTCACAAATCGAGAGCCGGGCCAACTCCACCTACGAGGCGGAGGAGTTGAAGATATCCCGCTACGGACGCCATGGATTGAGCCTGCATGCCCACTACACCCTCGCCCACGCCATGGATTGGAACCCCAACGAGAGTACCGCGGTAGCCGGCAGCGACGTGCTGGACCCGGCAAACTTCAGTCAGGAATATGGAACCAGCAATCTGGACGTACGCCACTCGGGCTCGGCAACTGTTATTTATCAGGCTCCCTGGAAGCTGCACGAAATGGCGGGGCGGCTGGCAAATGGCTGGATGATGTCGTGGGTAACGCAGTTCCGCAGCGGACTCCCCTACACCATGCGAACCTCCGGCTCGCTGGCAGAGGAGTTTGAGCGGACGAAGAATGGGACTGCTCTTATCGAGGCTCTGGGGCCGGGAATGAACGGCTCGGGCGGCGACAACCGCGTCTACGGCGTGGGCCGCAATACCTACCGCTATCCTTTTACCTGGAAGGCCGACATGAGGCTCGGAAAAAGCTTCGACCTGCCGCAGACCCGAAAGTTGGAGCTGATGCTGGAGAGCTTCAACCTGTTCAACCACCAGAATGTAACCGAGTTGGAAACCACTGGTTATTACATCGAGTCGGGCACCTCTTCTGGCGGCTTGCCGACACTGAACTTCCTCAACGGATTGAAAGCCAACACCACTGCATTTGGACAGCCGCTTAATGTAAACGCGACGAACTTCTACAGAGAGCGGCAGTTGCAGATTGGCCTGAGGTTCAGGTACTAGGAGTTAGCGCCTGGGCAATCTCCCGGCTGGAAAATGCGTCGCACCTACTTCCGCCGAGGAACCTGCGCAAGAATCCAACGAACAAGTTCTTTGCCTGCAGCGTCGTTGTCATACTCCGCTGGTAGCTTCCGGCCGTCGGTGTATTCGTTGTACAACCACGGATCGACAGTGGCAAAGACCGTTCCTTTGCCATACCTTGCGGTGGCCATAAGAATGTCGTCTCCCTCGCGCAGCAAGGGCCTGGCCGGCGAACTCGCCGCGATGGTGCAAACATCCTTCATGAACAGTGTGTGGGAGTCATGAAAGACTTCGCCGCCTGCCGGAGCGGCGATCTTTCCCATCTCGTACGAGTTACCCAGCACATGCTTGGCGAGCACGTTGTTGAAATGAATGCCAAACCGTTCTGCGATCTGATTGAAATGTTCCAGGTCAGTATTCGCCGGATCGTTCGCCAGCATCATCAGCACGCCTCCAGCTTTGACCCAGTCCGCAATTTGCGCAGCGTCTTCCGGTTGCACAAGGTGCCGGTCAGGATTCTTTGCCGTTGTGTCAGGGGAAGCAATGATGTAGACCTGCGCGTGACTTAGTGTCGAAACCTCGGGCGCCGTATACAGCGTTTTCGTCTGTGCGCCGAAGTTATTGAAGATGTTACCCAGCAGCGAGTAGCCGTCATTGCTGCGGTCGTTCCACTTGTAATGAAAGTAGACCGGCCGGCCAAATGCATCGGGCCGCTGCTGACTGTTGAACCAGGCGTCGACCAGGACCGTATCGTCCCGCCCCAGCCTGGCATTGCTCGCATTCTCCATTTCCACGCTGGCCAGCAGAAATGCACCCACACCCTTAGGGTCGTTTGTAACTGTCTTTTCGCCAATGTAGTAGGCATAACTCCCGTCGCGGTACGGGTCGCCGCCAAGCCCTCCAGCCTTCACTGTTCCGGTAAGCGATACAGAGTCTCCAGGGCCTGTTTCGATGAAGTGACTAAGAATGGCTTGGTATCCGCGCTCCGCATTGACAAGATAGCTCCGGGGAAGATAGCCGAGCCTAACTCCCTTGGCAAGCGCATACACAAACATGCACGATGCCGATGCCTCGGGATAGTTTCCTTCCGCTCCGGCTTTGTCCAGAACCTGGAACCAAATTCCGGTTGCGCCATCCTGATAGTGCGCCACCGCGGCTGCATCCCGCCGAAACTGGACTATCAACTTCGTCCGCCCCGCATCTTCATCGGGATAATAGCCGATGGTATCGGCCAGCGCCATCATGGCCCATCCCATGCCCCTGGCCCAGAACTGCGAGGATGTGCCGGTTTGCCGGTTGGCCCAGCGCTCCGCCTTCGACTCGTCCCATCCGTGATAAAGCAAGCCGGTTTTTGCATCGCGCGCATGTTCATGGAGCAATCCAAACTGGTGAGTTATATCGCTGAATGCTTCAGGATGATGGAATATGGAAGCATACTCGGCATAAAATGGTTCAGCCATGTAGAGGCCATCCAGCCACATCTGATTCGGATATCGCTGCTTATGCCAGAAGCCGCCGGAAGGCGTGCGCGGCTGATGCATCAACTGCTGGTAAAGCAGCGTTGCAGCGGTTGCATATCGCTTGTCCTGGGTAACTCCGTATAACAGCAGTAGCTGCCTTCCGAGCAATATGTTGTCAAGCTGATTCTCTTCTACCTTTAACGAGGGTATAGAACCGTCCGGTGTCACAAATTGATCGACTGAACTCTTGATGTAGTCGTAGTAGCGCGGATCGGCGGTGTTCAGCCACACCTCATCCATACCTTCCAGCAGCGTGCCCAACTCGTAGTTCCAAACCCATCGCTCGGCAGGCGAAGTAAAGCGCCCATCCGGCCAGCGCTCGATGGTCGAGTTAGCCGCCCGCTCTGACCAAGGCCGCTCACCTGCACGCGCGGCAGTTGACGTGGCGACTGAAATCAAACCGAGTAAGACGGTGACAACAAGGCCGCAGCCAATCTTCATCGAGGCTTCCTGAATAGAGGATTGAACAGTCAACGCAATGATACCGTTGCTCCCGCCATCTGCTTGATCGACTCTCCTTTGCCAGCCTTCCGGGCAGCTCAGATCCGGCGCTCTACGCCCGTTCCATAGCTCTCGCGCGGGCCACAAACGCTCCCACCTTGTTTGGCTCCTTGCGTCCTGGCGAGGCCTCCACGCCGGAGACAACATCCACTCCCCATGGCTGCAGCAGCCCGACTGCCTCAGCCACATTCTCGGGATTCAGCCCGCCGGCGGCTACCAACTTCAGCCTTGCGCCATCCCCGAATACCGTCTTTCGCGCCGCGATCCAGTCGAATGCAACCCCTGTGCCGCCCACCGCCGCAGCCGTCCGGGAGTCCACCAGGACCGCGTCTACTTGGCCGTCCTGGGCGAGTAAGCCAATCTGCTCCGCAGTTTGGCCGGGTGCTCTGGCGTCAAAATGCACCACGCGCAGAATCCGCAATTGCGGTCCCAGCCGTGCGCGCAACTTCGCGGGCGCCTCCTGGCCGGCCTCGAAGTGGAGTTGCACCCCTGTTAGTCCGCATGAGCGTACCGTGAGGTAGATTTCGCTCAGAGAAGCGTCCACAAAAACGCCTATCTTCTCCACAGCCGCGGGCAAATGCGGAACAATGGCTGCGACTTCCGCCGCTGACACACGGCGCGGGCTGGGAGCGAACACAAATCCCACCGCGTCGGCTCCGGCCTCAACGGCCAGCCGCGCGTCTTTCAACGAGGTGTTGCCGCAAATCTTGATCCACAGGCTCATGGTTCTGGTCCAAGCGCTTGCGCTACGGTCGCACCAAGCTCGTGATTGACTCGCAGTCGGCCAGCTTCCGCCAGCAGCCAAGAAAGCGCGCGGCCGGGGTCGGCTTGCCGCATCAGGCTCTCCCCGATCAGGAATGCGCTGAAACCGGCCGCGCGCAGGCGCGCCAGATCCTCCGGGGTGGAGATCCCGCTCTCAGCCACACGCACAATCCCGGCTGGAATGCGCTCTACCAAACCGAACGCGGTATCGAGGGTAACCTCGAAGGTTTTCAGGTCGCGATTGTTCACGCCGATAGCGTCTGCGCCGGCCTCGCCAAGAGTGTCCAGCACCCGGTCAAGCTCGCTGGAGGTATGCACCTCCGCCAGCACATCGAGGGCAAGGTTGTGCGCCGCCTGGGCAAAGCGCTTGAGTTCTTCGTCGGTCAGCGCCGCAGCTATCAGCAGGATTGCGTCCCCGCCATGGGCGCGCGCCTCCACGATCTGGTACTCATCCACGGTGAAATCCTTGCGAATACAGGGAAGCGTTACTGCAGTTGAAGCAAGCTCGAGATTGTGCAGGCTGCCCAGGAAGTACGGTTCGTCGGTGAGCACCGACAGCGCCGCTGCACCGCCGGCCTGGTACCGCTGAGCCAGCCAGGCCGCGTCGAAGTCCGTCCGGATGAGTCCTTTGGACGGAGACGCCTTTTTGATTTCGGCTATTACGGCAGGCCCGTCGGCTGCCTGGCGGCGCAATGCGGCGGCCCATCCGCGCGGCTGGTGGTTCGCGGCCCTGCGCTCCAGTTTGGCCACGGGAACGCGCTGCTTGCACTGAGCTACAGTGGTGCGCGTGGTGGCCAGAATTTTGTCGAGGCGGGTAGACATACGCTGCGTCGAGTATAAAGCCGGGCGCGATTCTCGCGCGCCATCCAGCGCCGGCCGCTGATTCCGGCTGGAGGATATCCGTCCCTTCCGGCTCGGCAGCGCCTTCCGGTTGCTTCTGGAGAGGCACGCTTTTCAACGTTGAAACTCGAAACGGGCTCGCTAGTTTCCGGCGGATGCAGGCGGCGCGGGGTGCGGTTGGCTGCGCGGAATCCATGCCAAGTCTCCGCTGAGCACGTAGATGGAGAGCGCCGCAAACATGAAAACCGCGCCTACCCAGAAGCGCCAGTCGCGATGCATGCGCTGCCAATAGGGGCCGGGGCCGGGTTCGCTGGCCGGGCCGCTGTTTCCTTCCGGGTTGTGCTTGTTTCCGGTCATTGTTTCTCCATCGCGCGCGCGACTGGGCAGCCATTGAACACGCAGGGCGCAAATCTTACTATCCAAAGTTCGGATGCCGCAGGTCCGGTCAATTGTGAACAGGACGCCAGATTGGTTAGATGCCGCAAAACTGGAACCCGCAGTGTCGGAATTGTAGCTTCCTCTTGACAATCAAGAGAAGAAGGATTACCTCTTGATTGTCAAGAGGTGTTGCAAATGGGGCAAAGGCAGGGCGAGATGGTGCAGGGAACGTTGGAGATGCTGATACTGAAGACGCTGGCCCTGGAGCCGATGCATGGGTATGGCGTGGCGCTGCGCATTGAACAGGTGAGCGCGGGAGTGTTTCGTGTGAATCCCGGCTCGCTGCTGCCTGCGCTGGCGCGGATGGAGCGGGCAGGGAGCGTGAAAAGCGAGTGGCGCTCGACCGAGAATAACCGGCGCGCCAAGTACTACATGCTGACGGCGGTTGGCCGCAAAGCATTGATGGATGAAACGGCGGCGTGGGGCAGGCAGACCGCGGCTATCGCACGCATTCTTGAGGCATAGAGGAGATGGGAATGGCATGGTTTCGGAACATGGCAAAGGGATTCTGGGCCCTTTTCTCCCGTGAGCGCGTGGAACATGAGATGGACGAGGAATTGCGCGCCTTTCTGGATGCCTCGGCAGAAGCGAAGCGTCGGGCGGGAATGACGCCGGAAGAAGCAGCGCACGCGGCGCGCGTGGAGATGGGAAGTCCGAATGCGGTCAAGCATCATATCCGCTCGGCGGTTTGGGAGACCGTAGTGGAGAACCTTTGGCAGGACCTTCGCTACAGCATTCGAGCGCTGGCCAAGAGCCCGGGGTTCACCCTGGTCGCGGTGCTGTCGCTGGCACTGGGAATTGGGGCCAACACCGCAATCTTCAGCCTGATGGATGTGGTGATGCTGCGATCGCTTCCGGTTGACGAGCCGGGGCAACTTGTCCTGTTCGGGAGCGGCAGGGCGGGAGGTAGCACCGATAGTCTTCCAAATGAGAGCTGGACACTCTTCTCCTATCCTTTTTACCGCAGTTTCAGCCAGATAAACGAGGTCTTCTCCAGTGTCACTGCCATTAAAAGCATCGAGTTTGCGACCCACGGCACTCTCGCTGGTGGAGGGCGCGAGATGCTGCACGCATCGCTGGTTTCGGGCACATATTTTTCTTTGCTGGGCGTAAACCCCGATCGGGGACGCATGTTGACCGAAGCCGATGACCAGACGCCCGGCAGCGGTACCGTGGCTGTGGTCAGCTATGCGTGGTGGCAGCGTCACGGCAATGATCCAGCAGCGGTGGGCAAGACAGTAGCCATTGAAGGCACGGACTACACCATAGTCGGCGTCGCTCCAAAAGGTTTCGTTGGCGTCATGGTAGGCGAGTCGCCCGATTTCTGGATTCCCCTGTCGATGGAAAAGCAAATTTCGCCCGGCTGGAACGGTCTTGAGAATAAGTGGTTTCAGTCGCTTTATCTGGTAGCCCGGCTCAAGCCCGGCGTAACCGCGGCCCAGGCGTCAGCCAATACAAACCTGCTCTTCCAGCAGTACATCCGCGGTGAGTATCTAGGCCAATCTCCGTCGCAGAAAGATCTGGCCGATGTCGCACATGCGCATATCGATTTGACCTCCGCCGCGCGCGGGCTTTCGCGGCTGCGCCGGCAATTCTCCCTTCCGCTGGAAATCCTCACCACCATCGCGGGACTTGTCCTGCTAATCGCCTGCGCCAACCTCGCCAGCCTGCTGCTGGCCCGGGGTGCCGCTCGCTCGCGTGAGTTTGCCATGCGCATGGCCATCGGCGCCACAAGATCGCGCGTTGTACGGCAGCTTCTCACCGAGAGCTTTGTGATCGCGCTGCTGGGCGCAGCCCTGGGAGTTGCTTCAGCCTGGAAGGCCAGCCATCTGCTGCTCACAATGGCTTCGCACAGCGCCGAAGTTGCGGCCATGAACGTAAGTCCGGATCTTCGCGTGCTCGCCTTTTCCCTGGCTCTAACGGTCTTCACCGCGCTGCTTTTCGGAATGACCCCGGCCATTCGCGCCACGAGGCTTGACCTGAACACATCGCTCAAGCAGACCCGCGCTGCGGCTGCACCTTCATCCCGTTTTTCTCTGGCCAGGGGATTGATCGTGTTGCAGATCGCTCTCTCGCTGGTGTTGCTTGCGGCGGCGAGTTTGTTTCTGCGCAGCCTGGTGAATCTCTCCAATGTTGATGCCGGTTTCGATAAGCAGAACGTACTGGTTTTCGATCTGGACGAATACTCGGCAGGCCTACCGGCCGATGCCCGCCTCGTGAACCTTCAAAAACAAATCGAAGAGCGAGTGCAAACGTTGCCCGGCGTGCACGCAGCCAGCTTTTCCATGTTCACTTTCAACCAAGGCATTTGGTCGAATGACGTTACCGCTCAGGGCATACCGCGCACTCCGGAAAACAGCGATGACGTACTCTTCAACGTAGTTGGGAACGGCTTTTTTTCAACCTGGGGCTTGCCCATTGTCGCCGGCAGGGGCTTCGACAGCGGCGACAAAATCGATTCGCCCACGGTTGCGGTCATCAATCAGACCATGGCGCACATGTTCTTCCCCAACAGCTCCCCTATCGGGCGCCGCTTCGGTTTAGGAAACGATCCCTCGCACAGCCGCGATATCGAGATTATCGGGGTAGTGAAGAACGCCAAGTATCGTACGCTCGATGAAAGTCCCCAAACGTTAGCCTATTTTCCTTACACGCAGCGTGTGCAGTACTTCGGCAACTTCTCAGTTCGCTATTCCGGAGAAGCCGGCCAAATGGTTCCAGCAGTGCGCAGCGCCATCGCACAAGTGAATCCGAATGTGCTGATTGGCAGCTTCTCCACGCTCACCGATCTAGTGGACGAGTCGACAGCCAATCAGCGGCTGATTGCGCGGCTCTCTGCATTCTTTGGGCTACTGGCCGCGTTCCTCGTCTGCATCGGCATCTACGGTCTCCTATCCTATGCCGTGGCGCGGCGCACCAGCGAGATCGGCGTGCGCATGGCATTGGGAGCGCGGCGATCGAATGTGCTTTGGCTCATCCTGCGCGAGATTCTGGTGCTGGTCGCAATCGGAATCGCCATCGGCGTTCCATTGGCGCTGGCTGGCAACCGCCTGGCCGCCAAGCTGCTTTACGGCCTCAGTCCGGCAGACCCGCTAAGCCTTTTCGCGGCCGTTGTCATGATGTTTGCCATTGCCACGCTGGCCGGATACCTGCCGGCGCGCAAGGCATCCTTAGTCGAACCAACTGCAGCCCTGCGCTGCGAGTGACGTTAGGAAACGTCTGATTATGTGCATCTGGATGGGCCGACCTTCTCTCGGGGGCTGAGAACCTGTCTGGAAAACGACAAAGTAGACTCGCCCACCACCCGCCAAGCCCACCCCGGCCCCCAGGCAAACCTCTTGAAAGTCCCACTTGGAGCCAAAATCCCCCCGCAATGGCATCTTGCTGCCTGCCGATCAATCCCAACCACCCGCCCAGACACTACCCGAACCAAACCCGCTCCGGCCAATGCCGCCTCCAGCCCAACACAGCAAGGTCGAAACTTTCGCTATACTGGCGAGGTGTCTCGGGCATCGGCATCTGCACAATCTCCCACCAACCCGGCACGAAGTCCTGACAGAGGAGAAATCGGGATGGTTCGAGTCTCTGATCCTGCTTTGAAGTGCATCTTGGCGTGCATCATAGTGCTCTGTTTCCTGGCCTCGCCCATCCATTCGAATGCGCAGGCAGGTTCCCCCGCCCCCGCCGCCGATGCCAACGACGACCTCCTCAAGATGATCTCGGCCGGCTTGCCGGAGAGCGTGGTAATCGCCAAAATCATGGACAACTCCCGGCATTGGGATACCTCCGTCGATGCGCTCATCGTGCTCAAAAGGGCCGGAGCCACCGAAGCTGAGATTGCCGCTCTCGCCGCCGGTCCGCAGGCCGCCTTCAACCCTGCCCTGCCCATGGCTACCTCCTTCATGGGCGGAGCCATCAGGAAAACCCTCTCCGGCGATCCCATGCTCTCCTTCCCGCCCGATCTGCCCACTCGCTTTCTCGACGCCCGGCCCACCAACACGGCCTTTCTCGTCAATTACAAGGGCTCGCCCTCCATCCTCGTTCCCGCCATCCGCTTCATTCCCAACTGCTGTTATGCCGTTGCCAACGTCCTTTTCCTCCACGACAAGCTGGTCTTTGACTTCTACGTGTGGGAAAAAATAGGAGCGCGGGAGGCCACAGGCTTCTCAAAAATCACTAACCCCAAGATGTTTCCCGAGGCCGGCAATCCACCTCCCCTCGAGGTAACCCGCACCGGCCTGCTGCTGCAAGCCAACCAGATCGCGCCCTGCCGCGTAGAAGCACACACCGATAGCAAGATCAAGGAGCCCGAGGTCACATTCGACCGCCTCGTCCGCACCGGCGCCGGACAGAACTGTTCCTTCGACTTCAGCATGATGTTCGGCACGTTTGTCCCCGGAGACGGTGTCTACGCTGTCCAGCAGATGCGCTCGCCCGGCCTCAGCACCTTTGTCGGCAAACTCGTCAGCGACTATGACTCCGTGCTGGCTGGCTGGCTGCAAGCCGTCCGGATCGCCGATCCCGCCACCCAGTTAAGCGCTGATGCCAACTACACTGCGGTCTCCGATGCGGATCAGCAGAGATACGAAGCCGAAGCAAAAGATCTGCAGCAGCCTCCCGCGGGCGCGCCCAAAAGCGGTGGCGGCATGGGCAAGCTCCTGGGCCTCGGCAAAAAGGCGAGCGC
>Ga0182030_10011212_pt1 | contig 18100 bp, 10 predicted proteins | sample 812S3MmetaG_FD_121299 | JGI IMG/M metagenome (GOLD analysis project Ga0182030, IMG submission 121299) | Permafrost microbial communities from Stordalen Mire, Sweden - 812S3M metaG (Illumina Assembly) | ecosystem: Environmental > Terrestrial > Soil > Wetlands > Permafrost | place: Sweden...
AGGCGGCGACGGACAATGGGCAACTCTACCAAGGGGCGGCTGAGGCGTACCTGTCGGCGACCAAACAAGGCAGGTCCGCATTGCTGGTCTCGCCCACCTGGGCCGAGATTGAGGCGGTTACCGAGAAGGTGCGCGAGGTTCTGAAAATTGAGGGTGTCGTCACGCAGGATGAGCACACAGTGTGGGTTTTCGATTCGCTCTCGTGGACGCAAGCGCAAAAGAAGAATACGAACCAGTACGAACCGGGGCAATGCCTGCGCTTTGTCAGAAAAACGCGGAACTTTGATCGCGGCGAGACGGTCGAAATCCGAGCCATTCTCGAAAATGGACTGCGCGTTCGCCGTCCGGATGGAAGCGAAGCGGGTTTTATCCCGGCTGGTGCCGGCGGCTCGTTCGACGTGGGCGAAGCGCGTGAACTGAAGGTGGCCGCTGGCGATTGGTTGTTACTCCAAGCTAATCATGGCAAAGAGTTCATCAATGGTGAGCGCGTCCAGGTTCGGGAGATCAGCGGTGGCCGTATCAGTCTCACCGATGGCCGGATGCTGCCTGGCAACTTCAACACCTTCACCCACGGCTACGCCGTCACCTCGCATTCATCACAAAGCAAGACTGTCGATGACGTGCTCCTGGTCGCATCGTCACGCTCCTTCGGGGCGGTGAACCGTGAACAGTTCTACGTTTCTATTTCGCGCGGGCGGAAGTGTGTCCATGTGTTCACCGATGACGCCGAACTGCTCGCGCGTCGCGTGACCGATTCGTACGAACGCAAGGCTGCTGTTGAACTTCAAGGCCTGCGCGATGACCTGGCCAAGCTCGGCTTCCTGCGACAACCGCAGCAAGGGCAAAATACCAGTGCACCGGTGTCCACGGTGCAACAAGATTTCCGCACGATCCGCCCGATGCGTCAGTCGCCGCGAGTGTTCCGCGCCACGCGTTTATCTCCGGTGCAACGGTTCGCACAGGTGGCCGAAGATGTGCAGCGATGGTTTCGCGAACGGTCCGTCATTGAGCAAAAGGAAACTGTCACGACCAAGTTTGGGCAAACCGAGTCCATCAAACAAGCTGAGTCCATAAAACGGGCTGAATCCGTCAAACTGGCTGACTCCGTCAAACGAACCAGCGGCCTCAAACGATCTCGCACGGTCAAGGAACCTCTGCAGCAAGAGCAGTCCGCTCGCCGCAAGCTGAGTCGGGGCATCACCCCGCCTGGAAGCATTGGCCACTCTCGCGGCATTGGTGTCTGAACATTCAACCCTCAATCACCCCATGCACCCCACCAAAGACGACTGCTATACGACCTCCGTCAAGTATTGCGCCTGCATCGAGTTCCATCTCGACGAGGAACACCGTTGCGGCTTTCACACTAGCCAATTGATTGATTACACCCTCGAACCCAACCCGGACGCCGGTGAAGATAAGAACGCGCCGCCGCAAAAACTCGCGCTCACCTTCTCCACCGTCGACGTGGTGATCTTGGGCTGGCGTCTCGGTCGGCTGGCCGATTTACTCCGCGAAAACAACCTCGCCACAGTCCATGTCCTGTCGAAACGTTATGCCGAACTCGACGGCAGCAGACCATTTGTCGTCTCCATCACCATTTCCCCGATCAGCAAAAGCTAGTCGTAGGGGGGCTGCGCTAAGCACCGCGTGAGCGTAGAGAACGGCTTCCACTGTCCTCGCCACACAAGTATCTGTCTTACACCGCGACTAATAGGGCCAGCGCCGCCCCAACAGGCGTTACCCGCTACAATTCTGAGGCTTGCATTTGAGCAAACCGTTGTGGAGTTCGACTGCGCCGGACTTTCGAAGCGCCGTGAGTTGCCCCAAGATTGTTTCTCTCAATGCGCTGCTTGTAGCCTTGAACCCAAAGATACGCGCAATGGCTGTGGGAATCTCCTCTCTCGTCGCGCCATGATGCGCTTTGAGAAGTGCCAGGATCGCAGCTTGGATTTCTACTGGTGGCAACATCTCCGGTTTGCGGAGACTCGGTGAACGCACATTCTCACGATTACGGATGGCAATCAATTCGCCCTCGGTGGACAGAAAACCTCTGTCGCGACAACAACGACGGTTCGTGACCAACCGGCGGACAGCCTTCGCTACTGCTTCTTGAATCCGGCTGCCAGCACGACCAAAGCCCCAAAGATCACGCACCCGAACCAATATTTCATCTTCATGGACTGGGCTTTCTTCTCCGACAATCCGCATCACAATGTCGCACATCTCCTCAATGGGCAGTTCATCCGGTGGGTGTCTGGTTGAAACATGAAAACTCGCTTCACAGTAGACTATAGCCATCGCCTGCAACCCGTCCTCCGAAAATCGCGGGGCAAGTCCTCTCTGAACTGTGTCGGAGAGGCCATCTTGTTCGTTCGTATTGTTCGGTGCGCGTGCAGCTGTTGATTGTTTTCTCTCGGCACGCTCAATAGCCTCGCCAACCTTGTGCAGTTGCTCGGTTGGGCGCTGAAACCAATCGGTGCTCCAAATCCGATGGATGACCCAGCCGTGGTCTTCAAGCACGGCCTGACGCAACCGGTCACGATCTCGCGCCGAACGCGAGGAGTGGTAGGTTGCACCGTCACACTCTATCCCCAACATGTACCGACCCTCTTGCTCGGGGTCCACGACAGCTAAATCGACAAAGAAACCGGCGACGCCGACTTGTGTGTCCACCCGATACCCCAGTGACTCGACGGCACGCCGTACAGCTTCTTCAAATGGCGACTGCTCTTCGCCGCCAGCGGAACTAATCACGTCGAGGCGACCAGTTTGAGCGTAGGTCAGAAAGGTCTTCAGGGCGCGAACACCACGCCCGGTGGCCCGCGCCAGGTCAATGTCGTCGGCAGTAATGGAAGTGAACACCTCACACCGCTTCTTGGCCCGTGATATCAGCACATTGAGACGGCGCTCTCCGCCTTCGTGACTGAGCGGTCCAAAGCTCATCGCCAAGTATCCATTTGCATCCCGTCCGTAACCCACCGAAATAAACACAACATCGCGTTCATCACCTTGAACGCTCTCCAGATTCTTGACGAAAAACGGCTCGTCCTCGTGGCTGTGGAAAAATGCCTCAGTGTCGCCGAACTCGCGACGCAACAGTTCTAGTTCATCGAGAATCACCTGTTGTTGTCGAATGGAGAAGGCCGCAACTCCGAGACTGGCTTCCGGGTTGCTGCGCGCGTGCTCGATAACCGCACGGCAGACGGCTTTCGCTTCCGTGCGATTCGTGGCTGATACCCCACGGTCAAAGACGCCATCCGGCACGTGATGAAATCTCAAACCAAGTTCCGGGGATGTTGCGCAAGGACTCGGCACGATAAACAGCCGGTCGTCGTAAAACTCATGATTCGACACGGCGATCAGCGAATGATGACGGCTCCGGTAGTGCCAGCCGAGCATCGTCTGAGGCAAACCGCGGGCTGCACAAAGTCCTAGAATACTCTCCATGTCTTGCGCCTGGGCCGGCAACACTTCCTCGTCCAAATCGGCGTCTTCATCCGAATCGGAAGTCAAACGCGCGAAAAACCGCGTTGGCGGTAGCTGTTTGCTGTCACCAACCACAACAATCTGTTTGCACCGTGCGATGGCCCCCAGCGCGTCCACGGGTTGCACCTGACTGGCTTCATCTATGACCAATAGATCAAATTCCAGAGCCCCAGGCTCGATGAATTGCGCTACCGACAACGGACTCATCATGAACACGGGTTTGATGGCCTGTACGACCGAGCCCGCCTCCTTCAGTAGACGGCGAATGCTGCGGTGGCCGCGTTGACGTTCCATCTCGCCTCTTACGATGCCGGTGCCCCCGACACCGGCGGTGCAAGGAGGCATGCCTTGGAAGTGAGCTGTCATTGTACGGTGCTTCGCCAGTTTCAGCCGGTCGGAGTCAAGCCTTCGAAACTCAGCGATCTTCGCTTCGTGCCGCAGACCGTCAAATCGTGCCAGTTCCGGATTGCGTTGGCTAAACCAACGCAGCATCTGCTCGTAATAGACACGGTCAAAGCAGGCTACAGCGCTATCGGACAAGAGCGCGCCGCTTTTCAGTTGTTCCACCAATGGCCCGAGCGCCAATTCGCAGGCACGCCGCGCCTGCGCGAAATAATTGCTCCATTTGGAAAGCGATTCGGTCTCGGTTTGCCACGTCTGGCAACGTTCGGTGAGAACGTCGAAAGCAACGTGTTCGAAGTCAGCAACGCCAAATGCCTCGTCACAGTTGAAGTTCAATTCTCGCAACAGAACCTCGACTTCGCGATGTGCGGCAATGTAGCGGGGCGCCAATTCATCATTCAACTTCGCAACTTCTCTGCTCCACTTGGAGAGCGACTCTAACTCCGTCAGCCATGTTTGGCACAGGTCAGCCAAAGCCGTCAGAGGCACAACATCGAGATTCACCGCGCCGAACGACGCTCTCCAGTCAAGAGCCAGTTGCTCTGCCATGTGCTCCGCCTCACCGCGTGCGGTACTGAGACGGGCTGTCAACTCCTCAACCAATCGCGCAACTTGGGGCTGGTCTTCCACCGAGACGACCAAGCGACGAAACGCAATCTCCAGCCCGATTTCACGTTGTTGTTCCACCCAAGAAACAATCCGCTCCGCCTGCTCCCAGTCGGTCCGCTCTCGTTGCCACACTTTTCCAAGCGCTGACCGTGCGTTCGTTTCTGTCTCAGACAAAGCGCGCAGAGCAATTTGCCCGTTAATCACTTGATCAACCAAAGCCAGGCGTTCGTTGTACGACTTCGGCAGTTCCACACGCATCACACGTCGCAGTCGTGCCAATGCTCGACGGTATCCACCAGAGAAATACCGGAGCAAAGAACGGCCATGCTTGGTGAGAAGCGTGCGGACATCAGTGAAATCTTCACTCCAAGCGGACTCGGTAACACGCGTTCCCGCCTCTCTGACGGCTGTGGCATACCGTTGTCCTTCGACCACTGCGATACGTAATACATCCAAGTGTTTGTCCCAGACTTCACTTGTCAGGGTTTCTTTGTCCAGTTTCGGTGCCTCGGCAACAAAACCGGCGATGATTCGTTGCTCCTCTGTCTCGGAGAATGAGGGAGGATGTCGTTGGTGAATGGCAGCGGCGAGGTTGGCAGAGGTCTGGCGCATCTCAGAGAGTCGCGAGATCAACGAGCGAACCTGTGTCGCCAACGCATCTAGATCACTCTTCAAGACCGATTTACAGCCAACACCGCGCCATGGGTCTTGCGACGACAGATTGACCGTTGGAGTTCCGGCGGTGTTCTGCTGTTCTTGGCTTTCGGAGAAAGTCTTGGGATTCGGTCGCTGGATAGCTGCGGCAAGATTGGGAGACCTTTCCTGCAATTCGGCAAGACGCGCACTCACCGTGCGTATACGCGTCACCAATGGATCGAGGTCAATCCTCAGAACGGTTTCCCGACCAACCCCACGCCATGGGTGCTTGATCGGAACACCGATTTCCCCAACAAGTGCGGCCACTTCTTCGACCAATCGGCGTCGTTCGTCCCGTTCTTCAACGGTCCAATTCTCCGCGCCGGTGAAGGTCAAACTGCCCGTGACACGCCCTCGTTCCCCCAATGCGACGAGTCGCCCGACCACCGCAAATGGTGATAGCCCACACGGTGCCATTTGCCCGTGTAGCAGTGCAACGTGCCTGTTTAGTGCGCTACGGGATTGCTCCAGTTGCGCCACTACGGCATCGAGTCGTGTCCCAGTCGGACGGCCAAGTTGCCATGTTCGCCCTATCTCCTCAATGACTGTGCGCTTCTTGGCTTTGTTGCTGTGCAACTCAAGACACGCCGGCCCCAAACCCTCGTGTTCCAAACGACGCCTCACGACCTGCAAGGCGGCCAACTTCTCCGCCACAAATAGCACTTTTTTGCCGTCGAGCACGGCGGCCGCTATAATGTTGGTGATCGATTGGCTCTTACCGGTCCCCGGCGGGCCTTGAATCACCAGGTTGCGTCCCTGCCGCACCATTTCAATGGCCACCGTTTGAGAACTGTCGGCATCGACAACGTGATCCAGTCGAGCGGCCGGGATCAACTGATCCAGGTCAGCCGCGTCAGCCCAGAGGGCTTCGGAAGCTGGAAACCCGTTCAGAAGTAGCCCGGCAATGAGCGGATGGTTGACAAGTAGTTCACCGTCCGGCCAGGTCTCGGGGTTTAGATCCCGGTACATCAGAAACTTGGCGAACGAGAAGAACCCAAGGGAAATCGCGTCTGGAAAGACCTCCCACCCTTTGCTCTTGGCGTCACCGACCGCCTTCGCCACCTCGCTGAAATAATCAGTGGGACTGAAGTCCTCGTCAGCAGAGAACGGCGGCAACTCAATTCCGAAATCCACACGGAGTTTGGCCTGAAGTGAAAGGTTTTCCTGAATATCCTCTTCAAGCCAACGCACATAAAACCGTTCCGAGGCAGTCTTTCGTTGGAGTTCGACGGGAATGAGAACCAAGGGGGCGTACAGAGGCGAGTCTGACCGGTCAGCTTCGTACCATTTGAGTTGCCCAAGCGCCAGATAAAGAATGTTCACACCCTGCTCTTCAACCATTGTTCGAGCATCTCGATAGAGCGCAAGCAATCGCCGCTGCAGTCCCTCTGGCGACAAGGCCGTCTGCAACCGCAGGCCGGTATGTCGGCGTGATGGCCCTTCATTGGCTTCATCATCTTCGGGCTGTGGCAGGCCGACTTCGCTTTCGGTCGGCGCTTCTTCGCCAGCCAGATTCAGCTGGTCGTTTGATGTCTTAGTATCCTTTCCCGGCAGGAAGCTTAACGCCTTTTTCTCAACCACCAGATGACGGAAAACTTCCTCGCTCAGTTCATCTTGGACGCGGACTACACGCGCCGACTTGGATTTGGGGATAGAAAGCAACCGGTTGCGCGTGGACAAGTCGAGCAGTTCCTCACGGCTGCGGTTTAGAAGGTCGCGTGTGCTTGCCATCGCTGGTCTTCTTGGGGTTCCTGCAATTCCCTTTCATCTTACCGCCCGAGGTCGTAATGGGCAATCCTTAAGGCCAATACCGACCAGGCATGGTCTTGACCCTGTGTGAATCAAGCCGTCGCCCAGTCGGCGCAGAGGAGTTCGGCTTGTTGCAGTACCGTTTGAGTAGCTCTCTCCTGCTTGTCGGGCGGATAGCCGTGCTTGCGGAGGATACGTTTGACCATGACACGGATTTTTGCGCGAACGGCCTCACGTTCGGTCCAGTCAATGGTGACACTGTTTCGCACGACTTCAACCAGCTCGCGGGCGATGGTCGTTAGCGTCGGTTCGCCCAGAACTTTCACGGCGCTGTCATTGACTTCTAAGGCATCATAAAAGGCCAATTCGTCGTCAGACAATTTGAGGTTTTCGCCGCGCTTGTTCGCTTCACGCACGTATCTCGCCAACGCAATCAACTCTTCGATGACAGCGGCGGCTTCAATGGCGCGGTTCTGGTATTTGCGGATGGATTCCTCTAGCATCTGGGCGAAAGAACGCGATTGGATGAGGAATTTCTTCTGTCGGAGTTTGATCTCGTTGTTGAGCAACTTGCGCAACGTCTCGACCGCGAGATTTTTCAGCGGCATGTCGCGGACTTCAGCGAGAAACTCGTCGGATAGAATCGAAATGTCTGGCCGTTTCAAACCAGCCGCGGCAAAGATGTCCACCACCCGGTCTGACGCAACAGCTCGGGAGATAATCTGACGAATTGCCGCGTCGATCTGTTCCGGTGACTTCTGCTTGTCTCCTATGCTCTTTGCCAGCGCGGCGCGGACTGCTTGGAAGAAACCAACGTCGTCTCTTATCGCCAACGCTCTTTCGTGCGGCACTGATAACGCAAAGGCTTTCGATAATTCGCTCACTGCGTGCAAATAGCGCCGCTTCTTCTCGTCGGGCGTCATGCCCCCCTCTGGCTTGAGAATGTGTTCTTGCGCCATGGGCAGCAATCCGAGCTTCTGCGCGGGCGTGCCGGTAGTCCACGGCTTCCAATCGAATCGATGAAAGAAGTCCCGGCAAATCTCGTACTTCTCCAACATCACGGCGACGGCCTCTTCCTGGTCAATCGCTGTTTCGCCGTGACCGCCGCTTTCGGTGTAGGCTGCCAGCGCCCGCTTCAGTTCGTACGCAAGGCCGAGATAGTCCACGACCAAGCCGCCGGGTTTGTCCTTGAAGACGCGATTCACCCGCGCGATCGCCTGCATTAAACCGTGGCCGCGCATCGGTTTGTCCACGTACATCGTGTGCAGGCATGGGACATCGAAGCCGGTTAGCCACATGTCGCGCACAAGAACGATCTCCAGTGGATCGGTTGCGTCCTTGAATCGTTTCGCCAAAGCTTCCCGCCGTGATTTGTTGCGCGCGTGCCCGGCGATCTTCGGCCCGTCGTCGGCGCTGCCGGTCATCACGACCTTGATCGCGCCCTTGTCATCGTCCTCGTGATGCCACTCAGGACGCAGTTTTACCAACTGATCGTACAGGTCCACGCAAATGCGACGGCTCATGCAGACGATCATCGCCTTCCCGTCCATCACCTCCAACCGCGCCTCCCAATGCTTCACCAAATCCTCGGCGATCAATCCCAGCCGCTTGTCCGCGCCCACGATCTTTTCCAGCGCCGCCCACTTGGTCTTGAGGTATTCCTTCTTGGAAAGCTCCTCGCCTTCCGTTGCCTCCTCGAAATCATGATCAATCCTTGGCTTCTCGTTCTCCTTGAGTTCCAGCTTGGCGAGTCGGCCCTCGTAATAAATCGGCACGGTCGCCTTATCTTCCACAGCGCGCAGAATATCGTAGATGCTGATGTAATCGCCGAACACTGCCCGAGTGTTCGCGTCGGCCTTCTCGATGGGTGTGCCGGTAAACCCGATCCACGACGCGTGCGGCAATGCCTCCCGCATCCGCCGCGCAAACCCGTCCACGAAATCGTACTGGCTCCGGTGCGCTTCATCGGCAATGACCACGATATTTCGCCGCTCCGACAACACCGGGTGCTTCTCACCCTTCTCGTCTGTGAAAAACTTGTGTACCGTCGTAAACACCACGCCGCCGCTCGCGACCTGCAACAGCTTCCGCAAATGCTCGCGGCTTTCCGCCTGCGCCGGCCGCTGCCGCAGCAGTTCGTGACACCGCGAGAACGTCCCGAACAGTTGATCGTCCAAATCGTTGCGGTCGGTGATAACCACGATGGTCGGATTCTCCATCCCGGGATGCGTCACCAGCCGACCCGCATAGAAGGCCATCGTCAACGACTTGCCCGAGCCCTGGGTGTGCCAGATCACGCCAATGCGCCGGTCACCCGCCGCTCCGCCGGGTTGATGTTTCGCGAAATAACGACCGCCCGGTTCGTATACTTTGTCCGTCCCGGCCGACGCGCGAATCGTCTCCTCCACCGCGATTCTGACCGCGTGAAACTGATGATAGCCCGCCACCTTCTTCGTGATGATGCCCGCGCCTTCATCCTCGAACACGATAAAATAGCGGACGAGATCGAGAAACCGCTTCTTCTCGAACACTCCCCGTAGCAGCACCTCCAACTGCGTCACGGAAGTCGGCGCGACCGTTTCCCCTTCGATGGTGCGCCATGGCATGAACCTCTCCTCGCTCGCGCTGATCGTTCCGATGCGCGCCACCAACCCATCCGAGATCACCGTCACCGCGTTGTACGTGAAGAACGATGGAATCTGCTCTTTGTAGGTTTGGATTTGCCGGAACGCGGCCCAAATGTCCGCGTCTTCATCCGCCGCATTCTTTAACTCGATCACCGCCAGCGCCAACCCATTGACGAATATCACGATGTCCGGTCGCCGGTTATGTTGTCCCTCGATCACCGTGAACTGGTTCACCACCAGCCAATCGTTGGCGTCGGGATCGTCCCAGTCCACCAGCCACACCTGATCGTGAACAGTACGCCCGTCACGCTGGTACTCCACCGGCACCCCGTCAGCCAGCATCCGATGAAACGCCTGGTTGTTCACGATTAGCGACGGATGGTGCGTCGTCGTGACCTTGCGGAAAGCATCGTCGAGGGCTTCAACCGGTATCTCCGGGTTCAGCGCCGCCAACGCATCTCGCAACCGCTTCGCCAACACCGTCTCACCGAAGCCGGTACGCTCCGCGTGAAGCTCGCCAGGTGCGATCTCCGGCCCGTGTTTGACTGCAAAGCCAAGCTCGCGCAGCCACAACAGCGCGGCATCTTCCACGGTGGATTCAGTGACCATGGCTTATTGAGGAAGGCTGTCGCGATTATAGGCCCCGACCATACCAATAGGATGGATCGCGACACCATGTCGCGATCTGTGTCGCGATTCGCCTTTTTGATGAAAAACAGGCACGGAATCGCGACATAATGTCGTGGTTTCTGTCGCGATTGGTAACGAAATCATCTGCGGATCACCTTGTAGGAAGTGGTAGGCCCCTGGCCAATCCGTCGAAGGAGTCGAAGCTCCACAAAATGCGTCAGATGCCGCTGCGCAGTACGGGCAGTCACTCCCAGATGTTGAGCGTATTCACTCTGAGTTGTGCTCGTCTTACCAGCAATGAAGGACCAGCCCTTCTGTTCCTCGGTGGTCAATTCAGCGACGATTGCTTTGCCCAAAGTCTTGGTGGCGCTTTCGGGAGCCCGATACAGTGTCAACACGAGATAAGGATCTTCCCACCCATAAGTTGGCAGCGGGAGTCCGGCTTCGGTCGCATCATTCTTCATCGACTTCAAGCCAAGCCCGCGTTCTTCCGCCAATTCCATCTTCGCGAAGACATAGTGCAGCACCGGGTTGCGGCTTAGCATCGGCGCACTGAACGACTGCAACTGCTCCAATGTGATTGGTTCAATCGGCCTGCCCGGACTTTTCACCACGATGGTATCCGGCGTAACGACCAACTGGCACTTGGCCCCGTGGATGTCGTAGTTTCTGTGTACGAGCGCGTTGACAATTCCTTCTCGAACAAGCTCGAAGAACTTCTCGTTTGCCTCTTTGCGCTGCGCTCGGCTACGGTCAATCGGATTTGGAAGCTTGTCTTTCAGCCATTGAATGGCTTCGCCCGGGACATCGATCATCGGCCCGTCGAAGTCACGGACCTCCTCGGTTCCGCCTGGATAATGAATCGTTCCCAGCAATCCAGCCTGTGGCACCGAAACTCGTGGATGCCTCCCGAAAAGTACCAGTCCAAAACCCGAGGGAACCAACCGCCGGTTCTCTTCCTTTAGCAGTCCTTGCTGCAAGAGCCGACGAGCGAAGGATTCTGAGTCGATATCTTCCACAATCTTTGCCACACGGCGATAATTCTGGAGAGCTTCCGGGGAAAAGTCCTGCATAGCCGTTGCCACAACAGCGTTTTCCAGTGTCGACAGTGTTACGGTCTTCGGTTTCTTTTCCGCCTCGGCAGCACGTTGTTCGGCCTGCGCAATGAATTCCTTGTTCACCTTGCGGATTTCTTCCTGCAAATCGCGGTCAAACATGTGCACGGTCACACCCTGGTCCTGCAGGTACTTGATCCCCTTCCGGTCCACGGTTGGATCAGGGTCTTCGATTCCCACCCAGACCACTTTGATTCTGGCCAGAACAATCCGTTCGGCGCACCCGAGCTTCGGGAAATTGCGCGCTCCGGGAGCGCACGGCTCCAACGTCGTAAACAAGAGAGACCCATCGAGCGGGTTGCTCCGGTTCTTCCGTTCCAGAAGCGCGAACTCGGCATGATCGCCGTAGCGCAATTCTCCCCGAAACGCCGTCTCCACCGTGCCATCCGGTTTGTGGATTACCACACCGACCGACGGACTTGCCTTACCGTCGGCACGTGGCTCGTGCACGGATTGCCGCATGACCTCGACGGCTTTCTCCATCAGCTTTCTCGGGTCGAATTTGCGTTCTGCTGGCATTGGTCGTAATTCTCTACGTGAGCTTTTCACGAACATCGCGGAGGCTCAATAACAATCCGCATCACTATCGGCCCCGTCCCCGTCACTGTGCCCTTCTCTGTCACTGTCATCGGCGTCAGTATCATCGTGCTCTTCGTGGTCATGGTCATGCTGATGCTCCTCTTCCTGTTATTGCTGCCTCCTTCAGCCGCACTTCTCCCGACTGCAGCTTCGGCAGCAGCGTAAGACAGCGCGGCTTCTTCGACAATGGATTCGGTGAAACTTATCCGATCGGGTCATTCACGGGATGTGGCCAAATGTCTCGTACAAAAACGAAGAGTCGCGCACCTCGTTCCCTTATGGCGTCCTCATTCCAGTGCGCGATTTCGTTGAAATACCGGTTTAGTTCCAGCGCAGAATTGTCCATAATTTCAGCTTTCTTAGTTTCAAACCCACCATTCGACACTGTCGCGTTCAGCGAATGAGACAAGAGCGTTAGGTTGCCAAACGTGTGCTTCAACTTGTCCCTAGCTGCTTGATATCGTTGTCTCGACGCTTCTGCTCCAGCGGCGGTATGACTTCCCTTCCAAAATGTTTGAAAACCCACGGGTGCCGTTTGTATTCCCTCAACGTTTTGACGTCCCATTTATCCTTATGAGAGAGTCCATGGCAGTTCGCGCAGAGAGCCACCAAGTCCTTTGGATCATGACTTTTCTTCCGGCTCCAAGGAATAATGTGCGCACGTTGCACCGAGCATGGCATTCCGCAGCAAGCACAACGATGACCGGCTTCGATTAAAACTTCACGTGCAACATCTGCTGGGATCTTGGGTCTTTTCATCATTGTGCAATTCTGTTTACCCGCACTGCCCCCGACAGCAGCTTCGGCAGCAGCGCGTCCCGCAGAGCGATGAGTGTTTCAGATTCACGGTTGTTATTGAGAGCTGCCGCGATCCGCTCAGGTCTCACTCCATTCTGAACCGCTTTCACAATCATTTTGTGCTCCTGAATGGGAGCCAGCCGGCTGATGCGCGCATTGTACGTGAAGCTTTCATCATCATTGGCGATGATGCAGTCCGCCTCGGTTTCTCCAAGTTCCTTCAGCGCAAAGTACCGGAGATGGCCGTCCAGAAGTAGATAAAATTCTGCGCTGTCCTTCTGTGGATATACCATCAGCGGCTCAATCAGTCCGACCTCCTCTATGGACGCGCGGATTGTCCTGTACCGACGAATGTTCTTCTGCGGGTCCTTGACCTGTCTCACTGGAAGAATAGCGGCTAGTGAAAGTCGAATCTTCCGCATTTCGAATGCAACTTTCATATTAGTCATGCCGCCTCCTTATGTTTGGGGCCGAGCTTTGTCCACAGATACTTCGGCATCGTGGAAAGGGACTCGGCCCTCAACAGATTCACGAAATTTTCATCCGCCAGAAGCTTGTTGAACGCGGTGACGATGAAGAGCAATTTCGCCTCGCAAACCCTGGCTTTTCGCACCAGAAGCTTCTGCCGCTGACTTTCACGCCGGTAGGCATTCACCAAACTCTCAGCACTGGTGAGCCTGTTCCGTGAGAGGCGACTGTTGGGGTCGCGTTGTTTCCCGATGAAACGTCGCTGATCAATAAGCCGCTTCACCGTGCGGATCGATGCCTGGTTAAGCTGTTTGCTCTCGTAAGCCTTGAGTAGTTCACGTTGTGTTTCCACATTGTTCGTCTTGGCAATGTCCATTGCGACGCCGAGAGGAATTCTTCCACTGGTAGCTGCGTCCAGTAAGCGTTCTTCTCCAGCATTCTTCAGGGCGATGAAACCGGCAATGGTAGTGCCAGCCATTCCCAGCTTCTCCCCGATCTCGCCATTGTTGTAGCCCGCGGCCTTCAGCCGCTCAATCTCTCGGATTAATGCCAAGGGAGTAGGAAAACGCCGTGCCATGTTCTCAATCAGGCTACGAAGCAGACGTTCCTCCTTCGAGACTTCGACAACCACTGCCGGGATCTCTTTATGTCCGAGGGCGATAAACGCCTCGATTCGGCCCTGGCCACAAACCAGATCATAACCGGGTTCTTCCGCCTCCTGTGCCGAACGAAGGCTGACCTGAATCGGCTTCTTCAATCCGAGATCCTTGATGCTTTGGACAATGACTTCAAACTTCTTGCGGTCGCGATGTCTCGGATTCAGGATGCGAATCCGGTCAATCGGAATCATTTTTATTTCATCTTTCACGCGACCTCCTGGAACTTGATGCGCTCGGCCATACCCAGGAAGTAATCCAGTGTCTCGAACCGGTAAGCGTCCAGATAAAGGCCGTTCTCTTCGGCAATGCGCAGATTCTCCCAAGTCATGTCGATTGCGGGCAGCAAATAGTAGTCGCGGATGCTATCGTTGGCGGCAGTCATCCGAACGGCGATCGTAATATCCGGCTTCAGTCCCTCATTTAATCTTATGACCCACCGCGATGAACCGGCATTGGTAATGCAGTGGCGGCACAGCACGATTGAGACACGAATCTCGTTGTTCATGTGAAGCAACTGCGCCTCCTCATCCCAGGAGGCGACTGCGCCCAGGTCCTGAATCCGCCGAATCATCGACTCGACGATTTCCGGATGTTCCTTGCGCAACTTTCGATTGATTTCGATGAAGCTGTAATCAATACCCGGATCGTAGCCGATTAGTCGGTAAGCGGTCACCAAACTGCCGAAACGGTACCGAAACGCCGTGCTGGAAGGCAGATCCTCCGCTTCGTCGATCAGCATGCCGCAAATGCGTCCATGCTTGTTCAGCACTCCACGCAATTTCTCCAACATCTCCTCATCGGTAAACTTCCGACTGCGAGCCAGAATGATACCCTGTGCTGTGTGGAATAGACTTGGGTCGACAATACCTTCAAACACACCTTCCCCTCGAATCCATTTTTCCTGCGGGTTAGCTACATGCTTGAGCTTCAGCTTGAAGGAGGTGCGATGATAAACGTTGTTCCCAATGTATTTCTCGTTGGTGAGTACCTGATGCACAGTCCCTCGAGTCCACGCGCGTCCAAAGTCCGTGACCATGCCCTGAACATTCAGTGACGTGGCAATTTGCGATTCACTTTTTCCTCCACTAATGAATGCCTGATAAATCCGCCGAACCGCGTCGACCTCTTCATCCGGCCCGGGAATCAAGACCACCCGATCCGTTTGAAGGCTCTTCTGCTCTCCCATCTTGAGCAGAGCCTTGTGCTGACCGTTTTGGTCAATCAACATTCGTCGCAGGCCGAATCCAGCAGTACCGCCCTGTTTATAGCCCAATTGAATCAGGCGGCAGGCTCCTTGGAATACTTTGGACGAAAGCTCGCGGCTGTATTCGCCGGCCATCGCTCGTTTGACACCTTTGACAATCGTGGAAACAGGACTGCCGTCATTCTCAAATTGCTCGGCACAATAATGAACCGCGACGCCAGCCCGGCGGCAGGTGTATTCATAATAAGCGCTCTCATCAGCATCCTGGAATCGTCCCCAACGGCTAATGTCATAAACGAGGATGCAAGAGAAGTTGACTTGGCCGTTCTGAACATCCTGAATCATCTTCGCCAAGGAGTCGCGCCCCTGGATGTTCAACCCACTCTTCCCCTCATCTGAATACTCTTTGGCGATCTGCATTCCACGGCGTTTGGCATAATCCCGGATGGCATCCATCTGGTTACTGGTGGAGTATTGTTGGTGCTCGGTGGACATCCTGACGTAAGCAGCCGCAAAAACTGGTCAAAGATCTGTCTCGGTTCTAGTCATGGAGAATTGCAGCCAGGTAGGAACAGTTGTCGAAAGTCATCCCCATCACGCTTTATGCGGCCGAACTACAACTGCACGGGGTTTGCCGCAGTCGATCCAGGCGACGGGAATGTTTCATAATCAGAACATCATTTTGAATCACATTGATCTGGAAGCATCAGCTCCAGAATTATCTGTCCCCGAAGTAACAGTTCGCCAATGGTGGTGGCGATGTCTTCTTGCCGCGTACAGCCGGTGACCATCGAGAGAAGCCCCACAAACGCTGGGTCTTGCACGAGGCAGAAATCTTGTAACGCACTCCGAAGGCTGCTCGGCGCGTTACAAGAAGTCTTCTGTAGCTTAATCGTTTGCGACACAGCGATTTGACTCTTTTGGGTGATGGGACGCTCTTTTTTCCAGTATCCAGGATTCGCCTTGCGCCACTGCTGAACACGGCGGGTTTGCTCCGGTCCGCGGAAGTAATCCCGGTTTGGGGCTTGGCGTAACCAGCGGCGCTGGCTGGCGGCCTTACTGGAGCGCCGGCAGTCCGGCTTCGAACAGTAATACTGATGACGCCGGTTGCGGCAATCAGGACTGAAACACTTACTGCAATGCCGGCACTTACGTCGGCTGCGTTTGGAATTCATTGTGAGTAGAACCCGACAAGACAAAGCGGAGAATTAAAACCAACGGCGGGGATCTGTAAAGGAAAAGTCGTCACGCATACGTGATGGACATTTTGCCAAAGTGAACTGGTGCAACGAAATCTGGATCGCGAATTTGCGCGCTATATCCGAAAGGCGCGAGGGAGCCTTTCATACGCAGATTTCGCGAAAAAGGTCGGCGTTTCACACACCACCCTCCACCGTATTGAACGGGGCGAACACCACATTACGCTGAACAAGTTGGACACGATCTTAGGCCGGCTGAGGGTCAAACTGAAAGATGTATTCCCGGAGGAGTATTAGCAACTGAGCGAAACGGCGCGGCAGAATCAGTCAAACCTCCTGCTCCGACTTTCCACCACCGCCGTAGACCATTCCGATGCAGGCAAAGGGGTTCCGATTCCCACACATACTCCCAGGCGCAATGGACCCGCCAGTTTATCGTCCGGTACAGCCTCAAAATTCCATTCGACGGGAGGCAAGGTCGTGCTTACTTCGTCACGTCCGGCAGCGCGTTCACTGCGCCGCGTAAATCGTCCGCGCTCAGGTGCGTGTAAATCTTCGAGACGGCGGCGCTTTGGTGTCCGGCTATTGCTTGGGCCACGGCATCACTGACACCAGCCGCCTTCAAAAACGTCACCGCACTGTGCCGTAGGCTGTGGAAAGACAGGGCGCTTGGGGTGCGTGGCTTGTTGTGGCCTTCACCGGTCTCGACGTTCTTGCGTGCGGGTGCAATGCCAGCCTGTTCCATCACCTTATAGAATTGATTGCTCAGAGTACCGGTGCGCTTTGCCAGTTCTGCCACCTTCGGAAACACAAACGCACTCGGATTGTCAGTGGATGGCAAACCCTCAAAATAGTCCAGCAACGCCGGCGCCATCGGCAGCGGTAGGACCGCGGTCGTCTTGCTAACGTGGAAGATAATTTCCTTGGTTTCGAGGTTCACCTGGTTCCATCGCAGCCGCGCCACGTCACCCAGCCGCTGCGCAGTATAAAGGCCGGTCAGGATCAAGCCGCGCCATTCACTGTCGCCGGCGGCCTGTAGAAGCAGTCGGATTTCCCCCGGCTTAAACTCACGTCGTTTTCCAAAGGTTCGCAGCTTCAACTTCTTAACCTTCGCCGCAGTATTGCTGGTCAGCAAGTCTTGTGAGTAGGCCGCGCCGAAACACACGCGCAGCGTTTTGACGGCAAGGTTCGCTGTGTTGGTGGAAAGTTCTGCGGCCAGTTTGTCACGGAAGGCGCTGATTTCCGTGGCCGCCACGCCGGCGATGTTCTTGTTAGCCCTCGCACCCAAAAAGCGGTAAAACCGCTCAAGAACACCGGCATAGCGTTCATGGGTCCGCGAGGTGTTCTCGATCAGCTTGCTCTCTAGCCATTGCTTACCCCACTGGCGGACGGTGTACGTCTTCAGGGTCTCGCAGTTGGACACCAAGAAAATATCTTCCAGTCCAGCTGTTAGGACTTCGCGCGCCTTGTCTGGCGTCAACGTGCCGGCGCGTCCGTGCTTTTCGGCCTTCTCCCAAGCCGCGCAGATTGCTTCCGCCTGGCCTTTGTTCTTGGTCTTGGTGGAACGGAAGCGCCGTATGCTGTCGGTGGTGGTGAAGGCGCAATACCAAAAGGGTTTTCCGGGTTGCTTATGGACGCTTGCCATGGGTTATCCTCGTTATAGGCATAACATAAAGGCATAACGTCAGGACTGTCAATGGCATTCATTAGTGTTAAATTCATTAAGAAAATAGCGAATTCCGCACCTTGATTGCATTCGCGAGTTCGAATCTCGCCCCCTCCGCCACTTTTCGCCAAAGGCGAAAAATGCCGCGCCGTAGCGAAGCGAAGGCGGGCGAAACACCCAAACCAAGCGCCTTGGCAAGGCCTCAACCCCACT
>Ga0182030_10011213_pt1 | contig 18099 bp, 14 predicted proteins | sample 812S3MmetaG_FD_121299 | JGI IMG/M metagenome (GOLD analysis project Ga0182030, IMG submission 121299) | Permafrost microbial communities from Stordalen Mire, Sweden - 812S3M metaG (Illumina Assembly) | ecosystem: Environmental > Terrestrial > Soil > Wetlands > Permafrost | place: Sweden...
GGGCAGAAACTTGGCGTGTTGCAAGTTCGGCTCTACCGCCCGTTTTCCGCGGCGCATTTTCTGGCCGCCTTGCCCGAAAGCACTGGCGCGATCGCCGTTCTCGATCGCACCAAGGAGCCCGGCGCCAGTGGCGAGCCCCTCTATCTCGATGTCGTCGCCACGCTGGCGCAAGCCCTCGCCAACGGAACCCGCAAAACCATGCCGCGCGTGATCGGCGGACGTTATGGCCTGTCGTCGAAGGATTTCACGCCGGCCATGGTCAAGGCGGTGTTCGATGAGTTGGCGAAGCCGCAGCCCATCAACAGTTTTACGGTTGGCGTCAACGACGATGTTTCCGGGTCCAGCCTCGCCGTCGACCAGAATTTCATGATCGAGGCGGACGATGTCTTCCGCGCTGTTTTCTATGGGCTTGGCGCCGATGGAACGGTGGGCGCCAACAAGAACAGCGTCAAAATCCTGGCGGAAGACGCGGATCGCTTCGCCCAGGGTTATTTTGTCTATGATTCCCATAAATCCGGCGCGCAGACCGTCTCGCACCTTCGCTTCGGGCCGCGACCGATCCTCGCGCCCTATCTCATTGGCGCGGCGCGCTTTGTCGGCTGTCATCAGTTCGCCTTTCTCGACAAGATCGACGTGCTCAAGATCGCCGCTCCCAAGGCCATTTTCCTGCTCAATTGTCCCTATGAAGCCGATGAGGCCTGGGACCGGCTCCCACGGCCCGTGCAGCAGGCGATCATCGACAAGGGCTTGCGCCTGTTCGTCATCGACGCCTCGAAAGTCGCGCGCGACACCGGGCTTGCCGGCCGCATCAACACCGTTCTGCAAACCTGCTTTTTCGCGATCTCCGGCGTATTGCCGCGCGAAGAAGCCGTCGCGCGCATCAAACACATGATCGAGAAATCCTATGGCCGCAAAGGCAAGAGCGTCGTCGACCAGAATTTCGCCGCCGTCGATCATACGCTGGCCCATCTGAGCGAAGTCAAAGTTCCCAAAACGGCGACCAGCACGCTCGAACTTCCGCCGATCGTGTCAAAGCTGGCGCCGGCTTTCGTGCAAAAATTCACTGCCGAAATCATGGCTGGACGCGGCGACGACCTGCCGGTGAGCGCCATGCCGGTCGATGGAACTTTTCCTTCCGGCACGGCCGCCTGGGAAAAGCGCAATATCGCCGACGAAGTCCCCGTCTGGGAGACGGACCTGTGCATCCAGTGCGGCCAATGCGCCATCGCCTGCCCGCATTCGGTCATTCGCGCCCGCTACTATGGCGCCGACCTTCTGGTCGATCCCGCCGCGCCGGCGCCCGAAAGTTTCAAATCAGCGCCGGTCAATTCGCGCGGCTATCCGGACAACCGCTTCACGCTGCAATTTTATGTCGAGGATTGCACGGGATGCGGCATATGCGTCGAAGTCTGCCCGGCGCACAGTCCGACAAATCCGGGAACCAAGGCGATCAACATGGCCGACAAGGCGCCCCTGCTTGACTCGGAGCGGGAGAACATCGCCTTCTTCGAAACACTGCCGGTCAACGATCGGGCGCGCGTCGATTTCGCCAATGTGCGCGGCATCCAGTTTCTCGAGCCCTTGTTCGAATTTTCCGGCGCCTGCGGCGGCTGCGGCGAGACGCCCTATCTGCGTCTGTTGTCGCAATTGTTCGGCGACCGCCTGCAGATCGCCAACGCCACCGGCTGCTCGTCGATCTACGGCGGCAATCTGCCTGTCACCCCCTGGACGAAGGACAAGCAGGGACGCGGCCCCGCCTGGTCGAACTCGCTGTTCGAGGACAATGCCGAATTCGGACTTGGCTTCCGCCTCGCCGCCGACATGCATGTCGCCCTGGCCGAGCGGCTGGCGCGGGACCTTGCGCCGAAGCTGGGCGAGTCGCTGGTCGAGGCGATCCTTGCCGCGCCGCAAATCCGCGAGTCGGAATTTGTCGCGCAACGGCTGCGCGTGGACGAGCTGACCCGGCGATTGCGCGAACTCGGCGACGAGCCGCAGGCGAAAAATCTTCTTTCGGTGGTCGATCATCTGGTTCGCCGCAGCATCTGGCTCGTCGGCGGCGACGGCTGGGCCTATGACATCGGCTATGGCGGCCTCGACCATGTGCTGGCAACCTCGCGCAACGTCAATGTTCTCGTGCTCGACACCGAGGTTTATTCCAATACCGGTGGGCAGGCGTCGAAGGCCACGCCGCTCGGCGCCGTCGCCAAATTCGCCGCCGCCGGCAAGCGCGTGGCGCGCAAGGATCTGGCCTTGCAGGCGATCGCCTATGGCAATGTCTATGTCGCCCAGGTCGCCATGGGCGCCAATCCGCAGCAAACGCTGCTGGCCATGCGCGAAGCCGAGGCCTGGCCCGGCCCCTCGCTGATCCTCGCCTACAGCCATTGCATCGCGCATGGCTTTGATCTGCGCTACGGGATGGCGCAGCAAGACCTCGCCGCGGCATGCGGCTACTGGCCGCTGTTCCGTTTCAATCCGGCGATGCGTGGGGCCGGAGAGGCGCCGTTCCGGCTGGATTCGCCGCGTCCGACCATTCCGCTGAAAGACTATGCCTACAAGGAATTGCGCTATCGCAGCCTGGCCAGCACCCGCCCGGAGGAAGCCGCCGAATTGCTCACGCTGGCGCAGGCGGCGGTGACCGAAAAATACGCGCAATACGAAGCGCTGGCCAGTCGCGACGGCAGCAGGTTCCATCCTGACGCGCGAGCGATCGGCGGCGACAAGGTCTGAGGTCCTTTGTTTAAGAGAATGCTTTTTGAGGAGCGCGGCATGGATCTCAGCACCAAATATCTCGGCCTGCCCCTGCGCAATCCGGTCATTGCCTCGGCATCGCCGCTTTCGAGCGATCTCGGCGGCATCAGGCGGCTCGCCGAATGCGGCGCCGGGGCGATCGTGCTGCCGTCGCTGTTCGAGGAGCAGCTTCGGCAGGAGCATGAACTCAGCGAGCGGTTTTCGCTTGTCGGCGCGGACAGCTCGCCCGAGGCCAGTTCCTATTTTCCAGAAGTCAGCGAATACAAGTCCGGCGCCTCCGCCTATCTCGAACTGATCGCCGAGGCGCGCGCCGCCGTCGACATCCCCGTCATCGCCAGCCTGAACGGCTCGACCCTGTCCGGCTGGATCGACTACGCCAGCCAGATCGAACAGGCTGGCGCCAGCGCCATCGAGCTCAACATCTACCGGATCGCCTCGGGCCCGGCGGTGCAGGTCGGCGAGGCCGAGGCGGATTGCGTCGCGCTGGTCAAAGCCGTCCGCGCCAAGACAAGCCTGCCGCTGGCGGTCAAACTTCACCCCTATTTCTCGGCCTTCGGCGCCTTCGCCCAAAGCCTCGACGCCGCAGGCGCCGACGGGCTGGTCCTGTTCAATCGTCTCTACCAGCCCGACATCGATCTGGCGCGGCTGAGCTGGAACAATGACGTCACGCTGAGCCGCCCCAATGAAATCCGCCTTGGCCTGCTGTGGATTTCCCTGCTTGGCGGTCGGCTGCCGCGCGCGAGTCTTGCGGCCAACACCGGCATCGAGACAGCGGATGAAGTCGTCAAATACCTGCTGGCCGGAGCCGACGCCGTCATGACCGCGTCGGCGCTGCTGCGCCACGGACCCGAACATCTGCGCACCCTCGTCGCCGATCTCGAAACCTGGTTGAAGCGGCGTGGCTTCGCCTCCGTCAGCGCCATCAAGGGATTGATGAAGCACAAGCCGCATGAGGCCGAGGCGCAGGAACGCGGAGACTATATTCGCGGCCTTCTCGGCTATCGCGGACAACATTGAATCAAAGCGCATGAGCCTTGAGTAGATTCCGAGCCTAGCGCCCTTTCCGCCCGACCGCCAAACACAGTTCCACACTCCAGAGCGACGACTTGGGGAAGCGGAGACATTTGCTGTGTTCCAGACACTTTTGAATTGCCTGATACCCGTCTGCTTCTGCGTGGCGGTCGGCGCATTCGCCGGCTGGCTGAAAATTCTCGACACCGATCGTATCCGGTCGATCTCGACCTATGTCGTCATCTTCGCCCTTCCGTCCCTGCTGTTCGTCGGCATCTTCAAATTCACCATCCAGGAATTGTCCCAGTGGCAAAATCTTGTGACCCTGCTGGTCGCGATGTCGGCCACCTGGATCATCGCCTTTATGCTGGGACGCTTCGTCTGGCGTTTTTCGCCGGGAGAGGCGGCCATCCTGGGGCTGACGTCCAGCTTCGGCAACATGGCCTATATCGGCGTCGCCATCCTCACGACATTGTTTTCGACGGCGGGCCTGCTCCCGGTCATCCTTGGCAATTTTGTCTCCAGCTTCGTGCTGGTCCCCGCGACCGTGGCTGTCCTGCATGTGGGCGCCGGGAAACCCGCCGCGAGCGCCAGTCCCGCCAAATCAAGCCTCGCGCGGGAAATTCTGCATACTGTCATTCAACCGCTCATCTGGGCGCCGTTTCTCGGGATCGCCCTGGTTCTGGCGGATGTCACGCTGCCTGAACTCGTGAGCAAGTCGATCGGCACGATCGGCGACACGGCCGGCGGCGTCGCGCTGTTCGCCGTTGGCGTCATGCTGTTCGGATTTTCTTTCCGCATCGACCGCGTGGTCGCCCTGGTCTTCGTTCTCAAGAATCTTCTGCAACCGGCTATCGGCGCCGCCGTCCTGTTCGCTTTCGGTCTTCGAGGAATTATGGCCGAGGGGATCGTCATCGTCCTGGCCTGCCCGGCCGCGACGGCCTGCCCGATGCTCGCGTCCAGCTATCGGATTGGCGAAAAATCCGCGGCCGCTTCAGTCGCCGTGAGCACCGTCTCCAGCCTCCTCACGATCTCCGGCTGGATCCTTTTCGCCAAGGCGGTCTTCGCGAACTGAATTGAATTGACGCGCTAAAATTCCTGGAGAGCCGGTCATGAAAACGTTCCGCGAAGAAACCGACACAATGGGCGCGATCAAGGTCGAGTCCGACAAACTGTGGGGCGCCGAGACGCAACGCTCCCTCGAATTTTTCAGCATCGGCAAGGATTTGATTCCGCGCGAGTTGATCCCCGCTTTCGCCATTTTGAAAAAGGCCGCGGCCAACGCGAATTTCGCGGGGAAAAGACTGGATGAGAAGACCCGCGATCTGATCGTGTCCGTCGCGGACGAGATCCTGGCCGGCCAGCACCTGGACATGTTCCCCCTGCATGTCTGGATGACCGGAAGCGGCACGCAATTCAACATGAACGTCAATGAAGTCATTTCGAACCGCGCCTGCCAGCTCGCCGGCACGGCGCTGGGTAGCAAGACGCCGGTCCATCCGAACGACGACGCCAACATGTCCCAGTCGTCGAACGATGCGTTTCCCACCGCCATGTGCATCGCCGCGGCGATCGGCGTGACACAAAGGCTGGCGCCGGCCGTGCTGGCCCTGCAGGAGGCCATCGCCTCGAAGGCGGAGGATTGGAAGGACATCGTCAAGATCGGCCGCACCCACATGCAGGACGCCGTGCCGATCACATTGGGGCAGGAATGGTCGGGCTATGCCGCAATGCTCGCGGACGATCTGGAGCGGCTCGACGACGCGCTGAAGGGCGTCTACCGGCTCGCCCTGGGCGGCACGGCCGTCGGCACCGGATTGAACGCGGCGCCTGGCTTCGAAGCCGCCGCGACCGCCGAGATCGCCCGTCTGACGGGCCTGCCATTCGTCAGCGCGCCGAACAAATTCGCGGTGCAGGGCGCGCATGACGCCATGGTGCAGCTCTCGGGAACGTTCCGGACATTGGCGACCTCCGTCTACAAGATCGCCAATGACATCCGCCTGATGTCCTGCGGGCCGCGCGCCGGTTTCGCCGAATTGCAGATCCCCGCGAACGAGCCGGGCTCCTCGATCATGCCGGGCAAGATCAACCCGACGCAGGCCGAGGCGCTCACCATGATCGCGGTCCAGGTGATGGGAAACGATGTCGCCGTCGGCTTCGCGGGCGCCAGCGGCTATCTGGAAATGAACGTCTACAAGACGGTCATCATCCACAATGTCCTGCACTCCCTGACGATCCTGACCGACGGCTGCGCCAATTTCCGGAAATACCTTGTCGAGGGCGCGAAGCCGAACCTCGAGAAGATCAAGGGCTATGTCGACAATTCCCTGATGCTGGTGACCGCGCTCACGCCGGAGATTGGCTACGACAAGGCCGCCAGGATCGCCAATTACGCCTCCGAGAAGGGGCTGACGCTGAAGGCGGCGGCGCTCGAACTCAAGCTCGTCAGCGAAGCGGAGTTCGACCGCGTCGTCGATCCCGCGAAAATGGTCAATTCAGCTGTTCAACCCGTGAAAAAACCTCTCGTACCCGCGGCAGAGTGAATCATCCCCGAGCAAATGGAAAAGGATTAGCATCATGGCTCAGTCAACATTGAAGAATTCCCCGGATGCCCAATTCAAGTGGGATGAAAGCGTCGACGTCGTCATCATCGGGTCCGGCTTCGCGGGCCTGGCCGCCGCAATCGAGGCGCATGACGCGGGCTCGTCGGTGAAGATCGTCGAGAAGATGGACAAGCCCGGCGGCAATTCATGGATCAATGGCGGCCAGGTGGCGACAGCGGGCTCGGCGTTGCAGAAGAAGCAAGGCATCGTCGACTCGCCGGACCTGATGTTCAACGACATGATGAAGGCTGGCTTGCAGCTCAACTATCCGCATCTGGCGCGCGCGGTCGCCGAACAATCCAACGCCGCAGTGGAATGGACGATGAAACGGCTCGGCGCGGAGTTCAAGGAGCACATTAATACGATGGGCGGCCATTCCGTGCCCCGCGTGCTGCAGACGGCCAACGGACATGGCTCCGAGATCGTGGGCAAGCAGATCGACGCCCTGAAGAAGGACGGCGTCACGATCTCCCTGCAAACGCTTTTGACACGGCTCATCCAGGATACCTCCGGCCGGGTTGTCGGGATCGAGGTTCGCAAGGGCCATGAATTCGGCAAGCCGGAAAGCGGCGTGCTGCAAACCATTCGCGCGCTGAAAGGCGTTGTGCTCGCGTCCGGCGGCTTCTCGGGCGACATTCGCTTTCGCACGACGCAAGCCCCCGAACTCACCGACAGTTTCAAGACGACGAACCATCCGGGCGCCAATTCGGAAGGACTCATCGCCGCCTTGCGCATCGGCGCGTCGCCGATTCAACTCGATCAAATCCAGCTGCTGCCGCTCACCAGTCCCGACGACGAAGGCTTCGGCTCCGCCAACGGCTTCATCGCCGGCGCCGGCATGCCCCTGGGCGTTCTGATCGATCCGGAAACAGGCAAGCGGTTCGTCAGCGAGCTGGCCAATCGCAAGATCCAATCGGACGCGATTGTCGCCATTGGTCACCCGGCGATCAGCATCGCCGACGCCTATGCCGCGGCGTTTTCGCTATGGGGCCTGAAGCATTCGCTGGAAAGCGGCTCAGTCAAACAATTCGATACGCTCGACGCCCTGGCCGAGTATTTCAAGATCGACGCCAAAGTCTTGAAAGCAACGGTCGAGGCATTCAATAGCGCCGTGACCGCCAAGAAGGATCCCGAATTCGGCAAAAGCATCCTTAGGGACGCCCGTCCGATCGTCACAGCGCCTTTCCACGCCGCGCGAGTCTGGCCGAAGGTGCATTACATCATGGGCGGCATCGAGATGAACGAACATGCCGAAGTCATCGATCTCGATGGCAAGGTCATCCCTGGACTGCACGCCGCGGGCGAAGTGACCGGCGGCGTTCATGGCGGATGCCGTCTTGGCGGCTCCTCCATCATCGACTGCCTGGTGTTCGGACGCATTGCCGGAAAGGCGGTGAGTTCACAGGCCGCCAAACGGGATGAGGCCGCCTAGCTTATAGAGTCACGTTGCGTCTTCCTGAAGCCTCGATCCGATCCGGATCGAGGCTTTTTGGTAAAATTCATGGCGCATCGGGAACCGGCGGGCGTTCGACCATTTTGGCCGGGCTCTCGTAGCGAAGACGCGACAGGCTGGCCAAAGCCGCCGCGAAGGCGAAGAGAGCGGCGACGACGAGAGCGACCAACTCGGCATGGGCAGCCAAGCGAAAGGTGATTGCGGCGATGGTCGCGCCGATTGTCTGGCCGGTCAGCCGCGCTGTCGCAAGCATGCCGCCCGCCGCGCCACTGCGCAGCAAGGGAGCGGCCGAAAGCATGGTGCGATTATTCGGAGACTGAAAAAAGCCGAAGCCCAGCCCGCAGACAGCCATCAATCCGGCAATCGCGAATGCAGTCGTCGCCCTGGGCAGAAATCCCATTGCAAGAAGCCCGAACCCGAAAATCGTGAGACCGCACGCGCTGAGAATCGCCGAGGAAAACTTGTCCGCCAGCAGGCCCGCGATAAACGCCGCGACGCCGGCGGCCACAGGCCAGGGCGTCATCAACAGCCCCGTCTCGACTTGGGTCCGATGCAACACGCCCTGCAAATAGAAGGGCAGCGATACGAAAGCCAGCATTTGTGCGCTGAACGAGGCGACGGATGTCACGACCGACATGGCGAAGAGCTTGTTTTTCAGAAGGTCGATCGGCGCCAGTGGCCGCGCCTGGGCATTCGACCGCCAAACCAGGGCGGCGCCGCTGAGCGTCGCCAACACCAATTCCACCGAGCCGAACCATGCGTCGCCGCCGCGAGTCAGCGCATCGATGCCGGTAAACCCGAGGCCGAACGTCAAGACATTCAGACAGGTGCTGATCAGGTCGAAACTTCCCTCCCTTGGACTTGATGGCAGCGACTTTCGCCCGAGCAAGAAGGTTGCGACCCCGATGGGAACATTGATGGCGAACAGCCATTCCCACGGCCCCAGCGCCAACACGCCTGACGCAACCGTCGGTCCGAGCGCCGCCGCGGCCGAAACGACTAGCGCGTTCAACCCGACGCCGCGGCCGAGCATGTTCGGCGGATAGGTGAAGCGCAGGAGCGCGCCGTTGACGCTCATGATTCCGGCGGCTCCCAAGCCCTGGATCACGCGCATGAAAATGAGCATTGGCAGGCTGTGCGCAAGCGCGCAGGCGCCCGAAGCGGCGGTGAAAGCGATGATTCCACCGAGAAATATGCGGCGGTAGCCTATTTCTTCCCCGAGCGCCGCCAGCGGCAACAGGGAAATGACGATCGCAAGCTGATAGCCGTTCACGACCCAAACCGCATAGGCGGGAGCAGCGGAAAGTTCGCGCGCGATGGTCGGCAGCGCCACATTGGCGATCGCCCCGTCGAGCACGGCCATGGTCAGCGCCAACCAGATCGCAAGCGCCGACCAGTAACGCGCGGGACTGGGCATTCCCTCGAATTCAGCCATCAGCCCTCCATTTCGGCGAAGCGCCGCTACGCCCAACTCAGGATAAACGCTCCCGCCGCAAGCCCGATGATCAAAGCCGCGATAACCCAATGCCGGGCGGTCCAATTATGCATGATCATCGGCAATCCCTAACGTTGGAAAGGCTGGCGCGTTCGCGCACAACCCAGTGCTGGCGATCATGCTGATCTTTTCGGATGAATCAGGAAATCAAGCCCCTGAGCGCTGCTGCCGTGTTTCGTCAGGGCCGCCTGGGCCCGACGCTATTTATTTTCAATGGACACCCCTTTGGGGCCAAGCAGGATTTCAACGCCCTTTGGCTGCTTCCGGTCCTGGTAAAGCTGATAGCCAAGCACGCCGACGATCACGACGAGGGCGCCGATGACGAGAAAAAACATGTTGCCGCGGTTCATGGCTTTGATCTCGGTAAGGGGAGGCGCATGCGTGCGGTCCTCCTTCGAATTGCACATTTGTTCCCTCGGGGTTCTACGAAACTCCCTCGCAGGACGGCGCCCTCGGAAACTACCCAGGCTCCAAGATCAGTTTTGGCGATGGACTTATCAACCGTCCTGACTCCGGGCGGCACAAATGATGTTCTATTTTTGTTCCTATTGATGGAGAGCGAAGCATGTCAGCGGCGGTCGAGCCTGAAATTGACCCCTCGGATGAGGAGATCGACGCGCTTGTTGCAGAATTCAAAGGCGATTTCCGGCTGGTGATCCGGGCGCTGCTGCATGACATGACCGAGTTGGCGAGAGATTCGGAGGCCGCCGTGTCGCGCGGCTATGTGCGCGGGAGATTGCTGCCATTCGTCGCTTACCGGATCGAACGTTCCACGACTTGAGCCGCGCCCTGATCTCGCCTTCAAGAAGCCTTGAATACCCGTGATATGCCCCTCGCGGCGTTGAAGTCGCGGTTCAAGAGGAATTCATATGAAATTGACAATGCTTGCTTTTGGTGTTTTCACCATGGTTGGCCTCGCATCCATGGCGGCGCAAGCGCAAGGCGTTCCCGGCGGCGTCGCCCACGGTGTCGATGAGGGCAATCGGCGCGCGGGACCCGTTGGCGCCGTGGTCGGCGGCGTCGTCGGCGGCGTGATCGGCGGGGTTGAGGGCGTCCTCGGCGTCGATCACCAACCGGCGACCGATGTTCGCTATGTTCCCGAGGAGCCGTTGCATCGACACCATCGATTCCATCACCATCATGCTCCGCACCACCGTGGTCATCACCATCACCGGATGCACCATCATTGATTGGCGGGAGAAGGTGATCGGCGACGATCGGCCCGATCGAGGCGATGTGGCGCCAATCCCCTTGAGATTATTGGCGGCGAACGGTAATTCTCGCCGCCAATAATCAGCGCATTGCCGCCGGCTCGACCGGCTTTCGCGCGTAAAATCCAAAAGCTGCAATGATCCCGTAACATAGAGCCGGCAAGGCCAGCGAAACCGACAGGCTGCCGCTGAGATCGGCGAGATGGCCGGTCAGGGGCGGAATCACCGCGCCGCCGACGATGGCGACGCAGAGAATTCCCGATCCCTCCGCCGCCCTGGCGCCAAGCCCCTCGCTGGCCAGGCTGAAAATCGTCGGGAACATGATCGAGTTCACCAAGCCTATGGCCAGCAGGCTGTAGCCGGCCAACCCGCCGGACGTCGTGGCCGAGAGCAGGATCAGCGCCACGGCGGCGAGCGCGCAAGCCGCCAGCAGCTTGCCCGGGCTCAGCATTCGCAGCGCCGCCGAACCGAGGAAGCGCCCGACCAGCGCGCCGCCCCAATAGAGCGGGATCAGCTTTCCCGCCGCCTGCGCGTCGAGCGCCAGCACATGGCTCTGTTCGAGATAAAGCACGATCAGCGAGCCGATCGCCACTTCCGCCCCGACATAGAGGAAGATCGACGCCGCGCCGAAGGCGAAGCGCGGCCGCTTCAGCAAGCCGAAACCGGCGAAGACCGATCCCTCCGCATGGATCTCGCCCTTCAGCCGGTCGCGATGTAGCCACACCATGCCCGCGACCAGCGCCAAGGCGACGGCCAGCCCGAAATAGGCCTTGGCGACCGCCTGCGTCTCTGCGGCGCGATAGGCGTCGAGCGCAGCGCCTGTGAGCTGCGCCGCCGAGACGTCGGCGAGGCGGCCGAGGATCAGGATCGCGCCGAAATAGGGAAAGACTGTCGTCCCCAGCGAGTTGAAGGCCTGCGCGAAGGTCAGCCGGCTATGCGCGGTCTCCTTTGGCCCCAGCAGCGAAATCAGGGGATTGGCGACCACCTGGACAATGGTGATGCCGCTCGCCAACACGAACAGCGCGACGAGGAAAAGGCCGAAGGTGGCGCTGGCCGACACCGGAATGAACAACAGGCATCCCACCATCATCAGCAGCAGCCCGAAAGCCGCGCCTCGCATGTAACCAAGACGCCGCACCAGCACCGCGCCCGGCAGGGAAATTGCGAAATAAGCGGCGAAAAACGCGGATTGCACGAGCATCGCCTGCATGTGGTCGAGCGAGAACAATTCCTTGAGCTTGGGGATGATGACGTCGTTGAGGCTGGTGATGCCGCCGAAGATGAAGAACAGCGCCATGACGAAAACGCGCAGTTCCGGCGCATCGACCGCCGTGATCTCTTTCTGCTCAAAGTTCTTCGTGATATCGGCGGTCATCAAAGTACTCGGCTTTCATTGGAAGGCTCAGGCAAGCGTCAGCGTATACTTTTCGCCGCCGGCGGCCGAGGGCGCGATCCAGACGTCATAGAGGCCGGGATCGGCGCGCAGGGCGAAATCCGGCTGCACATAGGCGAGATCGCTGGCCCGCAGCTCAAATTCGACAAGCTTTTCTTCACCCGGCGCGAGATCGACATGCACGACGCCTTTCAACTGGCGCACCGGCTGGGTGAGCATCGCCACGCGCTTGTGAACATAGAGCTGCGCGACCTCCCGCGCGGCGCGCGGGCCTGAATTGACGAGTCTGGCCGATATTCTCACGAGGCCGTCGCGGGTCAGCCGCACCAAGTTGGCGGATGGCGGGCCATAGGCCACTGTCGAATAGGTCAGGCCATGGCCGAAGGCGTAAAGCGGCTCGTTGGAAACGTCGCGGTAGCGCGCCTTGAAGACGGTGACGCCGTCGAGCTGCGGTCGGCCGGTCGAACGGTGATTGTAATAATACGGCTCCTGCCCCGGCGACTGCGGAAAACTGACGGGCAGCCGTCCCTGCGGGGCGAAATCGCCGAACAGCACGTCGGCGAGGGCATTGCCCGATTCCGATCCCAGGAACCAGGCGCAAACCAGCGCCCTGGCGTCGCGCACCGCGCCCGAAAGCGCCAGCGCCCTGCCATGTTTCAGCAGCACGACGACCGGCTTGCCGGTGGCGGCGACAGCTTCGGCAAGCTCCTGCTGCGCCTGCGGAATGGTGATGGAGGTCGTTGAGGCCGCCTCCCCGGTCATCCGCGCCTGTTCGCCAAGATAGAGCACCACGATGTCGGCGGCGCGGGCGGCCTGCACGGCGGCTTCCAAGCCGCCGGCAAAATGCTTGTCGGGCTCGCATCCCGGCAAAAAAGTGCAGGGCGCGTCGGGACCGAGGGCCGCCTTGACCCCCTCTTCGAGCGTCACCGCCAGGTCGATCTCCTCGATCACCGACCAGGCGCCGAGTTCATTGGGCTTGTTCGAGACATACGGGCCGATGAAGGCGATGGACTTGCCCGTCTTGGGCAGGGGCAGCAGTCCGTCGTCGTTCTTCAGCAGCACCAGCGATTTCCGCGCCGATTCGCGCGCCAGCGCGAGCATGTCGGGACGGCGGATGTGTTTCGCATGGCGTTCGGGATCGAGCGAACGATAGGGATTTTCGAACAGGCCCAGCGCCTTCTTGACCCGCAACACTCGCCGCACCGCCTCGTCGACCGTCGCCTCGGCGATGCGATGGCTGCGGACCAGCGTCGGAATATGATCGCGATAGAGTTCGTCGCCGAGGGCGATGTCGCAGCCGGCGTTGAGCGCCTTGACGACAGCGTCCTGCTCGTCGGCGGCATAGCCATGGTCGATCAATTCCCGGACGGCTTCGAAATCCGCGACCACAATCCCCGGAAAACGCCATTCTCCCCGCAAAATCTCGGTCAGCAAGCGGTGGTGGGCGGTACAGGGGATGCCGCCGACATCGTTGAACGCCGCCATTGTGGAGAGCGCCCCGGCGTCGAACGCCGCCTTGAAAGGCGGGAGGTGGGTTTCCCTCAATGTCGTCTCGGGCACGTCGACGGTGTTGTATTCCATGCCGCCCTGCACGCCGCCATAGCCGGCAAAATGCTTCGGGCAAGCGAGAAGGGAGTCGTCGGCGCGCAAATCCTTGCCCTGGAAGCCGCGCACGCGGGCCGCGGCGATCCGGGCGCCCAGCCAGGAATCCTCGCCCGCGGCTTCGACGACCCGGCCCCAGCGTTCGTCGCGCGCGATGTCGACCGCCGGCGCGAAGGTCCAGTGCAGGCCGAAACACGTCGCCTCCTCCGCCGCCGCGCGGGCGGTGCGCATGCAGAGATCGGGATCGAAGCTCGCCGCTTCCCCCAGCGGGATGGGATAGCTGGTCTTCAGCCCATGGATCACGTCGGCGGCGAAGACCAGCGGGATGCGATGACGCGATTGCTCGACGGCTATCTTTTGAAGCTCTCGATTAAAAGCAAGGTCGAAGCCATTGAAATAGCCGGCAGCCCTGCCAAGACGGGCGTCGGCCATCGCGCCTTCGCGCGTGAGCCTCGTGCCGCCAAGGGGATTGTTCTTCAGCGTGTCCTTCGGGCTTCTGAAAATCGACAGTTGGCCGGCCTTTTCCTCGAGGCTCATTTTCCGCAGCAGCGCTTCAATGTGGAGATCGACGGCTGGCGCGCGAGGCGCCGACCAGGCGCGAACAGCCGAGGCCAAGGCGGTGAAAGCGACGGATCCCGCGAGAAAGGCGCGACGGGAAAAGGCCGGACTGGCGGGCGTTCTGGTCATCAGTACGGCTGCTTTTTCAAAAACGCTGCTCCTTCAGGCGCGCCCCATCCGATTCCTGAGCCTAGACGGCAAAAATCGAATGAACAAATGGTTTTAGCCATCTTCTTTCTGTTCAAGCCGGCGGATTTTTGCCCTTGGACGCTTCGATGCTATAGAGAGCCGCAAAGTTTTCCGGGAACGAGCCATGCTCCACCGCCTCAAGCACGCCCTGCTGACGCTCGCCGCGATCTTTTTCCTGATCGAGGCCTGGCTGTGGGACAAGACGATCGCGCTCGGTCGCTGGCTGGTCGGCCTGCTGCCCTGGCAGGACTTCAAACAGGCTTTCGCGCGGCTGATCGAGCGGCTGCCGCCCTACGCCGCCCTGTCGCTGTTCCTGATCCCAGTCATCGTCGTCGAGCCTTTGAAGCTCGTGGCGCTCCGCGCGCTGGCGCATGGCCATGTCATCCGGGGCGTGTTGGCCTTCATCGTGCTGAAATTCGTGGGCGTCGGCCTGATCGCCTTCGTCTTCGACCTCGCCCGCGACAAATTGTTGTCGATCGGCTGGTTCGCCCGCTTTTACGCCTGGGTCATTTTTTGGCGCGACAAGGCGCATGTTTTCATCGCGCCTTACAAGGAATCGGTGCGTGCAAAGATTGCCGAACTCAAGGCGCAGCTCCCGGAACTCCGTCGGCGGCTCGGGCTGCCCGAGGGACGCGGCGGCCTGGTCGAGACGCTCGCCCGGCTGCGGGCCAGGGTTCAAAAGTCGCAGCGTTAAGCATTAAGATCGAGGCTTGATTGCTTCTCCCCGGCCCCTTCGTCATATTGGCCAAGCGCCAGATCTATCGAACTATTCCCAAAGGTTGCGGCAGGAAATGAATTCGACGTCCCAGACTTGGCATTTCCCCGAAGACGCCCCCCTGCAGCTCGAAAGCGGCTATGCCCTCAAGCGCGCGCATGTCGCCTACGCCACGTTCGGCGAGCTGAACACCGACAAGAGCAACGCCATATTGGTCTGCCACGCCCTGACCGGCGACCAATACGCCACCGGCGAAAACCCCAAGCTTGGCCGGCAGGGCTGGTGGTCGAAAGTGGTCGGCGACGGCTGCCCCATCGACACGACCAGATATTTCGTCATCTGCGCCAATACGCTGTCGAGCTGCTACGGCTCGTCCGGCCCATCCGACATCAATCCCGAGACCGGCAAGGTCTATGGCATCGACTTCCCCTTTGTCAGCATCGGCGACATGGTCGAGGCGCAATACCGGCTGGCGCGCAGCCTCGGCATCGAAAAGCTGCTGGCCGTCGTCGGCGGCTCGGCCGGCGGCATGCAGGTGCTCGAATTCGCACGCAAATATGGCGATTTCTTCCACGCCGCCATGCCCATCGCCACCACGGCGCAGGAATCGCCGCGCAACATCGCCCTGCACGAAGTCTCGCGCCAGGCGATCATGGCCGATCCCGACTGGCTGCACGGCCGCTATGCCGAAGAGGGCAAGATTCCCGCGCTCGGCCTGCGCATCGCGCGGATGAGTTCGCATGTGAACTACATGTCGCCGGAGAAGATCCTGCAGCGCTTCGGCCGCTCGCCGTCGCGGCCCGGCGACGCGAAAATGTTCTACAAGCCCGATTTCGAGATCGAGGATTATCTCCACCACCAGGGCGTGTCGTTCAAGAACCGCTTCGACGCCAATTCTTACCTTTACCTGTCCAAGGCGCTCGACATGTTCGACCTCGCCTCCGGGCCGGACGGGCTGGTCGGCGTCTTCCGCAACACCGGGGCGCGTTTCTGCGTCATCGCCTTCTCCTCCGACTGGCTGCAGCCGCCCGAGGAAAGCCGCAAGATCGTGCGCGCCCTGACGATGTGCAACGCCGACGTGAGTTTCGTGGTCATCACCACCGACAACGGCCACGACGCCTTCCTGCTCGATGAGCCGGAAATGTTCTCGGTCATCCGGGGTTTCATCGACGCCACCTATCGGCTGCGTGTCGAGGGCGGGTCCGCGCCGGCCGCCGCTGTCGGGGCCTGATGTGGAGCATTTGACCCCCGCTCCGGATCTGCACCGGCCAGACCTGAAGATCATCGCAGGAATCGTCCAAGAGAACGCCAAGGTGCTCGACATCGGCTGCGGCGATGGAACGCTGCTGGAACTCCTGAAATCGAAGGGCGCCAGCTGCAGCGGCGTCGAACTCAGCCAGGACGGCGTCAACGAATGCGTCCGCAAGGGACTCGCCGTCATCCAGGGCGACGCCGACCGCGATCTCGATTCCTACATTAGTGGCGTGTTCGACTGGGTCATCATGAGCCACGCCATCCTCTCGGTGGAAGACCCCGTGCGGGCGCTCGACCGGATCACCGCGATCGGCCGCGGCGCCATCGTCAGCATCCATAATTTCGCGCATTGGAAAGACCGGCTGAACATTCTGGTCGGCGGGCGCATTCCCGCGGCCTCGCCCTATCTCGCGTCATGGGATACGCCGGGACTGGTGCGGCGCTGCTCGATCAAGGACTTCGAAGACCTCTGCGCCGCCCGCAATTTAGCGATCAAGCAATGTATCGTGCTGGGCGAGAACGGGCATCCGCTCAACCCGCGCCTGCCCCCAAACCTCTTCGGCCGCCAGGCGGTCTTCGTCCTCGAACACAAGTGAGATCTGACAAGTGAGTTCTGAAAAGTCGTCGCCGTCCGAAAAGAAGCTGCGTCCCGCCACTGCGCTCGTGCATGGGGGAAGCATGCGCTCGCAATTCGGCGAAATGTCCGAGGCGCTGTTCCTGACGCAGAGCTATGTCTTCGACACGATGGAGACGGCGGAAGCGCGCTTCAAAGGCGAAGACCCCGGCTATATCTATTCCCGCTTCACCAATCCGACCGTCGCCATGCTGGAACAGCGCATGGCGATGCTCGAAGGCTCCGAATCCGCCAAGGCCACGGCCAGCGGCATGTCGGCGGTCACGGCGGCCCTGCTCGGCCAGGTGCGGGCGGGCGACCATGTCGTCGCCGCCAAGGCCCTGTTCGGCTCCTGCCGCTATGTCGTGGAAGACCTGATGACCCGCTGCGGCGTGGCCTTCACCCTCGTCGACGGCACCGATCTCGCGCAGTGGAAAGCCGCCATGCGGCCCAATACAAAAACGCTGTTTCTCGAAAGCCCGACCAATCCACAGCTCGAAATCATCGACATCGCCGCCGTGGCGAAGATCGCGCATGACGGCGGCGCGACGTTGGTGGTGGACAATGTCTTCGCCACGCCGATGCTGCAGCGGCCCTTGCAGCTTGGCGCGGATTGCGTGGTCTATTCCCTGACCAAGCATGTCGACGGCCAGGGCCGCTGCCTCGGCGGCATGATCCTCGCCTCCGAAGCCTTCATCCAGGCCAATGTCTATCAATTGCTGCGGCAGACCGGGCCGGCGCTCTCGCCCTTCAACGCCTGGGTCATGCTGAAGGGGCTGGAAACCCTGCCCCTGCGCATCGCCCAGCAGCAGCGCACCGCCGAACGCGTCGCGGACTTTCTGGCGGCACAGCCGGCGATCCAGAACCTGCTCTACCCCTCGCGCAAGGACCACCCGCAGCATGAACTGGCCATGCGCCAGATGTCGGCCGGCGGCACGGTGATGGCCTTCACGGTCAAGGGCGGCAAGGACGCGGCGTTCCGCCTCGGCAATGCGCTGGAGATCATCAAGATTTCCAACAATCTCGGCGACAGCAAGAGCATCGTCACCCATCCCGCGACGACCACCCATTTCCGTCTGGGGCCGGAAGCCCGCGCCGAGGCCGGGATCAACGATGGAATGTTGCGACTGTCCTGCGGGCTGGAGGACGCCGACGATTTGATCGAGGATTTGGCGGGGGCGCTGAAGGCGGTTTGAGTTTTGGCGCCGTCGAGTCCGGCCATAACGAATCGCGCGCCGGATCGCGCGCTATGAC
>Ga0182030_10011214_pt1 | contig 18099 bp, 13 predicted proteins | sample 812S3MmetaG_FD_121299 | JGI IMG/M metagenome (GOLD analysis project Ga0182030, IMG submission 121299) | Permafrost microbial communities from Stordalen Mire, Sweden - 812S3M metaG (Illumina Assembly) | ecosystem: Environmental > Terrestrial > Soil > Wetlands > Permafrost | place: Sweden...
CTCGTTTTACCTCGCAGCCGGGCTTTATGACTTGACCCATCGGTCTCAGAGTTGTTTAGTTACCCAAGGGTGCCACACTATTGGACCGCCGCCCGCTACAGTTTTCAACCGCCGTTTACATCACTTAGGCTCTCATGTGGAAAGCCATGTTTTGGTGGGCTGGCCGCTGCTGAATAGCGCATTTTCCGCAGCCGGACACGAGCGCATTACATTCAGCGTGAGCGCGCAGCTTTAGAATAACGCCATGGCCCAATATTTTTATATATGACTACGCGACTGTTCAAGCGGGCCACGAGGGGAATCATCCTGGGATCGGCCCCGTTGTGGCTCACTTTGACGGGCGGAAACGCCCAGGCCAACCCGCAGGGGATGACGGTGGTTTCCGGCTCGGCGCATCCGGTGCAACAGGGCAACACTTTGCAAATCACCACCTCGCAGAACGCGGTCTTGCAGTGGAGCAGCTTCGATATTGCAGCCGGGGAAACAACCCTCTTTCAACAGCCTTCCGCCACGTCCATTGTCTTTAACAACATTCGCAACGCCAATCCCTCAACCATCTTTGGCTCGTTGCGGGCCAACGGCATTGTCGTTCTGCAAAATGCGAACGGATTTTATTTCGGCCCCAACGCCTTCGTGCAGGCAGGCGGCCTGGTGGTGACCACCGCGGCGATCAATCCTTGGGCGTCCGGAGGGGGCGTGGGCTGGAGTTTCGACGGGCCGCCTGCAACCAGCCCGATTGTCAACTACGGCACTTTGCAGACGGCCTCGGGCGGTTCGTTGTTTTTGATCGGCAAAGAGATCGAGAACAATGGGAAAATATCGGCGCCGGGAGGCACGGCGGCGCTGGTGGCCGGGCAGGAGGTGCTGCTCTCGGAAAGACCGAACGGATTAAGTTTGTCCGCGCCCGTGCAATTGCCCGCCGGCAGCGTGGACAACCACGGCAAGATCGTGGCCGACGCCGGGCAGGTGCTTTTGCAGGCCCAGACTGTCAATAATAGCGGAGCGATTCAGGCCAATTCCGTGCGGCAAAACAACGGGGTGATTGAGCTTTACGCGTCCCAGGACGTCCAATTGGCGGGGACCTCGGTCATCGAGGCCAATGGAGGCGCGAATGGAATCAGCGCGGGCGGAAGCGTTACCATCAAATCCGGCGGCACATTCAGCGACACCACGGGCAGCCAGATTAACATCAGGGGAGGCGCGAATGGCGGCAACGGCGGCAGCCTTGAAATCAGCGCGCCGAACGTACTTTCCCTCAATTCAAGCATGGATGCCACTGCGCAGCCGGGTTACACGGCGGGAGGACTGTTGCTCGATCCCACCACCATCAATCTTGGCACATCCGGCACCGGCACTGTCCCCGGCAGCGGAACCGTGACCTCCGGCAGCTCTCCGTCGACTTTGAATTTAGATTATTTATCCTCGGTTTTTTTGAACTTTTCCCAAATCACCCTGCAAGCCACCGGCAATATCACCGTGTCGGGCGGGCTCAACTCGTCGGGCGAGGCCGCCGTTTGGGATTTAAGCGCGAGCACGGGGAAAAAAACCGGGCAACTGATATTGGAGGCCGGCGGCAACATCACGTTGCAAGCCGCCTCGGGACAAGTTGCCGCGATCACGGACGAGAACAATTGGTCGGTGACGCTGGACGCGGGATACAATTTCACGGGGAAGAACGCGGGAACCGTGACTCCCGGTGTGGGTAATGTCACTTTCAACAACGGCCCCGGCACCAGCGGTTGCTCGATCCAGACCGCCCAAGGGAACATCACCGTTCTGGCCGGCAACAATGTTACGGTGGGAGCCGGGGGAATTGTAACTGGAATCGACGCCGCAGCCGGAAAAGTGATCACCGGTCCCGGCGGCAATATCAATGTTCAAGCGGTGGCGGGCAACGTCAATTGTGGCACCAGCAAAGTCGGTTATGACTTCACGCAAACTGGTTATGCGGTTGACCCGGGTTTGGGAGGCATCAGCACTGCCAGTGGAGGCAATGTCACGATCCAGGCTGGAGGCAATATCACAGCCGCAATGCCGGGCACGGTTGCGACGGATTATGGAAGCGGCGCTTTCGGGGCCAATCCCGGTAACGTATCTCTCACTGCCGGCGGCAATGTTGTGGGGCATTATGTTTTGGGCAACGGCACCGGTACCATCACGGCGGGGAACGCGGGAATCAGCGGTCAGAACCTAGCCTTGAGCCTGATCAAGGGCGGTTGGTTGGTCAATGCTTCAGCCAGCATTTTTCTTCAGGAAGTGCGCAATCCGAATGGCGCATTCAACAGCCAGACCGGTTCGTCCAGGTTTTTGTTCAATTACGATCCACTGGACTATGTGGTGCTGGATGCGACGCAAGGGGTCACCATTACCGGCGCTTCCGTGCCGCGCACCGGGGCTAATAAATTGGAAGGGCTCATCTTTCCGCCCAGTTTGACGATTAACGCGGGATCCGGCGGCATTACGCTGGACCAAAGCATCAGCTTGTACCCGTCTCCCGAAGGAGGGCTAAGCATGACCACCACAGGCGGGGGTAATCTGACTTGTAACAACGAGGCCAGCATCGTTATCTCTGACAGCCAAAACACCCAGTGGACGGGATCGAAGAACTTTACCACCGCCGACCCTGGCAACGATGTGTTGCATTTGAATGATCCGAACCCGGTGCTGATCAATATCAGCGGCTCGGTTTCGGACCTTGCCCTCTACTCGCCAAAGTCGGTCGAGATGTATGTGACAGGCAATATCATCGACTCAACTGTAACGGCCCAGAATCTGCGGCCCAGCGATACAACCATCATCTCCGCCGGCGGAGAAATTCTCAACCATACGCCTTACGTGATCCTCACACTGCCATCCGGAGAATCGCCTGACTTCAACGCCCTGGCCTTGGTGGCGGATCAGTACCTGCCCGGACCGAATGGCGTGCTTGTTCCCAATCCAAATTATAATTCGACACTGCAAAATGCGGGAGACCAATTCACTTACAACCCCAAGACGGGAGGCTTGGAGTATGAGGGACAGATGAGCCTAACGGTGGAGAATGCCCTGCTCGCCATGACGACCCCTTTTCTGGATGCGACGACAATAGAGACGATCTACAACCAAAGCCAGGCGGAGTCGAGCACCGCCGGCCCAGGTTATAATGTGGCCGGGCCCGGAACTTTTCGGATTAGTGCCGCGTCCATAAATTTGGGAAATGGAAATGGCATCAACTCGGTGGGATTTGAAAATAATCCGGCGTTGGTTCCCTATACGGCGCGCGGCGCGAACATTGATATTTCCACCAGTGGGAATCTGAGCATGGTGGCCTCAACCATCGAATCCTCTTATGGCGGGGAGATCAATGTCAGATCGGGTGGATCAATTGATGTTGGGTCCCTGCTGGTCCCGCCCGCCAGCACACAAACCACGCTCGGCATCATTAGTTTATGGGGCGGGGACATCAATGTGATCGCGGCCGAGAACATCAATGTTGATGGCTCACGCATTGCCGCCTATGACGGCGGCAACATTTTTGTGAAGTCCTTGTATGGGAATGTGAATGCGGGCAGCGGAGGCAGCGGGGGCGCGTTGATCCACAAATATTTTGTGAATAAGCAGGGGCAAGTGGACTTGATCAATGATGTTATTCCGGGAAGCGGCATCCTGGCCACCAGTTTTCCGCAATTGGTTTATGGAGAGGCTGCGGGGCATGTCGGAAATATCACCGTCGACACCCCGGAAGGCAACATTGAGGCCAGCCGGGGCGGCATCGTGCAGCTTGCGCTGGGGCCGGTGGTTAATAACCAGGCCACCATAAACCTGAACGCCGGTTCCAAGAACAGTGATGGGACAGTCGCCTACGTGGGCAACGTGGACGCGTCCGGTTCAGGGGTAGTTGGCGGTCACGTTAATATTTCGGCCACCGGTAATATCAATGGCTTGATCGTCGCCAGCTTGGGCGCGAACGTAACGGCCCTGCAAAATATCAGCGCGACGGTCTTGTCGCAGGGAGGCGCCACCGTGAGCGCCGGCGGGACGGTCAGCGGAACCATCGTGGGCGTGGGGAGCGTCAGCGTAAGCGGGGCGAGTGACGTGGCCGCAGCCTTTGCCGGCGGCGGCGTTAGCGCCAGCGGGGCTCAATCCGGGGCTGCAGTGGCCTCCGCTCCAACCGGAAGCAGTTCCGCTTCCGCAGCCGCCACGACCCAGCAAGTCAACCAGTCAACCCAGGCGAATTCAGACGTGGAGGCCAACAGCAATGACACCGACAACGATTTGCAAAAGAAAAAGAAAAAGGCGCAATTAATGGAGTACGAAGGCCGCGTGACAGTGCTTCTGCCGGAGTAACTTAGAATCTCATGGTGAGATCCATTTGCATGATCTGGAAGCGGTTGATCGGATTCGGCAGTGGCAGATCGGCGTTGAAACCTCCCGTGCCCAGTTGGTTGTTAATCCGCTCGGCCACGCCATAACGCAGAGTGCCGATCATGGCGTCGGTAAAACTGTAGGCAAAAGCCGCGTAAAGGCCCTGCAAATTGCCTCGACCTTCAAAGAAATCAGAATCCAGCAGGTTGGGATCCAGCGCATATTGTTCGATGTGTTGCCAATAGGTCCGCGCTTCCCACGTTCCTTTCTTCGAGGTGGTGCCATAGACAAGCCCCAGATTGTTTCCCACCGCCAGGCCAAACTGCATAGCCTGACTTTGGTCCAATTGCAGGCCGCCAGGGAAAGCCGAGGCTCCGCCAATCGCCGTGCCGGCCGCATATGCGGCGCGAGCGCGGTTATCGCCGTCCAAATTCAGGCTGTAATCGCCAAAGGCTTTGGCATCCAGCGACCAAAGTTTGAAGTTCAGTTCCATCGGCAATTCTACGATGGCCAGATTATTGATGCCCGTTTGATTGTAGCTGTTCACATTGGGAACGGCGGGGGGACTGCTAAAGCTTCCAGGAACGGACGACGCGGTGCTGGTCGGGATGCCGGTGGTGCCGACGGGATTAAAGGTGAATCCATTTATTCCCTGGCCCACAAATGGACCATAAGGACCATAAAATCCCGCGCTTGAGTTCCCGTGTCCGACGTAGCTGTAAACAACAGGCGCGACTTTAAACGATACATTAGTATCGACGTGGTAGTTCAGGCCCGCCTGCCAGGTCAGCAGATAGGCGTTCTGATCGGAATAGTTACCGAGAAAATACGACGCTGTAGAGCCGCCTTCAACCGCCGCCGCGCTGGTCGGAGTGACGTCCTGGTAGATGAATTGCCCGAACGTGGCAAAGTAGTCCACCGGGCCGTAGGTATATTTTAGTTTCTCCACGATACCTTCGGGGGTGTAGTCCGAATCCCAAACCATGGGCGTCGTATAAAGCGGCTGCGGCACGCGGCCCATCGAAATGTCCAGCCAGGAAGTCGGGCGCCATCCCAAATAGGCTTCCCCCAGGTAGATGCTGTCGCTGCTCTTGCTGAACGGTCCGTTATACGGGGATGAGCCGGGGTTTCCGAATGTGTTCCAAGTGGAACGCTCATTTTGGGAAGTCTCCAGCCGGAGGCCGTAATAAAAATTGTCGTCAGCCAGATCGCCGCGCACCCCGACGCGCACCGCATAACGCCACCGGTCGGCCGTGTCATAGAGTTGCCCCGCTTCCTGTCCGAGTTGGGCGGAGCGGTATTCAAAACGCAACCGCACGTCGCCGAACAATTCCATGTTCTTAAAGACCTTGCCGATGTTGAACTTAAAGTGGTCGGAATTGGTGAAGTCCGGCGCGTTGTTGGTGAGAGCTTCACTCTTGAGCTGGTCCGCCTCGTCCTGTTTGAGAATCCCTTTGGCCACCAATTTGTTCAGCAGCGCATCCGCTGAAACCTGCGCCCTTGCCGTGGCGGGCCACGCCAGGCAAGCCGCCGTCCCGACAGCAATTCCCGCTAACATGCGCTTTAGATTCATCTCTGGCTGCTTTTTATATCCGTTGCAGCCTCTTTGATACAGGCTTTTCGTCTCAGCTCAAGAAATGTTGCGTTACGATTGTGCAACAATTCACTTGTCTCGAAGATTTTTGTGAGCCGAATGAGTCTGCAATGTGACATTCCTGTTACAACAGCGTTCTGAGGGTGATAACGCCTTGACTCAAAGCAGACGTGTGACGAAAGTCTGAACTTCCTAAACTTGTAAAATGAACGCGAGTATCCACCCATTTTTCCGCCTGCCTGCCGGGCATCGTCCGGGAATTTGCCTGGTGGCGCTGGACCTCGTTGTGGCGGGCCTTCTGAGCTTCCCGCCAGATTCTATTGCCGGCCCCACGGTGTTTTACTCTTTCAGCGCTCCCACCAACAGTTCCCCCGCGTTGCCCGCGACGAACCGCGATGGGGAGGGACCGGCGTCAAAGCTGGTTTTGGCCGTGGATGGCAATTTCTATGGCACGACTCTGCATGGCGGCGCTTGCGGGGCCGGCTCTATTTTCCGCATGACCCGCGCGGGCAGCCTCTCCAATCTGTTTTCTTTCCCTGCGGCCACCAACAGTTCCGGCGAGGTCAATTATGATTTAAGGCCAAACGATTTGGTGCAGGGAATTAACGGAAATTTTTACGGTTCCACCCAGTACGGCGGCTCCAATTTCAACGGCACAATTTTCGAGATATCGCCTTCCGGCTCCTTTGCCATCCTGCACACTTTCGCAGCGGAGGCCGTCAATTCCTCCGGTTACGCGACCAGTCCCGACGGCGCGACGCCGGCGGGCGCTTTGGTGCAGGGCAACGACGGTAATTTTTATGGGACGACGCAATACGGAGGCGCCAACGACACAGGGACGATCTTTCGCTTCACCCCGGACGGGGCTTTCACCAGCTTGTATTCCTTCGGCGCATTGGACGCGGGCGCTTTCACCACCAACGGAGCCGTCCCCAATCCCCTGCTGCTGGGCAGCGACGGCGTATTCTACGGCACCACCCAGCAAGGCGGCTCGCTTGATTCCGGCGTATTTTTTTCATTCACGACAGACGGTGTCTTCACCCAAGTATTTTCCTTCAGTGATGGAAACACTGCCATCAACCCGGCCACTCCAAATTCAACGCTGGTTCAAGGCGCTGACGGAAATTTTTACGGCACAAGCGCGTTTGGAGGCTCGCAGGGGGGCGGCTCCATTTTTGAAATCACCAATGCGAGCGGAGTGAACGTGTTTTATTCCTTCCCGTTGATCGACGGCGGAATCAGCGCCACACTCACTCCCGGCATGGACGGCAATTTTTACGGGACAATCGAGGCCAACGTATTGAACGGCGAAGGTTCAATCTTCAGAGTCACCCCGCAAGGTTATTTTGGCGCTTACTCCTTCGGCCCGTTGAACACCAATTCTGACAATGCCGGAGGCGCGAATCCGTGTGCAGCCCTGACCGCGGACAGCGCGGGAAATCTTTTCGGCACCTGCGCTGCTGGAGGAACGAACGGTTCCGGCGTCATCTTCCAAATTTTTAGCCCTGACTTTATCCCACCCTACTACATCATCACAAACCTTACGCCGGCGCTGACGGCGCTGGTCGGTTCTACCCTCACTTTTTCTTTTGAAGCCCAGGGTCTTGCGCCACTCAGCTATCAATGGGAGAGGAATGGAACCAATTTAGTCGACGGAGGCGAAATCTCCGGCTCCGCCACCAGCTCAATGACAATCAGCCCCGTTCTTTGCCGGGATTCTGGAAGCTACGCGCTCATGGTCAGCAACAGTTGGACCCCTTTCACGCTTCTGGCCAGCCCTCCGTCGGTCCTTACCGTCAACCCTCCTGGCGTTGCCATCTTGTCGCCAAAAGCCAATGCCCGCAGCACTTCACGGCAATTCTCAGGGACTGCCACCAGGGCACCGTTGTTCGCGGGGGCCAGTTCCAATTTGACCCTCCTGACGGGTGTGATCTACTCCTTTAGTAACATCTTCAACGGTTCAAACATTACCGGGACGGCTGATGTCGCCGCCGGCGCCGCCGGCGTCACTGATTGGTCGTTTACGGCGACCCCTTTTCCCGGCACAAATAGCCTGTCGGTGCAAAGCGTGGATGCTTCGGGCGACCTCTCGCCCCCTGTTTTCCGGACCTTTTTCTACGAAGCGCCGGCTCAACTGACCGTGCGCACGATTGGAAGCGGGACCGGCACGTTCAACTATGTCAATGGCGAGATGCTCAACCTTGGCGAGGGCTATTCCATTACTGCCAGACCCCGGTCCTCGGTATTCAGCAACTGGATGGCCAACGGGATGGTTACTTACGATCGAACCCTTCATTTTGTCATGCAGTCAAACCTTGTTTTAACCGCCGAATTCATGGCGCGGCCCACCCCTGCCATTGCCATAACTTCCCCGAAAGCCCGCGAGCGCAATGCTTCGCCGGTCTTCACCGGGACAGCAACCAGTTCACCGGTACTTTCCGGAGTCAATCCCACCAATGTCCAGCTTACGAATGTGACGTATTGGTTGAGCAACGGCGCCACCGGTTCCATCATCACCGGTCTGGCCGCGCTCACAAGTGGCGAAACGGCCTCCAACTGGTCCATCCTGGTCACGAACCTGCCCGGCACGAATACTCTGGCGGTGCAAACCGTTTTGGGCGGACTTCAAGCCATTTTACCGGGCACGAATACTTTATCCGTGCAGAGCGAGGATGTCTGGGGTGGACTCTCCCGCATAGTGTCCCGGACGTTCTTTTACAAAGTGCCATCCCTGTTGACTCTCACCAACGCCGGAAACGGAACGGGCACCTTCACCTCCACCGCCAGCGTGCCAGGCGACGTCCTCCCCGCCGACGGCGCAATGCTGAATGTAGGCGAAAGCTACCGGATCATCGCCAAGGCGGACCGCTTCTCTCTCTTTCGCAATTGGTCCAGCGGCGGCGGCGGCAACAGCTCCGCGCCGGCCCTGACGTTTATCATGCAGTCAAATTTGGTATTGACGGCGACCTTCGTCGAAACTCCTCCTGTTGTCACTATTTCCTCGCCGGCCTCAAACGTGCGCACCGCCGCGCCTGCGTTCAATGGCACCGCCTCCGGCCATTTTCCCATCGCCAATGTCATCTGTTCGCTGGCCAACACCAACGGTTTTGCCACTCTGACTGCCGGCGCGCGCGTGGCTTCCAACTGGTCCATTACCCTCGCGCCCCTGCCCGGCACCAATTTCCTGAGGGTCTATTGCGTCGATGTGAAGAGCAACCAATCCGCCGCAATCACCCGCAAGTTCTTTTACGAAGTTCCCGCCCGGTTAACCGTGAGCAATGCGGGGGCCGGGCACGGCAGTTTTAGGGGCGCGTCCTCCGTCCCCGGCAATGCCGTCCCGTCCGATGGGGCCATGCTTAATATCGGCGAGGGCTACAAGATCACGGCCGTCGCGGACAAGTCTTCGCTGTTCAGCAACTGGGTGAGCGTGGCGGACGGCGGTTCGCCGGTGACAAATAACACCCCGGCGCTGCCGTTCGTCATGCAGTCAAACTTAGTTTTGACTTGCACCTTCGTCACCAATTTCTTTCCGCCGCTGGCCGGGACCTACAACGGCCTTTTCTTTCCCACCAACGGCGTGAGCGAGGCCAGTTCCGGAATGCTCTACAACCTTGTGCTTCGGAATACAGGGACGTTCAGCGGCAAATTCCTGACCGATGGCACCAATTATCCGTTCTCGGCCACTTTCGACGTTTCGGGTCACGCCAATTTCAGCGCCGGCCCTTTGCAGGCGAGTTTGGTTCTGAATGAAGTTACCCCGCAAATTACCGGAACGGTTTCCGCATCGGGCGTGACCGCCAATCTCATCGCAGATTTTGCTTCCCACAGTCTGCCGTCGTCGGAGTACACCCTCCTTTTTTCGCCGACCACGAATGTTTCGTCAAATTCACCGCCTGGCGATGGCTACGCCCTCGTCGCCAGCCATGAAGGTGTCGTCACTCTGAGCGGCGCACTGGCTGATGGAACTCGCTATAATCAGACTGTCCCGGCATCGGCGGCTGGCGACCTTCCTGTTTACGCCAACCTCTATACGCAAAACGCCGACCCACAGCGCGGCTTGCTCCTGGGCTGGATCAACCTGACCAATCTCCATGCCGCCACCCCTACCAACGCCCTGGCCTGGATCAAACAAAAGCAACAGTATCATTCCCCGGCGCTCTATACCGCCGGGTTTACCAACGTTCTATGCACTCGCGGGGCAGTCTGGACCGAGCCGCCGGCTGGCACGTCCGCCGTTTCCTTGGCCAACGGGCAACTGGTGATCTCCAACAAGACTCTATTCCTCAACTACACCAACATTAGCGTGAGCGACAACAAGCTGGCTAATGAGGGCGGGGTCCCGACGAATTCTCTGAAAGGTTCCATCAATCCCAGGACTGGTCTTTTGACTCTTACTTTCGGCAATGGCAAAGGCCGCGCGACTGACAAGGCTTCAGGAGCGGTGCTGCAAGACACCACTAACGCGGGAGGGTTCTTTCTCACTCCTACGAATGCCGGCTCCTTTTATTTGCAGCCGTAAAGCAGAGAACAATTCTTAAGTTCCCTGAGTCGCCAGGCCGACTTTCGTGATGTCCAATTGCTGGAGTGCGTCCAAGACTTTGATCATGCTTTGGTAATCGACGTTATCCGCCCCTTTGACCACGATCTTGGGGTCCGGGTCGGCAGCTCTCAGACTCCGTAATTTGTCCTTGAGCTGGCCATCGGGAACGACCGCGTCATTCAGAAAAACCTGCCCCTTCTCATCGACCACAATGTGGTTGATCCTGGGCTTCGGGGCGTTGGGATTGGCAGGCGGCGGTTTGCCCGAAGGCAGGGCCATTTCCAGACTGTTGACCATCTGCGGTGTAGTGATAATGAAGATGACCAGCAATACAAACACCAGGTCCAGCAATGGCGTGATGTTCAACTCATTCAGGGTGCTGTGGCCGCGGCGGGATGTTTTTTTCATGGGCTATTTTGCGTCCGCCGCTTCGGTGGCCAAATCGACTTTTGCCACATTGGCCTGCTGGCAGGCGTCGAGCACGGCACGAATCTGCCGATACTTGGTTTTACTGTCTCCGCGCACGATCACGCTCAGGTCCGGGTCGTCCAGCGGCAGTTCCACCAGTTTCGCCTGTAATCCCGCGACAGTGACCGCCGCTTTGTTAATCCACAATTTTCCGTCAGCCTCGACTGTGATGTAGTTCGCCTTGCGCGGCGGATCTTTCTGGTGCTTGGCAGCGCTGGGCAGGCTGAGATCCAGGTCATTGACGATGGGAGTGGTGGTGATGATGAAAATGACCAGCAAAACGAACGCGAGATCCAGCAAGGGCGTAATGTTCAGCTCAGTCAGGGAGTGATGCGCCGTGTGCGAGCACTTTTTCATGGCACATTCTCAGCGCATTGCCTCAATGGCCTCTCCCTCCGACTTGATGGCATGGACGATTCGCGCGGCCAATACTTCATTGGCTTCTCTGATTTCATCCGACAACGGACGCTTGTCCACATAACGATGTTCCATTTGATTGGCGAAGCGGCTGGCAAATCCGTCCAGCTCTTGCGTAATCGCCCGGATGGTGGTGACCATGAAATTGTAGCTGAACATTGCCGGGATGGCCACGAGAAGGCCGATGACGGTGCAGATCAACGCGCCCGCCACACCCGGAGCCATCGCCGTCAGGCTGGCGGCGCCGGCGTTGGCAATTCCGGCAAAGGTTTTCATCACGCCCCACACCGTGCCCAACAAACCGATAAAGGGGCCGCCCGCCACCGCGGTGGACAAGACGATCATTCCTTTCTCCAACGCCATCGCCTCCGCTGCCGCCGTTTCCTCCATCACCACCTTGACGGCCTCGAAGGACGCTGGACTGATTCGGGTGGTGCTGGACTGCACAAAGACTTCGGTGTTGCCGTGGCCCAGGGTGGGATCGGACGTGCGGTCCGCCCGGCTCTTGACCTTCACCGGATAATTCTTCAAGTGATACTCCAGTTCGTCGACGCCGCGCACGTACAAGTTATATGCGGGAGCGCCCTCGAACAATTCCTCCTTGCGCTTAATCTCGAGCGGATCACGCGTTGCTTCATATGCGGCAAAAAACTTTTTGGCCCATTTTCGCGCAATCGCCAGTTGCCGGGCTTTGGTAATGATGATGGTCCAACTGAACAGCGAAAGGACCAGAAGCGCTGTCATGGTAATTTTGCCCTCGGGCGTCGCTTTCTTGATCGCGAATTCCAGCGCGCTGGAGGCCAGAAGTGGACTGGCGTGAAATACAAACATGGTGCTAATTGGTTTGGGGTTTGAAAACAGGCGGGCAGCTGCATTTCCACCGCCCCGGCACGGGTTGCCCTCCCGCCGAATAGGGCGAAATGTTTGACACTACAATTAATGTCCAAAGTCCGAGCTGCATCCTTGTGAAAGTAACATCCCTCATGTTACAAACATTTGACAAATCGGTGACGATTGCGCGACACCTGCGAAATCAAGGAATCCACCCGAACGATTGCGCCAGCCACACCATCCCGTAACCCATCGCGGCCGTCGCCGGAATGGTCAGCACCCAAGCCCAGACCATCCGCTCCACCACCGTCCATTTGATGGCATTGAAGCGCTTGGCGCAACCGACCCCCATGATGGCGGCGGAAACATTGTGCGTCGTCGAAACGGGAATCCCCAGCAGCGAGGCCAGCCCAATGACCGTCGCCGAACTGGCCTCCGCGGCAAAGCCGTTGATCGGATGCAGCTTGACCATCTTGTGCCCCAGCGTCTTGATAATGCGCCATCCGCCAACCGCCGTTCCCGACGCCATGACCAGCGCGCACATGACTTTGATCCAAGTCGCAATCTCCAATTCTTTTCCGGGCGGAGGCAGGGGCGCGCGCAGAAAATCAAGCCAGGCGGGCAAATGATCCAGACTGCCGGTCTTGGTGGCTGAAAGCAGCGCCAGCGCAATAATACCCATCGTTTTTTGGGCGTCGTTGGTGCCGTGCATGACGCCCATGGCCCCGGCGCTGAACATTTGGGCGACGCCAAAAAACTTGTTAACACCTGAGGGGCGCTTATGGCGCAGCATGATGTAAAGCAGTGCCATCAACCCGAATCCGCCTACAAATCCGAGGAATGGCGATAAAAACATCGGCACGATGACTTTCCACAACAACCCCTTCCCCAGATACCAATGCACGCTGCTGGGCTGCGACCATACTATGACGTTCCAATGGTTATGCGCCGCGGCCAAAGCAGCACCGCACAGCGCTCCGATCAAAGCATGGCTCGAACTTGAGGGCAGCCCGTTCCACCATGTCAACAGATTCCACGCGATGGCTCCCAGCAGCGCGCAGACGATAATCTCTGAAGTGATCGAAACCACCCCGGAATCCACCAGTCCGCTGGTGATCGTCTTGGCCACCGCCGTTCCCAGCATGGCGCCGAATAGATTGGTGCAGGCCGCCAGAATCACGGCCTGGCGCGGCGTCAGCACCTTGGTCGAAACCACGGTGGCGATGGAATTGGCTGTGTCGTGAAAGCCGTTGATGTACTCGAAGGCGAGCGCGATCACGATTACCGTAAAGATAAGCGTCATGTCGCCTTAGGAGTTTTTCAATGCGATGTTCGAGATGACGTTTCCCGCGTCCCGGCATCGGTCAATGATCTTTTCCAGCAGCTCGTAAAGATCTTTCCGCACCACCACAGTGACAGGGTCGTGCTTGCCCGCGAACAAATCGCGCAGCAATTCCGTGATGGCCTTGTCGGCCTCGCCCTCAAGATACTGCAACTTGTCATTCAGGCTGCGAATTTCCTCCAGATTCACTCCCCTGCGCAGACTTTTAACCATCGCCCGGACGGTGACAATCGCCTGAGTGAGCAGGTCAATCTGCTTCGCAAAATCGAGGCCCTGAACATATTGCGGGGTCAGGAGCAGGCGATTGCCGAACTTTTCCACTGTTTTTGGAATCTTGTAAAGCGCAGTGGCCAGGGACTCGATGTCTTCCCGCTCGAACGCCGTCACGAAAGTGGAATAAATCGCCTCATTTATCTTCTCGCGCAATCCCTCCTCCTTGCGCCGCGACTGGACAAACTCGTAAGCCAGTGTGGTTTGATTCGGCTTGGCGATCAATTTGACCAGAGCCTCGACGCTCGATTGCGCCTCCTGCGCGCTCGCTTCAAAAAGGTCGAAGAACTTGTCACTTTGACCGAGGAATTTTTGCAGTGAAAACATAAAAAGAGCTTTCTAATGCCTGAAATCCCAGACGTAAACACGTTTATTGTTACAATCGTGTGTCAGCGCATCAATTACGGATTCTCGGGAACCCTCTCCCCCACGACAAAGGAGGGGGGCGGAACCGCAACCAATTTCACCACGAAGGCCACGACGAAGGAACACGCCGTGTTGCCGCCCGTCGATTGCCGGTCCAATACGCAGCACCGGCCCTGCCTGGGCGAAACGCTCCGGCGCGGCGCCGCGGGGCAACACAACAAACCACTTGACAGTTTCCACTCCTCGGCTCACGTTGCCGCCATGAACCACGTTGGAGGCAACCGGTTTTCGGCCCGCAAATGGGAGCCTTCCCTGGGTTTACTCCTCTGTGCATTCCTGGTCGGAATTTCTTGTCAAATTCGCGCAGCGGCCGACACCGCCAAAACCTTCAAGCTGCGCGGAGTTTCCGTGTTCGACGGAAGCAACGAGCCTTTCGTCCGCGGACAAATGTGCCTTTGCCAGGACAATCCGTTCACCGAAGTTAAGGGTTATCCCAAGTTCGCCTCCAGGGCTCCCATATTCGGCAGAGTCCGATTCGGCGCGAAATTCAATCAGACCAATGCGGGCGTTCTCTATTATTTTGCCGTGGATGAAAGCCGTGGCACCGGCCAGGGCTATGACCGCTTTTATTTCGACGCCAACTGGGACCTCGACTTGCGCAACGATCCGGTGGCCAAACTCCAGCCAATTGCGCCTGATCAAGGTTACAACTTGCACTTCTACGGAATTAAGTCCAGAGCGGCCTTTGATTTTTTAAAAGTCAATCTGGCCGCCGATGGCAGCACCCCGGATTTTGTGGAACTCATGCCGCGCCTCCTCGTTACGGCCTATGACAAACAAACTTACTGTTGGCGAGTACCGGACAATCTTAAGCTGGACGGATCAAAGGAAACTTTCACCCTCCAGGTAGTTTATGACACGTTGGAACCGTATGGAAAAGTTACCGCCAGCCGCCCGATCGCGGTCTATCGTGAATAGACTACGCTGACAGCAAGGGACATTATGAATACACCTGAGATTCCGCCACTGTTGAGTCAACCCCAAAGGTCGTCCGTCAAATATTCAATGAATCGCTGGGAGGTTGTTCAATGTCGATTGTGGGTCATGGCTCACAACAGATTTCTTGTTTTATTGATGCTGGCGTTCAGTTTGGGAGTGCCGCTGCAGACGGTATTCAGTTCTGAACTTTCCGCGCATTCGTTGGGATTCAGGATATTTTACGTGATATTCTTCACCGCCATCATGCTTTGTTTTATGTTGGTGGTTCAGGTTGTGGTTCAGGTGCTATGGGTGATCTTCAAAAAGAACCGGGGAGTCGTTGGCGCGCATGAACTCGAAATTCGCGACGACGGCTTGGTGGAAAGAACGGAGGTCAACGAGTCACTGCATCGTTGGGAAGGCTTTCACAAGATCGGGTCTACACGCAAATGTCTCTACATTTTTGTGACTGACAACATTGTGTATTATCTGCCTCTCAAATCGTTCGCATCGGCCCAGGACGCCAAACAATTTACGGATGAAATTCGAAGACGGTCACATCTTGAGGGCACGAATACCCGATGAAAAGAGCGAAGCGTCCCGGAGTGCGGCGGGCTTCCGCCGCTCTTTACGCATCGCACGACGGCACTAACGATGAAGCCAAGGCGAAGCAGGCTATTGCGGGCATGAGAGTTGGAAGCTGGAACGCAAAATAACGGACTATGACGTGGAAACATACATTTTTAATTGTAACGGGTTGCGCTTTAGCCGGCATGGTCATGGGTGGCTTGTTTGGCCTTGTTTCAGGTAGGGTCACTCCTGATTTTTTTCATCACATTATCCCCTGGCAGGATGTCGAGCCGGTTGGAGTGGCTACATTTTTTGGAGCGACAGCCGGCATCTTGCTGGGCGGCGGCTTGGGGTGTTTCGGCATTCTTCTCCAGTTCATTCTGCATTGGAGAAAGCGAGACCATTCGGACTAACCTTTTTTTGAACCGATGCCAGAAGAGAAAGGATGAGAAGCCAAAACGAGATGAAAACGGCCCGGTCTAATACGCTGTGAAAATCCTTCCATCACACGCCCTACTGGCAATTGTCGATTGCGCCATTTTGCAAGACACGGCCAAATACCGGCAAGTTTTGGCAGACCCATAACCTTTACTTTTCTTAGTGCTTTGCGAAAAGGAGCTGCAAGTTACTGGCCTGTAGTTGGTCTTGTTACCGATTCAGTAATTGACCATCAACCCGAAAGCTTTCGGGGTTACCGTGTTCCCCCTTTTCCAATTCAACCCCCACCAGTGGGATCGAAAGCGCCAAAGCCGGACGAGCGGAGCAAACCAGAGCCCTGCCTCCGCAGAGTAAAAGCCGGGTCATGACCGGGTCACGGTTTGGCAGTGATCCCCATGCCCAATTGTGGCAGAAAGTTCCGGCTAATTTCCGGTGAATAGTTGAAGATGAGAAATCCGTGTGTTTGATAGCGGCGCGTGAGGTTTATTTCCTCGATTGCGCGGTCCGGCCCAAAACGCGAGGAGGAGGCGCTGACGCCCAGACCAGGATAACAGGGGACGCGGCCCGCCCATTGCACTTGCTGCGAAACCATGTTTTCAAACCGCGCCAAGCTCGGCGTATAGTCCATCGGACAGACAAAGTCCAAATACCCTTTGTCGCACCAAATCTTCCAGTCCTGTCCCACAAGGTCGCGGTCAGTATTCCAGTAACGGAACACGGCGGCGGAGATTTTGATCTTGGGTCTGATGGCGCGCGCCTTTTCGCTGACGGTTGCGACCACGCGCGTAATGTTTTCGCGCCGCCAGTCCAGCCATTTTTCACGCAGGGCGCCGCCGGCCAGGACTTGCTGCGGCCAATTGGTCAACTGCACACCGCTGGCGCGCTCAAAGCGCTCCCGGCAACCCGCGCAAAAACAGTGCTCCGCATCCGGGTAACGGATGTAATCAAAATGAATGCCGTCGATGTCATAGTTGCGCACCAATTCAAGCATGGCCTCCGATTCCAATTTCTGATTTTCCGGATGCGACGGGCAGAGCCACGGTTCTTCTTTGCCTTCGGCGCTGGCTTGCAGCCGACCTTCCTGCCGCATCTTTTGCACAAAGTCTTTGGGCGCGTACGAACCGAGATTCCAATTCACTTTCCAGACATGGATTTGCACGCCATATTTACGGCAGGCCTCAAGGCATTCGCGGACAGCGTCGCCGTGTTGCGCCACTGCCCCCGCCACTGGCAACACTTTGCTTGGATAGAACGCCGCACCGCCCCAAAGCATATTGGGGAAAATCGCATTAAAGCCATTTTGGGACAGGCGGTGGATCGCTTCGTCCCACGTCATCCCCGAAGGACCATAGGCGCTGTGACACCAGAATCCGCGCAGTTCTCCGGCCTGCGGCTTTTGGGCAAGGCAATAGGCTCGCTCAAGTTGTTCGGCGGCAGCGGCGGCATCTTCTTCGGCGCTGCTAAAATTGTCGTGGTCCAAGTCATTCAGCGCTTTCTGTCGCGCGGTGGCAGATGCCGCCACGGCTTGGGCGACGCGCTCGTTGGTGCCCGCCAATCGCGCGATCTCGTTGGTTGCTTGGGCTATTGTATTGAAGCTGGCCAATTGGCCTACGCGGGCAACGGCGGCCCTGGCGGCTTCCCGTGTGCCTTCGGCTGGCGGCGGCCCGATCGCGCGGATGTCTCTAACCAGAACATCCACATTGGCGTCCCCGGCCCGGTAGGCCGCGATGCGAACGCCGTCAATGTGGTCCCAGCCCGAAGGTTTGCCTTCGGTATTGATGTCCGTTCGATTGGACATTATGCCGATGTCGGCATAAAGTCCATAATGCCGCAGTCAGGATTATGCCGCACCGTGGGCGGTTCCCTGCGATAATCGCGGTGTTTGAGCAAATTGTTGCGGCATAAGCTTTGTTAAATTTGCGCCGTTCTCTCAATTTGAAA
>Ga0182030_10011215_pt1 | contig 18098 bp, 19 predicted proteins | sample 812S3MmetaG_FD_121299 | JGI IMG/M metagenome (GOLD analysis project Ga0182030, IMG submission 121299) | Permafrost microbial communities from Stordalen Mire, Sweden - 812S3M metaG (Illumina Assembly) | ecosystem: Environmental > Terrestrial > Soil > Wetlands > Permafrost | place: Sweden...
CGGCGCCTTCGCGTCGGAACCGTCGGAACGGCTTCTCGCTGACGCCGACTTCGTTCTCGGCGTCGGCGCCGAACTCGGTTACTACACCACCGAGGGCGGCTTGCTGTTCCCCAGCGCCGAAGTTGCTCGTATCGATATCAAACCGATGCCCGAGGAAATCGGCGTCATTCCCGGCCTCTACATCCAGGGCGACGCCCGCAAAACCGTCGCCGCGTTGTCCGAGGCACTGGAAAGCCGACAGGTCCGCAACGAAGGATTCCGGAATTCCGAAACCCGGGCGGTGCTCGACGAACCGGCGCATCGGTTCGATCCGCCAACGGATGGGCTCGATCCGCGCGCCGCGGCCGGATATCTCGCCCGCGCCATTCCGAAAGGCGCTCTGGTCACCTGCGGGGCCGGACATTTCTTTTCGTTCCCGGCGATGTACATGGCGCTGCCGGAGGGCGCGGAAATCCAGTTCTCCTATCAGTTCGGCGCGGTCGGACAGGGGTTGCCGCTGGCGATCGGCACCGGCGCCGGCAATCCGGGACGCCCGCACATCGCCATTGAGGGCGACGGCAGCATGTTGTTCCACATCCAGGAACTCGACACCGTCACGCGATTTAAGTTGCAAATGGTGTTGATCGTGTGGAACGACGGCGGTTACGGCGCCGAGGTCCACAAGCTGGTGCCGAAAGGTTTCGAAATGGGTCAGGCGCACTGGGACTCGCCGGATTTCGTCGCGATCGCGAAAGCCTTCGGCGGCGACGGCGTGCTGCTGAACAAGGAAGCCGATCTACCCGCCGCCGTCGCCGAAGGGTTGCGCAAAGGTGGCCTGTACCTGATCGACGTCCGCGTGTCGCCCACCGCGTTCAGCGATCCGCACGGCAAAGTTTATTACGGCGTCCCAAGTCAAGCGCCGCTGCTGCGCCCGGTCGCGTAACCGGCGATGCATTTCGAGGGTGAATTCCGCGTTCCCGGCAAAGCTTCGGACGTGCTGAAACGTTTCGCCGACGTGCCGCGCATGGCGCGCTGCATGCCGGGCGCGATGCTGGAACCCCAGGCCGAGGATGGCTCCTGGCCAGGTGCCATGGTGGTGTCGTTCGGTCCGAAGAGGATCAACTTCAAAGGCCGCGCCACCTGCGCGTTCGATGATGAGGCGTTGACCGGCCTGGTGCATGGCCGCGGCACGGCTGACATGCGCTCGGCCCGCATCGGCGTCAAAGTCTCCTTCGCGTTGCACGACGTGCCGGACAGCGCGAAGCCGGAAACCGCCGTCAAAATCGTTTCGGATGCCGAACTCGGCGGCGTGCTGGAGGATTTCGCCCGCACCGGCGGCATCGCCGTGGCCAACGCCATCATGGCCGACTTCGCCCACCGCGCGTCCGAGGAATTCGCCAAAGACGAAGTGCCAGTTGACGCCGAAACGCCGCCATCGCCGGCGCCCAAACCCGCCGCGCCGCTCGCCGCGAGCGGCCTTTTATGGGTCGTCATTAAAGCGTACTGGGTTAAATTCCTTCATGCCCTGGGCCTTAGCGCTTCGCCGGATCGACCCCTCTGACCCGTTCGGAAAACGCCGCGACGTCTTCAACGCTGAACTTCAAATGCACCCGCTGCGTTGCAGCGGGCCGCGTCGCGACCGACAATCCCGGACGCCATTCCGCCGCCGGCCGGATTGGCCGCGGCGCGAACCCGCCACCGCAATTCGGGCACACGTCATGCAATTTCGTCTCCACGCAATCGGCGCAAAACGTGCACTCGAACGTGCAGATCCGCGCATCCGTCGCGTGCGGCGGCAAATCCTTATCGCAATATTCGCAGTTCGGCCGAAGCTGTAACGCCATCGCGAAACCTCCCTCAAACCACGCGGTGCAGCAACCCGGTTCCCGCCGCCACGCGCCGGCAATTCTCCGCCGCGACGCTGAAACTCCGGTCGAACGTTCCGGTCGTGATCCAGGCGACATGCGGCGTGATCACGACGTTGTCCAATGCCAACAAGGCCTCATCGCGCGCCACGGGCTCGTCGGTGAACACATCCAGTCCCGCGCCGCCAAGATGGCCCGACCGCAACGCCTCAGTCAACGCCGTCTGATCCACCAGGCCGCCACGCGCGGTATTGATCAGAACGGACCCTTGCTTCATCCGGGCCAGCGCCTCCCGGCCAATCATCCGATCCGTCTCCGGCGTCAGCGGCAAATGCAAACTGACGATATCGGATTGTTCCAGCAACGTCCGTGGCGGCACGAACCGGGCGGTCGCGTCCGGCACCGGCTTCCGCGCCGTGTAAAGCACCTCGCACTCCATCGCCGTCAGCACCGGTGCCAGCAGTTGCGGGATCGATCCGTATCCAACCAGTCCGACCACCCGTCCGCCAAGTTCCCCCAGCCCATCCTGCAACGCCAAATCGGTCCAAACACCGGAGCGCAGCGACGCGTCGAACCGAGGCACCCGCCGCAAAACCGCCAGCATCAGTGCCAAGGTCAACTCCGCCACCGCGCGTGAGTTCGTCCCGGGAAGGTTACAAACCGGAATGCCGCGCGTCTTCGCCGCCTCCAGATCGATTGTATTGACCCCAACACCGATCTTCTGGATCAACCGCAGCTTCGGCGCCGCCGCGATCATCTCCGATGTGCAACGAGTCAACACGTGCCACAGCACCTCGCACTCCGGCAGCAGCGAGGCCAGCAGCGCCGTCTCGTCCTCCGGACAGACCGTGACCTCCAAACCCGGCAGCGAAGCCAGCCGTGCCGCGAGATCGGGACCGGCGGAGGCATGATAAACCACCTTCATGCCCGCGAACGCCCCAGCACCGACCCACCCGCGAACCGTGCGCGCGACCCGAGCGCTTCCTCGACCCGCAACATTTCGTTCCACTTCGCCATCCGTTCGCTTCGCGCGAAACTTCCGACTTTCAGTTGTCCAACCGCCCATCCGACCGCCAGATGCACGATCGTCGTATCCTCGGTTTCCCCTGACCGGGCCGAGACAATCGCGGAAAATCCGGTTTCCTTCGCGGCGTTCCAGGCGTCCAGCGTCTCGCTCAACGTGCCGCGCTGGTTCGGCTTCAGAAGCACGGTATTGGCCGCGCCGTTCGCCGCCGCGTCCCGCACCCGCGCGGCATCGCTGACCAGGAAATCGTCGCCAACAATTTGCAACGAACCGCCATGCAGCCGGGTAAATTCAGCGAAGCCGGCCGGATCGTCCTCCGCAAACGGATCCTCGATCGACAAAATCGGATAACGCGAGATCCAGCTTGACAGCAACGCGATCATCCCCGCGCTGTCGAGTTCCCGATCCTCCAGCGCCAATTTATAACGTCCGTCGCGGCCGAACTCCGAGGCGGCGATATCCAGAGCGATCCCCACCTGATCGCCCAACCGAAACCCCGCGCGCTCGATCGAGCGCACCAGCATGTCCAGCGCCTGTTCGTTGGTGGAAAACACGGGCCACCAGCCACCTTCATCCGCAACGCCGGCCAAACTGCCAGCTTCTGCCATCAGTTTTCCCGCGTGTCGATAAATCTCCGCCGTCCATTCCGATGCCTGAGCGAACGAGTCCGCGCCCGGGCACATGACCATGAAGTCCTGAATATCGACCCGCCGTCCCGCGTGCGCGCCGCCCCCAAATATCTGGATTTGTGGCAGCGGGATCAGCGTCACGTCGTCGTCCGCCAGATAGCGGAACAGCGGCAACCCCTCCGCCTGCGCGGCGGCATGCGCGGCGGCCATCGACACGGACAAAATCGCGTTGGCGCCCAGCCGGCTTTTATTCGGCGTGCCGTCCAGTTCGATCAACCGCGCGTCTAACGCTCCCTGATTCGTCGCGTCCATGCCCGAGACGGCCCATGCGATTTCCCCGTTCACGCTGGCTAACGCGCGCGTGACATCGTATCCACCAAACCGCGAGCCTCCATCGCGCAATTCGAGAGCCTCGGCACTGCCGGTGGACGCTCCCGCCGGAGCGATCGCGCGGCCACAGGCGCCGTTCTCCAGCATCACATCGGCCTCCACCGTGGGCCGGCCGCGACTATCCCACACCCGGCGCGCGTGCACGAAAGCGATGCTGGTGTCTGTCATGCGTCAATTTCCTTTTGCCAGGCACCGCGAATATCCGCTAACCGATCCGGCGGATCGGCCAACAGCGCGCGCGCCACACGCCGCACGCGATCCTTCGAACCCTCGTCCGTGACATACTCCACCGGAGATTTGCCATCCACCCGAGCCAGGAACAACCCGGGCAACAACCCCGCCGCGCGCTGCTCCAACGCCGCCGCCGGTTCCCACGTCACGCCGCGCGCATACGCCGCCGCCAGCGCGTCGAAACAACGCAAGAATCCGTGCCGCGCGCGCGGCGTCCAAAGGCACTTCAACAGCAGGTGATTGAGGCAAAACGCCAGATCGAACGCCGGATCACCCCACCACGCGCACTCGGCGTCCAGGAACACCGGCCCCGACGGACCACATAAAATGTTCTTCGGACTGACATCGCCATGCACCAGCGCTTTCTTGTTCGCCTGAGTCGTCGCCACCAACGCCAGCAACCGATCCGCGCGATCCGGATGCGCCCTGGCCGTCGCCACCAAGTACGGCTCCAACCGAATGTCATAAAAAATTCCGTCCGTCGGAAACTCCGCCGCGACCGCCGGATCCGCCGCCGACCGAGCATGGATCGTCACCAAAGCCTCAGCCACGCTCGCGGCGACCGCATCATCGGCGATTCCATCGCGCAGCTGGTTCTTCCATAACGGATGATTTTCGGGCGAAAGAAATTCCATCGCCAGCGTGCCGCTCGCCGCATCCTGCCCAATCAACCGCGGCGCGAAGCCGACCGCACGCCGCATCCACCGCGCCTCATACACATTACGCTCCACCGGCGCGTGCCAGTCCGCGGCAACGCGCAGCTTGGCCAACGCGCGTTTGACACAGATGGAGCCAGACGGAAGCTCAATTCGCCAAATGTCGGAAGACACGCCGCCTGTCAGCCGCTCACCAACCGTGGCGCCGGGCAGACCCATCCGCTGCAAGGCGTCGATGATCTCGGCGGGAGGACGTTCAGTCATCAGCCGGTTTAGGGGCCGGATGGCATCCGTGGTCAAGGGCGGTCGCCGGGGAGTGAGGCAGCGCGAGGGCGCCCTCTCCCCTCCTATCCAAATGACGGGATCCAGGTGCTATCGCCCTTGGCGGAGGTTGAGGAGGCAGAGCCTCCTGCTGGGGTCCGGGGTGAAACCCCGGCGTCGCCTCCCCCAGGCGCACGCCGCGCCCCCGATTGCCGCGGGCAGATGGGGACGGTAACTTGCCACCGGATAAGGATGAGGAGGCCCGGTCGTGCTGAAACTCGGTTATAAAGCGTCCGCGGAACAATTCGCGCCGAAGATGCTGCTGGATTTCTCGGTCGAGGCCGAGCGGAACGGGTTTGATTCGGTCTTTATCAGCGACCACTTTCAGCCGTGGAAGCACACCGATGGGCACGCGCCGTCGGTGTTTCCGTGGCTTGGCGCGTTGGGAGCCAGCACGCAGCGCATCATCATGGGCACCAGCGTTCTGACGCCGACGTTTCGCTATCATCCGTCGGTCGTCGCGCAGGTGTTCGGCACGTTGGGCGTGATGTTTCCGGGCCGTTTGGTACTGGGCGTCGGCACCGGCGAGGGGCTGAACGAAGTGCCATCGACCGGCATGAAATGGCCGGAAACCAAGGAACGTTTCGCGCGATTGCGGGAGGCGTTGACGTTGATCCGCCGGTTATGGAGCGAGGATCGGCTGACTTTCGACGGCGAATTTTATCGCACGGATAAAGCCACGATTTATGACAAGCCGGGCACGCCGGTGCCGATTTATGTCGCGGGCGCGGGGCCTCAGGTGGCGAAATACGCGGGCCGCATGGCGGATGGGTTTATTTGCACCAGTGGCAAAAGCTGGGATCTGTACACGAAGACTTTGTTGCCGAATGTCGAGGAGGGGCTGGGGCTGTCCACCAGGCCGAAGCCGAATTTCGACCGGATGATCGAAATGAAAGTTTCGTTCGACGCCGATCACGCGCGGGCTTTGAACGATACGCGGCATTGGGCGGCACTGGCTTTGACACCGGAGGAAAAAGTATCGGTCGAGGATCCGGTGGAGATGGAACGCCTGGCCGATGCGTTGCCGATCGAGCGCGCCGCCAGCCGCTGGATCGTGTCCAACGATCCGGACGAGCACATCGAGAAGATCAAACCGTATATCGACATGGGTTTCCGCCATTTGGTGTTCCACGCTCCGGGTCCGGATCAGGTGCGATTCCTGAAACTTTATGGCGAGCAGGTGCTGCCAAAGCTACGCCAGCGTTTCGACTGAAGTGGTGCCAACGCAGGCATCATGAGCGCTCGACTGGAAATTTTCGCGATCCCCGGCCTGCCGATGGTGCGCGCCGGAGACGATCTTCCGTCCCTGATCGCCGAAGCGGCGGCGCGCTCCCGATTGACGTTACGAGATCGTGACGTGGTGGTGATCGCGCAGAAGATTGTTTCTAAGGCAGAAGGACGCACGGTCGATCTGGCCACGGTGACGCCTTCGGAGGAGGCAATCGCTCTGGCGGCGAAGGTCGGGAAAGATCCGCGCATCGTGCAGGTGGTGCTGTCGGAGTCGGTGCGCGTGGTGCGCAGCCGGCCCAATCTGATGATCATGCAGCATCGGCTAGGGTTCGTGATGGCGAACGCCGGCGTGGATCAATCGAATGTCGCGCCTTCCGACGGCGTGCAGCGCGCGTTGCTGTTACCGCTCGATCCGGATGGCTCGGCCGAAAAGATCCGCGCGGCGTTGGCGGAACGGTTGGGCGTGTCGTTGGGGGTCGTTATCAATGACAGCTTCGGACGGCCGTGGCGCCGCGGCACGGCGGGGGTCGCGATCGGCTGCGCCGGTTTGCCGTCGTTGATCGATTTGCGTGGTGAGCCGGATTTGTTCGGTCGCATTCTTGAAGTCAGCATCATCGGTTTCGCCGATGAGATCGCCGCCGCCGCGTCGTTGCTGCAAGGCCAGGCCGCCGAAGGACAACCGGTCGTTGTCGTTCGCGGGTTGAACTGGTCGGCGCCGGACGCTTCCATCGCGGAACTGGTCCGCCCGCCCGAAGAGGATCTGTTCCTGTGATCATCGCTTTGTCCGGCGGCGTCGGCGGCGCCAAACTGGCGTTGGGCCTGGCGCGCGTCATGCCGCCCGAGGAACTGGTCGTCGTGGTCAACACGGGCGACGATTTCGAGCATCTGGGGCTGTCGATTTCTCCCGATATCGATACGGTCGCGTATACGCTGGCGGGGTTGGCCAATCGTGAGCTCGGCTGGGGACGGCACGACGAAACCTGGTCGTTCATGGAAACGATGGAGGCTCTGGGCGGCGAAACGTGGTTCCGTCTGGGCGATCGCGATGTCGCGTTGCATGTGGAACGAACCCGGCGGCTGGGACGGGGGGAGAGTTTGTCCGCGGTGACCGCCGATCTGTGCCGCCGGTTGGGAATTCGGTCCCGGGTCATACCGATGAGCGACGACCCGGTGCGGACGCGGTTGCGTACCGAGGGAGGGTGGTTGGATTTCCAGGAGTATTTCGTGCATCGCCGGTGCGAGCCGGTGGTGCATGAGTTGCTGTTCCAGGGCGCCGGCGCGGCGCGCGCGCATCCGGAGTTCCTGGCTGCGCTGGCCGATCCGGCGTTGCAAGCGATCGTGATCTGTCCTTCGAATCCCTTCATCAGCGTCGAGCCGATCCTGGCGATCCCAGGCGTGCGTCAGGCGATGATCGACAGCCCGGCGCCGATCATCGCCGTGTCGCCGATCATCGCGGGCCAGGCGGTGAAGGGTCCGACCGCGAAGATGATGAAGGAACTGGGGCTGGATCCGAGTGCCGGTACGGTCGCGCAGCGTTATCACGATTTGCTGGATGGTTACGTCATCGATCACGCCGACATGTCGGAGGTCGTTTCGATCGACGCGCGCGTCACGTTGGCGCAGACGCTGATGCGGACAATGGAGGATCGGGAGGCTCTGGCCAGGACGGTGCTGGACGCGGCGGCGGTGTTGCGTCGCCGGAAGTTGGCGCGATGATAAGCGTTCGGAAGGCTGCGCGATGGTAACCACTTGGAAAACTTCGCGATGAGCGATGTTTGGGCGTGTGTCCCGGTGAAGGAGTTCACTGGCGCGAAGCAGCGTTTGTCGTCGCTGCTCAGTCCACAACAGCGAGAAATCCTGGCTGAGACGATGCTGGAGGATGTGCTGGAGGCGTTGTCCGGCGCCGCGCGGCTGGCGGGCATCATGGTGAACACGGTCGATCCGCGCGCCGCGACGTTGGCGGAACGTTACGGCGCCCGCGTGGTGAGCGAGGCCGCGCGGGATGGCCACACCGGGGCGGTGAACGGCATGGGACGGGTTCTCGCCGCCGAGGGCAAGGGCGCGCTGATGACGTTGCCGGGAGATATTCCGCGGGTGTCCGCGTGGGAGATCGACGCGGTGGTGTCGTCGTGCCGGGAGGCTCCGTCGTTCACGATCGTTCCGGCGCATGATGAGCTTGGCTCCAACGCGGTGATTTGCGCGCCGCCCTTCGCGGTGCCGTTGCGGTTTGGCGACGACAGTTACTTTCCGCATTTAGTGGCCGCGCGACGTCAGGGGATCGAGCCAACGATCGTGCGGCTTCCCGGCATTGGGCTGGATATCGATCATCCAGTGGATTTACTGGCGTTCCTGCGGACGAAACCGCGGCAGCCGACTCGCACGCTGCGTTTGCTGGAAAGTTTCGCGTTATGACGTGGTCCATTGTCGCGCATGATCCGAAAACCGATGCCTTCGCCGTCGCGGTGGCGACCAAGGCGTTCGCGGTGGGCGCGCATTGCCCGTTCGTAAGGGCCGGCGTCGGCGCGGTATCCACGCAGTCGATGACCAATCGCTATCTGGGGCCGGTGATCCTGGACGGCATGGCGCGCGGGTTGCCTCCGTCGTCGGCCATTGAGGGCGCCTTGGCGGGCGACGAGGGCAGCGGACTGCGTCAGGTGCACGCGGTGGATCGTTTCGGCCGCACCGCCGCGTGGACCGGACGGAATTGCGTGGAATGGTGCGGCTCGGTGGCCGCCGAGGGAATCAGCGTCGCGGGCAACATGCTGGCCGGCGAACCGACGATCGCGCAAACGTTGCGTATTTGGAACGTAAACGACGAACTGCCGATGCCGGAACGATTGATGACGGCGATGCGGGCGGGCGAGGCCGCGGGCGGCGATCGGCGCGGCAGGCAGTCCGCCGCGATGGTGATGGTAACGACAGAAGATTTTCCCGATCTGAATTTGCGTGTGGACGATCACGCGGAACCGTTGGGCGAGTTGCGGCGACTGTTGGGGATCTGGCGGGCCGAAGGCGTATCACGTTTGGGGACCGCGCCGTCGAAGGCGAACCCGTCGGGGCTGATCGATCTGGACGCGATCGAGGCTGGGTGGATCGCGCGGGGATTGGATCTGCGGTTTCGGCGGTAGGGACGCGGCGGCCACTTCGGGTTGTTTGTGAAAAAGAATTCGACCGCGGCTGCACGCCGATGAACGCAGATAAGAAATGATTGAGTTGTGTCGATCGCCGGTGGCCGATGATGGTTCAGGCGGCGCGAACCGTCGATCCTGATCTGCGTTCATCGGCGTGCATCCGCGGTTGAATTAAAACTGGCGTCCGCTCCGGACTCCGTTGCACGCAACGAATTGGAACGCTAACCATCCAGTTCTTCCCGCCGCATTTCCAGTTCAAGCCATTGTTCCTCGGCCTCGGCCAAGGCGCGACGCGTGGTTTCCAGCGCGGCGGTCGTTTCGACGAAGCGCGAGGGATTTCGCGCGTAAAGATCCGGGTCGCCCAGGAGCTTCGTCAACTTCGCCGTCTCGGCTTCCAGCGAGCCGATGCGCGTGGGCAAGGTTTCCAGCGCGTGGCGGTCCTTGAATGTCATGCGTTTCGTGCCGTCGCCGCGCCTCTGGGCCCCAGCCTTGGGTTTCGCCTGAGGCTCGGCCGCCACGAGCTTCGCCGGGCCGCGCTGCGTCAGCATGTCGGTATAGCCGCCGGCGTATTCGATCCAGCGACCGTCGCCCTCGGTCGCGATCACCGAGGTCACCACACGATCGATGAAGTCCCGGTCATGCGAAACCAGCAACACAGTGCCGGCGTAATCGGCCAGCAGTTCCTGCAACAGCTCCAACGTTTCCAGGTCGAGATCGTTTGTCGGCTCGTCCAGCACCAGCAAGTTCGACGGTTTGGCGAAGGCGAGCGCCAAGGTCAGACGCGCGCGCTCGCCCCCTGAAAGGACGCCGACCGGAGTGTTCGCCTGCTCGGGCGCGAACAGAAAGTCCTTCATATAGCCCACGACATGGCGCGTTTGGCCGCCGACGACCACGCTGTCGCCGGCGCCGCCGGTGAGCGTTTGGGTGAGAGTTCGGTGCGGATCCAGAACGTCGCGCCGTTGGTCCACGGTGACCTGGAGCAGGTTGGTGCCGATCGCCACCGAACCCGCGTCCGGCATCAGCACGCCAGTCAGCAAATTGAGCAATGTCGTCTTGCCGGCGCCGTTCGGACCGACGATGCCGACGCGGTCGCCTCGGAGGATCCGAGTGGAGAAATCCCGCACCACGACACGGTCGCCGAACGCTTTCGTGACGTCTTCGGCCACCGCGACCAGCCGGCCGGACAAATCGCCCTCGGTCGCGCGCATCTTCACGCCGCCGGCCGCGCCACGCAGTTCCTTGCGCTTCTTGCGCAACGCGTGCAGGTCGGCGAGCCGCTTCTGATTGCGCTTGCGCCGCGCCGTGACACCGTAACGAAGCCAGTCTTCCTCCATCACGATTTTGCGGCCGAGTTTATGCCGGTCGGTATCTTCCTGCTCCAGCACTTCATCGCGCCAGGCTTCGAACTTCGAAAATCCGGCCTCGAGTTGCCGCGTGATGCCGCGGTCGAGCCAGACGGTAACGCGCGACAAGCGCTCCAGCAGCCGCCGGTCGTGGCTGATCAGCACAATCCCGGAACGAAGATCGCGCAATTCGCGCTCCAGCCACTCGATGCCCGGCAGATCGAGATGATTGGTCGGTTCGTCCAGCAGCAAAATGTCCGGTTCCGGCGCCAGCACGCGCGCGAGGGCGGCGCGGCGCGCCTCACCGCCGGACAACAGCGACGGGTCCTCGGTGCCGTTCAGTCCAAGTTGTTCCAGCAGATACGACGCGCGGTGGTGGTCGCCGGCGGCACCGGCGTCGAACCCGGCCTCGACATAGGCCAAGGTCGTGGGGAATTCGGAGAAGTCCGGTTCCTGCGGCAAATAGCGGATGGTGGCACCGGGCTGCGCGAACCGGCGGCCGGAATCGGACTGCATCAGGCCGCCGGCGATGCGCAGCAAGGTCGACTTGCCGGAGCCGTTGCGGCCGACCAGGCAGACCCGATCGCCCGCCGAGACGCTCAACCCCGCGCCGGACAGCAGTGGCGTGGTGCCGAAGGTGAGGTGAATATCCTGAAGCGATAGCAAAGGTGGTGGCATGAGCGTGCCTATACAGCGCGGCGACATTGCCGGAAACCACGCGCGGCGCTACAGGGTGCGGCTTGCTCGGGGGAGACGCGCATTGGGCTTACCACGACGATCGTTCATCGCGGCGCTTGCCGGTTTGGCGCCGCTGAGACGGGGGCACGCGGCTGATACCGTGCGGCTTGGGTTGCTGCGCACGCTGTCGCCGGCGCCATTCTACATGGCTCAGGGGCGCGGCTATTTCCGCGACGCGGGGCTGGAGGTGACGTTCCGGTTCTTCGAGTCCGCGCAGCCGATCGCGGCGGCGGCGGTGTCGAACGATATCGACATCGGCGTCACCGCGCTGACCGGAGGTTTCTTCAATCTGGCGGAGAAGGGAATTTTAAAAGTCATCGGCGGCGGATTGCATGAGGAAAAAGGCTTTGAAGGGTCCGCGATCCTCGTCTCCAACGCCGCTTTCGACGCGGGCCTCACGTCCGTCGATAAGTTGGGCGGGCATAGTTTCGCGATCACGCAGTACGGGTCCTCGTTCGATTATCTGATCGGGCGGCTGGCGGAAAAGAGCGGCTTCGATTTGAAGTCGGTGCAGTTGCGCGCCGTTCAGCAAGTGCCGAACATGATCGCGGCGGTGTCCAGCGGCCAGGTGGACGCGACGATCGGGATCGCCTCGCAGGCGAAACCATTGGCGGCCGCGGGACAGGCGCATATCATCGGCTGGATCGGAGATCTGGTGCCGTATCAACTCACCGCGCTGTTCACGACCGAGCGGATGATCCAGCAAAATGCCGCGGTGGTACAGCGGTTTTGCAAGGCCTATCAACGCGGGGTCGTGGATTATCGGGAAGCGTTCATGCGCCGCGACGCCGCCGGGAAACCGGTCGTGGACGCGACAACCGACGCGGCGATCGCCAACATCACGGTTTATGTATTCACCGGCGATCCGGGCGCGCGCGAGAAAATCCTCAGCGGCGTAGGATATTACGATGAAGGCGCCGCGCTGGACGTGGCGGATGTGAAAGAACAATTGCGGTCCTTCAAATCGCGCGATCTGGTGAAGGGCGACGCCGATCCGGATTCTCTGATCGACACGCACTTCCTGCCGGTGCGATGAGCACGGGACTTCGGTTGATCGTCGATCAGGTCAGCCATGCCTGGAAAGCACTGAACGTTCTCGACGGTATCTCGCTGACCGCCGAGCCGGGCGAGATCATGGTGGTGATCGGCCCCTCGGGCTGCGGGAAATCGACACTTCTGAACATCATGGGCGGCCTGCTGGCGCCGCTGTCCGGCACGGTGCGGACCGAGGGCGAGATCGCCGACGATTGCCTCAATCCGCTGACCTATGTGTTTCAGGATTTTTCGCTGTTGCCCTGGCGCAGCGTGCGGGACAACGTGGCATTGGTGCTGGAACAAAGGCTAAGCGCCAATGCGGCGGCGGAACGCGTGCGCGACGTGCTGGCGCTGACCGGCCTGACCGACTTCGCTGGTGCGTGGCCCAAGGAACTATCCGGCGGCATGCGGCAACGGGTCGGGATCGCGCGCGCTTTGGTGGTGCGGCCTGCGTGTCTGCTGATGGACGAACCGCTGTCCGCGCTGGACGCGCAAACTCGCGATCTGCTGTTGGACGAGTTTGTCACGTTGATCGGTCGTGCCGGGACGACAACGGTCTATGTGACGCATAACCTGGCGGAAGCCGTCCGTCTGGGCCAGCAGATCGTCGTGCTGTCGCGGCGGCCTGGTCGCGTGCGAGAGATCTTCCGGATCGATCGTCCGTTGACCGGACGTTCCGCTGACGATCCGGACCTGAAGGACCTGGAACACACGCTGTGGCGCATCATTCGCGACGATGCCGCGGTCGCCGAACGGGAGTTGATCGATGCGCCGCCATGACGGTCCGGTGCCGTTCCGAGGCGGCGGCTTTTCCCCGCGCGATCAGTGGGTCGCCGGCGCGACAACGCTGCTGCAAATCGTTGTTTACTGGCAAATATTGGCCTGGGTCGGGGTGATTCCGACGTTGTTCCTACCCTCCCCGGTGTCGATCGCCGTGACGTTGTGGCATCTGACGGTCTCCGGCGTGCTGTGGGAAAACCTGTCCGCGTCATTGGCCCGATTGATGATTGGTTGGTTCACCGGGACATTCTTCGGCATGGCGATGGGCATCACCGCCGGGTTGTGGTCGGCGATGCGATCCCGCGTCATGGCGATCGTCGCGGCGCTGTTCCCGATTCCAAAAATCGCCATGGTGCCGCTGTTCATTATCTGGTTCGGGATCGGCGAGGGCTCCAAAATCGTTACGATCGCTCTTGGAGTCTTTTTTCCAACCGTGATCGCGACGATGGGGGGCGTGGATAATGTGCCGCGCGGATTGATCCGAATGGGGCAGAGTTTCGGCCTCTCGACTGGCAAAATCGTCCGTTCGATCATTTTGCCCGGCGCGGCGCCGGCGATCCTCAATGGGTTTCGGGTCACCGCCTCGATCGCGATCGTGCTGCTGGTCGCGGCGGAAATGATCGGCGCGGAACGAGGCATCGGCGCGTTCGTGCTGTCGGCCGGCAATCTTTACGATACCGATGCGTTGATGGCGGGCATCGTCGTGCTGTCAGTGATGGGATTGACCGTCGCCGGTCTGATCGGCGTCCTGGAGCGGTTGTTGTTGCGCTGGCGGTGACGGCGCCGCGTCGATGAAATCGACGGAAAGCCCAGAGTGGGACAGCGTGTTCTTGACCCAGACACGGCCGTGGTCGCAACCCTCGTGGACCGGAGCGCACTCCGCGGTGCAGCCCGCGTGCGGCGGCGGACCGCATTTCTTAATGAGATTGGCGTAACCCACGCAACGATGCCGCGCGTCTCGGTAGCCGGGGCCGCCCTTGCAGCCGCATCCGGTGCAGCGGACGTTGCAGACGCCCTGGCCGGTGGCGGCGGGGATGATGACGCGAAGGTCGTCCGCGGTGAGCAACGGACAGACGCGGCGGTGGTCTTCGTCGTCCTGGGCGCGAATCGCCGGTATGAAAAGGAACGAGGCGAGCAGGAGAAACGCCGCCTGGATCAGCGTTCGGCGTGCCGATGGCAACCAGGCGGTGCGGTGAGAGATCACCGGATCAGGCCCGGTGATGACGAATATTGTTGTGTCGGGGACGATAAATTCGTCACGCGGCGGCGGCCAACGGCGCGCGTTGGCGGATCATGTCGGCGGCTTTCTCGGCGATCATGATGGTCGCGGCGTTGGTGTTGCCGGAAACCACCGCGGGCATGATGGACGCATCGACGACTCGCAGTCCCTCCATCCCTTGCACCTTCAATTCGGCGTCCACCACGGCCATCGTGTCATCGCCCATCTTGCAGGTGCTGGTGGGATGAAACACCGTGCCGCCATATTGTTTCGCGTAGTCGAGGAATTCGTCGTCGGTCTGGACCTGCTCGCCCGGGATGTATTCGCTGGCGATGAACGCTTGCATGTCCGGCGTGGCCAACAGGCGGCGACCGAGTTTGAGGCCATCGACGATGGTGCGGCGGTCGGTTTCGGTGGCGAGGTAGTTTGGGTGCATCGCGGGGGGCACGTTTGGATCGCACGACTTCAACTTTAATTCACCGCGGCTTTCAGGACGAAGCTGGTATACGACGACCGAGAAGCCGGAGAATTTATGCAGGCCTTCCGCTGGTCGGTCGGCACTGAAAATCACAGTAGCAAACTGCACGTCCGGCGTTTCCAGTTCCTTCCGCGTGCGCGCGAACAAGCCCGCCTGGGCGGCGGCGATGGTCAGCGGGCCTTTGCGCGACAGCAGATATTGAAGACCGGCTTTCACCATGCGGGTCTTGCTCATCATGATGTCGTTGACAGTGATCTTCTGGGTGCATTTCAACACGATCCGCGCCTGATAATGATCCTGCATCGATTGCCCGACGCCAGGCAGGTCGTGTTGGACAGCGATGCCGTGCTCCATCAGATGCGCGGCGGGACCGATGCCGGACAGCAACAACAACTGGGGCGAGTTCAACGCACCGCCGCACAGAATCACATCGCGACGCGCGCGAGCGGTGAAGGTCTGGCCGTGTTCGCGCCACTTCACGCCGACGGCGCGCTTGCCATCCAGCAGGATTTGTTCCGATAACGCATGTGTGATGACTCGCAGATTGCGCCGCTTCATCGCGGGCCGCAGATAGCCGACGGCGGTCGAACAGCGGCGGCCGTTGCGCGTGGTCAGATGGTAATAGCCGGCGCCTTCCTGGACGCGTCCGTTAAAATCGTCGTTGCGCGGAAAGCCCAGGTCGAGGGCGCTCTTGATGAAGGCTTTGCTGATTGGGTCGTAATCGTTGATTTCCGAGACCGCCAATGGGCCGCCGGTGCCGTGCAGTTCATCGCCGCCGCCGATCTTATCCTCGGCGCGGCGAAAATACGGCAATACGTCGTCAAACGACCAGCCGGTGTTGCCGAGTTGCCTCCAATGGTCGAAATCCTGAGCCTGGCCACGGATATACACCAGGCCGTTGATCGAGGACGAGCCGCCGAGCACTTTGCCGCGCGGCCAATAAAATTTCCGGCCGTTCAGATCCGGTTCAGTCTCGTAACACCAGTTCACCCGCGGATCGGTGATGGTTTTGCCGTAGCCCAAGGGAATGTGGATCCACGGATTGCGGTCGGGACCGCCGGCTTCGAGCAGCAGAACGCTGGTCGCGGGATCCTCGGACAGGCGCGCGGCCATCACGCAACCGGCGGAGCCCGCTCCCACAACGATGTAATCGGCTTCGATCGGATCCATGACGCGCTCTCCTCTGATCGAGGAGAGTGGTCATTCCGGGGCGGCGGTCAACATGGCCTGCCCAGGGGCTTGCCCAGAGGCGGGATCGCGGACCGTCGCGGCGAGGATACGCCAGCCACGGTTCTTGTACGCGGCAAGGTATTCTCGATGATGCAACTTCGTATTGAGTCTGTCGTCGCGCTCCGCGACCAGGCGAAATTTCGCGCCCGTTTCGGTTAGCGCTTGTTCCAGGCTCTGAACGGTCTCCCGATCCGGCGCGTGATCGGTGACGACGGCGCAAATTCCGTCATCCGAGGAAACCAGCGCGAGCTTCACGCCGGTCACGCCTGACGCGTCGAACACTTCTCCCGGTGCGCCATTCAGGAACGCGGCGCGCGCCGGATCGGGAACCTGGGGCAGACTTAAATGCGTGGCCCATTTGCGCAGCGCGAGCGGATCGCCCGCGTAAGGCAGACAGGATTGCACGAACAGCGCGGACAATTCGTCGGCCGGACCAGCGAACGCGGTGGCGGGGAAAAGCAGTGCCAGGCACAGGAAGAATTTTATCGCCGCAACTCCATTTCGATCGGGCCCTCGCGCCGACCGTGGGTGAACTGATCGACGATCGGATTGCCGCTGTCCATTAACGCCGAGGCGTGGCCGCTCCAGATGATGCGGCCTTTATGGATCATCGCCACCCGGTCGCCGATTCGTTTCGCGCTCGCCATGTCGTGGGTGATCGCGACCGCGGTCGAACCGAGCCGCTTGACGCAATCGACGATCAATCCGTCGATGATGGCGCCCATGATCGGATCGAGGCCGGTCGTGGGCTCGTCGAAAAACAAGATATCCGGTTGCGCGGCGATCGCTCTCGCCAGGGCCACGCGTTTTTGCATCCCGCCCGACAATTCGGCCGGCGCGAGTTCGCCGACGCTGGCCGCCAGACCGACCTGCGCCAAAAACGCCGCGGCTTGCTCGGGCGCCTGGGCGCGCGTGACCTTGTGCCGCGCGAGCAGGCCGAACGCCACGTTCTCCCACACCGGCAGACTGTCGAACAGCGCGCCGTTCTGAAACAACATGCCGATGTTGGCGCGCGCCTCTTCGCGTTCGGTACTGGGCATGGTCACCAGGTCGTGGCCATCGATTTCAATCGATCCAGAATCAGGCTCGATCAATCCGAGGATGCACTTCAACAGGACGGACTTGCCGGAGCCCGAGCCGCCGATGACCACCAGCGAGGTACTGGGCATGACGTCGAGGTCGATGCCGTCCAGCACGACCTTGCCGGCGAATTGCTTGCGGACGCCGCGCAGGCGCAGTTTGGGGACGGGATCGCTCATGCCGGGTAGATGGCAGTTGGTCCGTCCGGCCGCAAGATTTACCTCGGGACGGGTTCGTGATCTGATCGACGAACGCGAAAATCAGGAGGTTGTCCAATGAACGATAACGTGACGGCGACACAGACGCTCGCTCATGCCACGCCGGAGACGGCGAAACCGGTCGCGGGACGGCGGTCGTTTTTCAGTTACCTCGATCTTGGGGTGACGGATGCGTCGAACGGCGCGATGCGGGCGCAGGTCACCAAGGCGACCCGGGGGTTGGGGAAACCGACAGGCTGGCACTACCACGTTTGCGATCAGCAGTTGGTTTACATGCTGAAGGGCTGGGTCGATCTGGAGTTCGAGGACGGGCGGAAGATCCGGTTGAACGCGGGTGATTCGCTGATGATCCCGGGCGGGATGCGGCATAACGAGACGGGGACGGCGGACGAACTGGAGCTGCTGGAAATCTCGGTGCCGGCGAAGATGGACACGGTGCCGTGCGATCCGCCCGAGGGGAGAGGCTGAGGGCCACGGCTCATTGGGGCGGAGTGGGTGGCACCGCGACGGATGTTCAACCG
>Ga0182030_10011216_pt1 | contig 18098 bp, 17 predicted proteins | sample 812S3MmetaG_FD_121299 | JGI IMG/M metagenome (GOLD analysis project Ga0182030, IMG submission 121299) | Permafrost microbial communities from Stordalen Mire, Sweden - 812S3M metaG (Illumina Assembly) | ecosystem: Environmental > Terrestrial > Soil > Wetlands > Permafrost | place: Sweden...
GCGGTTCCATGAAACTGACCCACAGGGCAAACGGCCTGGCGGCATTCTGTTCGAGATAGCGGACGGCGCTAGAGGCGACGTAAGTGCCAAGCATCTCGGCTTCGATTCGGGGATAAGGCAACTTTTCGGCATTGAGCCAGATGCGCGCCGGATCCTGAAACGGTTTCCAGGGTGGTTTCGTGCGCACCTCGGGCGGTATGGGTTGCGGCTTGATGTCCTTCATCCAGGCGGCGCGGATTTCGTTTTCGGTGAGCATGACGCGGAACCCGAAAAGGCCCGGGGCGGCCGGCCGATTGAGATGCATTTTGCCGAAAACCGCGGTGGCGTAACCCGCCGCCTGGAACTGTTTCGCCAGGGTGGGCTTGTCGAGAGAGAGCGGCGTGGGGAGACGGGTGACACCGGCCATGTGGGGCAATTGTCCGGTGAAGAAACTCTGGCGGGACGGGGTGCAGACGGGCGAATTACAGTAGTGGCGGGCGAAGCGCGTTCCCTCGGAGGCGAGGCGGTCAAGATTGGGCGTTGGCGCGAGGCGGTTGCCGTCGCAGCCGAGCACGTATCCGGCGTGGTCGTCAGCCAGGAGGAAGAGGAAATTCGGCGGCCGCGGCGCGGCCCCGCGGCCAGCCGTTGCCGCCGCCATGCCGCCCAGAAATGTGCGCCGCGCAAGGCCGGAGGATTCCGTCACGGAGCTCACTTGGCGGCCGGCGAGGGCACCGTCCACAGGTACAGCTTGTGGCTGAGGTAGGAGTCGTCGTCGGTGTCGGGGACGATCGCCTCCTTGTCGGGTTTCCAATCGCCCATGTCGAAGGTATTGGAGACAACGCGCGTGCCGGGCTTAAGGTCCTGAAGGAGTTTGGGGCGCAGCTTGAGATTGATGTGCGGCAGCAGGAACAGGGTGACGACAGTGGCTTCGTGGATGTCGGCTTCGAAGAGGTCGTTCTCTTCGAAGCGGACGAGTTTCTCGACGCCGGCTTTCTTGGCGTTCTCTTTGGCCTCGCCGATGCGCACGGGGTTAATGTCGATACCGACGGCGCGGGCCCCGAAGGTCTTGGCGGCGGCGATGACGATGCGGCCATCGCCGCAGCCGAGATCGTAGACAACGTCGGCCTTGGTGACTCCCGCCAGTTTGAGCATGGCGGTAACGGCAGGTTCGGTAGTGGGTACGTACGGTACATCGGGCTCACGCCGGGGCGCGGCGGATTGGGCCGCGGCCATGGCGACGGAGAGCACCGCGACCACAGGATAAGAGATAGGGAGCGACTTGCGGAGAAGCATGGAATCACCTCCGGTTTCTGAGCGTAGCGCAACTGGCGGCGGGATGCACCCCGTGGGGGGCCTTTGCCGGGTTCCGTGTGGCAGTTTTGGGTCCGAGGTTCGAAGCGGATTGGCAGGCGGACCCAGAGGGTACCCCGCCTGCCCCACCAAATGGCAGGCGGAAGACGGCAGGCAGTCATTGGCCATTTGCACCACACAGAGTGCGTGGACAGGCCAGGAGGCCTGTCCTACTTCAGACGGAGGCGGGTGGTGGGCGGTGCGGTTTCCCGGGTGCGGAGGTACTCGGTGTTTTGGGTGGTCCAGATGGCGGCCATTTGACGCACGCGGTCGGGTTGGGCGGCTGCCAGATCCTTTTGTTCGCAGCGGTCGGTCGCGAGATCGTATAGTTCCCAAGGCGCGTTGGCGCCGATGGCGTTCAGTTTCCAATCGCCTACGCGGATGGCGCGATTGTCGTTGTGATTGAAATATAGGAAGTCATGGGGAGCGGCGCCATCCTTATGAAGCGCGGGCGCAAAGCTCTGGCCGGCAAGCGGCGGACCACCTTGGGGCGCGGTGCTGCCGCCCGCCAGATCCACCAGGGTGGGGAGCACATCGACAAAGTGGCAGGGGTGGTGGCGCAGCGAGTTCGCGTCCTTCAAGCCGTTGGGCCAGTGGACGATCATGGGCGACGCGATGCCGCCCTCGTTCACCCAGCTTTTGTGCAGACGGAAGGGAGTGTTGGAGCAGGTCGACCAGCCGGGTCCCAAGCCGAGAAACGAGCGGGCGGAACCGGGCGGCACGGTGCGGTCGTGGCCATCGCCGCGAATCAACTGCTCGGGACTGGCGCCGTTATCGGAGAGGAACAGGATCATGGTATCGCGCTCCGCGCCCATGGCGTGAAGCTGGCGGATGACCTTGCCGATCTCCAGATCCATGCGGGTGATCATAGCGGCGTGGATAGCCATCTTGGTGCGCTGGAACGCCTTCTGTTCCGCCGTCAGAGTGGACCAAGGGACGGCGCGCGCCACTTCGCCGGGACCGGTCTTGGCGAAGAGCTCCGCGTCCGGCGTATTCCATCGCGTCCACATGTTCGGTTCCAGGGGCGCGAGGGCGCAGTTCACCAGACCCATGCGGTGCATACGGGGGAGCTTTCGACGGCGAGCGACATCCCACCCTTCGGCGAATTTGTCGCGATAGCGCTCGATATCTTCGGCCGGCGCCTGCAGCGGGAAGTGGGGAGAATGCGGGGCCATATAGAGGAAGAAAGGGTCGCCAGAGTGATCGCGGGCGTGCTCCTGGAGAAAGCGGACGGCGTAATCGGCGATGGCGGTAGTGCTGTAGTAGCCCTCGCCCGGTTTGGGAAGCGGCTGGCCATCGAGCTCGTGGCGGTTCTGGGTGAAGTAGCGGTCCTCATCGAGCATGGTGTAGGAATGGTCGAAGCCCACGCCGCCCGCGCCGGTCGCGAAGCGGATGTGCCACTTGCCGGAATGATAGGTGCGGTAGCCCAGCGGCTTGAGAAAGTCGGGGATGAATCTGGTGTAAGCGGGCACGTTGCCCGGGGTCATGATATCGCACGCGGTTTGCTGCGCGTAGTAGCCGGTGAGGAGGCAACTGCGGGAAGGCCCGCAGCGCGCGGTGGAGTAGCCCTGGGTAAACCGGACGCCGCTTGAGGCGAGGCGGTCGAGGTTGGGCGTGTCGATGTCGCCTCCGTAACAGCGGGCGTCGGAAAAGCCCATGTCATCGGCCAGCATGACCAGGAAATTGGGTTTTCGGGCCGGGGCGGCGCCGAGCACGGTGGCGGCTGCCGCACCACCCGCCAAACGCAGGAAACTTCGTCTATCGACCATCGGCGGACTCCTTATATGTAGACTCCCAATCGCCCCATGGACTTCTGACGTGGCCCACGGGCACGTTCACCTCGCCGTAGTGGCCCACGGCGGCGCGACGGACGTATTCGCGGGCCGGCAAAAAGTCGTCCTTGCGCTCCTTCAGCATGGCATTCAAATCGCGATCGAGGCGCGATTGCAGGTCGCGGTGATTGGATTGGCCGCAGAGATTGTGCATCTGGTAGGGGTCGGACCGGTTGTCGTAGAGCAGCCAGGGAGCGTGAATGGAACGGACGTAGGTGTAGCGACCCGTGCGCAGGCCGCGATACTCGGCGAAGCCGAACTTGCGGGCCTCGGTGATGGGCACGGGCAGGCTGAGGAGCGCGCCGCGGCGGTTGGAGCGGTCTTCCCCGAGGGCCGCGCGGGAGAAATCCGTGCCTTCGACGCCGTCCGGGATTGAGAGGCCGGAGAGGCCCAGCAAGGTGGGGAGAATGTCCGGCGCATTGAGCGGCGCCGCCACCGTGCTTCCTTTTTTTCCGAAGCGGCGCGGATAACGGAGCAGAAACGGGACGCGCACCGATTCATCCCAAGGATAGAGCTTGGTGGTAAGGCCCTGGGAGCGCATCATATCGCCGTGATCCGAGGTGAAGACGACGATGGTATTTTCGGCCGTGCCGGTACGTTCGAGCGTGGTGAGCAGGCTGGCCAGACAATCGTCGAGGGCGGCCATGTGGGCATAATAGCCGCGCAGAATCGAGATGGCTTCGGCGCGATGTTCGGCGGGCACATTGGGCCGGAGTTTGATTTCGCGCCGCTCGAAGAGGGCCTGATACTTCGGCGGAGCGGTGGCGTAGGGAAAGTGCGGCGGGCCGAGGGAGAGGATCAGCGAGTAGGCGTCGCGCGCCTTCGCCTGGCGCTCGATGAAGGCGCAGGCATCGTTGGTCTGGGCGATGGCGTCGTAGCCGGGCCAGTATCGCGGGGTGGGGTCGTCGCCCTGGTAGTAGAGGGAGTGGTTGTACTCGTGAGTGCACTCGCAGGCTTTCCAATATTGAAAACCGAAGCGCTTTTCGGGCGGGATGCAGGCGAGGCGGCGGCCGTACTTCCCGTCGGGACTGCCGTAGACATGCCACTTGCCGATGTACCCGGTCTGGTAGCCGGCGCGGGCGAAAGCCTCTCCGTACGTGAGGCTCTTGGGCTGCAATTCCACGTCGTTGATGAAGACGCCGTTGGTGAGCGGGTACTGCCCGGTTAAGAGGCTGGCTCGATAGGGGCAGCAAACGGGCGTGCCGGAGACGGCGTTAGAGAAATTGACGCTCTCGCCGGACAGGCGGTCGAGCACGGGTGTGCGCACGTTGGGGTCGCCATTGTAGCCGGTGGATTGGGCGCGCCATTCGTCGGCCAGGATGAAGAGGACGTTGGGGCGGTCGGATGGAGCGCCCAGGATAGCGGGCGCGGCTGTCAGGGAGGCGGTAGCGAGAAAGTGGCGACGGGAGGTGGTGGGCGCGGATTCCATGGATGCCTGCCGGACAGGATAGTGTATCCCAGATTGCCGCCGTTGGAGGGCGGGGGCGTGGGCGTGGCGTTACGTTAGGGGCTGGCGGGCTCGCGGGAGTGTATCCTGATAGCAGAGGGAACGGCAGATGGACGTCAGACAGGAGATTGCGAGGCAAGTCGAGAAATTGCCCCTGGAGACGCAGGAGCAGGTGCAGGTGCTCCGGTTCGTGGCTTCCCTGGCCGCTTCCGCGCCCGCGGGTGAGAAGGGCGCAAATTTGCGACAGTTCGCTTCCTCAATTGATTCCGTTTCGGCGGGGCAGATGATCCAGGCGATCGAAGAGGAGTGCGAGCGCATTGATGCCGGCGGGTGGTAGATTCCTACTGGACACCAACATCATCATTGCCCTCCTGGAGGGAGATGACGCGGTGCTTTCCAATCTGGACCAGGCGGCCGAAGTATTCATTCCCGCGGTTGCGCTCGGCGAGGTGTTTTTCGGAGCCGCGAAGTCCGGCCGTCCTGCGGAGAACGCTGCCAGGGTAGAGCGATTCGCATCCGGCAGGGCTATTGTCTCGGCCGATTCCGAGGTTGCACGGGAATGCGGGAGACTCAAACAGCACCTGAAGAAGAAGGGACGGCCCATCCCCGAGAACGACATCTGGATCGCCGCCGCGGCGAAATGTCACGGGATGGTCCTCGTTGCCCGAGATCGACATTTCCAGGAGGTTGAGGATCTTTACACTGCGGATTGGGCCGTTCGGTTGTGAAGGCTGCGTAAACACAGTCCAATCGTAGCGTCGATCCCGCTGTTGTTTCGGCACGCTTGCCTCCTGGTTTGGGTGTTTACTGTCCAATTGATGCGGCTTCACGGGAGTGATCCACCTGGGACGGCCTTTTGGAGCCAATGTACGGTAACACCGTTTTTCTGCCCCTAACGTTTTTCCCGGCAGGCCGAGAGTCGGTAAACACTTGGCGACCAGACAGGGCCGATCTCCTGGCCCGCGGCGAGCTGCCTCCGAATGCCGTCGGTTTAGCCTGCAGCGGAAACGAGCTGAAGGTTGCCCAGTGCCGGTAGTCTCCGGCGTTGTCTGTAACCGGTGGCGCGGAGAGAACTCGAAATCTCGAAGGAAGATGAGATCAAGAGCGTTCATTTGCAGTCTGACTATTATGGTAGTAGGATAGACTTGAACGCAGGTGGATGACATGGCCTACCCAAGACTGACGAAGCTGGAACTGCAATGCATGGAAGCGCTCTGGCAAAAGGGCGCTTGCTCTGTTCGGGAGGTCCAGGAGACGTTTCCCGAGTCCGGCAGGCCGGCCTATACCACGGTGCAGACTACGGTCTATCGCCTGGAGCGGAAGAAAGTTCTCCGTTGTGTCAAGCGGATCAGCAACGCGAATATTTTCGAGGCCGCGATATCCCGTAACGACGCGCAGGGCCGGCTGATCGACGAATTGCTGGCATTAATTGGGGGCCGAGGCAAACTGGTGATGACGCATCTGGTTGAAGCCGGCGAAATTACGCTGGATGACGTGAAAGAGGCCGAGAAGGCTCTGCGAAAAGCTTCGCGAAAGGAGTAATCGCGATGACTGCTCCCGATCTGTCGCCTTTGGCGAATCACCTCTGGCAGTCCACTCTCTGCGTCGCTGTGGCGTGGCTGCTGACGTTGGCGCTCCGGAACAACCGGGCGTCGGCTCGATATTGGGTTTGGCTGGCCGCGTCGGTGAAGTTCTTGATCCCGTTCTCGCTGCTGGTGAGCGCCGGCGGCCATTTGGGATGGCGAACGACTCACGCCGTTGGCCAGCCCAGGTTCTTCTTGGCGATGGAACAGATCAGTCAGCCCTTTGCGGTACAGGCGCCAATGCCGCTGCCGCGCATGGGGGCAACTTCGGTAAACCCCGTGCCGGCCATCCTGTTAGGAGTCTGGCTTTGCGGAGTCGCGATTGGAACGGTTTTCTGGGCGTGCCGTTGGCGGCGAATTCAATCCCTCCGGCGCGCGGCGACGCCGCTCGATTTGAATCTGCCGATACGGGTGATGTCCTCGGGCGGGCGCCTGGAGCCAGGCGTAGTCGGCATTTTCAGACTGGTTCTGTTGCTCCCAGAAGGCATCATGAGCCACCTGACGCCGGCCCAGCTAGAGGCGATTCTTGCTCACGAATTGCGCCACGTTCAGCGGCAAGACAACCTCACCGCCGCGATTCACATGCTGGTGGAAACCCTCTTCTGGTTCTATCCGCTTACGTGGTGGCTCCGGTTGAGGCTGATCGAGGAGCGCGAGCGCGCCTGCGACGAAGAAGTAGTGCAAATGGGGAGTGAACCGCAAGTCTATGCGGAGAGCATCTTGAAGGTCTGCGAATTCTATCTTGCGTCGCTCGCACCTTGTGCGGCCGGCGTCACTGGCGGACGGCTTAAGCAAAGAATCGAGGGCATCATGGCGAATCGCTTGACGGAAAAGCTCAGTCGCGGAAGGAAAGCGCTGCTCGCGTCCGCGGCAATCCTGGCGCTGTCTGGGCCGATGGTAGCCGGTTTGATCAATCCGACGCGGAGTCGGGCGCAATCGGGGGGCGCGGTAGTCCCGCCGCCACAGTTCGAGGTCGCCTCCGTCAAGCGTAACCCGACCTGCGGCGCACGGCGGGGCGGACCGGGGCCCTCCTCTCCCGGCCGGATCAACCTGGAATGCCAGACGGTGCTGGGACTCATGATGACCGCCTATGGCGTTTTTGCGGACGGGGTGACGGTCAGTCCGACGATACCCGAAATAACCGGAGGCCCCGGCTGGGTAACGTCCGACCCTTATGACGTTGCGGCCAAGGCCGAAGGCGATGCACCGTTTCCGCGGATGGCCGGGCCGATGCTGCGGGCGCTTCTGGAAGATCGATTCAAATTGAGGGTCCATCGGGAAACGAAAGAAGTTCCGGTGTATTACCTGACGGTGGTGAAGACCGGCCCTAAGCTGGAACCGACCAAAGAAGGAAGCTGTGTTCCCATCGATCCGAACCATCCGCCGGCGCCCGTTGCGACGCCGGGCGAACGTCGTCCCACTTACTGCGGGCCGAGGTTTCAACGCAGAGGGTCAACCATGACAGTGGCGTCGCACGGGGGTACGATGGAGCAGTTGACGGCCGCTATTCTCTCTCGGATAGTGGACCGCCCCGTTTTCGATAAGACGGGTCTGGCGGGGCGCTATGACTTTCAGATCGAGTTCGAGTACGTGCCAGACAGCGGCAATGCCGGCGATCTCGGCGCGCCCCAGTCGCCGGCCGTGCTGGATGGGCCGTCGATATTCGCCGTTTTACAGGCCAAGCTCGGGCTGAAGCTCGAGCCGGGCAAAGGTCCAAACGAGATATTGGTGATCGATCGCGTGGAGCGACCTACCGAGAATTAGACTCAGTGCCTGTCCCGGACCCGCCCCTTTTGAGAAATTTCGGGAGTGCTCATCGCGGTCGACTGGCGGCCCGTTCGAAGCAATCCACTGGGCCGCATCACGCGCGTTGCTGACATTTGCCGCGATCAATTCCTCCCTGACGCCGTAGCGTTTACCGATGTGGTCCGCATTGGGGGTCAGTGGACGAAGAGGCGTTATCGTACACTGGCCAACCCGCCCCGCCGATGCCAGCTGGCGGATAGATCTTGGTAAACGCCGTACACGGTACTAGCCGCTCTAAGCGATCGACCGAAGTAGAGGGCCGACCGCCAGGTCTTCATCAATCAAAGGCCAGTGGATGTCATAGCCGGAAGGTGATAATTCCGCTCGGTTTCGTTCCACCTGGGAGGCGCGGGTAAGGCGCTCGGAGCACTTTTCCCAGGGAATCGACACAGAGCCGCTTTCCACAATCACTATCAGTGCTTCGGGCGTGGTCTCGATTGCTTTTGCCAGAACCGGTTTCGTTTTACTTTGCACGATCCCCTCCAAAGTGCTCCCGCCACGCATCAATGATCTGTTCGAAGTGCGCAAAGATTATCTGTCGAACCTCGCGCCGCAAACGTGGTGTGCAGTTGTATTCAAATTCTTCCACGATATCGAAACGGTCGGGTTGCAGCCAATACTTGCATTCCGACTCTCCTTTTTCACCGCATGCACGTGCATCGGTTCATTGCCCTCGTTGGAGTAGAAACGAAACCGCCAGCCCGCACATAGAGAATCGTGGGCATCAGTTCGCAATCTCATTATAGGGAGTCCAGGGGGCAGCGCGGGGCGCGGTGCAGCAGAGGCCTTCGTTCCGGGTACGTCGGTTCGCAAATACACTCTCGTAATCCCAGGCAACCGCTCCCCCACGGTCGCGGCTGATCGACCGGGCGCCAGCAACCAATCCGATCGACGCCAAGCCCCCGCCGAAATTTCACCCAGGGTGGGTGGGTTAAAGTACACTTTTCACCCATCGCAGACCTCAATTATCCCGAAAACCCGCGTATTGCGGGTGGCACGAGAAGTGCAAAGAGGGCTACTCGGATAAAGAGACTCCTATTACCTCTATATGCAACTAACCAGAGCCGCAGACTATGCGGTACGGGTGATGATCCACCTGGCCGGCCTGCCGCCGGGCGCGCGGGTAAGCCGTTCGGAACTGTCGGTGGCCGCCGAGTGTCCCGAGCAGTTCCTCTGTAAGGTATTGCAAAACCTCACCCGCGCCGGGTTGGTGATTTCCCATCGGGGTAACACCGGCGGATTCGAGTTGGAGGAGTCGCATCGCAGCGCGTCGGTGCTAGAGGTGGTGGAGGCGGTAGAGGGGCCGATCCGGCTGAACCTGTGCCTGACTAGCGACCACGCCTGCAACCGGCAGGGGTGGTGTCCGGCGCACGGGGTTTGGGCGGAGGCACAGGCGGCGCTTCTCCAGGTGCTGAGAGGCGCGACGATCTCGTTTTTGGCACAACAAGCGGCCATGGCGCGGCGCCCCGCCATCGTGTCGATTGACGAAGCCAGATGGAGCTGACGTGGATTGCCATTGCCGCCAGCGTATGCATGGCGCTAGCCGCCGTCTGCATCTTTATATTTGCCGTCAAGAAGGACTATTTTCGCGACATCGAAGAAACGAAGTACCAGGTTTTCTGGAGCGATCTGGAAGAGCTGGTGGATTCCCCCAAGGAGAAGAAAGGTAATGCCAGTGGCAAGCACTGATCCCCACAGCCACACCGCGACCGAGGAGCACATGCCGCGCCGGAGGGTACTGGCGTGGCTGACCAGCGTGGGCCTGTTTGGCTCCGCCGTGCTGAGCGCGGTATCCAACCTGGTGTTCATCAAGCCGCGGGCGACGTACGGGCAGCCGGCGCGATTCGCCATCGGCAAGCCCGACGATTTTCCCTCGGGCACGCGCATTTCGCTCGACGTGAAGCGCGTCTGCATCGTGCGCGACGGCGGGAAGATGGCGGCCATCTCCACCACGTGCACGCACCTGGGCTGCATCGTGGGCATCAGCGATACGGGCTTTGCGTGCCCCTGCCACGGCTCGCGATTCGATCAGGACGGAACGGTCACGGGCGGCCCGGCGCCCAAGCCGCTGCCCTGGTTCGAACTTAGCCTCGCGCCCAACGGCGAGCTCGAGGTGGACAAAGGCACGACGGTCGCACCCGGGACTTACTTAAACGTATGAGCACCGAGACCCAAGAAAAAGGCGCGTGGAGCGCCCTGCGCGAGATGCCCTCCAACGTGTGGAGTTCCATCTTCCGCAATCCCCTTCCCTGCACCGACCTGGAGCGCGCGTCGACGAGCTTCACCAATTTCTTCCTGCACATACACCCTGTCAAGGTCCACAAGAACACGCTGCGGCCCATTTACACGATGGGCCTGGGGCTGATCTCGCTGTTTCTGTTCTTCATCCTGGTGGCGACGGGCATCCTGCTGATGTTCTACTACGTGCCCTCGACCACGCAGGCGTACGACCGGATGCTCGATCTGCGCGGGACGGTGGCGTTCGGCATTTTCCTGCGCAACATGCACCGGTGGAGCGCGCACGGGATGGTAGCGATCGTGTTCCTGCACATGTGCAGGGTGTTCCTGACGGGCGCCTACAAGAAGCCGCGCGAGTTCAACTGGGTGATCGGCGTTCTGCTGCTGTTGGTGACGCTGTTCCTGAGCTTCACTGGCTATCTGCTGCCCTGGGATCAATTGGCGTTCTGGGCGATCACGGTGGGCACATCGATCGCCGGATACGCGCCGCTGATCGGCAAGCAGATGCAGTTCGTGCTGCTGGGCGATACGACGGTGGGGCAGGAAGCGCTGCTGCGGTTCTACGTGCTGCACGTGGCGGTGCTGCCGGCGGTGCTGGTGCTGCTGATGGCCATCCATTTCTGGCGCATCCGCAAAGACGGCGGATTGTCGCGGCCGCAAGAGGCGAAGGGCGAAACCGCGGTGGTCAAGATGACGCTGGAGCCGGCGAAGAAGCGGGTCTACGGGCTGCAGGGCTTCGTGCGCGGGCCGTTCACGAAAGTGGGCAACGTACCCGACGATTCGGTATACGCGTGGCCCAACCTGCTGCTTTCGGAGTTGTTTGTATTTGTGCTGACGGTTTCGCTGATTCTGCTGGTGGCGCTGGCCTTCAACGCGCCGCTGGAGGAACCGGTGAACGTGATGCACCCGCCCAATCCGGCGAAGGCTCCGTGGTACTTCCTGGGGCTGCAGGAGATGGTCAGCTATTCGGCGTTCTGGGGCGGCATCGGGGTACCGGGGCTGATGGTGGCGATGCTCGTCGTCGTGCCTTATATCGACCGCGGCACCAAGGGCGTGGGGCGATGGTTCGCCAAGGAGCGGCTGCTGGCCAACACCATCTTCCTGACGCTGGTGATTCTCAACGTGATTTTCATCATCATCGGCACTTTCTTCCGGGGGCCGAACTGGGCGTTCGTCTCCCCATTCTGAGGACTGCTGCATATGCGAACGGCACTGGCAATAGCGAGCTTCGTAGTATTGATCGTGCACGGCGTCGTCTTCCACGATCAGTTCTTTTACCGCTGGGAGCGGCATCAGACGGCGTACTTCGAACAGGCGCGGTCGTTATCGAAGAGCGAGCCGGAGCGGGCGGCGTTGGAAGCGCGCTCGCCGCGCATCGAGCAGACCATCGTGACGAGCTTCGGCGACACGCGGGTGGACCGCTGCACGACGTGCCACATCGCGAGCGACGATCCGCGCTTTGCGACCTACGCGCAGCCGCTGAAGAGCCATCCCTACTCGGCGGCGATGGGCGACGTGCAACGCAACGGGCGTTGGGAGCGGCGCCACAAGTTCTCCGACTTCGGGTGCACGGTGTGCCATGACGGGCAGGGGCGCGGGCTGGAGACCAAATATAGCCACGGTGCGGACGAGTTCTGGCCGGAACCCCTTACGGGCTACGTCACGCAGGCCAACTGGCGCAAGGATTTCGCTCCCAAGCTGAAGGGCAAGGAGTACATGGAGGCGAATTGCGCGCAGTGCCACACGGCGGAAGATTTCGCCGGCACGCCGAACGTGAACCGGGGGCGCAAGCTGTTCTACGCCATGAATTGTTATGGGTGCCACAAGATCGACGGCATGAGCGAAGGCACGCTGGGGCCCGATCTGACGGAGGCCGGGAAGAAGTACAAGATCGACTATCTGTGGGAGAGCATCGTGGAGCCGCGGGCCAATCTGGATTCCAGCTTCATGCCGAATTTCCATCTGGGGGATGGCGACGTGAGGGCGCTGGTGATCTTCCTGAAAAGCCGGCGCGGGGTGAATTTCGCCGAGACGTCGCTGGACCGATATAAAGCACACGTGGAAAACGTGGCGGTGGTGATACCGCCGGGAACCGCGGGGGAGAAGGCGGGCGAGCAACTGATTACCGACCGCGCCTGCACGGCCTGCCACAAACTGGGCGGCAAGGATGGCGGCATCGCGCCGGACCTGAGCTACGAGGGACTGATCCGCGACAACGCGTGGCTGATGGATCACTTCAAGAGTCCGCGCTCGCGCGTGCCGGATTCCATCATGCCCACATTCCGCTTCCCGGGCGAGGATTTCGAGCGGATTACGGCATACCTGACGACGCTAAAGACGCCGCCTCCGGCGATGCCGCCGGCGGAGACGTACAAGGCGCTGTGCGAGCGGTGCCACGGCGAAAATGGCGATGGGCAAGGCAAAGTGGCGTGGTACCTGGACCCGGCGCCGCGCGATCTGACCAAGGTGGCGTTCATGAATTCCAAACCGCGGGAACGCTTCGTCAATTCGATTCAGGAAGGCGTGCCGGGGACGTCGATGCCCTCGTGGAAGAACGCGCTGAAGCCGGAGCAGGTGAACGGCGTGCTGAGTTATGTGCTGGCGACCTTCACCAAGGAGCCGGCGCACGAAATCAAACCGCACAACGTGCCGGACACGAACCCGATGGCGTCTACCGCGGCTTCCATCCAGCACGGCGAGGAGATCTTCCTGGAGCGCTGCACCGGGTGTCACGGCCGCAAGGCGGACGGCAAGGGACCGAACTCGCTCGACATCACGCCCAAACCGCGCAACCTGCGCAATGCGGCCTTCGTGGCCAGCATCGCCGACCGGCGCATCTTCGACTCCGTGCTCTACGGCGTGCAGGGAACGGCCATGCCGGCCTGGATCGATTACGTCAGCAAGAACGACGTAGGGGACATTGTAAATTTCATTCGCAGCATCAATCAAAAGAAAGGGAGCCAGCAGAATGCCGGACAATAACGCCGTCACGGCCACGGGCGCACGCCGCGCCGAAGCCGGACCCGTCGCGCATCCCGACACGACGGCCAAGTGGTTTTTACTCAGCGCCATCAGTTACTTCTTCATTGTCGGGATCATCGCCCTCACCATCGCAGCCAAGTTTTGCTGGCCGGAACTGCTCGGCACAGTGCCCTATCTCTCTTATGGGCGGCTGCGCCCGTTGCATGTCAACGGGATGCTCTTTGGCTGGTTGCTGGCCGCCGATATGGGGCTGGCGTACTACATTGTGCCGCGGCTGTGCGGCGTGAAGTTATGGAGCGAGAAGCTGGGGATCGCCACCGCCGTGTTGTGGAACGTGATCATTCTGGGCGCCGTGTTCGCGCTGATGGGCGGATACAACCAGGGCCTGGAATACGCCGAATTGCCGCTGCCGCTGGACATCCTGGTGGTGATCGCGTGGATCATGTTCGGCATCAATATTTTCGGCACCATCATGACGCGCAAGTACCAGCAGATGTACGTTTCGCTGTGGTACATCATGGGGACGGTGTTGTGGACCGCGTTTGTGTACATCACCGGGAATTTCGCGGTGGAGTTCACGAGCGGGGTCAACCAGGCAAACCTGAACTGGATGTACGTGCACAACGCGGTGGGGCTGATTTTCACGCCCATCGGCCTGGCCATCGCGTATTACTTCATTCCCAGATCGTCGGAAACGCCGTTGTACAGCCACCGGCTGAGCATGGTGGGCTTCTGGGCGCTCTCCTTCGTGTACGTGTGGACGGGCGCGCATCACATGCTCCACGGGCCGATCTCGCAGTGGCTGCAAACCATCGCCATCACGTTCAGCTTGATGCTGTTGATTCCGGTGTGGGCGGTGGTTTACAACTTCTTCGCCACGATGAAGGGCCAATGGCACCAGTTGCGGGAGAACGTGCCGTTGAAATTTCTGATGTCGGGCGTGGTTTTCTACGTGCTGACGTGCTTCCAGGGGCCGATGCACAGCCTGCGCAGCGTGAACGCCATTGTTTCGAAGACCGATTGGATTCCGGGGCACGCCCACATGGCGTTGCTCGGGTGCTTCAGCTTTTTCGCGGTGGCGGGAATCTATTACGTCGCGCCGCGCTTATGGCACACCACGCTGCACAGCGACGCGCTGGCCAACTGGAGTTTCTGGTTCATCATCATGGGCGGATTGGGGTTCTTCGTGACGCTCTGGCTGGGCGGTTTCTGGCAGGGCTGGCAGTGGAACAATCCGGCGATTCCGTTCATCGACACGGTGAAGGCGCTGAAGCCGATCTGGCTGGTGCGCTTCTTCTCGGGCACGATGATCTTCCTGGGAATCGTAATGTTCGCGTACAACATAATGGCGACGGTAGTGGGGAGGAAGGCATATGTTCAATAGAGCCGATAACAGCGCGGCCTGGGCCGTGGGCCTGGCGCTGGTCATGTTCCTCATCGGCGGGTTGATCACCACGGTGGTGCCGCCGCTGGTGGATAAGAGTTGGGGACGCCCGGCTCCGGGCTTGAAACCCTACACCGAACTGCAACTCAAGGGCCGGGCCATCTATGTGCGCGAAGGCTGCTGGTATTGCCACACGCAGCAGACGCGCACGTTGGTCAGCGACACCAAGCGCTCGGGCTGGAAAGGCGTCGATTCGCCTATCTCCACGCCCGACGAATTCGTCTACGACAAGCCGCACATGTTCGGCACCAAGCGCACCGGTCCGGACCTCTCGCGCGTGGGCGGCAAGTACGATACGCAATGGCACCGCACGCATTTCCGCAATCCGCGCGACCTGGTGCCAGGCAGCGTGATGCCGCCGTTCCCGTGGATCGTCAACGACCCCGAGGCATTCACCTCGCTGGTGGCCTACATCCAAACCCTGGGCCGCGCCAAGGACTGGCGGCCGGACCACGACTACGAAAAATGAGAGACTACACCTGGCCCAGCGTGTATTTCGCGTACCTGTTCTTCGCGCTTTCCGCGGGGCTCACGATCTATTTCTTCGTGCGCTCCCGCAAGGACGGGTATTGGGGTAAGGAAGGCGAGGATATCAAGTATCAGGTCTTCGAAGAAAAGGTGAATCATGGAACCGACAAAACCGAAGATTAAAGAATACGCGGATGGCTGGATCACGGAGCAGGCCGGGACGGAAGTGCCCGGCTTCCTTAAGCTGGCCTTCATCGTGATCGCCGGCGGCGCCCTGGCTTACTTCCTGATCTATATGAATGGCGAGGTCAACCATAGCGAGCGCGGCCACCTGGTGCGCGCCATGAATGCGGCCACCGAGGCTTCGGCGGCCCTGATGTACGCCATCGCGGCGCTGATTGTCGTGTTCGGCGTGATCGTGGTGGCATTCGCGTTCGGCAAGTCACACGACGGCAGTTCACACGATTAGAGCCACGGTATGCAGAACGGCTTCTACCAAGTCCGGGTTCCGGACGCGACCGATTACTGGATGGAGATGGTGAAGTGCCGCCACGCCTGCCCGGTGCACACCGACGCTTGCGGCTATGTCACCAGTATCGCGGAAGGCCGCTACGAGGACGCGTACCGGATCGCGCGCGCGCACAACCCGTTCGCGTCCATCTGCGGACGGGTGTGCGGCGCTCCCTGCGAGACCGCGTGCCGGCGCGGCGACGTGGATGCGCCGGTGACGATCCGGCCGCTCAAGCGGTTCGTCACCAGCCGGTTCGGTCCGGAAACCGGCGACTACAAGATTTATCGCGAGAGCAACAACGATCAGATGCTGCCGCCCGATCGGGGTGGGCCCGGAGGGCACCCCGAACGCGTGGCCGTGGTGGGAGCGGGCGTCAGCGGCCTGACGGTGGCGCACGACCTGGTGAAGATCGGCTACAAGGTCACGGTGTTTGAGAGCTACAGCGAACCGGGCGGCATGCTGACCGCCGGAGTGCCGGTCTTCCGCCTGCCGCGAGAACTGGTGCGCCATGAAATCCAGGCGATTCTTTCGCTCGGCGTGGAGCTCAAGTGCAACATGCATCTGGGCCGCGATTTCACCATCGCCAGCCTGCGCGGGGAGGGTTACGCCGCCATCTTCCTGGGTATCGGCCTTCCCAAGGGGCGCAAACTCACGCTGCCCGGCGCGGAGAACGAGAACGTGATCGACGGCATGGATTTCCTGCGCGCCTTCAACGCCGGCACGCCCCTGCCGCTGGGCAAACGCATCATCGTGATCGGCGGCGGCAACGTGGCCTACGACGTGGCGCGTTCCGCGGTTCGGCCGGCTGATGAACAAGTGGCCGAGCATGTGGCCTACGACGTGGCGCGCTCGGCGCTGCGCCTCTCGGCCGACAAAGAGGTCCACGTGGTCTGCCTGGAGAGCCGCGAGGAGATGCCGGCCGACGAAATTGAAGTCCACGAGGGCGGTGAAGAAGGCATCCGCCTGCACAACCAGCGGGGGCCGAGGGAAGTGCTCATCGAGAACGGCAAGCTGACCGGCCTGCGTACGGTGCGCTGCGCGGCCGTCTTCGACGCCAACGGGCGATTCAACCCGTCGTTCGACGAAAATCAGGTGGAGAACATTGCGGCCGACACCATCATCTTCGCTATCGGGCAGACAAGCGACCTTTCCTTCCTGGACCCGGCCGACGGCGTGGAAAGCGAACGCGGGCTGATCAAGGTCAACCGCGACACCTACCAGACCACCTCGCCGGACGTGTTCGCCTGCGGCGATATCGCGCACGGCGCGCGGCTGTTCATCGACGCCATCGCCAGCGCGCAGACGGCGGCGCGCTCCATGCACGATTTTCTGCGCGGCACGCGCACGGAGATCGCCGTGCGCAAGAACTGGTCGGCGGCTACCTACACGATGGCGGAAAGCTGGAACGTGCTGCCGCGCCAGAATCCGCCTTCGCTAGAAAGCGACAAGCGCGCGGCGTCGCTAGAGATCGTGGAAGTGGATTACTCCGAGAGCGAGGCGCGGCGGCAGGCATCGCGCTGCCTGCGGTGCAACGTCAACACCGTGTTCGACACCTCGATATGCGTGGCCTGCAATGGCTGCGTGGACATCTGCCCGGAGAACCTGATCCGCCTGGTGGGACTGAGCCAACTGGTGCGCGACGACCAGTGCATGTCGCGGGCGGTCGAGGAGTTCGGCGATCTCGGCGCGTACACGGACCGGCAACTGGATGAAATGGGCGCGGTGATGATGAAGGACGAGACCACGTGCATCCGCTGCGCCATGTGTGCGTCGCGCTGCCCCACGCACGCCATCCTGATGAAGCACTTCGATTTTCACCGCGCCTGCGTGACCGTGCCGACACGCAATCCCAAGGTGAAGTATGGGTAATCACTTGTGGGGCGGCCAATCCTGGCTGCCGCCGGCTTTCAGCCGGCGTCCGGACACGCTGGAAAGCGTGTCCGCAGGCAGGACTGCCTGCCCCACAAAACCCCCGGAGCCTTATGCCACTTGAGCTGGGGCTCGTGTTTATTCTGGGCCTGGTGAGCAGCCTGCACTGCGTGCAGATGTGCGGACCCATCGTGCTGGCTTTCAGCCTTCCGTTGAAGCGGCCGGAGGCGCTGAGGGCGCACGTGCAATACAACGCCGGACGCATCCTCACCTACGCTTTCCTGGGAGCGCTGGCGGGAGCGGTGGGTGGTGGCATCGGGATGCTGGGCCGGCTGGCGGGCCTGGCGTCAGGCGCGCGCGTGTTCGCCGGCTGCGCCATGATCGTGGCCGGCATCCTCATGATTGGGCTCGTGCCTTCCAACGGTCTGGTGACTATTCAGAAGCGCGGCATCACGGCGCGGTTCTCCAAGGCGATTGGCCGGCGCTTGCTCGCTCCCGGGGGCAAATTCACGCTTGGGCTCACGCTGGGTTTCCTGCCCTGCGGCCTGGTGTACGCCGCCCTGCTCAAGGCGGTGGACTCGGGCAACGC